>Ga0307512_10000228_pt1 | contig 79184 bp, 69 predicted proteins | sample 14_EM_MG_FD_200267 | JGI IMG/M metagenome (GOLD analysis project Ga0307512, IMG submission 200267) | Populus trichocarpa ectomycorrhiza microbial communities from riparian zone in the Pacific Northwest, United States - 14_EM | ecosystem: Host-associated > Plants > Roots > Unclassified | place... | reverse complement strand
ATATGTGACAAAATCTCAAAGCTAAACATATATGGGGCGAGTGCGGCATCCGATATATTATAGCAATAGCGGAGAGGTAAAATGTGGCTATCGGCCGAAGAAAGGCATAAACATCGCCAGGCGTTGAGTGAACGGCTACAGCATAAGTGCAGCCCCTGCGAAGAGTGTAACACACGTGTCGTTCTGATGGTGCGGATACCGGGCGCATAGTAATGGAGGTGAGTATGCAACGCGACCCGTCGCCTGGGCGACGGGTAGCGTGTAATTCTCCGTCAGACGGTTCGAGGTTCCGTCAGAGCTGTCAGAGCCGTCCGGAACACCCGGGTGTTTCAGACGGAAACTAGGGTTGTTGCTGATGGTGCACAATCTACGTACTGATCATGCCTTGATATGATCAGATCTCATATACTCAATTGGGGACAAAGTGGTAGGAACCGTACAAATGGAACCGCGGGCCGGTTCCAACTCGGCCAAATACCCACGGTTCTTCGTCCGGTCCGGGTAACATCCCGCCAAGATCATGCGGCTCGGGTTACTTGGCGGTTGCTAGTGTTAGCAACAGTTCCGGACCGTCACTTCGGTTCCAGGTCCGAGTCCAAACTGAACCGTTGGCAAATTGGCGGTCCAGGTCGTCAATTAACCCTCACTGCCCACTCAGGTACGGTTCCATGGTAAACTCCGAACCCGTGTGAATTGGGCAGGTAGTATGCGGGTCGCCCAGTGGGTCCATCTATAGATTCATATAAGGTTCCTGTATTTGCAGTGTGTTAATAGTATCTTATCAGAATCGCGTTTTCAGCAACCAACAATGTGCTTTTGCTTGTTGAGAAGCTTGCAATATCAATTAATTTGGTATCTGTGTTTGACCTTTGATAAATGGTACTTTTGCCTAACAAGGCAATCAATAATGCAGTTATGCATGCGAAGATCCGCGCGATGCGTTGATTATGAAATATGCAAGTCCTATAACTGTTGACCCTCTGTTGACACTCATATTCAGGATGCCACAGGGGGAATCTTGCTGTTGTTTTTGCCAGTAAAGGCTGCCAATATCTCATAAATGGGTGTCTGCAACCAATTGGGACATAACTTACCGAAGATGCAAAGCTAAAAATCGTTGACGCTCCGTTGGCGCTCATGTTCAGGATGCCACAGGGAGCATGTCGCTGTTGTTTGTGCCAGTAAACGCTGCCAATATCTCATAAATGGATCTCTGCAACCAATCGGAACATAACTTACCCAAGATGGAAAACTGAAAATCCTTAACGCTCCGTTGACACTCTTTTCAGAATGCCGCACGGAGCGTGTCGCAGTTGTTTTTCCCAGTAAAGGCTGCCGATCTCTCATAAATGAATGTCTGTAACACATTGTAACGTTAGTCACCCAAGATGCAAAGCTAAAGATCGTTGACGCTCCTTTGACGCTCATTTTCAGGATGCCGCTGGGAGAGTGTCACTGTTGTTCTTGCCAGTAAAGGCTGTCAATATCTCATAAATGGATCTCGGCAACCAATTGGAACATAAGTTACCCAAGATGCAAAGCTGAAGATTGTTCACGCTCCGTTGACACTTCTTTCAGGATGCCGCAGGGAGCGTGTCGCTTTTGTTTTTGCCAGTAAAGGCTGCCAATATCTCATCAATGGATCTCTGCAACCAATCGGAACATAACTTACCCAAGATGCAATGCTAAAAATCATAGACACTCCGTTGACACTCATGCTAAGAATGGGGCAGTGACTGTGATGCTACCTCTATTGCCAATAAAAGCTGCCAATACGTCCGTTCTGCATAACAATGACCAAGGCACTGGTGAATTATGGTACTTACAGGACCATGATTCGTTGACGCACCGTTGACTCTCATTTTAATGTATTGTCCATTCATCATCTGCTTCCGTCAATAATTCTTTTCATCCTAATTTGACTTTATAGGTTGTCTTTCTGCATGATTAAGACTCGGCCCTGTGCCACATCCAAGCGGCATAATCATCTTGCACTGTTCACTCTCACACGACTAAATGTGATGCATCATGCCACAAGATTCATTGCGCCTGCTATATATCTATTTATGAACCGATATTCACACGCTACTTCTTACCATTTGCCCATAAGATATCTCTAACTGAAACTCTCGGTCATGCTACATAAAGCTGGTGAACCATTGACGCATTCTGGCCTACTTTTTCTTCCCTTCTGTATTTCTCCGCGTTTCTGCTGCATTGAGCATCAACAAGAACTTTTCAGCCTGTGTCTTTGACTTCCGTGTTGGCCGAACCAATCCAGGCACATTTGGTGTGGCGCGCACATCCTGCTGCTCTGGGCATTCCGGATCGTCGATGCCATTGTTCATCTATATATATGATTCATCGTCCGCTGCACAATCCTCTTCGCTGTCAATTGGATCATCCAAGTCGCCATTCCAGTTTCGCCAATCATCAGTGTCCAAAATGCTTTCAGGTGTGCTAACATTGTCACTTTTGACTGGATGACGTTTGATTCTTCAGATTCGGCGGACATTTAAGATTTGAGTTCATCCTCCAGGGCGGTTCTTTGCAGATATAGGTGGTGGCAAAGGCGATCGTTCTGACAATTTAAATGCCGCCGCACCATCATCTTCAAGGAGTAACCAGGATGATACGAGAAACTCTTACGTGTCCGAAATGTATCCTACGGCGGTCATCTGGTTGTTCTGAGATCCAGATTCCCTCTTGGTAGTACTTAGGTTTTGGCTGCCCTGCCACATCTCCAAAAAGTGGTGAACCTTGGCCATTCTGTGCAACTTCCTTTCCTCCGCCTCTTTCTTCATTTCCGAGTTGTTTTCTGTCTTCATGGTATCCAATTCTGGGGCAGTGCCTGCCAAAATCCCGTTATTGGGTGGAGGAAACTGCCTTAGAATGACTTCTTCGCAAAGCATCTCGCCTGTGGTTTTTGACTGCCTCCATCCAATAACATCTCGGCCAAGGGAAAAACTGGCCTCCACTCCTACACCATGTGGTATGATAGAGAATATGTCAGGCGCAACATTCCAGAGCTCGGCGTATTTTGAGTGCGTGTCTTCCTGTTGGCGCCACCATTCGGTTATGTCCAGTATCCAAAATGTATGACTAATCTCCATTGGGTCGGAGTGGTAATCATTGAGATTTGGATTAATTTCTCCCCCTGTCTTCGGTGCTTCAGGCGGCACATTCAAACAGAGCCTCGCGGGGGTCAATAAGTGGGCTGCGGAATCGTTTCATCTGGGTGTCGTCTCAGCCATATTGTTAAGCGTTAAGTATTCCTCATCATCGCTGGGCAAATCATATGGATCAAGTGATGATTGATGGGACCCTGATGCAATTGCAGAGGGGAGGAGATTGTTACTCGGTACGGTTTGGAGTCTATTGGCAGGCACATGTCGATGTTTGGCACAGTATTGATTCTCCACATACTTCAGACAGGCCTCTTGGCATTGTGTAGTGTAGGATGTGTCATCCTCAGGATTGATATCCATTCCCTTGTCCCATCTTCTAAAAGATCGCAACTTCCCGAAAGAATCGAGGATGAGTGCTTAAATAAGAAGCATGCCCGTCATTGGAGTCACTTCAGCATAGTATTTGGAAAGCTTCTGTCGAGCTAACTTCACAGCGAAGAACAAGTCTTCTTTCCACTGAGTATCCTTCATAGCCAAAGCTCGCATTACGCCATCCGTGTGATTGAACATGTCATTGTTCACAGTGATGACGTGATGCAATGTGACTGTATGCCTTGTCGACATCCAAAGGGTCCAATATCGAAATTGCCTCAATACATCCACATCATACTTGACAATCGTCCACTCATCCTGAGTTGTGAAGAGTGGGCGGTATTCACTGCATTGTGGATTTTGAAACCAGTCGGGTGTGTATTCCCGTTATCGGTAGGCGCGCTCGAGCAACTCTACTGTAGAGTTGCAACATGTCTTCACATCCATAATCGGAAGTACTGCAATGCGGACTTAACTATTTGCCATTCAATGAACTCGTTTTGGTGACCAGCTGTTAGCGTAATTAATAGAGCAACCATTCTCGGCTATATGAAGGTCAGCTTCAGGACATTCAAAATATCATGAAATACATACTTTCTCAATTATCTTCACTGAACCTGGTTTCATGGCTGACACCTTGTTGATTCTAGCATTGCCCTCCTTTCGATTTCTCTGACTCTTCCCAGTGTCCATGCTTTCATTCTCTCTAAATTGCTGATCGCGCTCATGGGCTTCACAAGACTTGGTGCGGCCTTTATCGCACCGAGACTGCTCATGAATGCACCAAAACCCAGCTGTATGATGTGCGCCATGCAGGGTATGTGGTTCCTCAATGCCAGCAACTTGATTCCAGAGGCCTCAAGTGTTGATTGCAGCTCGCGTGGCATCGGGTATTGTGAGCAAGCGTTATCCGTTGTATTACCGAATACATGGCCGTCGCTAAGCTCAACACGATCCAGCACATCGTTCAAATGTACAGCTAGCCTTGCTCCAGTATGTTGGCTCTTGAGCTATCATCCTTGATTAGCTTTCGAAACGGGAACAGAACAGGCGATAAACCTCATAGAAAGCAAGTTGAACTTCACACAATGCCCAATTTCGATCCATATAGTAAGCAATGTCCAACATTATGGCTAGTTTGTTTGTTGAAGTCCATCTGTCCAAAGCTGAACTAACTTTATTTCGTACGGGCAATTGCTTCTGAAATTCATCCACAGTCAGTTCATATTCCCTCCGGCAAATGTTACTAAGGGTGATAGCTGACGGTAGGACTAGGTCGTCCCGAAATGCCTTATATGACCGTCCTAGCTCAAGGTTTGACATAGCGTTCCATGGAATGTATGCCGAAGCATATCCTAACATGAGGAAGCGATTCCATGTGTCTTGTTGAAATTCGAAAGTTTCAAAGTTCTGACCTGCCAGTTTGGAACGTTGTGTCTGTCATATCGATTAATATGGATTTAACTCAATATCAAATCTGATTATCCTCTGCAAACTGACTATTGTGATTACTCGACTTCCTTGCCTCTTCAGGATGGCCAAAGCTGTTTCATCCACCGTCGAACAAGTCAAATCAGTAACCTCTGACTCTGTTAATTCGTTTAACTTTGCGATGTGAGCTTTTGCCAGCAAGTGTTTCCCCATTGGGCTGGTCACATGTTCTGATGGATGACGAAGAACATGATGACAAACGATACAAATGATGCCAGGGCTGCCGGTCTGTTCAATTCTGTAGTATAAATAGATTCACCACGACTGCGCATGTCGAGAATTGTTCCAACCAATAGGCCACTTCGAGCCTTCATTCATTAACGCCCAACAAGCATCGAAGATGATTTGCAATGTAAGGTCACTCAAATGGTGAACAACGACAGGTGCATTGTTGGAAGAGATCATAACCTCGAGCAATGAGGTGTTCAAAGATCTTGTATCGGGCATGGCGGTAGAAAGTAGGTTGCTGGGTATTCCGACTCGACAGACTGCCGAAAATAACGATACAGTACAGCCGACTGCGGTTTCATAAATATTCACTCTGCTGCTACAAGCAAAATAATCAGATCAGTAAGACATTGCACGCATATTTGTAAAGTTGAATTGAAGGACAGAGTGCAACGACTGACCATGTAAAACTCCATTTAGGAACGGAATAATGCAGTGTATTGCTGTGTAGCGTTTGGAGCCTTGACGCAGCGTTGGCACTGAATTGTAAGAGGCGGACGCGATATCGTCAATTGCATTTTTGCCAATAAAGGTTGTCCATAGAATCATTGTGGTTTATCTGCAATCCATTCCGGATAGATTATCTAAGATGCCAGCGCAAAAATTGTCGACGCTTCGTTGACGGTCAGTTTGGGACATGGTTACGATCTTGTCGTAAGCATATTCGCCTAGAAAGGCAGCTAATAGTACGATTGTAGACCATTGTGGTCGCATAGCCCCAGGATTCTACAAGATGGAAGGCCTAAAATCATTGATGCACCGTTGACGCTCATTTTTAGGGCATAGTGGCGATGTTGTCGAAAGCGTTTTGGCCTAGACAGACGGCCGATAGTTCGATTATGTGTTAATGTCGCTGCACTGCCCTCGGATTTCCCAAGATGCATGGCCAAAAGTGGTTGATGCTACGTTGACGCTCATTGTTAGGGCATTCTGAAGAAGTCGTCGAAAGCATTTTTGCCTAGAACGACGACCGATAGTTCGATTATGTGTTAATGTCGCCACACTGCTCTGTTATTTTGCAAGATTCATGGCCAAAAGTCGTTGACGCTCCGTTGACGCTCATTTTTAGGGCTTACTGACTATGCTTTCGAAAGAATTTTTGCTTAGAAAGACAGTGGTTAATTCGATTATGTGTTACTCTCACTGTACCGCCCTCGGAGTTTCAAAGATGTATGGGCAACAGTCGATGACGCTCCTTTGACGCTCATTTTTCGGACATAGTTGCGATGTTGTAGTAACCCTTTTTCCCTAGAAAGGCAGCCGATAATCTGACTATGGCTCAGTATAGCTGCACAGCCCTAGGATAGTATATGAAACACGGCCAAAGGTTGTTGACGCTCCGTAAACACTCATTCTTAAGACATAGTAGCGATGTCATTGCAAGAGGTTTTGCCAAGATAGGCGGCAGATAGCGCGATTATGGGGTAACGTCGCCGCACAGCTCATCCATTTTCCAAGATGCAAGGCCAAAAGTCGTTGACGCTTTGTTGACGCTCATTATTAAAACATAATAGAAATGCTGCCACCACCATTGTTCCATTGAAAGGTGGCCGATATTACGATTATGACCAACTGTAACCACGCAGCCTACTGGATGCTTCATGACGCAATGTCAGAAATCTTTGACACTTCGTTGACGGTCATTTTTAGGATGTGGCAACGAGCATGTCATTTACCTTTTTTGCAATAATGCCGACCTCTACATGCGCTTTGGAAGGATGTGACAATTCAGCCCATTGATTGCTGAATGTGTATGACTCAAAATCGGTGACATTCTGTTGACGCTACAATTAATCAAATCGAAACAGCCTTTGTACAATCAATAAGTGTATGCAACCAATACTATACTCATTATTGACCTGCAGTATTGCGTTTGTATGTATTATTGTTTGCACCCACAAGGGTTGTTACCTCTCAATTTCTGGTTAACTGCTATCTACGCTATCTGAGTGAAAACTGACATGGCCCCATCACATTCCCGTGTTTTTGGCCAGCAATTGACGCCATGAGGTTCATTTCACTAGTTTTTGGTAAAAATAGTTCGACATCCTCACCATTCCTCATCCAGCCCCTTCTCCTCGATTTCCATGACGTACCACGAGCAATTTCAAATATCTCGACCATGTGCACCAGGTCTGTGCGGAAAGTTATGCAGTTGGATACATGGATGAATTTAGCATGACGGTTGTCGTTCAGATCGATTCGTCATGCGCACTGACCGCTCTTTCTATGACATCTATGACATCACTCACAAAAATTTGGTTAGCACATTTTGTCACTAATATTGCTTTTGCATTGTCACTTAACAGTCACTGGCAGAAAGAAACTGCACGTTTTGGCCGTCTGACAGTGCGATTTAGATTCTAGAACTTTCACATGGTGGGTTCGACCCATGCACATGCATAGACGAATTATCAAGTCTCACAAGATGGTCACTGCAATCAAGAAAAAGCTGACACGTAGCGAAGTTGGTAAAAAACTTGCTTTTCCCCAAGATCGGACATCAAAAATGACAGTTTGCATATGTCTGCTTCGGTGGACCCAGGTGCCGTCAGCATCTCTTCGTCTGAATCGGATATCTATATGGTCATTAGCTGCAGGCTATATGCAAGGGTACAAGCGTACTGGTTCCCCAGAGCTTACTGGTTCAACTGGCTTCGTTCTCAGCAACGTTGACGAATCGGGCTCCGCAGCTGCTTCATCGCTATGTATGCTCGAATTTGACTCCGGCTTCATTGAACCTAGCCTGATATGACTACTTCCTGGTCGAGAAGTCCCTTGAGGCCTTTGCGATATTCCGGGGACAATGTCAACACTCTCCATATGCTCTCCAAATGTTGTCGGTGGAGGTGCCGGAGCGTCATCATTAGTTTGCGGCTGAACGACTGCTGGAACACTTGAGTCGAATGTGCCATACTTCTTACCTTGTTCACGGAAGTAGTCGGCTGCATCATCCCATCCTGGTTGAGTCAATTCGTCGAGCTTCATCTGCTTCTGCCGAAACCTCTCCATGCGCTGCTGCACCGTTTTGGTGATTGTGCCCATCACCCAGCCGGGTTCGTCATCTTCGCTCAGCTTGCCCTGGTCAGTCTCTTCATCATCCTCATCTTCCTCATCCTCCGCATAGTCGGAACTTGCAGGATCACTCGGACTGTCTCCGATAGTAAGCAGTATCTCCTTGAACTTTTTTTTCGGGCTCTCTGTACCTCAAACCCGCGATTTCAGCATGCTTCATATCGTCCTGCTCTGGCGGAACCGCTGCCTCTGCGTCTTCGACTCGCTTTCTTGCCCCAGCGGTCTCTCTCTCAACATAATCCTCCATCCATTTCTCTTTCTCTTCATTGCTTAAGAAGGGCGTTTCTCATTGTTTCTCCGCTGCAAGCTTCTTTTGCATCTCAAGCTGCGCAATGCCCCAAGTGCTCGGACTCTCTCTGCTTCCAAGCGGCTCTTGCCTTCATTCGAGTCGGGATGTCGTTGGGTTGACGGCTTTGTGGATTTGCCGTATCTGCCGGCCGGAAGTGACGAAAAGTTCTTTTCTGGAGCATGGACCATTGTAGTTCAAGTGGAATTTAATGTTGGGCAAGATGATGGATGTTGCAACTTATGGTCAATATGGAGGCAAGCTGCGTCCTTTATGTCAAGGTTGGTACGTTTACTCATCTTGAACAAAGCAAAATCTCCCTCTCGACTGTCAGTAAATCCGGAATAATGACGATCTCCGATCAACACGACATGGTTGTTACCGTTATTTTCATGCAATATCCCGGTGATTATTCGTAACGAGCATCAGCAGCCATCCTTTCCCTTGAACAACATCATAAATATAAATACCGATTGGGCGATTCTGGCGGTCGTACACTGCAGTGCATCCCTGTTACCAAACAAACCACATCAGACCGACTTGTGGCAAATTGCGGGGCGGTGGGAAACCGCTGTTACTTCCAGCCATACTCAACAGAACTCAACTTGAGCATAATAATCATGTTGGCTGCTACTTGTTCAATTCCGAAAAAAAGGTAACTATATAGTCCTCAGGGCTTCCAAATTCCTCTCGTTATCATCTTCCTCGCCTAATCCTCACCAGCACATCATGGATACACAACCACCTCCGCCAGGTGACAGTGGATCAAATACCAGCCGATTGGTGGGTGCTAGACCAAATACGGACATTCTTGGCCCACAACAAGAGAGCAGACACAAGTTTGTTCACCACGGTGCTGCGAATGCAGCCACCAAACATATGACCCCGGATGCACATATAAAAATCGTCCGCAAGACTGGAAGCAGGAAAAATAAGAAGCAGCATGCAGTGTGATGTGAGTGTATCCATATCGAGGCAAAGGGCGGTCAATTGACTGTATAACATACAGTGGGTGTCCATAGAGAGCTTTGTAACAAATTTATCGCTACCCGTAACGGGAAACCTCTATGGTCGACAAAGGCTTTTGTCCGCACAATCCGCGAAATCGAACATCATGATGCTGTCAGCTCTGCAATTTCCGCCGATGCATTTCCTGATAAGTATCCCCATGAGTGGACGAAGCAGGCATTAATCAGCTTAGCTGATGCTACGGACGAGTATATGGTAGAGGTAACAGCCGAATTTCATTGTTAGTAGCAGCAACTAATGTCTTGTAGGTTTTCAACCTGTCTGCAACTATGGCAAGGCAAGAAGGTCGGGTACAGCTGGAACAGTCCGACATACGCCTGGCGTTGAATTTGGCCAGAATGGCCAAAGAAGGCTTTTCTTGCGCCGCAATCGAGGAAACAAAATCCATTATTAAGATACCATGCACCGAGGTCCCACAAGAGAAGATGTGGGGTGTTGAGTCTCCTGGGCACAAAAAGGTGAAAGTTGCGATACAATAACACCCAGCAATGCTTGGTCAAAACCAAACGTCCGGCTGCCTTGCTTGCCAAAATGGCACTGCAAAGAATCCGTAGACACGCTGGAGACGCCAAGGAATAGGTGCACCTCCACTCGACCGACACAGAGAGCGGACCACAGAGCCGACTCCACCACTGCCCGGTACGCCACCCGCCCCAACCAGTAACACATCCGGTGTTCAACCTGCCCAAATGGTCAATTTGCCTGCCCGATAAATGTATTCGAATACAGTTAATTCCTGTATGGAATATTTCCATGATAAGTACACCGAGCACGATACCTATTTTGATCCTGATATGCTGACCGATGAGGGTTAGTACACTCCCTGTGGTGTGGTAATGCAACTAAGAATGATTTCGAAGACAAGAGCAGCGGATTGGGCGATCCTGCAACTAATGACGAGCATTGAGCGAAAGACATGGGAGTTTTGAGATTAATATTAAATATATCTATGTATTATTAAAGAACAACGTAGTGATCAAGAAGAAAGTAAACAAAGACGCCAGAAAGGCGGCCAAAACAATGTTAATGATGGACTGTGCCTGTAAGGGCACATATGCCTGCGTTAGGCCTCATACGTATACGTATGGTAACTATAGGACTACGGTTGCAAACGTGGATGCAAGTGACAGTGGATGTAGATGTATAGGTAAGATTATTGCTAGAGATCCAAGGATTGCCGCGAGCCGACTATATAGAATGGCCGTTACCTGGCCCGGGTCACGTGCTGCCGTGACATCATCCTCCTCTTCAGGTGCAGACCTCCTGGGCTGCATAAACCGTACAAGGGAAAGGGAAAGGAAAGGAAGCATTAAAGAATCATGCCGCATACGTACTCGTACTAACTCAAAAGTCCCGGTACCGATTGGCACCGTACGGTAGCCTTTCATTGGATCCGGAGCACAGGGAAACTCCACCTCCCAGTGACTGGGATCAGAGTGGGTAAAACCAGTGCTGAAGCCATTTATACCGGGCCGAGATCTAATGAAGTAATACAGTATGGAGAAGAGAAGAGAAGGGAAGAAAAAGATGAAAGGAACGCCCAAGTGATAACTTTCCTCCAGTCATGAGTTCCGAAACTCTATTGACCATTTCCTCTGCTCCCAAGCATCGGACCTCAATTGTTCCCTATCTCCCCTTCCAAAACTCATCCAGCATCCGACCTGCCATCCAGTACCGCACTCGTAGTTCGTGTATCTCGGAGTAGGTCACTGTCAGAATTCGTCATGGTGGGAGCGCTTCCGCTCATGGATTCGCATCGATGCAAGGTTCTGCTGCCGGCATCGGTCGTAGCCGTCGATCGTATACGTCAATTGCATTGTGTGCAGTCGGGTCTCATTCGTCGACATCTAACACATAAGCTTCTTTAACTTGTTATACTTACCAAGTGCAAGCGCGGCAGCGCTGTCTGAGCTCTGTGCAGTGCTTCCACATGCTCTGTAGAATATATCATGCGGCGGGTAGTCTTCGGTAAGTGGCATTGATTCGGTAATCGTCTTTCGAAGTCCACTTTGGTGACCATCTGGTCGACTTCATTCTTGCTCTCGATTGGCGGCTTTAGTTGAATCTTGGTGGACTCAGTAGACTTGCCTCTTGGTGCACTCTTGACTTGTCGGTAGGACTTCTTGGTAGACATGTCGGTGCCCGTCTCGGCAGACTGCTTCCAGGTGGGCTTTTGACGTGTTGGTTGGACTTCTTTGTAGCCTTGTCGGTGCGTGTCTCGGAAGAATGCCTCCAGGTGGGCTTTTGACATGTCCGTTGATCGTGTAGACACGGCTATCTCCCTCTTTTGAAACTTGGTTACTCCGTCGACGACTTCTCCATCATATTGATTGTCGATTGCCATCATGGTTCGGTAGCGGTGTAACTTCAATCTCCAAATTTATATTGTGATTCATTAGTGATTCAGGATTGTAATTGTAATCTCTGATTCGACATGTAATCCTATTCAGACTATGTTCCTTCAGATTCCGTCATCCTTCTGCGTCGTCCGCCGCGCAGTGACCATCCTGACTTGCTCTGCCTGTTGAGTCACTGTCGTATAAGAGGTCCCAATGCGCTCAATCTCGACGTCATTGCAACAAGTGTTAGCAACGGTTCCGGGTTACCTGGCTGTGGTGCGGGTCAGGAACCGGACCGGATGGTCCAGTTCGGGTTGCAACCCGCAACACAGAGGTACCCAGCGGCTTCGGGGACGGGTTGGAACCGGACCGCGGTTCCATATTACGGTTCCTGCAACTTTGCCTCCAATTAAGCATCTGAGTTCTGATCGTATCGTAACATGATCAGTACGTAAATTGTGCAGTTGTAGCCCCTCTTTCACCTCCCGCTGTCAGATTTGCGATTGGGCCAATATTCGTTGAATCGCTGTGAAATGAGGTGATACTTCGGCCGCAAAGTGCGGGTTTTCGATAGCGAATCAACGAATACTGGTCGGATCGCAAATCTGGGAGCGGGAGGGGAATCAGGGGCCAAAACTACACAATCTATGTACTGATCATGTCACAATACGATCAGAACTTAGATACTTAATTGGAGCCAAAATAGTAGATTTGAAATGCCGGGTTCTTGGTGGAAACCCGTTGCAACGGTCCGGTTCCCGGTTGGAACCGGACCCGGACCCGAACCGGGAATTTGGACCCATTGCTAACACTAATTGCAACAGCTATGCCTCGTCGTGACTTGTTCGGCCTGTTGACTTAACGTCCTATGAGGCGTCCCAATGCTCCCGATCTCGACGTCATTGCAACGGCGTCTTGTCTTGACTTTTGGCAATGATGTGACTTTTCTCTCCTGGCATCGTAATAGCCGTCGGTTTTCATGTGATTCGCTGGTGACCATTTGAGGGTGGTAGAACGCACCAATTGAATCGGCATGGGCGGTATATCATTGATCCATATCTAATACGTAAGCTTCACAGTAGGTGGTCATACTCACAGCGTTAATAGTGCCCATCTGCTCTCGGAGAGCCGCTTTGTCCATTGTATATGCAGATTTCGGCATCTCTTTATTCGGTATTTGGTACGGCCTCGGTGGCCCGCTTCACACTGAAAGTCATTCGGATGATAGCCTCAGTAGAATATCCGTTAGCTTCTCGGTAGTCATTTGGTAGGCCTCTGGCAAGGTGGTTTGGTGTTCAGTTCAGTATGCCATTCGGCGATAGTTTTTGATCCTTTGGGATTCCATTTGATAAACGTCACGGTCACTGGGTTAGTACGGTAGTGCTCGCGGTAATCCTCTCAGTTGATCTCTGTGTGAAGTCAATTGGAAGTATTATCCGTCGCTGTGAGATCTCGGTGAACATTTCTTGGTAGTTATCTTCACTGTCTCTCGTGATGCCTTTCGGTAGGCTATTCAGTACGCATAGTAGTCATTGGCAATCGCATTCGGGATGAATTCGGTAGCGAGATCGCTGTTGCTCGGTATCACGTTCGGAACTGCTTCGGTTCACATATTGCTCTCGTTCGGCATGGATCAGGCTTGTTTGACGTGTCATCTCGCTGGTGCATTTTCAGGTCCACTAGACATCCGTCGTATCCTAGGTGAACTTTATCGTCTAAGATCATGGGGTGCGCTCGCTGGCTCTCCTCGGGGGTGCTTGTCGATTCATCTGGAGGTGTGTTTGCCATCACTTCACTTGACTCGGTTGACTTATCGTCGTTCTGGTGTTACGTGGCTGAACATCAGGGACTGTACTATTTTGAAGCTGGGGTTGTTCGAGATTCCGGTACGGTCATCCCCCTCTCTGGAAAGTCATTCCTCCGCCAGTGACTAATTTCATATAGCTTTGTAGGGAATATCCATTGGAAGGGTCTAATTGGGAAGTCGGTTTGCAGTGGTCAATTGAGATCGTGGTTGTGTAGCTTGGGATCGCCAAGTCGAAGTCGTGATCTTATTCGGCGGTATGCTTGGTAATGTACTTCGAAACAGATATGGCATTGTATTCCGTATTGTAATTGTCATTGTATTCAGCATTGTACTGTGCATTGTATTCGGCATTGTAATCTCTGCCGTACGGTACTCGACTTGGCCTCTTGAATAGTAGTCGGGATCGTACTCGGTACGGCAATGCAGCCAGTACATATATCGGCGTCTCGGCATTCACTTGCTAGTCTCATAGATCGTCATCGGATTTATATTCGATAGGTTAGAACTCCACATAACTTCGTGTATGTTGGCATAGTCAAAGATTTTTTGTCATCCCTCTTCGAGCATCTCCGGGATGGGCATATCGGCGCTAGTCTAATTCTCATTGCCTCGATGATAGCTCTTTTCCTCGATAAGTAGCCCTCTGCAGGACCGTCGCCTCTCGTATCTCGGACATTTTCTGATGCCCGGGCATCCAATTGATTCATAAGTCTTCAATATTGCAAAGTGCGCACTTCGCTCTCAATTGTCATTCATCTGTCAGGAATATCTCTGAACTTCTCCATCTATGTTAGCCAAAGGAATCAAGACATAAGATGGAAGTGGTGGAAGGGTATATCCAGGAGGCCTTGTCGTTAACGGTTCGCCCACACAGGAGCCAAGCCTCGCTGTCTGTCACTCCCTTCGGGTCTCGGCTTGCCGATGGCAGTTATTCAAGTCTCTCCTTGGAGGGGCTCTTCTGCCGCAACGACCGCCGCTGCTCTCTGCTAGTCGCGTCCAGCGCTCATGTCTGTATTGTCACCTGGTGAATCCAGAGTGATGCCTTCAAAAGTCGCCCCCAGCAGTCGAATGCATTCCCGAGACTGTCAGACATATACTACGATGACTTCAATGCCAGTGGGGGATTGTCGAATGCGGTTGCTCCAAGTGTCTGTATACCCGGACCGCGCCCCAGAAGCTTGTCTCAACGTTATCATTTTCGGCTTCTGAAACCTTCGATGCCACTGCCATAGTCATCAGTGTCATTTCCTCCGCTCCACTCGCACTCGGTGATCGCACGTAGTCAATCGAGCCCAGTCGATGTTAGGATTGTTTGTGGAACCATGGTAAGCCACGTACTAAATCGTATGCAGGCATTGGCACGACTAGCACGTCTGATTCGTTTACTGGTGGGAGATAGTCCCAGTACTAGACTGTGATCCGCATCTTCTTCCGGTGTCCATTGAATGTTGCATCACTCATCTGTTCTTGCCGAGGGTAGTGATTTCTGCCACCTGATATGATATTCCGGGTCGCCTTGAGAACCTTCGTAGTGATAAAGATGCTGGTTGCGCCACATTTGATAACAGCCCGTACACGTTGCATCTCGCTGTATATTGGCGTCCAGAGTCGCCATTAGTGCCTGTGCTGCGAACTTTCTTTTTATGCTGGCTGAGTGTCGAAAGCTCGTTGGTGCTCGATTTGTTGATTGCCGCTTGTGCTCTGAGGTCATCATAGTCATTGTTGTCATTGTAGTTGTAGTAGTCATTGTGGATGGTCTGCAGCATTGTGTCGGCCTTTGGCCGTAAATGCACTTCACGCTGCGCAATATATCGCTGCTATAAGTTCGCTTCAATCGAGGGAAAGCTTCTCATCCTCAATGTCCTTCAATCGTAGGGTGTGTTCTCTGTAAGTGCACTTCGTTCGGCCCAGATCCTCCTCCGTAAGTAAGCGTAGCCGTAGGTTGGCCGTAGAATGCTTCTGCAAGTGGGCTTCTCTGAGGTTGCTAGAGTTGTAGGTGTACACGCAAACTGGGATAGGTGCACTTCGCTCAAATTGAAGGATTGTAGTCATAACTGTGCTGACTTGTAAAACATCTCTGACTTCACCTTGGATTCATGATATGGCCGCATTCAGGGGTAAGGTTGCTCCGTTCATTGTAGGTGCTCCGGCTGGTGGTTGCATTCAATTGATCATGTCCTGTACTCGTGATCATCGTCTTCAATGTCGGTGACGCGCCATGTCCGCCAATTGGTCTCTGAGTTCTCTAGGTTTCCGTCGTGACTTGACGGGTTCAGGGGTGCAGTTGCGACGTCTCTGGTGTCCGGTAGTCAATTGCAGCCATTAAAAGTAATTGATGTCGTCTTGAGCTCATCTGGATCAATCGTATGCGATTTTTGTCATTGGATGAGTGGTATCCTCTTGTCTGGGTAATAATCATCTTCATTGCCAGTGACGCGCCTTGTGCGCCACTTGGTCTCTAATCTCTACTCAGCTGCCATCAGGGGCTCAAATGAGTAATGGAATGGTCGATGCTTCGTGCTGCGCAGTAATAATGCTTTGATATCCCGTTTGGAAGGCGGTATTCTGAATTGTTGACTCCATGATGTCGCGTGTCGGAAAAAGGGGTAAAACTCGTCAACTCGTAATCCTGTCACCGAAATGTATCCGTTTACTGCAAACGCAACACTAGTGTCAGGGCTCATATGGCTGCGTTCGGCCTCATAGGTATATGTAGGGTAATTATCCGAATACGGTTTCAAATCTGGATGCGAGTGATCGTAGATGTAGATGGATAGGTAAGATTATCGCTAGAGATCTAAGGTTCGTTGAGAGCCGAATTTATAGAATGGCCATTACCCGGCCTGGGTCACGTGCTGCCGTGCCAGTGCCAAATTACATGATTGCATATTGTGCATACAGCCATGGCAAAATGAGGGTCAACAGAGCGTCAACGATTCTTGGTCATGCGTCCTGGGAAATCACACCTCCGATAGATTTTAGTCAGTCATAGAGGAATTTTTGGCTGCCTTTATAGGCCAAACAGATTGCAATACCGTCCTTGCCGCAATCATGAAAATGAGCGTCAATGGAGCGTCAACAGTTTTTGGTTATGCGTCCTGGGAAATCACGCCTCTGATAGGTTGTAGTCAGTCATAAAGGAATTATTGGCTGCCTTTATAGGCAAAACAGATTGCAATACCGTCCCTGCCTGATTATGAAAATGAGAGTCGACGGAGCGTCAACAATTTTTGTCCATGCTTCCTGCGAAATCACACCTCCGAAAGGTTGTAGTCAGTCATAGAGGAATTTTTGGCTGCCTTTGTTGGCAAACCAGATTGTAATACCCTCCCTGCCCCATCATGAAAATGAGCGTCAACGGAGTGTCTACAATTTTTGGTCATAAGTCCTTGGATATCACACCTCCGATAGGTTGTAGTCAGTCATAGGGCAATCATTGGCTGCCTTTATAGGCAAAACATATTGCAAGACCAAATATCGTTGACGCTCCGATGACGCTCTGTTGACGCTCATTTTCATGATGTTGTTGGGCACGTGAGTATGCTTGTTTTCAATATCAAGGAGGCTAATATGTCGAAAATGAACCGTGACGTACCAATGTCAATATTTTACAATTAACAGTAACATATCTGAATGCGACCATAAATGTGAAACCTGAAACTCAGAACCGGAGATTGCAACTGACGGGTCTAGCCAAACCCGGCGAAATCCGCGGGTTGACAGGTACAGGTCCGGGTTTGGCCCGCCAAGAGTCAGCGGGTCGGGTTTTTGGACGGGGCTGGATCCGAACTGACCCGTTTTTGCGGTCTGAACCCGGACTGCTGGCGGGTTACCCGGACCCGTTCTCAACACCAGCGGTTCCTGACCCGGACCAGGGCGTTTGGTTCAGATACACCCCGGACCGATGCCAGGTAACCCGGAACCGTTGCTAACACTACTACAAGTGCATCTCCAGAGTCGCTCAGTCATGGCGTCCAAGTGTATCTCCAGACTCGCTCGATTACGGCCTTCAGGATTGCACGATCATGGCCCCCAAGTGCATATGTCCAAACTCGCTCGATTAAGGCCTCCAAGTGTATCTCCAGACTCACTCGATTAAGGCCTCCAGAAGTGCATCTCCAAACTTGCTCAATCATAATCTTGGAGTGCATCTCTAAGTTCACTCGATCACGGCCTTCAAGTGTATCTCCATATTAGCTCAGTTACCGCCTCCCAGTGCAGCTCCAATGTCGCTCCATCACGGCCTCGGAGTATATCGTTGAGTTCACTCGATTGTCATGTTCAGGCGCACCTCCAATTGCTCTCAAGCACTCCATGCAGCCAGTCCACATATACTGTGTCTAGATGGGTAGCTATATAGATACATAGATACATAGATGAGAATACAAACTGAATACATGAGTTTTGAAAATCGTTGAACGATTGGTAGTAGCTATGATTCCCATGCGCACCAGCAGCATTCCCAAAGAAGATATTGTTTATCCCAGACTGCTCTACTGTGATTTGAGGTGCTCGCTGGCTTGTCGTCGGCGCTCCCAGTTACTGTGAAGGCCAGCAGGAATGCCTTCCTAGGGTCTGATACTCAGCTGAAATTGACGCAGCTAAGTTTAAACCTCACATCCTCTCAGACACTCCTGGAGGCTTCCGGTGACTGAAATACATTTTGCAGATTCTATGCAACACGACCCATCGCCTGGGCGACAGGAAACGTGTAATTGTCCCTCAGAGGGTACGCTGTTCCTGGACAGCCATCAGAGCCATCCGGAACACCCGGCTGTTCCTGATGGAAACTAGGGTTGTTGCTGATTCGCGATGACTCAGAAAGCTCTGACGGACCGCATCCTGTATGATTGTGCCATTCCGCCCCGACGGAATTATTTTTTGCTGATTGGAATTGTGCACAGACCAGTTGGTGTGCTGAGAAGGCCTGGGATATTGTGATACTTGTAAATTAGAAGTGCTGTTTACCTTTGAGGTGGTGAGATATGTGAATAATTAGGTATCAGCCCAGTGAAGAGGATTTCATATGGGCTTTGTACAGTGGTTGAATGCACTTGTCAATTCATGGAGAGCATTGCCACTGGAAGTGCCAACCATCATTCAGTGGATTCCACTTTTAATATCCATGTAAGAATCTGTGACATCAACAAATCATTTGCCTGTTAGAGGAGGCCATTTCACTGAGGTGTTCAAGGCTTGATGAGAAAACAACAATTCCACGGTATTCAATGAGACAATCACATGCACCTCTGCATTCCACTCCATTAATGCATTGAAGAATTCCCAGTATTCCAAAATGGACAATAAACCCTCACAGATGTAATGCCACATTCTCACAGTCTTATGTCTTCATCTGATTGGCACCTGCGTATCTGCTGAAGTGGTCACGTAAATGTAAGCACCTTTCAAATATTTCTCTCAGATGCCAACTGGTAATAAGATCAATCAGGAGATGCTTCCAGAGTCCCTTGAAAAGTATTGATTTGAGGTGAACAACTGTCTTTCTGATTCTAGTTGTAGCACCTATGCTCCAGTTTTCAGATTAAATGGCAACTTCCATCTTTGTAATCCCATAGTATTTGCTATCAATCTTAGGTTAGGTTTTGTTACTGCCAGCATGCATTAGCTCATTGGCATGCTCCTTGACAATTAGGTCAAACACTTCACCTTCGCAAGGGCATAACCATGGTAGCTTGAAATTTTCTTCTGGCTGCTGGTAAAGTGAGACATTGATAACTTGATAGTACTGGCCGGCGGTGTACCTGGCTCGCTGCTGATCAGTAGTTTTGGTTGGGGGGTTCCTGTGTATCTGCATAGCAGTAGATTGGGGTGCGTGTCAGTATCCTCCTTCAATCTTAAACATCAAACAAGATTTGCCGCATAATATCACTTAGCTTCATTTGGGATGGCTTGAATACATCCAAGCAGAACCGATTCAGAAGACAATGGGTTGTGATGTGGAGTCTGAACACGTCATGAGCTTCTCTGCTAAATGGTTGCGGAGTGGTTATGGCTGATGGTGCAACCACAGTCTCTGCTATGGACGTACCAGTGGAACCAGTGTGGATGCAGTGACAGGACCAGCAGTGAAATCAGCGGTGGAAGCAGCACTGGAAGCAGTGGAAGCAGAGGCAGCACGTGATAGGCCAGATGATGAAGCAGTAGTGCTGCAAACAGTGGAAGGAGTGGTGGTACCAGCACCAGAACCAGTGGTGGAAGTTTCATTCGATGAGGCAGTGTACATCGTTTAATTTGGTAACCCTGTGGGAGGTGAAGTTCAGTACTTGGATGTGAGTTTTGGATTTTGGATGTGAATAGTGAAATGTGATGCTGATGGAGTCTTTTGAATGGCAGAATTGATGTCATATATACTACTTGAACTGACTAGAACATTTGCCTTCTTTGCACCCACCCTCAAATTCACTCAAGTAATGTCTACCAGTGAGTCTTTCTATTAATCACATCACCCCCTCTATATTTATTTGCATGTTCACTTAATTACTCCTTCACTCTACTTTGCCAAATGCCATTCTTTATATTTAACTAATGTATCAATTAGTTGATTTGATACTCATCTCCAGGACCAATAAGTTATTCACTTCTGCACTGTCTGTACTAAGTGCGGATTGACACTTTGTTATTGAATAAAGTCTGGTATAAACTAACACATAGATAGATTGATGTATATATACATAGCTTTGAAGGCATACTGAATATCTATAGTATAAAACTGTTGAATACTGAGTGGAAACTGCAATGTCTCGGATCAAAGACAACTTTGCTGAGGAGTGGGTTATGTTTCAGCGTCAGCTATACTACAGTTGCGTGTTCATCCTTTTATGTCACCAGTACCCGGGGCAGTATGTACACTGGTTCGAACCAGTTAAACAGTAAAATAGTCATCCTGAATATATACAGTTGCAGCAGTTGTCAACCAGTGGTTTAGCATGCAGTGCAGTTTGAACAGCTAAGTAATTGATTCAGTGCAGTTTCCCACGGAACCCCAACTGGTTTCCACTGTTGGGAGGTCTGACCACTTCGAGATTCAGTACTCTAACCTCGCAGTCATTGACTGGCAGGCTGCAAGCTGAATGGTCTAGGGGCAATGGCAAAAATGGATGTCTTGTACGCACTCGCCGAGCGATCAACAGTTGGGGCTGGCCCCGTGGCACAGTGGTATCGCTCCTGAAAGTATTGGCGGGGTATACAGTCACAATACTATGTGTTCGACTCCCACTGCCTGCCCCCTGGTGTGAAGGGGACAAAGGGTAGCGGGTGGGGAACTCCGCCATGTAACCGGCTTGCCCGGAGGCGGAGGGGATATGGGGCTCTGTCATAGTCTAATTAGAGTGGATACAGTATGAATAAAACAAACAAACACGATCAACAGTGAGGAAATGGTGTAATGATTGCGTGGGGAATGCTGACCTGATCTGACACTCTGGAATCAGAGTATACCTTACTAGTTGGTTACAATCCCTGCTAGCTGGCCGGAATTATGCACACCCGGCACCGGTCACATCATGCGGGGTCCTCCAGTAGCCCTGAACGGATTCTAACCGCAGTCCGGGACTATCCAGCCCAAACAGAAAGTACACCCGATTGATTCTGCGCAAGGGCGAGTTCGGCAACTCATGGCTGAAGTCTCTAGCATCCCGGACACCGCTTTCCAGGTCACGCTAGCTGATCCGATTCTAGGCAACGGCCACCTATACCAGGCCCTAGTTGGCTATGTACGGACTTGTGATGTCGGTGGTAGCCCAGACGGATCTTGGTGCCGGTCACCAAAGACAGTAGTCGGACCGGACAATCCGGATCCCTGGTGGGGAATAGCAGACACTGGTCCCCGGACGGACAGAACGCTAGTCCTGAGAGTTTTATCTTTATTAAGTACTATAGTATCCTCCACACCTTTGCGAAGTGCCGGAAAGAAACAAATGCCTCATACCTTACCGGTGATCTCGCACGCTGGAGGTTAGTGGTGATAGTTTCTTACGTACGAAGTGACTTCGGCGGTGCCGGGAATCGTGAGCGTTGTCGTTTCGCTGGACAGGGTGGCGGTTGTGGGCGCATGGCTTATAATTGCTAGTCAGTATTGTTTTCGAGTTTGCCTTTACATACACAATTTTTTCAGATATAAGTTGTAATTTTCCGTTCCCCGCGGTGATGACCACACCCACGCCAGGGATTGAAAGCTTCGTAGTCTCCACTTCCGGCAATGATGTCACCTCTGCTGCCGCTGCCTTCGTCATTGTGACCATCCAAGGCTTTGATTGTGGTACCTCTCCACCGTCATTCGCGGCAGCGGTTTGGTAACGGTTTAGGCGTAACAGTAGTCGCGATCACAGTGGTGACGTAGTCGACGGCAGGCGAAAGCCCATTGCTAGTAGCCTAGGTAGTGAAACCAATTTTGGGTGAGGCATACGCTAAAATCAATACCAGAAACATAGTGGGAGCGGCACATCTGTTTCCAGACGATCCCATATCCTCAACATCACAAATAAATGGTGGATTCTGAATAATCGTATCGATCTTCCTATATAGAACGACGTGTATGATATGCTTTGAGGAAGAGTTAATACAGTGATGAAGAGTATAGACAGTATGGTAGCCTTTAGATAGAGTTTGAAAAAATTAGACCAGAGCGACTTGCGCTCGATCACACACAAGTTTCTGCACCACTTTACGCTAGTTTCACCCTAAGCTCGGTCGAGGAACATCCTAGCCTAGCTGTCCTGAGCAGGTTATAACTATGCGCTCCTGAATAAACGATGGCTCAGAAAAGCAGCGGCTGAACCACCGGTACCTACAGATAACGATACTGTCGCCCAACCACTTCTGTACGTCCCTGGTGAGGATACGTAATGAACTATACTTGCGGCTATCATACAACTGGGGATCCCCGGCAATCTCGAAACTCTGGACGTTTAGTTTGAATACGCATCGGTAGTCTTGCGTATGAATGCTATCCTCAGACTCTCGGCTTCTCCTTTAACTTCTTCACAGGAATTATTCATGGTCAGCAGTACTCGCAGAACCCGGAGGTAGTCGTCAGCGCGCACGCGCCTATTGACAACCGAGCTTGGTGAAGCACGCGATGCATAGCAAACTGCTTACATCGGCGTTAGGGTCCGCAGGTCCGCAGTACGCGTAATACAGGACTTTCCGAAGCGCGTATAGGTGGTTATGAGCGTAGAGTTTTAGATGACTGTTAGCTTTGGGTTGCTGTCGCATTGTAATCTGAGCGCATTCAGCCGTGTTAGTATGTGGGTGAATAGAAGGCTCTGCAGGTATTTGGGGCCGGTATTCCCTGACGTAGTGTATATAGTCTAGGATATTCCTTGCCCTGCGGAAATAGGGCCCCAAGTGGGGCGGTGTTGCCCGGATTGGAAGGACTATAATTTGAGAACCCTGGCCCTCGAATACAGACAGAGAATTAGGCCCAACGACTTTCATAACACTCTTACAAACTCTAGCCCAGCACTGAGTTGCTAACTTCGGTGGACGATATTGAAGATGCCCGATATCTGATTCGTCCGTCCGTCAAGGATGTCTCGAACTAGTAGATTCGGTCTGTGCATCGCGACAAATACCTATCTCAATGATTGATTCGAGACATCACAAGACGTCGAGTTATGTTAGCGCTTGATGAGATATCCGTCTACCTGATATTCGCACTGCGTAACTGGAAATCGACAGTGGAATTGTCCCCCGACGCTTCGTTCAATCTACATGAGTTTCCCACTTTTTCCAGTTTTTTGATCCGACGGATATTAAAGATCCAGGGGACTTAGATAGTTGTACTGTGAGAATTGGCCGTGATTAACTGCCCAGGAATCGCAGTTAGTTCACCCTCCGTAGTGCTTACTGTGTTCGCTAACGTGATTTCAAATCCGTTTCATTTAATACTCACCTGCCGATTAATAATAACTGTATTCCCGATTTTGCTTTCCATATACGAAACCCTAAGTCTCAAAGTTGTCACCCTGTCCTTGTACTCTATATATTAGGCAGTGCTCTAGAATACCTTAACCCATATAGTAACAACGATGAAATCAGTATTTAAGCGAAGCAGGCGAACGAGTTCTAGAAGGGCATACAAGCACAACAGCCTAACATACAGCATTAGATTAAGGTTTGACACTTTTATCACTTTTAGCCGGCTCACAGTTTCATTTACTGAACATTGATTCGAGCCCTTTTCCAGTGAAACCAAATATTACAACAAACATCGAAAATGAAGCTCTTTATCGTCGTCAGCTTGTTTATTGCTTCCGCTTTGGCCGTAAGTGCATGACCCCGAGCGATAATGGCTGTGTGAAATCAAGATGCTAATTCTTCATGATCAATTCCCCAGTGGCAATGTGTAAGTGGACGGCCATGCCCGGTGCCAATGATTTAGTGATGATATTGTCGGATCAGGGTACTTACACGAATAATTCAAACTGCAGGATGTAAGTTGATGACAATGCGGTGGTTCCGGCGATGGAGAGGTGATGTTTTCGCTAACGTATATCACATTTCAGGACGTAAGTGGAAAGTCCTCAGGACTTGGTGTGGAGCTTCTGGATGCTGACACACACCCTAAATCCCTTAGAGGACGGATTGTAGAGTAAGTACAGCATATTGACACAGCGACGGTGATGCCGGTTTGTAAGCAGGGTGCTGATGTGGGTTTCAACATTCTAGGGCTTTAATGAAGTCTATGTAAGTGATAACCCGTCGACAAAGTTGCGTCAATGGCAGAGAAGAGTGCTGACAAGTTTCATCCAATGAAGTGCGTAAGTGGACGGCCCTCGTGACAACCAGCAATGCAGGTGCAGTGATATATGAGAAGGATGCTAATACGGATCTTCAAATCTGAAGTGTGTAAGTACATGGCCCTGGCGTGGTGACAGTGATATAGAAGTAAAATTCTAACGCACGTGCTCGAACTGGCAGAGTGTAAGCATACTATCCATGATCTTGGAGCGGTGACAGTGCTGTGGGAGCCAGGTGTTGACGCATATCTTTAAACTTGCAGAAAGCAGAGTGTGTAAGTCTTTAATCAGCAGAGCGAAGATGTGGTGGGAGTAGATTGCTCACAACATATGCAGGATGTATTGGAACCGAACGATGTAAGATAGCGGTGATGTCGAAGCAGGGCGCTGATACATGTCTTCAAACCTGCAGTATGTAAGTTGACGTCCCAAATGACTTGACATGATCACTGTGTTGTGTACTAAGGAATATCTTCAAATCTGTAGTACGTAAGTGGGCCTTGAGGATTGTAGAAGTGATGACGCTGTGTATGGAGGATTATAGTACTAACCCGCATCCTCGAACGTACAGTGTGTAAGTGCATCACCCGACGAATAATTGGTGATGACGATACGGAAATGCTGACCCTCATCGAATCATAGTGCGTAAGTGCACGACCCCGAAGACTACTGAAGAAGCATCAGTGACAGACATGCTTACACACATCAAGAAAGGGCATTAAAGGTACCGAGATAGTGGGGGAAAGGATAGCTCTCAGTCGTTGTATGAAGTTCCCGCAAGGGTTTAAGCTTGGCCGACTGAAAACGCGGCCGTTCATTTTATATAGGATGGTGACTTGGTAGGACAAGGAGGATGATGGTAAGGATGCGGATGAGGATGAGAGGGAGAAGGAGAGTGGAGGAATTTAGAGAAATGCAATTCAATACTTTTTCACTTTGTTTTGAAGCAAGGTCATAATCGGTGTTCAGAATCGTTTCTCTATGTTAGTGTCCATATTAAAATTTATGTCGCTATCGCCAAATTACACTTTCAGTTTAAGCATTCTTCATAATTACCATAATAGTCACCGACTCAGCGTCACCTCCGCTAATCAGGCGGCTCAAAATGCTAAAAACAGCAGCTAGGACGTGAGGGCCAAATATCCTCTTCCGGAATGGGATTTGGGATGACTAAATTCGAGATCTTAGCTATTATTGGATGGGACTTCATGTCATACCTAAATTATCAACTTGACAAGCTCTACGCTTACATTATGGCTGATTTTGAATGCATATAGCCATTCTTGAGTGGCTATTTACGTTCAATTGACATGAAATCATACGAATTTCTGTCCCATATGGCTCGGGAATTTGATCTTGGTCATCTCAAACCCCGTTACGGGGCGTGCTAATGAACTATGAATCCCAGAACCCAGGAAACCGCCTCTGAGCAGCAGCTATGTTTGTGTTTTTGAGTGGGAGAGATGCTAGAGCATACCGTGAAAATACCGCTGTTTGGCCGGTTCCGGGGAAATCCCGCCTCGAAATAAACACGTGGGATTTGCACAGGATACCCATCTGTTAAATCTCGTGGTTCACACTAATATTAAATAGCTGAGGAGCTTGGATAACAATCATGCACCCTGTTCTAACCTGGAAAAATTGACCTAGGCGCATGCACGGGGAGGGAAAATGTCGTACAGCTGTTTTGATTACTATGTCAATCTAGCATATTCGATGAATTATCGGTTATGGTTACTCGTCACGTTATGTATACTTGCAACACCGGCTGATGGAAACCTTCTTATTCAGGATTCCGCTATTTATCAGCCCTTGCAGGGATGGATCCACTCGCCTGGAACATTGTGTTGACTCGTATGCATAGCATTGGGAGGAAACCTCTTCGATTGTACTAAAGGTCAGCTGAAAGAGAATAGAAACTAACAGATATAGCAACCAATCACGTCATCTTAGGCAAAGTCCTCGGAAATGGACAGTAATAATAAACGTGGGAGAGCGTTTGTTCGGATCGGGCCGAGATCATGCAGGACGATAACCGATGAATGGCTGAACTCAGGTTAAGATGTCTTTGCCCCAGGGCTATCTGTGCACGATAAGCGAAGCAGTAGATCGAGTAAGGTCATCTATTTTTACCCTCCAGTTGTCTGTGTGCGGTAAGCGATGATGAAGTTCAATTAAGGTTAACTATTTTTACCTTCCGGCTAAAGTTGATGAACGCCATGTTCTTTGCAGTATACGGAACGTGTTCCGATTTCGTTAGCGCGCACTTACTTCCTTATATTGCAGCTGTTACCACAAAACCGGAAACGTCATACCTTCGGACTATAGGCTTCCGTTTTAAGCACACTAGCTTATTCAAGTGGATACGGTACGCAGCCTGCTGATACAGAATATGCAACCCTCACACCGATACAGTAATTATTCCTATTGTCGCCACGACAAAAGCCTAACTAAGTAAACCGCAGATTCCTCGGGGGACCCGCTGTATCAACAAAACGAAGATCGCACATCACACCTGCAGCTGCCTCCTTGTATTCCACCTCTAAAACTTTCCCCCCGTTCTCTCCTTCTTTTACCTGCCCCCTGGTTTAATACTCCGGCGAAGCGACCCGCTTATCAGTTCCCTTTCCATACGGAAATCTACACACCTTCTGGCGAACAGCATTAGGAGTCTCAGAGTCGTCAAGAAAGTCGTAGATAGAAGCCGCAGTTTTCGGATTGGTAGAACGACTTGGACCCGAGGGCAAGTCGTAGACTGATGCTCCAAATTGTGGTCTGGTGGTTGCGCGCGCCAGAGTTTGAAGAGGGTCGCGGGAGAGGGTTTGCAGAGTGACAGAGCGTATGAGCAAACCAGGCGGAGACAGGGGAACCTCGCATGGAAGGATCCGCAGCGATTGTGATCTTTTGCGGTAAGACTGGAGCTTGTATTTTGGCGTGTTCGGCTTCGACGGAGTAGAGACCTGAGCAGTGAGCCTGTGGGAAGTTGTCGGTGAGTGTTCACCAGCTTTAGTTGTATTCCGAGGCTTCATCTTGACAGGTGTTTTGTCTGCAACGCGTCAGTCACTTGAGATTATGTCTCAGTAGACAGATGTCAGGGATACAGATGGTCGGCGCAAACGGCGAAGAGAGGATATCCGGTGATGATTCTCGACTCGCTGTGAGAGAGTCGGCGGCTTTGTCGTCGGGAGCGGGCATTGTCAGTGGTGAGCGAGGAGAATGGTGTAGTTGCGATGACAAGGAAGCAAAGAAAGTACTAGAATGGGATGTATGTACGCATCAATCCCCTTGTTGGGTTGCCAATGCGTACCTTTCCGTAATACGCGCTAACTCTCTTAATATCGAAGCCAAATGTTTCTTACATAAAAACAAAGCGCCCGGGGATAGGTGCATTGCAGTTTTGGGCCTTCTAGTGAGTATTTCCGACATGTGTGCCAAAGATTGAAATTTGGGTGTTTTACCGTATAGCGGTTGCATATCTAACGATCTCTTCCTGGGAGATTGGCGGGAGTCGCTGGGAGGGCATTTGGCAACTCACATTCTCAGAATCCACGCTGCTATGTTTTCGAGGAGGGGCCGGTATATCTCTACCACTCTTACCTAGTTCTAAACGATTGCAACTAATCTCGTGCTTCTGAGCAGAGGTGCGCGGCGCCACATAGCTTATATCCCTCAATCATTCGGGTTTCAAACAATCGGGATTGTTGGTTATGCTGATTGGTATGGGGCCGCGCGAAATTGTGCAATTTGAAGCTCCCGTTTATTTTTTGGCCGGGAGACGATTTTGCTGTTCAAACCTTGTAATAACGGGAGGACACAATAGTTTTGATTTGAGGTTAGGGAAAAGTTTGAAATGAGAGCAACCGAAACCACAGAGAATGACAAAATTTTTGAGGTTGTGATAATCTGAACCAAGCTGAGAAGTTTTCGGGGTTGATCTCAAGCGGTAGTGTCTCATTGTCTCCACACAAGCCCGTCCATCATTGTATAACTCATGAGCCCTTAATTTCATATGCTCATCCTTTTGTTAAGGGCGAATTCGGTACGTGTCCAAGCGCCGGAAAGGTGCACTGGCCTCCTCTTACACACTTCAGCCCTAGCTGCTCTATCTCCTTTTAGTGAGAGAAATGAGGGTTAAGTTTCAGCTTTACCGTCTATTGAACCGCAAGTTCTAGGTTAAGGTTAACCTTGACGCTGAGTTACGGCTCGACTCGTCTGCCTCAATTCTTCGCCGCTTATTTCTTCATTTTTTCGGCTGCAATCTACTCAATTAAAGAACGCTTCGATTATTTACCCTAGCCTCAAAGCTGACTGTTACGATGGCGGGGATGAGAAACTTCGACTAACAGCAGTGTTCGTCAAGCTGCTACCCGAATCGAATGCTTCGAATTATATCCGACAAGAGTGAATATCATCCCTTCAGACATGGCACTCACTCTGTTGCAGCTCCTGTGGTTTCGAATATCCCACCTGGAGGAAACCCTGTTAACTTTGCCGTAGCTCCTGCCTAGCTCTCATAATGTCATTCCAACAGCACTATACCGTGCTTTGCACTTCGGACATCATAAACTACGATGAGGAGTACAATTCAAAGAAAGCCTTATTTTGTAATCATAATCAAGGGTATGCGTAAAGGTGAAGCTCACCAGTCTGAGTTATCAATCGCGTGAGCGACAATGAAGCATATCCGACTAAACAGTGTTTTTTTTAGGTCGCGGGTTTCGGGCTCCTTAGTTGCATAAATAGATCTCAGCCCTCGTACAGCATACTTGGCCAGTATTCATTCCGGCTGACAGTGTTCAGCCGTCTTTATTCATACATGAATATGTACGGATTCGTACATTGACTACCGTTTACATGGCCTTTGTGGCCTTGTTAGATAGTACAAGCTTCTACATTACCACATTTAACAACGTTGTTGCTATAGTACATGGGGGAGAAGAGGGTGTGTAGATTCTATGGTTCAGAGAAAAGAGAAGGAGAATGACTCGACTTATGCAGAGTATCATAGCGTAAAACTTTGATGCTTCGCAACTCTAAGTCACTTACCACCAGATATGTAACAATCGTTTCATCCTCAACATCAAGTGCTCACTTATGATTTGTGAACTTAAGTAAGTGCCAAAACTCCCACCCACTGCAAATTCAAGGCTCCGGGATGCTTTGGTTGTCACTTTCTCATGCCTAGAAACCATACCAAGCTTTTGGGAACGTTCAAACCAGATCCTGGAGCTTACCGGAGGGTTTTTAAGCCTTGACAGTGTAACCAAAATCTCCTAGAATAAAGAAACCTGGCACAAAGAACGACACCGGGTTCAGTATCACTCATTTCGTCATTAGGAACTAATTATGCGATTGTTTGTGCGAGTGTCTGTACTGCCGGAGTTGTTCGTCCTTGTGCACACGTAGCTTCCATTTCAGCTATTCTTCTCCCATCTTTCAGTACTTTGGAGGATCTTGGACGCCTCTTTCGTTCACTGATGGTGGTAGCCTTATCCATTCCAGAAGAACAGGTACGAGTAGTGAACATTCGCTCTTCCCGTACAAAGCAAAAGAGGCAACATGATACTCACGGTCCTGCTATAATATATTCTCTGGCCCCAGCAGCTCTTGGTATTCTCTAATCGATGGGAGGCGAAGGCGGCACAGCCAACAATGATTGGAATCCATTGATGTTTGGAGGCCAAACGAATAGAAGCCGGTAAATATATGGAATCCCAAGGCCGCAGAAGTAAGATGTAGTGAGGAACGGAGGTTTCCAGTCCTTGCCAGATGGGATAGCCGATTGATACTCTTGTTGAAGGTGATTGCAAAGCTTGCAGGTTCTATAATCTTACAAGTGAACACCTGTGTGGTTACCACACGGTACCTGCCAACAACAGATCTCATCGCTCTGGTTTCTCTCTCCTCAATGTTGTCAGCTGCTTTCATCGAAATGAAATGCCCATTGAGTCACTTAATCTATGACCGAGTATTGATGAGTATGAACGTGAAGGACAATTCGGAGGATATCAGTAAGGCCGTACACCAGTGCACGGCTGCGTATGAATAGATACGGTTGCAAACGTGGACATATCAATGCAATAGAGTTGTAGGTAAGTTAAGGAAAGATTATCCCTGTAAAAGATCTCGGCCTCGAAGCGAGCCGATCAAATAAAGCGAGTGTTACCCAGCCCTAGTCACGTCACGTGCAGCCATGCCATTACAATAACATTCATCTAGTCTACCTATATCTAGAGTTGGTGCTAATCTGAAACTTCAACGGTATTTCCATGGAATTGTCTCTACTGCATCTAAATCACACAACTGCCTGTGGAGGAGGAACACCTACTCTAATTCAAGATACAATATAAAAGACTAATGGAGGACTAAGCATTACTATCTGAACCATATCTTTGGCATTCCCGGGCTGTTTCGACATGCCAACCAATTTCCAACCCACTGATCCCAATTGACATCACCACATCACTGTGGAGTGGCTTGGGAACAATATATGTTAACTTGTCTAGGTTCGGAGAGGACTTTAACACAAATTAAGTACTCCGCAGATATTTTGAACTGATAAAAACAGTTGTTAATATGAAAACAGTTTTTTCAAGATCTCTCTACCAGAAACCTAACATTTCCTGGCAGTGTCAAAATGGACAACTCTGCTCACAACCTCTGGCAATATGCCTTAAGCTATCTTTTAAAGACTTGCCCTTAAGTCCCAATATAATCATGGAAGGAATTTGATTTGGAATTATCCCAAGAGTTATGGTACAGACCAGAGATACCAATATCCACAGCACAGCACACATAGTGAAAATGGCTAAGAATGGTGTTCTGACATGTCAGGGAAAACATAGGTTTCCTTCATAGCTTGATCTTGAGCTGCATGATATTTTCAGTCCACCTCATGAAGTGAAAGTACTTAGATTAATACCTGATTTGGTAAGCAATCCTAGCCAGAAATATTATATCTCCATCCATACATTGTTAGGTATGTATAAAATGAAGGTAACTGTTGTTTCGTAATAATAAAAGGTATGAGTGTGCAATATCCAATCATGTAAAAAAGAGACGGACTGGTCAAGAAGCATGTTCATTAGCTGGGGTAGGCTGATTGCAAAGTGCATTTTGAAGAAACTGTAAGGTTTACAATTTCACCTTTCCTATTATTTACAATTCTTTTATAGACATTGATTAACTTTCAACTAAACCTAACTAGATACCACATAGAACTTCAATTGCTGTTTTCTGAATGTACCATAAACGAGTGTGATTGTGAGGCCAATAATCTGGGAATCAGTTATGATGCCTGGGATAGAATATTATACTTTTAACACACCTGTCTATTTAACAATTATTGCTTAAAGTGGTACCAGTTGGTATTGTTTTTCAACAAACCATCTCTTTTCACACTTTCATTATCAAACTTTAATGACTTTACAATACTGACCCTAACAAAGAAATTATATACTGTTCTAATGATTTTTTGTTTGCTTTCATCATACTGTATACACTCTATTTATACTATGACAGGCTATGAATCAGCCCTGCCTCCAGGCTGACTGAGTATATTGCGGAGCTCCACTCCTACCACCTGTCGTCCCCTTCTGACAAAAAAACCAAAAACCCAAAAGAAAGCATCTAACAATAAAATGGTGAAACACAATACAAAGAAAAATGGATGAAAACCATGGCAAGAATACCAGCGCTTAGACCTCCGCCCATTGCCCGCCAGCTCTTACTCTACTGTCGATTGTGGGCTGAAATTTCCTGACATCAGTAGCTGCCAGGAAGTCCATCACCGCTTTGTGGTACATCTCCATGGAGAGCAGCTTAGAGACTGCCATCTGTCGGCATCAGCCTGCTCTCCATGCTGTTGTTTTTCCCACATCTTCCGAGAGAATATTCTACTGGTCTTTCCATTACCTCCATTGGTGGAAGAAATGCCTGGGCATTGGGGCAACCCGCCAGCCAATGCCGCCACACTACCAGTATGTGTCATTGTCTTGGTGTCCCAACAGTATAAGCTCTTTGTGCACTGCTATGTGTCCAGACATCAGTCGGTAGAACCTGTCTGCTAGAGGCTTCGTGCTGTTGTTTCGGATGGGCCTCTTGCTCCCAGCTTGGCCTTTCAGCCTGTAGCTGTGATGCTCACTGTACATGTCCACCTCTCATTGGGTTTTTGCTGGTGGCTTGGCATCTAACATTTGTCAGCAACTGATCACAACCGAGGTGTGTACTCGCTTTCAATCGGTGCATACTCAGCAGCCCCCTCCCAGAAAATTCACTTGGCAATCTGCTTCCCCATTTCTCGTCATGCCAGTGTATCCTTCAAAGCAGGTGTTAGAGGTTCTCTGATAATGGCATCTAGGAACTTGCAGCAGATGATCAAGGGGGTTTCATCTCACCTAGTTACTCTCGGTCTAGTCACATTACACATATAACACCAGTTCCTATGGAGTCACAAGCACTGACTCGAAATATTTAGAGTGGTTCTTAAACTGCACATCTCGATTGGATGTGCAAGTCACATTGTGCACTGGACATATGTATGATGACATCGCAACCCTACCCGATCGAAAGAAGCCTGCTTCTGCAAAGCGTGTAGATTTCAACGTGAGTCAAATTCAGATCTCAGTGGGACATGTCATATCAGACTGGGGACTACCTCTACTCACAGCGTAAGTCAGTCACCAGACATTTTTTAATTATCTGGGACTAGAGTTCAATCCCTGTAAAGTGATGTCAATATTCTCGGTACTGTCCGGCGAAATTGAATGTTCCTAGCCAATGTATGGTGTGACAATGGGTGAAATGATATTAGCTGTGGATATGAGGCTGGGTGTGAACCTGCACATTGGTTTGAGGCAGTTAGGCAATGCTATGTTACACTCGATTATTAATGTTGAGCTATGTGTCACAATCTACATTGCTATGGCATTGCTTGATCGCCAATTGACTTTATGACACAAGCCAAATAGACTTCACGTTATGGCATTAATTTGCAGAGAGCTTTGAATAGCAACGATTGGCGGATTTTACCAATTACATTACCATACATATGCAGGATGTCGAAGTTGCAGTTATGGTCTGATATATTATCACATATAGAATGATACAATGGATGGCCTGACTCTTATATAGTGTGTAAAGCTTCAAAACCACGTGCCCATATGACAAGGTAACCTAAGGAATGTGTGGAACTGAATTCATGACGCATTAATGTGAATGTATGTCATGACTGCATTAGAGCTATTGTTACACCTTTGGAGTTGTCACAGTTCCGGGGTCATGAGATATCACTCGATGTTGATGTCAGGTGCCAATGGAATAAGGTTCATCAATTACATGCAAGCACTATCGCCACACCAATGACCACCAGGCGGATGTCACTCGACTATGATATCACCACCCACTCTCGAGTGTTGTCATCGTAGAAGGATGTATTAGTACAATGCAAACAGCTGTCGCTATATTCTCTATGGATGAAGATGACAGCCGTCATCACCCCTATATGAAGCAACCTTCGATTGACATTTGTTCTGGCCAGTAGGATAAGGATACTTGAGTATGATACGAGAGAAGGCTGTTGAATAGTACAAAGAGGAAGATGATCCGGAAGACACCAGTCCGATCGATACCAATCAGTCTGGAGATGTATATCAGAAACACACTCTTGGTCCAGAGAGACTGGAGGATTGATGGGATACCATTTGCTCGGAGGAAGTTCAGGCGGACTGGCTATCAGAGCAAGGGGATTGGGAAACGAAAGGATGGCTGTCATTTATCTAGGGAAGAGAGTAGTTAGAATCAGCAGTTAGAGCGTAGAGGAAAGAGGTATAAAGACCTCTCGATTCTCCGCTGGTATACAGGGCAACCTTCTCAGAACACATAACAAGCCTTAACAATATATTCGGATTGGAAAGCTATTCTACATTTATTCTACTCTGAATACTTTCTGCGCATGAGAGAAGCTTCGAAGTGAACCATCTATTAGTCCTTGTATAAGTCGAATATCATGTCCGATCGCAAGACAAGAGAAGGGGATACTTAGAAGGGATACATCTAGTTGAGTGTATCTTGGAGTCGATTTCTCCCGCGTTACACTCTATTGTGATATCAAATCTCTATCAGAACCTATACCTCATGATATTTGAATTCCTCTTTATCATTTCCCACATTTTACTCTACCCATATATTGTCCGCCCTGTCCAAGGCTACTCAACCACCACTCCCACCGAAATCTTCTTTGATTGCCCTGGGTTTTAGATATCTGATCTCTGAGATTCTCTAACTGAGGAGGAGTACATCGAAGATATACTCAAAAATTCCAGTGAAGATACAGAATGTTCTGATTACGAACCCAGGCAGTTTGATATCTTCGGAAAATGAGCAGAAGACTACATTGGTTATTACTACCAGGCAGGAGGAAAGACCAAATACTGCATAGTTCCTAAACAATAAGACCATGTCATCATCAGACGTTCAACGATTAGCAGTGGAGAGGAGGTGTAATGTCTTGATCCCCAGAGATCCTACTGGAAAAGCGGTGGAACAATACCAGCCTATAACCAACGAAAACGTCCCCACATGGGCAGTCGAGCTGTACACTCGATCAACTGCAGACCTGGATTGAATGGATGCCCTCATTTCAGAATCCATAACGAAATCCGTCAATGTACAACAAGAAATGCCTCAGTTGGTTGATGCCTATATGTCAATGGTGAGCAAGCAGAATACCTTTTATAATCCAATGACCAAGGGGGTTGAAACCTTGTGCCGTAATGTGTATGCTTAATACACAGAGATCATACTTCAGTCCCAGGTCTTCGCGTCCAATGCCAAGGGAGGAATGGCTGTAATTTCAGGCAAGGCATCTCAGGATTACGAGAACCTGAGAGACGTATTTAATGCCCAAATCCTAAGCAATAATAATCCGTGGGCTAGTATAGCCACTGTGCTCAGGAAGAGACAGGATGCTGAAAATATGTTGGCAAGGCGACTGGAGGGTCAAAAAAGACAAATGGAAGAAAATAAAAAGAAGGCTGAAAGAACAATGGCAAGAGTACAGAATAGACAGCGAATGGAGATGGAGGACAATAAGAAAAAGGCAGAAGATGATTTGAGAAAGCAACGAATAGAGTTGGCTTCAGCTAAGAGAGAAATGAAGGCCAATAAGAAACAATGGCAGCGGGCCTTTGCAGAATTTCTGAAACAACTTGAGGATATACTTAAGGAAGTTCCATGAAGGGAAACCCGACGCTGCATCAGATCTTAGCAAAATCAGTTGCTGATGACGATAAACCAAAGGACCCAGAAGGAAACCCAAATCAATCCAAGGATGGAGCCTTTATGGAAATATCAAGTGGTATAAAGTGGGTTTACAGCCGAAAAAGCGGAAAATGGGAAATCGTCAAGAACAGAAATGCGGATGATGTTTCCTTGCCACCTTCCACATCACCATCCAGTAAAGCTGGAAGTGGGGGAGAAGGCCCCTCTGGAGGTGGAGGAGGAGGAGGAGGGGGTGGAAGAGGCAATAATAATTGGGTTGGTAACTCAGATGAGCCACCGCTTCCCCCATTTCCCACTGGCAACAACCCACATGATAGTTCAAGTTCATCAGACAGCGGCAACGATCCCAGAAGGCGTGGCCTAGGAGGATTACCACTGCTACCACCAGGAGGTTCGACAAGATACAGTGGTTCTATACGAGGACACAGCCCAGGCCGAAAATACAAAAACAAAGAGAGCCGATTCAGCTCCCAACAGTATATAAGGGAGATCCATCAGACGACACCATCCAATATTGAACCTGGTTCCACTCGGTTCAGAACTATATGAAGTGGCACCGTACTGATTTTGAACATGATATTGATAAAATCATTTGGATCGGAGGTGTGATGGATTGAAAGGCATGAACATGGTATGATGCCAGAGCGGAGTATAAGAAGAAATACTTCAAGGTGGATGAATGGGACCCTCTTCTCAGTGCAATGGAAGAAAGATTCCTCGACAGACAAGAAGAAGGGAAAGCCCTGGGCAAAATGAGGGAACTCAAATATAAGGGAGACATTGAGAGCTACCTAACGGACATGGAAACACTCAACTATAATGTCTGCCTTCTCGGCACCCCTTGGAGGACCCTACTTACAGATGGACTCGCAGAAGATCTCCAGTATCACCTGTCAACCAACAAACGAGAGCCTCGAAAACGATATAGACAATGTGGAGAGCGTTTGAAGGGTTGGGTTTGCAATGGAAGAGTTCCTGATGCTGCAAAAGAAGCATTCTTCAAAGGATAGCTCTTCAGGTCATAAGAAGAAAGACAAGAAGAGAAAGGATCAGGAAGAAGGGGATCAAGGAGAAGGCAAACCCAAGGATCGTGGATCAGGAGGGAAGTCTGGCTCCAAGAAACCCAAAAAAGAGGATGAAACTACCAGTCAGACTCCTGTCCATACGGACAAGAAGAAAGCCCTGGAGGGAATTGCCCCTTCTCTGGTATAAAAACGATTTGAAAAGGTGAATGTGCTCGCTGTGGCATGGACAACCACGCTTGGAAGTTCTGCCCAAAATCAATCGTGTCTTCATCCTCTAACAGCAAAAAGCTAAAACCCAAAGATGACCATCCAGAGGATGTCTCGTCCGTGGCAGTAGCAGGAAGGGATATGCCCAAGCCTCAGATCTCTGCATCTAGACGGGTCTATGAGGTAGACTCGAATGATGAGATGATCATGGATTACAAGGATACTGTGGTACAGTCCTATAAGGTAGAGGCAGTGGTACTGATCTATGTGGAATTAGGGGGATGAAAATGATAGTGTTTTCCTTAGATAGCTTGTTAATTGAAATTGAATAAAAAGGATGCCTGAGGATGAGTTTAGTACTCGAAATACGCTGGCCACATAGTATTCAGTTTCGAAACAAAGTGACAATACGCAACGATTTATACCTTACAACTTTAAGCAATCACTCACGACCTGTCGTGGCCGGAGCTGTGTCGAAAGGCAGTTCACCATGAGTACCTCACGCAAACAAAAAGCTTCGCCTTCCAGCGATGCAATTAATCACATCAAACCAAAACAAGCTCCACCCGAACCCAAGTCAGGCAAAAGACCTGAGATCACAATGCTACTCTCATTTCGAGGCAAGAAGAAGATTCCCACAAGAGTATTGCTCGATTCTGGATGTACTACTCCCATCGCCTCAGAGAAATGGATTGAACAGCATAATGTCCCATTTGTTACCCGCAAAGAACAGAAGGAAATTCATAACTTTGCAGGAGATACAGTGGAGGATTGCGGTTGGTATTATACCTTCCCAATTACCTGTCAACATGGAGACCATTACTCCAAAGAAACCTTTGAAATAGGTCCCATGGAGGATTCCTGCAATCTGATCATCCCATATTGGTGGATCGTTAAACATAGGGCCAGGGGATTTGCAGAAGGAGGAAAGTTCAGTTTTGAATGTGAAGAATGCAAGAAGACATGCACCAGGCATAACTGAAATTCATTCACTATCGGAATTGATGATACTATACTGGATTTCGGGAATGATCCGCGCTGGATCGGAATCATTGGAAATCCTGAAATTAATGACAAAGACGAAATGGGGATCGATTGGAGTGATAGGATCCCATGGCAGTATCGAGATTACAGGTCTCTATATAATGGAGAAATCTCAAATGCTTAGCCACCCCATCGATCATTTGATCATGCCATTAACATCCAAGCCAGGAAGGAGCCCCCCTGGGGACCCACCTACGCTATCTCAGAAAAAGAGTTGTCAGTACCCAAGGAATACATTAAGGAAATGCTCGACCAGGGTAAAATCCACTCAAGCAAGTCGCCAGCAGAGGCACCTATTGTCTTGGTTCCAAACCACATAGCAGAGGCTTACAATTGTGTGTGGACTATCGAGGACTCAATAGGGTCCCTATCATGAACAGGAGACCAGTACCTATGATGAATGAACTTCGAGATAGGGTACAGGGTGCTAAGATTTTCACCAAAATTGACCTCAAGGCTGGATTCAATCTGGTGAGAGTTAAAGAGGGAGACGAATGGAAAATGGCCTTTCGTACAAGATATGGCCTATATGAATATACTGTCATGCCCTTTGGTCTTGCAAACGCCCCAGCTACATTCCAGGATGCAATGGAAACAATATTTAGGGATATGCTTGATAGTGGACTACTCATCTATAGGGATGACTTCCTGATCTATTCAGAAACCGAAGAAGAACACACCCAAATAGTATTGGAGGTGCTTCGACGCTTAAAGGAAAACAACCTTGCCATTGCACCAGATAAATGTGTCCCGCATGCCTCGCGAGTTGAATTTCTGGGATATATCATATCCTCACAGCGAATCGAGATGGCACTGGAAAGATTGAGACCATCCTGGAATGGCCAAAACTTGAATGCAAACAGGATGTACAGATGTTCTTATGATTCCCCAACTTTTATCGATGATGTTTCGAAGGATTTGCAAGGAAGATGAAGCCCATTACAGACCTTCTTAGAAATGGCATCCCACATGAATGGTCCCACGATTGTGCTAAGCCATTTCCGGACATTAAGGAACAGGTTACCGGGGCCCTGATCTTGAAACACTTCGAACCTATGCATCCAAATTGTGGTGGAAACTGATGCAAGTGACATTGCAATCGGTGCTGTACTCTCTCAAGTTATCGATGGACGGCTACACCCTATTGCATTTCTTTCCAGAAAAATGGATAAAGCAGAAATTAACTATGATATCCACGATAAAGAACGACTTGCTATAGTACCTGCATTAATGCAATGGAGACGATATCTCGAAGGAGCTCACCATCAGATTCAGATCTATACATACTGTAAAAATCTCGAATATTTTACTACTACAAAGATCTTGAAGAGAAGACAAGCAAGATGGGCACAGGAGCTAGCGGGCTATAATTTCAAAATATTCTACCGCCCAGGCAGTGCAAATAGAAAACCTGATGCATTATCTAGGCATTCGGAGAATTGCCCAAAAAACGAGGGGGGTAGTGTTGAGGAAAACGAAAATCAACCCATCCACCACGTTCTAAGACCGGACCAACTTATGTCAGTTGAGAGAGACTACATTTGGACATCAGCAGCTAGAGCTGAGGGCTCACCAATAATGGTTTCGTCTCTACAGTCTTGAGCGGAACCTATTATCCTTTCGTCCCAGACATTGAAAGCTATACCTGTGGTCAAATTTGTCAAGCACATGTATCAGGATGTGATTCTATCTGGCCAAGATGATGAGGACTGGTTAAGGCATATGATAGGATATTGGAAGAAAAGCCAGACGCGGACGTCATACTAGAAGATGAAGTCATTGGGTATAAAGGCAGGCTATTGGTTCCCGATAGCGTGAATCTCAGGAAGATGATTCTAAAGGAAGAACATAACTCTAATGTGGCTGGTCACATGGGCCAGGAAAAGATGATTGAACTGGCGTGAAGAAACTGCATTTGGCCCCAGATGGATCAATGGATTGAAGACTATGTTCGGTCATGTCCTGAATGTCAAAAGAACAAGGGCAGCCTGTCACGCTCATTCTGGACTATTGCAACCATTGGAGCTAGTGCATAGACCATGGGATGAAATATCTATGGACTGTATTGTGCACCTACCGGTATCGAATGGGTGTTCATCCATATGGGTAGTAGTTGACCGCTTTCCGCAGATGTCACACCTTATCCCACTTAGGGACGGACAAAAGAAGGCACCAGACTTGGTCCGCATATTCTTAAAAGAAATATGGAGACATCATGGGATACCATCCACAATTACCTCAGACAGATATACAAGGTTTACATCCACGATTGGGAAAGGCATCATTGATACCCTAGGAATTAAATCCAAAATGTCATCACCCTTTCATCCCCAAACCGAAGGACAAACAGACAGAGTAGACCAGACACTGAAATGCTTTCTCCGAAATTACTGCAATTACGAACAGAATAAATGCGAAGAAATGTTGCCAATGGCAGAGTATACCTACAACAACTCCCTCCATTCCACGATCAAGATGACACTATTTTTTGCGAATTATGGCTAACACCTTCGAACAAACTGGCCAACTGCAGAACCCTCACCACATCCTACTTCTCAGAACCACATTCAGTGGATGACGATTGTTCATCAACTCTGTCACCAGGGACTGGAGAAAGCCAGCGAAACAATGACAAAGTACCATGATAAGAAGGCCAAACCTGCACCAGTATACCAGCTGGGTGATTTGGTCATGCTTAATGGAAAGAACCTCAAAACCAGGAGACCAGCAAGGAAGCTGGATGCGAATCTTCGCGGTCCATTCAGGGTCATGAAAGTTATGTCACCAACCGCACTCGGGCTAGCGTTGCCTTCACAATGGCGAATACATACTGCTTTTCATGTATCATTAATCGAACCTTTTCGCATCGCCAGTAATCCAATTTGAAGTCCACCAGCCCTGGATGCAATGGTCACAGATGAGCATGAATTGGGATATGACGTGGAACGATATGAGGTAGAGGACATCATGGGCAGTCAGATCAAAATGTAATGGAAGAAGGTCTTATATCCGGTAAAATGGAAAGGGTTTCCAGATGAAACAGATCGGACAGAAGAACCATATGAAAACTTCGATGATAAAAAGCTACTGAAGGAATTCCACATGCGGAATCCTCAGGCTGCTAAGGATAAGAGGTTATAAGTTGAGCTTGTACTTTTCCTCCTGGGAGATATAGTTGAACCAGGAGGTTTTAATGGCAAGCAATAGACTGATGGATTAAGAAATGGTTCCAGCAGGATGCTGCAAGTATACAATATCAGAAGAAGGAAGATAGGATCGAGGACGACCTAATGGGAGAGGGAGGTAGTGTTACACCCTTCGAGTTGTGACGGTTCCGGGGTCATGAGATATCACTCGATGATGATGTCAGGTGCCAATGGAATAAGGTTCATCAATTACATGCAAGCACTATCGCCACACCAATGACCACCAGGCACATGTCACTCGACTATAGTATCACCACCCACCCTCGTGTGTTGTCATCACAGAAGGATGTGTTAATACAAAGCAAACACCTGTCGCTATGTTCTCTAGGGATGAAGATAATGAATGATGCCAGCCGTCGTCACCCCTATATGAAGCAACCTTCGATTGGCATTAGTTATGGACAGTAGGATAAGGATACTTGAGTACGATACAAGAGAAGGCTGTTGAAGGGTACAAAGAGGAAGATGGTCCGGAAGACAACAGTCCGATGGATACCAATCAGTTTGGGGATGTATATCAGAAAGATACTGTTGGTCTGGAGGGACAGGAGGATTGAAGAGATACCATTTACTCGGAGGAAGTTCAGGCTGACTGGCTATCAGAGCAAGGGGATTGGGAAACGAAGGGATGGTAGTAATTTATCTAGGGAAAAGCGTAGTTAGAATTAGCAGATGGAGCGTAGAGGAAAGAGGTATAAAGACCTCTCAATTCTCCGCTGGTAGAGAGGGCAACCCTCTCACAACAGAGAACAAGCCTTAACAATATATTCGGATTGGAATGCTATTCTAGATTTATTCTACTCTGATTTCTGTCTGAGCCTGAGAGAAGCTTCGGAGTGAACCATGTATTAGTCGTTGGATAAGTCCAATATCAAGTCCGATAGCGAGACAAGATAAGGGGATACTTAGAAGGGATAGTTCTAGTTTAGTGTATCTTGGAATCGATTCCTCCCGTGTTACAGCTATCAACAATCATTACTATCATATTGTCAAAGTCTGCGCATACAAACCCTCACACATGACTAACAAGAGATTGCGTTGTTTTGGTACTGAGAAGAATAATTCCTAGAAGCGAACAGACAGAAACTCCTACCAACACAAGTAGTGTCTTAAATATTACTCCGTTTTCATGATACCTATATCTATTATTACACATACAAACCATCTATTTGCCTTTGAAGAGGGAGCCCCGCGCCTCTGAATGACAATTACATTCAAACACAATAACGATATCGTCGTATACACCCTCGAAAAGATCATTGCCATTTACAGGAATAATCAATATCTCTTTTCAGTGCATAGTATCTGGTGGCTACCATCTTTCACAGGACTATATCAAGGATTGATGACACATCAATAACATAAAAATTTGAACGAAAATTAATATTCAGAATGAATCTGCAACCAAGTTATTGCCAGCAGAGCCAGTGATAGTGTCCCGAATCTCTATCACCATATCTAGATAACCATTTGGACTCTTCAAGACTAGATTAACATCGGCATGACATGCCAGCAGAGCCAGTGATATGGTCACCAAGTGTACCACTATATTGAAATTACAATCCTGGCTATACAAGTCAAGATTATCATCGATACATTTGATTGTTACACTCAGCTCAGGATAATCTACGAAATTCGGAACTCATACAGAAGAGCAATTGGAGGGATCACTTGACACTGACCAGAACAGGTGAGATTAATCCTTTGCATCAATCGAAATCCCAAAAATCAATCACCAGGCTTAACAAGGGTATGAAGCTAACCAAGGTACAAAACAATTGATTAAACACAAATTGAGTGGAACAGCTAGATCAATATCTTAAGAATTGGATCGAGGGCCATGCATAAGGCTCAGTACTAAGACAGAAGCACAACTCTAACACGATCGCATTTCTGACTTTGTGCCGGGTTCGTGAGGAGTCCTTGGGCACTGGTTTCTCCACCAGGCTGAACGCTGCCCTGGCTCATGTGCCAGGTGCACCGTTTGTTGAATGGTTGCCAGCGAGTCACTGAAGCAAGCTACAGTCGTTTCCCCATGTGTCTGCCATGTATCCATGTTGTGGATAGACTCCCAGAGTGTGAGTCCGATGGCCCACAGTGCTGCGTAAGAGACCTCCCTGTATTCGGTGCCAAGCTGGTAGCAGAATGCTCTCCAGCAGTCTCTGTTCTTGTGTAATGCTGCAGCTCCCACCCTGTAGTCATCAGATTGCGATCGATGTGTTCACCGCATCCAGACCCCAGTGCCCACTTCGGCAACTCTCTCTCTTGCCCATCGTATGGCTTCTCTTTTTACAGGATTGTCATCGCTCAGTAAGACCATCTTGACTGCACATTCTTCGTCCGGGTCTGGCAACCACATGGTCTCTGCCCCTTGGCCCCATTTGTATTCTGGTTGATGACTGTGCCTATTGCTGTGCCAGACATTGGGTGGATGTATGTTTGTTTGAGTTTTGAACCCTCATATGTACTTGCGAGCCTTCCCAAGAAATGTCAATGCCTGCAGTCGAGAGCTACAAGCCCAGTTGTCAATCCTGATTCACTCATGAGTGGACATAGTCCCGTACTGGGCAGAGTGCGCAGGGATTAACAGTCTGGCTGATTCCGGAAGAGTTGAAGATCCTACCATCTGCTGATATAATTCGGATCGCACTGCAGCTCTCTACCGTCTAGTGGTAACACTTGAATGCAAGCTACTTGTACCTCTCATCCGTACACTGCGACGGTTTCATGCTGTTAGGGGTTTTCCTCGATCAGTGTAATGGTACTTAGATATGTTGCTGTGTGCCCTGCGGCAGGGGCATACTAGTCACGTCTCGATTTGATAAGCGTGGGGGCTTAGCAGAGTCATTGAAAGCAAAGTGCTGCAGCAGCTGAGTTGATGATGCAGCGACTTGCCAGATCGAAAGGACTATGTCCTGCCGAGCAAGTTGTTTTCAACCAGATTCATTCCTAGGCACCAGGCTGTTGCATGTGTTTCCACAGCAGTCGTGCAAGTAAAGGGAGCTCCATTTTCGGGGCACGTCCGGGTTATGAAGAAGTTCTAAGCACATAAGACTGAGGGACTATGGCGTCAGCTTTAGCTAATAGCGGCCATCATTCATTGATTTGAGTGAGGCGGCTTTGCAATGTGAATCAATGGTGGTGATTACACGTAGAAGGTCTGCATTGGCATAGCAGCGGGTACGTGACCGCGTAAGTCTATGAGTTATTCATCTCGGGGGTTAGTTAATAACCTGATTGATGTGTCACCTTAGAGTGGGCGTTCCAACTACCGATTCCAAGATATACAATTGCGGGTTGTCCAAGTTGAAAATAAGGTCTCATTTATGAGCCGAAATGATATCATGCATGGACACGATAACCATAGGGATGCGTGGCTGCCTCTATCCACCGCATTTATTGGATGTAAGACCGACAGATACGTGGCTGTCTTTGAAGGATTATATCATTGTCTGGAGAGTGTTCCGAGAGACTATAAAGAGATCACATTGTTCCGGCAATGGAAAGGGAAGCTTGACAAGTGAATCAACACAAGAACCTACCAGCGGTGAAATATCCTCATTTATTATTGCGGTTTTACGATACCTATACCTATTATTATATACTGCAGACTCTATCAGCTTTATGTAGTGGCAGCCCCGCACGGTAGAAGTTACTACAGTATTTATGATAATTACGTTTGAGAACCAAAACAATGTTATTGTATAAGGCCTTGGGAAGATAATATCCTTTGCTAGGATTAACCAGTACATTTTTGTTGCGTATAGCGTCTGGTGGTTAGTGTCATTTATTTGACTTGAGCAGGGATTGATTATTCATATTGATAATCTGCGAAGCTGAGAAGACAAGGCAATCCAGGAGGATTTAGAAGTACTCCAAGATACTTAACCAGATGCTGACTCAGATTACATGCCATGTCCCGTTCATTCCAACCGAGTCTTGCAAATCTCGAATAAGTTAGAAGTATGACCTACACCCAGGGATCTCACGGAAGATCTGCAAGACAATCACATATTGGACTCTACCACATAGTTTATCAACGCCCCAGTGCAGGATCGCAATACTTGGCAGCGAAATAGTGTAAACCTCTTGCCCCAGTCCAAGGCGCAGTTGAAGAAAGCTTGGAAGGCCAAGGCGCAGTTGAAGAAAGCTCGGAAGTCCAAGAGACGACTGCAAGCTAGGAAAGGAATCGAAGCCGAACGCAGTCAAAGGATTCAGGAAATACATACTCTGATTATTGAGAACCTTAGTAGGGAATAGGATCCACGGCCGTCGACCTAGTGCTTACTGTGGTGTCGGTGGATACTTACTTAAGTTACCTAGGGTATACACTCCCATAACGCATGCATTCTGATGAGTGTGCTTAGTTGGGCTAATGGTGCCCAGGCATTTGTCATGGAACGGCTGAAATGCTCATCTGAATGTTCGGTGGGCGTCCATCCAGACTCCCAAACACTCCATTGCTGCTTTCTTGAACTGGACGTGTCAGCAAAATGAATTTTATTCTCTGGGAGCCTCCAGATGAGACTGAGAGGATGTGGACTGTAAACTTAGATGCATCAATGTCAGGAGTGTATCAGACACTATGAGGGCATTGCGCCCGGTCTTTGGGGTAACTGAAACATGTGGTTACTTGTACATGAGCACGGTGGGTGTGGTTGTGATGAGTTTCGGAACACCTCGGAGCCCTGGAGAGAACTTTTGGTGCATGTCGGAGATCCTGGGAGCACTTGGCAGATGTCAAGGAGAGCTGGCGACAACTCTGGGAGCGCCGGCAACATGTATTGGAGCGCCAGTGACACGTCTGGGAGCGCCAGTGACAAGTCTGGGTGCACCTGTCCCAAATCTGGGAGCCCTGGTGACAAGTCAGGGAGCGCCGGCACCAAGTCTGAAATCGCGGATGAACAGCCTCGGAGCACCAGCACCTACTCTGGGACCACCTTGAATCACCATAGTGCAGTCTGGGAAAATCCTCATCATTGGGAACGCTGCGGGTCCACCTGAGAATTGTAGTCACTACTTATAATTCAACGACTGTTAAAACTCATGTATGCATGTTGTATTCTCATCTCTGTAGCTATGTATATATATAGCTACCCATCTACACACGATATATATGTACTCGCTGCACACAGTGCTTCAGAGGAATTTGAACTGAGCTTGGAAATGTCAATTAAATGCACTTAGAGATACACTCTGAGGGTGTGATCGAGCAAGATTGGAAATGCAGTTGGCGGCACAAATCGAGAGTATTTGGAGATATACATAGAGGGGGTGATTGGGTAAACTTTGCGATGCATTTCGAGATTGTGATCGAGTCAGTTTGGAGATGTGCGCCTGGAGGCCATGACCAGGCAAACATAGAGGACTTAATCGTTTGAGATTCGAGAGATACTTGGAGGCCATGATCGAGCGATCTTGTAGGACGTAATTATGTGAGTTTGGAGATACACCCTTCAGGCCATAATCATGCGAACTTGGATGCCGTAATGCATTGAGTTTCAATGAATACTTCGATGTAGTCAATGGACCGCTCACCGGGTGTGTTCAGACACGTTTCATCAAATAGCTAACCCCAACCATGGGAATGTGACAATGTGACTTTACCTTGTAGCTATCATGGAGAGCTGGCTGATGGCGGTCAATCGTATAGGCAGGTATGCTGGAATCTGAAACTGCATTGAGTGGTCAACAGATAATCATGAGGATGAAGGGAAGACAAACAATCCTGGGTGGATGCTGGACTCGGTGTATGCTGTGATTTGGTGTATACTGTACTCGGTGTGTACAGTACTCAGTGTATGCTGGACTCAGTGTATGCTGTACTCGGTGTATGCTGTACTCAGTGTTAACTCATGAACATGACATGCAGAGATAGAGCTGGATGACTTAACTGTGTATTGTGCGATGATGGTAGAGTTGGGGACGAGAATGAGAGAGCTGGGGGGTGAAGAGTAGAACTATATGGAGGATACGAGCGGATACAAGAAATCAGGGGTATAGCTTCAGTGATTTGGTTGGCCAGGCCTCGAATTGGTGTAATTGCATGGCAGATCAGAACTCGGGCCAGCTGGATTGTGGATGGTAAATTAAGTCGGACACGAAATCCTCTGTAGTCCCATTGTATCATAATGATCTCCCCCATATCCTCTCATCTCTCTCTTTCTCATCCTTGACTCTACCACCACCTGAAAACACAAAGTTAAGTCATTGCTCTCTATATCTCCATGCCAGGATCAAGTGTTAACACCGTGTACAGCATACACCAAGTACAGCATACACTGAGTACTGCCTACACCACGTATTGCATCATCCCAAGATCCACTGTCTGCCGCTCCCAGCCAGTGTCTTATCTCCTGGCAGACAATATTGGACAGAATTCTGTACATTACCACAATGCCAAGTTAACCAATGAATAGAGTCTCAGCTCCCATGGCGTCTCCCTCCTGAACTACTGCCTCCAGATTGACCTTCTCACAGTACTCCTCCAATCTTGCACAATCATAGCCTCCAAGTGCATCTCCAAACTAGTGCAATCATTGCCTGCTTGTGTCTCTCTAACCTTGAATGATTAAGCCCTCCAAGTTCGCACAACCATGGCCTCCAACTGCAAATCTCCCATTTTGCTCGATCACGGCCTCCAAGAACATCTCCAAACCCACTTAATTACGGCGTGAAAGTTCACACAACCACCACCTCCAAGTGCAAATCCAAATTGGCAAGATCGGGGCCTCCAAGTGCATCTCCAAACATGCTCAATCACAGAGTCCGAGTGAATCGCTAAACTGGCACCATTACGTCCTCCAAGTCAGCACAATTACAGCCTCCAAGTGTGTTTCCAAGCTTGCGATATCACAGCTTCCAAGTGTATCTGAAAAATTTCTCGATTGGGGGTTCAAAACTTGCTTGATCACACGCTCGGAGTGCATCTTTAAGTTCACACGATCGGGGGGTGGTAACACCATGCATCAAGGAGGCAGACCGCCTGGCATGAAAATGCTGCAACACATGTCCTGGTATCCTAAAGAACCCCGTGAGCAAGAGCGGTTATCCTTCGAGGAGGGTAGCAAGTGGGTGAGATGACAAAATGGGATACCCGGTCATGATGAACCCCAAATATTGCATTCATCTTAGAAAGCTAGGCAAGAGTGCAGGGGACCAAGAGCTGGGAATAATAGAGTGTATATTGCGTATAAAGAGATGATGTCTATCTACCCCGGGGTCTCACAAATATATACTGCCTATCGATGAGTTCATCTTGGTTATCCCTATATCGCTGTATAGGTATATGTACAGAGCGTTAGATCATACAATGATGTAGAGAATCTTGGGACTGTTAAAATGACCAATATAATCGATGATATGCCTTGTGGTTATGGAACCTTAACAACCACAGGTGTGTGAATATGCCACCAACTCTCCCGCAGTGCTTGTGCCGAGGTCTCCACTGCTCTCAAAGTCTACCGCAGACCTGCGCAGAGGTCTCAGCCGCTCCAAAATTCGACTCTGCTAATAATCAATCTCATAGCATCCTGAATGCACCTCCATCACTACATGTGCTTTCAGCAGCATGTGAGAACGTTCTTGCAGCATCTGAGACCACTATGCAAAGCTCCAGGGGGTACTGGGAGCATCTGGGAGGTCTTGGAAGCACTTGTGAGGGCTACCTGCGTGTCTGGAAGGTGTGCGTATGGTGTTGGGACTGAATTACATTTTGCTGATACAGAGTGTTGTCTTCAACCAGATTCATTTCCAGACACTAGAGGGACATATCTGATCGGACTGAGGAATACGTTGACTTGCAGAGTCAGCAGTTGTTAGCCAATGTGTATGTACGTGGGACTTAAGACCTACCACTAAGTGGTGATAGGAGAATGGTAGATACTCCCTAGCCAAAGAGAATAGTCTTCACCTAACCATGGCGCGACTGAGAGCTTAATGACATTGACTGTTGATATAAGGAAACAAGTATCCCTACTCATGGGGCTGAGGCATATGAGCAATGCAACGTGAGACTGGGATGGTGATGCCGAGCCATGTGTCATAATCTACCTTGGCATACCATTCCCTGGTCCGCGACTAAATCTGTGATGCCAGCCACCAATCCCATGAGATAAAGCATTGATTTGCGAGAAAACACTGCACAACAATAATTGGCTGATGTCTCCAATTACCAAACCAAACTTGTTTGAAGATGTTCAAGTTGAAGATTTGTTCTGGGATTTTGTCTGACATGATATCATGTGATGGAAGGCCTGATTGTTATCAGATACCTAACACTGTAACACTACATGCTCACATCACACAATAACTTAATAGATGTGTTGCAATTAATCACAGGTTTGTTCATGAGAATGTATGTTACAACGGCATGTGTCTTCTCAAGACTCAATCAAATCATTACATCTAAGTCTGGGCATACACCCAGTTCATGACGACTATAAAGAGAGCACATTGTTCTACAAATGAGCAAGACAACCTCTAGCAGCAAACAGTGAGAAATTCCTACCGGCGCAAGAACAACCTGAAATATTACTTTGTTCTTATAATACCTATGTCTATTGAAATACATATACTAATCAATTATCTACTGTAGCAGCAACCCCTACACTTTCAGATGAGAATTACCTTTAAAAACAAACCCGATATTGTTCTGTGGGTTGTAGTGACACTTTTGAAGAACTTTCATAACAAGCTGTAACATTTTGCAGCGTAGGGTTGGTGGTAGCTGGGTTAATTTGGTGGATTATCACCTCCATTAATCACCTGTTTGAAGCACAATGATTTGCCCTTTGACATATTAGTGATTGGCAATACGGTGGTTAACGACAAGGGATCCTTCGGACCTCGTGAAGACATTCAGGGGTTATTATAATATGACCATCATGTTGGGCAACTACAATGACCTGCACATATGTGCCTTTCACTAGATTCTCTGCTTCTGCAGGAATAATCAGTTCATTTTCCCACCTCACTGTGTATCGTAGTTATCCTCATTGATCATCAGCAAAAAACATTTCCGTCTGGGCAGAATGGCTCCGTCAGAGTGGACGCCGACTGTCAGAGTAATCAGAGACAGCCAGGTGCCGGATTACTCCGCGCCCGGCAGGAATACCACGCGTCACGTTGCATATCGCCCTCCGATTGCCGTTTCGCCGTGTCTTCTCACTCTGTCGGTCTCCTATTTTAAACAAACACTATGGCATTGTGGGCAACTGTGACCATACGTCGGAATGGGTTCATTGGGTAGACATTTGTATCGGAAGTGCAATGGGTAACACTGCGAAAATCTCTCCTCGTGTTCCTTCTACATTAAGCTCGAGGAGCTTAGGAAGGTGAGAAGATATGATACTACCCTGCCGTGAGGATCCACGCAATTGCGCGGATCCACGAATTCTCGGACAGAGCGAGAGAGACCAAAACTTGGGAAAGATAGAGTGTCGATTTTCGTTGTATGATAAGAGGAGATGGAAACGAGATGATGTCTATCTACTCCGGGGTCTGCCGAATATATTCTCCCCGTCACTCTGTCCATCTCTGTTACCCCTGTATCTCCGTACAACCGCCGTCGCTCCTTGATGATGTACTTGATCGAGTCAGTTTCAGATGCGCTTGGAGACTTAGATCGAGTGAACTCAGAGATGCACTTGGAGGCCGTGATTGAGCTAGTTTGGATATGCACTTGGAGACTGAGATCGAGTGAACTCAGAGATGCACTTGGAGGCCAGAATCGAGCGAGTTTGGAGACGCACTTCGAGGCCATGATCGTGCCAACTTGCAGGCCGTAATGGAGCAAGTTTGGAGATACACTTGGAGTCCGTGATCGAGCAAGTTGGTACATGCACTTGCACGCTATGATCGAGCGAGATTGGAGGAGTACCTGGAGGCGGTCGATTTGGAGGGAGGCGCGATGGCAGCTGAGACTCTATTCATTGGTTAACTTGTAATTGTGGGAATGTAGAGAGTTGAGTACAACATCCGGCGAGAGATGAGAAACTGGCTGGGAGCGGGAGACTGTGGATCGTGGGATGATGCTGTACTTGGTGTATGCTGTACTCTGTGTTAACTCATAATTATGACATGGAGAGATAGAGAGGGATGACTTAACTTCGTGTTCTGAGGTGATGGTAGAGTTGAGCACAAGAGGGAAATCTTCATGAGAAACTGGGAATTAGAGAATTTCGTGTGCGAGTCGATTGACTTTCCCCGATACCGCAGGTAGGAGTCCCGATCCGGCGTGTAATAACACCGATAAGATGTCTTCCCAATCCAATCAGGCAAGTCGTACCCCTGATTCCTCATATCCGCTCGTATCGTCCATATCATTCTCATCTTCATCCCCCTTCTCTCATTCTCGTCCACAACTCAACCATCATAGCAGAACACAAAAGTCATCCCTCTCTATCTCTCCATGACATGATCATGAGTTGACACCGAGTACAGCATATACCGAGTACAGCATCACCGAGTACAGCATCCACCCAAGATTGTTTGTCTTCCCTTCATTCTCATTATTACGAGTTGACCCCTGAATGTAGATTCAGCTTCCGGCGAACCTCGCTACATGATTCCAATGGTTGCGAGTTAACAAACTACTGAATAGAGTCTCATCACCCGGTGCGCTGTCCATCGACCGCCTCCAAGTACTCGACCAATCTCGCTCGATCACGGCCTCCATGTTAGCACGATCATGGGCTCCAAGTGGCATAACTCCAAACTCGCCCTATGACGGCCTCCAAGTGTATACCCGAACTGGCTCGATTATGGCCTCCAAGTTCGCACGAGTATGGCCTCCAAGTGCATCTCTGAGTTCACTCGATCTCAGCCTCAATACGCATATCCAAACTCGCTCAATCACGGCCTCCAAGTGCATCTCTGAGTTCATTCTATCTTGGTCTCCAAGTGCATCTCAAACACGCTCGATCAAGTACATCTTCAAGGAGCAACAGCTGTTGTACCGGGATACTGGGGTAACCGAGGTGGACAGAGTGACTGGGAGTATACGATCATGGCGTCGGAGTATAACCGCCTGCAGCCAGTCCAGACATAGCGTGTGTAGATGGGTAGCTATATAGATACATAGATACGTAGATGAGAATACAAACTGAATACATGACTGTGATTTGAGGTGTTCCCAGGCATGTCGCTGGCGCTCCCAGGTCCTCCCAGGCTTGTCGTCGGCGCTCCCAGGCTTGTCGCCAGCGATCCCAGTTACTCTGAAGGCCGGCAGGAATGCCCTCCTATTGTCTGATACTCTCCTGAAAAACGGCTTCAGCATAACTGCAGCCCCTGCGAAGAGTGTCACACACGTCTCTTTCTGATGATGCATATACGTCCCCACAAAGTGAAGGAGGTACGTTTGCAATGCGACCCGTCGCCGGTGCGACGGGCAGCGTGTAATGCGCTGTCAGAGCGTAAGCGGTTCCGTCAGAGCCATCAGAGCCGTCCCGATCACCGGGGTGTTTCAGACGCAAATTAGGGTCGTTGCTGAAGATAGAAATACCACAATAGCTGGTTACTCCTATTGGTAATCTATGGTTACAAGACAATAAAATCCTGGGGAACAAACCTATACTTCAATAACACGAATTTGTACCAGAGGAAAGAAACTATATGTTTCCCAATGAAATTCATTCGACCTATTGTCAGTCTATATACAAATGAATTGCACACCAAATGAGACTTGATAAGAAAGAAATAATAGCTCCAGTTGACGTTAAGGAGTTCACTATCCAGCAACAGAATCAATCAAATAATAATATCTGTGCGGCTAACAACAAAAGTCTTGGCTAAACAGAAACAGCACGATACATCGACAACAACGATAGCAATTAAAAAACTGACAGCAGCAATCAATTCTGGACATCAAATTGACCCCAGAGCGAACATCCCAGCACCAGCGAGACCACAGGAGGAGGGTGCGCACAGGAATCTACGCAGCAGAGTGGCGTCGCATAAAGGCTTGGCAGAACACACGACTGACATGATGTCTGGGCCAATGAGCAAGCAACGACAAGGACTAAGAGGACTAAGAAGCTTCCCTGACAGACGTGATGACCGAATTCAGAGTCAGTGGGAGGAGTGAGCTGGCCGCGGGAGAAGCTGGAAATGGGAGGAGGGACGGGCCTATGAATGTGGCGATGGAGATGGCGATGGCGGCGACAGCCATTCCCACTCAGACTGCGGGTGCAACCATATTTGAGCCAATGGAGAGAAACAAAAAGAGAAAACTGAGATGAAGGAGCGAGGCCCCGGCGGCACCCCGCGAGTGGACGAGCAGCATGGAGATGACGATACGACAGCAGGTACAGGAACTGACTCTGCTGAACTGAACAGTCAGACATTTCACAAACGTGGTGGAAGCCCGGGCAGCCTGCAAGGAGGCACAGCGGTTGGCAATGATGACGTGGATGCAAGAGAGAGAGCAGGAGTGGGATGCCTGCCATAAGAACGACAAGCTGTGGGGGTCGGGCATCATGAACATGATTGTAAAGACCATCAACGGGGTAGCACAAGGCTTGGAGGGGAGGGAGAGAGAGAAAGATTTGACTATGAGGACGGACGGTGGGGGGCTGGAGGTCACCCAACCTGCAGACATAACGCGTGAAGAGGGACAAGGGGAGTGCCAGCAACCGCAGCAGCAACCGAAGCCCGAGGCCAGATTGCAGCTCGGAGCGCAGCCCAAACCGCAGCCCGCGCCCAAACTACAGTCAGCACCAACACCCGCTAGATGGTAGGAGGCTGTCCCGCCCCGAACCATGTGACAGAGGGCACCAGTCAGCCCAGGCTCAGGCCCAGGCCCAGGCCCCACCCCGATGGCTGGATCAAGCATGGCAGAGAGACGCTTGATGCTAAGAAGAGACAAGAGCGTGCGGCTCTCCAATGAAATGGACGAGGAAATGGCATGAGCGATCAACAGAGCTCTCTTCCACCTGAAGGCACTGGGCCACATTAGGATCATGAACGCCAAAACAAATGCGAAGGGCGCAATTATTGCGATCACGCACCCGAATGCGACAGCCGAGATGGATATGCCGTTCCGCAATATCATCATCACTGCCGCAAGGACTGTTGACAGAGGAGTGATGGATGTCCAACATCACTAGACCTGTGAAAGGCTAAAGATCCATGCAGTCCCCCTCATGCGGTACATGGGAAATGGTACAGCAGGCCTGCAGCAGATGTGAGTGCAATTTGAAGCAGAGAACAACGGCAAAGCGATCCCCACCCAGGTACAATGGCTAGCGAGCCCCCGCACCATCAGGGAGAGGAGGAAGACCGCTGTCATCGCCGCGTCATCGGTAGTCATTGTCATAATAGGAAGCAGGCTGGCACAGAGCTTTATCAAGACAGGCATCAAGGCTACAGGAGTATGGTACCGTGTCGAGGCGTTCACCAATGAGCGCCCTGACAGCAGGTGTGAGCTATGCTCCGGATGGGGCCACATAGAAACAAGTGCGGCCACAAGCCCAAGTGTGGCTACTGCTCAGGCAATCACCGTACAAGCGACCATCAAAGCAATGTGATTGGGGTTTATGGCAGAACAGGGATCACTCTGCGGCCGCATGCTGGAAAAGTGCCCCAAATGCAAAGGAAATCAGATGGCGTTCAGCAGCAGGCGTGCGAAGAAGAGCGGACCCGCCAAAGCGGCCTGGCAGAGCAGAAACATGGGAACAGCAGGGCGGGCTTCCACAAGCGGAGCTATGCACATGGCAATGGTGACAAACAGTGTGGTTCTTGGTCATAGATCCAGGGGAGGAGCAGTGGCTCAGGGGGGAAGTGAAGAAGAGGAGATGGCTGATGAGATGGTGGATGTGCAAGAAGAGGAGGCAGCGGGGGAAGCAAGAGATGTTGTGATGACCGAGACTGGGACTGGGACTACGACGGCAACTGAAACCGAAACTGAAGTAGGAGCCCTGGCTACCAATGATCAGAGTCATCCAGCGCAACTGCGCTAGGTGATACGAGTGGACCATTGCGGCACTGGAGCCGGGAGTCGAATGCAGGGTGGACGTAGTGCATCAGCAAGAAGCATTTCCGTCCGGGCAGAATGCCTGCGTGAGGGTGGACGCGCTCCGTCAGAGCCGTCAGAGACAACCCTGTGCCGGATTACTCTGCGCCCGGGGTCAAGACCACGTGTTGCGTTGCATATCGCCCTCCGATCGCCGTTTCTGTACACGCTTGAATCGGGATTGCAATGCAATGGGTGATGCTGCGGAAATCTCTCCTCACGTTCTTTCTACACTAAGCTCAAGAAGTGTAGGAAGAAGGTGAGAAAATATGATACTACCCAGCCGTAAGGATCCACGCAATGGCGGGGATCCACGAAATATCGGAAAGAGCGAGTGTGACCAAAAGTTGGGAAAGATAGAGTTTGTATTTTCGTTGTATGACAAGATGAGATGAAAATGAGATGCTGTCGATCTATCTACCCCGGGGTCTCCCGGATATATACTCCGCGTCACTCATTCCACCTCTGTTACCCCTGTAGCTCCATACACCCACCTGCGCTCCTTAACGATATACTTGGAGGCCGTGATCGAGCTACTTTCGAGATGCACTTGGGGGCCGGGATCGAGTGAACTGATAGCTGCACTTGGATGCTGTGATTGAACGAGTTTGGAGATGCACTTGGAGGCCGAGATCGAGTGAACTGAGAGCTGCACTTGGAGGCCGAGATCGAGTCAACTGAGAGCTGCACTTGAAGGCCGTGATCGATAGAGTTTGGAGATGCACTGGGAGACCGTGATCGAGCGAGTTCGGAGATGCACTTGCTGGCTATGATCGAGGGAGATTGGACGGGTACTTGGAGGCGGTCGATTTGGAGGGAGGCCCGACGGCAGCTGACACTCTATTCATTGGTTAACTTGTAATGGTGGGAATGTAGAGAGTTGAGTACAACATCCGCCGAGAGATGAGAAACTGGCTGGGAGTGGGGTGTATGCTGTACTCGGTCTTAACTCATGATGATGGCATGGAGAGATAAAGAGGGATAACTTAACTTCGTGTTCTTAGGTGATGGTAGAGTTCAGCACAAGAGAGAGAGAGAAAAGAGGAGATGGGGGAAATTATCATGAGAAACTAGGACTTCAGAGAATTTCATGGGCCACTCAATTGAACATCCCTGATACGGCAGGTACGAGTCCCGATCCGGCTGGTAATATCACCGATAAAGGGTCTTCTCAATCCAATCAGGCAACTCGTACTCCTGATTTCTCATAGCCGCTCATATCCTCCATATCGTTCTCATCTTCTTCCCCCATCTCCCTCTGTCTTGTCCACAACTCCACCATCATCGCAAGGACGCAAAGTTAAGTCATCCCTCTCAATCTCTCCATGCCCTAATCTTGAGTTAATACCGAGTACAGCATACACCTGAGATTGTCTGTTGTCCCTTCATTTACACGATTTCGAGTTGACCCCTGAATGTAGCTTCACCTCCCGGCGTCCCTCCTTACCGATCCACCGCCACACCCTAGTTCTCCCTGAGCGCTTCCAATGTAAAGTCACCTCGTCATATTCCCACGGATTCGAGTCAACTAACCGATGAATAGAGTCTCAGCAGCTGGCGTGCCTCCCACCGACTGCCTCCAGATCGACCACCTCAAAGTACTCCTCCAATCTCGCTCGATCATAGCCTGCAAGTGCATCTCCAAACTCGCTAAATCACGGCTTCCCAGTGCATCTCCAAACTCTATCGATCACGGCCTCCAAGTGCAGCTCTCAGTTCACTAGATCTCGGCCTCCAAGTGCAGCTCTCAGTTCACTCGATTTCGGCCTCCAAGTGCATCTCCAAACTCGCTCGAGCATGGCCTACCAAGTGCAGCTCTCGGTTCACTCGACCTCGGCCTCCAAGTGAGTCCCTGAGTTCACTCGACCTCGGCCTCGCAGTTCATCTCCAAACTGGCTCGATTACGGCCTCCCAGTGCATCTACACACCGTATCAATCACGGCCTCCATGTGCTGCTCTCAGTTCACTCAATCTCGGCCTCCAAGTGCATCTCCAAACTCGCTCGATCACGGCCTCCAAGTGCAGCTCTCTGTTCACTCAATCTCGGCCTCTACGTGCATCTCTGAGTTCACTCACCCTCGGCCTCCAAGTGCATCTCCAAACTCACTTGGTCACGGCCTCCCAGCGCATCTCTGAGTTCACTCGATCTCGATCCCCAATTGCATCTCCAAACTCGCTCGATCACAGCCTCGGAGTGTATCTCTGAGTTGTTGATTGGTAGCTATATAGATCCATAGATACATAGATGAGAATACAACCTGAATACATGAGTTTTAAAAATCGTTGCACGATTAGTAGTAGCTATGAGATCTAGGTGCACCAGCAGCGTTCCCAAAGGAGCTGTTGATTTTCCCAGAATGCTCTACTGTGATTCGAGGTGCTCCGAGACGCTCCCAGGTTTGTCCTCAGCGCTCCCAGGTGCTCTGCTGTGCAATCCGACCAGTCGCCTGGGTGACGGGAACTGTGTAATTCTCTGTCAGAGGGTACAAGGTTCCGTCAGAGCCGTCAGTGCCGTCCGGAACACCTGGGGGTTTCACACGGAAACTAGGCTTGTTGCTGATGTGTGCTTACAAGAGCCACCAAGAGAACGAGGAGGTCTTGAGATCAGCCATTCGGCATACAAACTAAGAAACAGAAAATGAGTTTCAACCGCGATTCGGAGAAGGAGCGGCTAGGTGGTTGATGAGGGGATGGATTTAAGCAGTGGTGCAAACAAAGATGTCATTGCCACCGACGTCAGGAGGAGAGGGGAGAGGATAACGAGGATCGTCAAAGTTTACTACCAACAGAACATGCGTTCAGGAGAAAGACCGACGCCAAAGTTGAGCTGGCAGAGTGTCATTCGCCAGGGTAGCACTGGCCTCGCTGGATACTTCAACGCCAATAGCATACGATGGGACCGAAGGTGCCAAGGACACCGGGTTGCTGCGTTCTGGGAAGACATGATTGACGAAAACGGTCTGGAGATTGGAAATGATGGTGAAGCCACCCCCAACTGGACAAGAGAAGGTCATGAAGGTAAGTCGGTCATCGACCTGACGCCATCGAAGCAACCAATCCCCAAATGGTCCATACTGGCCGACGACGACCACGCCACACGATCCGACCACTTGGTTATTGAATGGGAGGTGGAAGTAGTCACGTAGGAGGAGGCGGGCCATGAGAGGGTAGTAGGTTGGAACTTAGCTGCAATGACTGAGGAGGACGCGAAGGCAGCGGAGAAGCTATGGATGGAGCTAGCGAAGGAGAGAGCTCACCTGGACGCAGAATGTAAAGCACACGAGGTGGAGCATGAGGCAGCACGGTGTCAGCAAGGAATGGGCAACGTTTGTGACGCCGCAGCAAAGAAGATCAAGATCTGCGCCAAATCAAAGAGGTAGTAGAATGCCGACATCAGGGAAGAAGGAAGGCAGTCGGAAGGGAGACAAGGAGGAGACGTAACTTGGAATAGGCCCCGAAGGCCACAGCAGCTCTCCGAAAGCCGATTTGACAGTCCAAGAGGAAAATGTGGAGCAAGTACTTGGAAAACCTGAGGGGGGCCGAGGTGTGGAGGGCAGCACGATATGTGAACCATCGGGCCAGCATGACTGTGGAGGCCTTATCAGACAGGGAAGGCAAGCAAGCAAACACACCACTGGAGAAGGAGGAGATGCTGAGCCACGAGTCCTTTCCTCCGAATGACGACGACCAGTACTACGAACTACCTACAGCAGGGAGAGGACACACATGCGTCACAGAGAAAGCGGTTGAACGAGCCCTATTTTCTCAATTGGTGAAAAAGGCACCGGGGCCGAACAAGCTGTCTTTCGGCTCCATAGGGCTGCCCTGGCAGTGGGACAACGAGAGGATGGTGTGTCTGACACAGGCGGCCATTCGCACGGAATGACACCCATCGCTATGAAAGTGGGCTAGTGGCGTGGTGACTGGCAAGCCTGGCAGATATGACTACATGCAGCTGAACTCGTATCGCTCCATATTGCTGTTGAACTGTATGGGAAACGTGGTCGAAAAAGTAGTCGCTGATCTGCTGTCAGATGAGGGCGAAAGGAGAGGACTACTGAGTGACGGACAATTCGGAAGCAGAAGAGGGCGGTCAGGCATCGATGCAGCGTCCATCATGGTTTACAGAGCCCATGGAGCCTGGAGAGACGGCCACATAACAGGCGTGCTTCTCATGGACATCAAAGCAGCCTTCCCAAGTGTGGCAAATAGACGACTAGTCAACTTAATGAAGGTCAGGCAAATGAATGGGGACCTTATACAGTGGACGGAGAGCTTTCTCCCGGAAAGAATGGTGGAGATGATAATCATGTGCAGCGGCACCAAGAGACACCCGGTGGATGGTGGGGTCCCGCAGGCCTCACCAGTGTCACCGATCCTCTTCGCACTCTAAACCTCTAGACCGATCAATTGGGTCGAAGATTACATATCAGAGGACAAAGAGCTGTCCTGTGTAGACAACCTCGGCTGGGTGGCGACCTGAAGCGATGTCAACCATGTTGTCTCGATACTTGAGAGATGCATGGCAAGGAGCATCGAGGGGGCAAGCAGACATGTGCTCCACATCAGTAATGACCCTAGTGTCTGTCAGAAACACCCGGGTGTTCCGGACGGCTCTGACGGCTCTGACGGAACCTCGTACCATCTGACGGAGAATTACACGCTACCCGTCGCCCAGGTAACGTATCGCGTTGCACACGTACCTCCTTTACTTTTTGGTGACGTATACGCACCATCAGAACGACAGGTGTGTTACACTCTTCGCAGTGGCTGCAGTTATGCTGAAGCCGTTTTTCTCCGGCCGCCGCTTCTTTGGAAATGCTGCGGGTGCACCTGGAAATCATAGTTACTACTTATCGTTCAACGATTTTCAAAACTTATGCGTTCAGTTTGTATTCTCATCTATGTATCTATGTATCTATATAGCTACCTATCTACACACGGTTTATCTGGACTGGCAGCACGTGGTGATTGTCCTCCGTTACCCCTGTATCTCCGTACACCCGCCGTCCCTCATTAACAATGTACTCAGAGGCTGTGATTGAGCGAGTTGAGAATTGCACTTGGAGGCCGAGATCGAGTGACCTCAGAGATGCACTTAGAGGCCGTGATTGTGCGAACTTGGAGGCCGTAATCGAGTGAGTTTGGAGATACACTTGGAGGCTGTGATTGAGCGAGTTTGGAGATGCACTTGGATGCCGTGATTGTGCGAAATTGGAAGCCGTAATCGAGCGAGTTTGGATATACACATGGAGGCCGTGATTGAGTGGGATTGGACGAGTACTTGGAGGCGGTCGATGGACGGCGTGCCCGGTGCTGAGACTCTCTTCTTCAGTTAGTTAGCTCGCAACCGTGGGAATGTGACAAGGTGACTTTACTTTTCAGCTCTCATAGAGAGCTGCGTGATGGCGGTCGATCGTGTAGGGAGGCATGCCGGAAGCTGACACGACATTCCGGGGTCAACTCGTAATTATGAGAATGAAGGGAAGACAAACAATCTTGGGTGGATGCTGGACTCGGTGTATGCTGTACTCGGTGTTAACTCATGATCATGCCATGGAGAGATAGAGAAGGATGACTTAACTGTGTGTTCTGCGATGATGGTTGAGATGTGGATCAGAAAGAGAGTGATGGGGGATGAAGATGAGAACGATGTGGAGGATACGAGCGGATATGAGAAATCAGGGGTACGACTTGCCTGATTGGGTTGGGAATACCTCGTATCGGTGTTATTACACGCTGGATCGGGACTCGTACCTGCCGTATCGGGGATGGTGAATTGACTCGCACACAAAATTCTCTTAAGTCCCAGTTTCTCATGATGATTTGTCCCATCTCCTCTACCATCACCTAAGAACACGAAGTTAAGTCATCCCTTGCTATCTCTCCATGCCATGATCAAGAGTCAACCTGGTTCGAAGAGCATAGGATGAGGGTGAGAAGTTATGACACTACCCGGCCGCGAGGATTCACGCAATTGCGTGGATCCACGTGATTCTACTCCGGGGTCTGCATTGCAATCCCTTCGTATAATGCGATGATGTCTTTCCACTCGGGGGTCTGCATTGCCATCCCGATGCGAGCATGTACCGAATTAACCCATTCCGACGTATGGTCACAGTTGTCCACAACGCCAGAGTGTTTGTTTAATATATGAGACCGACAGATCGAGAAGAAACGGCGAAACGGCCATCGGAGGGCGATATGCAACGCGATGCGTTGTATTGACGGAGGGCGCGGAGAAATCCGCCACCGGGGTTTCTCTGACGGCTCTGACGGACCGCGTCCACTCTGACGGAGCCATTGCGCCCGGACGGAAATGTTTTTTGCTAATGCAGTTCAACACTGCAAAGACGGAGGCAGCACTATTCACGCGCAGACGAGGCCACAGGAAACACCTCTGTCCAAAACTGACAGCAAAGATAAGTGTCGGCAGCAGGGTCATACGATTCAACACCCATGTGACACATTGGCTGGGCGTCTGGATAGATGCACATCTACCGTTCAAAGAGCAGCACAACCGATGCATGAAGAATGCCAGGGCAGCAGAAGCGAGACTCCGAATGCTGACCACGACATACGGCGTTGTTCCTGAGAGGGTCAGGACCGTCCAGATGTCCTGGGTCCAAGCCGTCGCACTATCTGGGAGTGAGCTCTGGTGGCATCCCAAAGCAGCAGGCAGGCGTGATGACCTCCAAATCCACCTCAACCGACAAGCCAGGTGCCTCCTGGCCGCGCTGCCCACAACCCCACGGGGTGCACTTATGAGAGAGTCAGGGTTTACACCCACGCCTGTAATCATAGACTGCAGGCAGCAGCGATTTGCAGCGAGACTAGCAGACGCATGCAGGGGCAAGCTAAAGGAGTTACACCGAAACCCTTCCTCCGGTAGATCGATATCCAGAGTAGTCAAGGATGAGCATCAACACGGCCGAAGAACCAAAGGCATGATGTGGCCAGCTCCGGGCGAAGACTAGGTAGTCAGGACCATTATACTGGACAACGCCACCGCTGCCAAGAGAACCACGCAATGCTGGGCGAGAGAGAACAAAGCCAAAATAGCAGCGGTGGTCTGGACGTGGTGGATAGACGGATCATGCTCAGACGATGGCCAAGTGGGAGCCGCACCAGTGTGCACACATGGAAATCAATGGAGGTCCCACCGCAGCTTTCTGGGCACTGGGCACATGGAGGTCTTCGATGCCAAGCTGTGGGCGATTGGACTCACTCTTGCGGAGGCGATGGAGAAGAGAGAAACATTCCAAAGGGATGGAGTGAAGACGGTGGCAATCTTCAGCGACTCGCAGACCACAATTTGACAAGAGGCACGCCTGGAGCCAGGCCCGGGAGAGCGATTAGCGACGCAGATCATTCGGAGAGCGCGGCCACTCCTCGCCCACGGCATTGCAACTAAGATTCACTGGGTCCCGGGACATTCCGGCATTCCTGCAAATGAAGAGGTGGACCGTCAAGCAAACCTGGCCCGAGACGCCTGTAGAGACACGGTGATAGAGTGGCCATACACTGCAGCCTCAAAAAGACCTGGACTAATCTGCGAGGGGAGGTCAGCAGTCTAGGCGAAGTGGGATGCCGACAAGTGCAGCAAGCACTTTGGCTACAGACTCAATGGCAAGAAGCGGGCCAAGAGACCCGTTCCAATGACATGCGTGAAGTTGCTGGCGACCAGGTTCTACCTACTGAAGTGCATGCATGCACCCACTGGAGTCTACCTACAACGGTTCGGCCACCAGGAGGATGACAAATCGTGCTGGTGGGGTGGCGGAGGCAGGATGGTCCAGATGTGGGAACACTTCTTCCGCCACTGCAGCCGGTGGAGAGACAAGCAACAGACCCTATGGAAGGTGGTGGGAAAAGGGGCGGGCTGGAGAGCGGGCAGATGCAGACACGTGCAGATCTCTGAGCTGTGTTCCGTGGAAGAGTGGGACCACCCGGTGATGGACTTCCTGGTGGCTACTGAAGTTGGGAACTTCCCACCCAGATGAGGGACGGGATGGAGCAGGTGCGGAGGCTGACTCAGGGGTGGGGAGTGGCGGCAGCGGGCGTATACCTTCATTTCATTTCCTTTCTGTTCTGGCATGGTTTGGTCTGTCATTTAGTCTTTTCATTTGTCAGTGGCGATGAAGGTTAGTGGAGGGGGAGCTCCGGCATCTAGCTGGCTCACCCGGAGGTGGAGGGGATATTGGGTCCTGTCATACTCTTATTAGAGTGTATACAGTTTGAATAAAACAAAACAAAAAATCAACCGAATAATATTAGTACAGATCAACTCAATCTGTATAGTCAGAATATGATCTTGGGCCGTGCATCAGTACTTATCCGAAGTATGACAACACCCGCCTAACAGTCAACCTACCATCCCAGGCATGGCGCATACTATTTCATATACAGCAAGTATTAACACCCATTTGAGGACTTCCCAACCTTTTCAGGCATGTGGCACCGTAGATTTCTCATATTCACATGTATCCTCCATATCTTGCTGATCATCATCCCCCATTCATGTTTCCTCTCGACACCTCTAGCATCGTTGCAGAATACAATGTCAAGTTATCCCTCTCGATTGCTCAGTGTTATGCTGATTAGGTATGCTCAAGTGCAGCATCACACCGAGTGCAGCATACACCCACTGCAGCATACACCCAGTACAGCATACACCAAGTAGAGTTTCCAACCCAGATTGTCTGTCTTCCCTTCATTCTCACCATTTTCTGGTGACCCCACAATGCAGCTACAGCATCCACTGTGCCTCCCTACAGATCGACTGGCTCCAGCAAGCCCTCTATATAAGCTCGAAATGTAGGGTCACATTATCTCATTCTCATGATTGTGAGTTACTTAACTAATGAATACAGTCTCAGCATCTGGCACACCTCCTATCAACAACCTCCAGATCAACATCCTTCTAGTACTCCTCCAATGTTGCTCAATAATAACCTGGAAGTGCATCTGGAATTCCACTCAATTACTGCCTCCAAGCCTATCTCCAAACTCATTTGATCAATGCCTCCAAGTGCAATTCTCCATTCATTCAATCTTGGAATCCAACAGAATCTCCAACCACACTTGATCATAGCCTCAGAGTGTATCTCTGCATTTGTACGATTCTCTTATACTGGTGCACCTTGAATTGCTCTGAACCACCAACTGCAGCCAATCCAGATATGATGCGTATCAATCGTTACCTACATGGATGCATGGATACTTTCATATTGAGATGAAGACAGTGCCGACTACATACATGAGTGTTAAAAATCGTTGTATCACAAATAGTAGCTATGACTTCCACGGGAACCAGCAGCATTTCCAACGGAGATGGTTTGTCCCAGACAACCTTGCAATGTATTGACGTGCTACCAGAGTTATTGTGTACTCTTCCAGGTATGTTGCCGATGCTTCCAGATATGAGCAGGCTTGATATGAACACTCTCAGGCATTATGCCGGTGCAATGAGATACTCCCATGGTTGTCCCCAGACGACCAATATGCACGCAGAAGATTCGCTGCTGCTTCCATGTGCCGCTGACCGTTACATTTCAATCCAGTAGACTCTCGCATTGTACCACAGTATGAATCTAGTCAGACACATTCGAGACCCTCCAAGAGGCGTGCAGTGAGATGAATCCATTCTGCTGATGTCTACAATGTACCATTACTGCTGGTATAGAAGAACTCCTCACATTTCTAATGTCAGACACCAATACTGTTACAGTGCAAGGATATCAGTCATAATTGGGCCATCAGCAAAAATTGGAAAAGGTATTCTGAGCATTCTGAGCATTTTGAAGGTTTTTGAAAGTCAAGTTCGCATTTGGTCAATTGTGTAGGGTCCAGTTATACGACTTATACCCAGTGATATTGCATCCACAATTTGACGGGATTTTCAAACTTGGTATAGTATTCCACAATAGGTATAGCCTAGTTGGATACATTTCTTAATTGATTAAAGTCAGCTACTTTTATTTTTGAAAAATATAATGAACATTGAATACTTTGCTTAGTCATGACATGAAACTTGGCATTACTATTTCGAAATGACAAATCAAAAACAAACCAACTCAAATAAGAAGTATTTTTAAAGATATTCAGTTATTTGTTGAATATAGCTGGAGGTATTCCAAATATGGTTAGTTTCATTATGATTTGTCATGAAGATATATAAACCAGAAGTTTTATAATATTACTAAGCAAGCCATATTACGTCAATTACATATTTCATTTTTAAAACTAGACTAACTTTCGACTATAAAACAATGTCACAGACTAAGCTATACCCCTTTGGGAATACTATACCAAGTTTGAAAATCCCGCAAAGATATGAAACCAATTCTACTGATTCCATTTCCAGCCAGAGTACACTGCATAATTGAGAAAAGGCAAACTTGAATTTCAAAATGCTCAGAATACTGAGAATGCCATTTAATTTTTTGCTGATGGGGGTTACAAGTAATGGTTGATTCCACGATCCATAAGTATATAGTGATATCATATAATGTTAGAATCACATATAACGAGAATGACGTTTTGGCAGTGTTAAGAGATATGCTGGTGTAATTGCATAATGTGTTGCAAAATGGGATTATCGAAGTGTACTCATTGTGATATAGATACTTTTCCGGGGTATATTTATATTGTTGAGGACTTCATTAGTACAATACATTGTAAGCCATATTTCTAACCTTACCGACCGAGTGTAGATAACATCCAGCTTTGGGTGATCCAGTGTATCGTTGTGCTCTCTCGACTTCTTCAGTACATAAATATCATCGCAGACTGTGAAATTAAAATTTACCCCCTGCTGTTGTTATTCGACATGAGCTTTGAGATTCAGTTTACGTCCACCCAGACATAGTCACCAATATCGGTTTAGTTTCACCTTGATTATTATCAATGTGGCATAGTGATGAATCATTGCCAATTCATTAATATAGTTGTATACCTGCCCAACTTCGATGCAATGACAGATGTCAAAATGCTAAACAGTAATTTCCAAAAACGATTTCAATTTGTAGTACTGTATGAGTTTGGCACCAATGTGTTGTATGGGGGTACCTGAACTGATGTCACTGAGTTGAATTTCTGTTAGAACTAAGAGCTGTTTGCATAGGGAAATACTGCTGCAGTTGTTGCACATCTGATGCAATACTACATAGTCAACAACTAACTTCAAAGTGGTAGCAGCGGTGAAAGTACAAGTGGTTAGACCACAGGAATAGCATTGTCTGACTAGAGTGAGAGCTGATGTATTCATGGCATGATTCACTCACCACTCCCAGTAAGAGATAAAGACAATAAGTTTGCTATCAATACAATCTGGGAACCCACACCGATTGCTACCCTGCCCATTGTTGTCTCCACTGTTTTCATACTCTGCATGTGTTAGGGGAATTATATAGCCTTAAGTATATAGTTACACACAGCCCTAGACCCTAGTCCAGCTCTGGATTGACAACTATGGTTCTCCCCAAATTCTCCTGTATGTCCCAATGTAACTGAATCTGTTCCTGTTTTCCTCGGGCGACATTTAGTAGCACTGTGGTTTGTGGCAGTACATAGATGCTTTCTTTCCAAGTTGTTAGTAAAGGATCAACATCGTAATAGTGACTGGTGAACACTTCTTGCGAAACAGTATTTTGTAGAATATCATGAGTGGTCAATGATACACAAGGTTGAATGCATAAAGAAACAATTGATTCCTTGCCAATGATTGCTGCAGCTAGCGTTCACTCAAGATCATTGTGATGCTGAACTCCTCGCTGAGTGCCTAGCAATGATCGAAACTTTCCCTTGCCTAGACAACCACAGCAGGTTCACCTTCTACTAAAGCCGAATCCACCAAATGCACTAAACTGCAAAACTCTATTGCTTTTCATGGAATGAATGTAATAATTTCCCAAGGGCCCACAGCAAGGCATTGGCTGAATGTTCAAAAGTAACACTCATCAAGTTGCGGGGCTGCCTCTACAAAAAGATATTTGATTGCCGTATATAATTATAGTAATTGGTATAGGTATTATAAAAATGCCATCATATTTCAGAATCATCTTTCACTGGATGGTATTTCTGACTACTCCCTGCTACAGCTCGTTTTTTGTTAGGTGGGTACTCGCATCTTTGTCCTTATACTTTATAACAGCCCTGGAGGTGATCCTATAGATATTGATTAAGCTGCTCTACTGATATTGGTTGCAATCGATGCTTTTCAATCTTGGGTGACTATTTAAAGTAGCGAAATGTTGCTTGGATTTTCTGGGACTTTGGTTGATGCAAAGAATCTACCTGACCTGCCCCAGTTTGTTTGAAGGCATCACTAGAAGATTCCGTCTGTATGCATTCTCAATTTCGTAGATGTTCTTCAGCAGATTATAACATTAAATTTTGCAGATGATATTGTGAACTTGCTGAGTCCTGATTAATATCTCTACATGGTGACTGACTTTGTCACACTAGCTCTGGCTCTGCAAGAAATGAGTGGATTGCTGATTCATTCCAAATACGAATATTGGCTCGAGTATTCAAATTATTGATGAGTGCCACTATTCCTTCCTATTGTCCCATCAAAGATGCCAGCCAACAAACAAACTATGCTGTAAACACATAATGGTTATTCCTGCTGAAGGCGAGTATCTTTTCAATGGCATATATGATATCACTGTTGTAAAACTCAACGATAAGGGTCAGGGAGATTCGTTACTGCTACATATCACAGGTGGTATGGTGCTTGCACTATTTCATTGTACCCACAATTGTTGTGTATGACTAACTCAAATTCAAATAGTTCATCTGTGAGATAGAACCGTAATGATTGGAATGATCTGATTAATGCAGAGAGCCATCACACACACTGTGATTCAAAAATGTACTGCATGTGATGGAAATTCTCGAAAAGTCTTGCAAAAACCCACAAGGCAATATCGGCTTCATTTATAAAGGAAATACACATCCGAACATTCAGGGCTGCCGCTATGAAAGCTAATAAATTTATAAATATAACATATGTATAGGTGTTATCAAAATGCAATAATACTTCATATTGTTCTTTCGCTGGTAGGATTTTCTCACTGTTTGCTCCAAGAGCTTGTTCTTCTGATTGCCTGAACAATGTACTGTCTTTGTACTTGTTTTGGAGGGTCTCTACACCCAGACTTCTATGCAACTATTGAAGTGGTTTCTGGATTGCAATAATGCAGTCATGACCGAAAGTCTAATGAATATGGCTGGTTTTGCTCACCACGAATTCCTAAGGTTATCATGTCATGTGAGCATGGGGTTATAATGTCCTTCACTCCAGATACAAATCAGGCCATCCATCTTACAATATCATACCAGACAATATGTCAGACCAAAACTTCACACTGCACATCTTGTGCACATTTGGTAAGGTAATTGGAACATCAGCCTGTCTTAGTCAGTCGGTACTTTGTCGCAAATTCATGCCGCAAGATACAGACGGTTTGCTTTGGATCATAGATTTAATAGCCAACCAATCTATAATATGCCAATATTGAGTATGACACATTGAGGCCAGTAATATTCGAGTCTGAACTTGACATCCATACTAACTCAATCCCATGAACAGGGTGGCTTCCGCACACATATCAATATCTGTTACCATATATCCTCTTCTCGCACAATGCTAAGGCCGAGAGTATTCTCTTTTTCCGGAGAGTACTCAGGTTGTTCCCCACTCCTCAAGAGATAGGCACAATGTCCCATGTTCTTCCATCTTGGATATCAACTGCCTAGTCTGTGAGTCATGGTAATCCTCAGTCCAATCAGACATATCCCGAGCTAGTATGTGAAAATAATTCTGGTTGAAAACAATACAGTCGGAAGGAGCAAGCTTTATTCAATCTTGTAGTATTGTTGCATCATCTTATAGGTCTCCGTTTAGCAATGAAACTTGCATGTCCAATCAAAACCTATTACACAAATAATCCTACTAAAGGTTATCCTGACTGGTAAAAATGTTGAGTTGCGAAAATAAGTCTTATTTATATCATGTAACTAGATGGATTGTAACTCCACGATCTGTATCTTTTGGTTATTCAAGTACCATAGAAACTATTAGGAGGAAACCACTACAATTCTTCTCAGTGTTGGAACAATGTGATCTCTTTATAGTTGTCATCAAGACCTTGTACAGCCTGATATCAATACTATGATCCCACGACTCTATGATAGCATTAATACAGTCACTACTTACAATCTTCTGAATCCGCCCAATATGAATTGTCACGCTTCCCGTAGGTTATGGTGTGCATGCAATGGGGGTTTAAAGCATTACGATACTGATAAGAAACAGGTCATCCATTGCATGATATCATATGAGATAATGTATCAAATTGTAACTTCAGCTTGGACATCGTGCTGCACATATGATTCAGTAATTGGAACAGGAGCCGATCATCGTCAGACTCTGCATTACCCTCCATGAAATGCCCAATCACTAAGGTTATTTGTCTTAGTGTCAGAGTAGTAATATTACTATTATTAAGTGGTGACCCACTACAACTCTGCCAGTATACATTAAGACAACCTCTTGAGGTTGCAATGCATACTAACTCAACCCATTGAGCAGGGTCACTTCTGGTCTCATATCTTCAGCCAATGCCATTAATTCCTCAGTTACACTATGCTTAGACTGAGACTATTCTCTTTGGCCAGGGAGTACCAAAGGTGTTCCTGTCGCCTGAGGCTAAACCGTAAAGTCCCACATTATTGCATCATGGCTATTGACTCCCTAGTCAATGAGTTGGAGTAATCTCCAATCCTATTAGATATATCCCACTAATATCAGAGAAATCATTATGGTGGAAAACTTTATGTATGGCTGCAGCTAGCACCCCAGCAATGGTGACATAGCTGTATCACCTTAAGTGAATACGCTCAGCAATAAGACTTGCGTATCCCATCAATATGCCATTGCTATGTAACCTCACTGCAGGTCATATCACTGGCTCACTAGAGATGGGTGAGACAGGTCAGATGCATGCCACCTGACTAGACCTAAATTTCTCCATGATAAGTATCCCACTATGGTTACTCAAGTATTATTATCACTGTTAATCGGAAACCCCTAACAGCATACATTGGTAGAATCGCTGGCTATTGTACAATTGGTGGACTGACTCTGTTGTTTATTTCTGTGGCTATTTCTACTTTTACTACTTTCTGCAACTTTTCAGCATCCACTGCATCTACTTAATACAACCTACCCACCCTGTCCACCATCTCAACCAGGTATACCAACTCTATTATATTTATCACTACCTTGACAGCTGTGTTGGTAACAATATTCAGCATATTGGGTCAGAACAGTAGCACATACAGATTCATCTCAGTGGTTGTTGGTATACCTTGTGGTAGATTCTTCTTCCATGAGGTTACCAATATCTTCTCCTGAAGTAGGACAGAGTTTACTGTACTTCAGCACTGTTTGTATTATCACATACTGAGAGGGCAGTATTGAAATAATCTGCAGGCGGAAATTGCTATCAGTGATTGCAATATCAGGATGATCCAGTTCTGTGTGGCTATTACTTAACTTGATGAAGTATGCTAGAAGTAATTAACTCTTATTAGTATGGCAAGCATGGAACTGATGATTATTATCCTGCCTGCCAATATAAGATCCAGTGGTGTCCAGACTGGTTTCTAGCATATTTCACATCTGGTGGGAACTTCTTATACCTTTGACAATGTGCTGTACTTCACCCAAATAGGAAAGTCAGCAATAGATACACCCTTGGCTGTCATAGCCTTCAAATTATAATTGTTGTCATTGTGGTTGAAATCAAGGGACCACAGTTCAGGTTTATCCTCAGTGGTGATTGCAGATGCTGTCTTGCCTCATAGGATTAGTGTCATGTTGTCTTTCCGTATCTCATAGTTTCTTTGAGTTAGCTGAGACATGTTGCCCCACTTAGATTTGTTCAGGGTGGGATCAGAGGAAGTTATTGAGGAAGTCATTGTGAGATCGTGGAGATAGCTTGTAATGAAGTTGAGTTTTAGTGTTTATTCGGTTGTTGCTACAGTGTGAAGGTTAAAGGTTCTGGAGGCTCTTTTGGAGATTGTGAAAGAGATTGTAGGAAAGATCATGAGAATTTTGATTGTAGCAATAACCGGACTCATAACCTGTTGAAATACTAATTGCTTGTCTATTCTAAACTACAGGAACAATTGTGTGATCTTATATATGGCATTCAGAGTATGCCTTGTACGCATGCAGGCGCCCTCCGCCGGCATCTCCAGCTGAGTCTGGAACGACCATCATCATCGTGAGATCAGATCCCCATCGGACCAGCTAAAGCCCAAAAGCTGTACGTCAGGGAGACGGTCCATATATGCAACAATGCGAGGCGAAACCATGTGATTACAGTTGAGAGAAGCATATCTTAACACATAGCTCGAACGAAGCATGGAAATAGCAGGTTCCATGCCACATACCTCCTGGGAAGCCACAAATGTCCGGGTGCTAATATCCATTGGTAAGATTGCTAAAGCAGAACCTTCGTATCTGTTACTTGCATGCAGCATACGACACACAGTATAGCTCGGAAAACAGGTCATCCCTTCCCATTACCAAAACCAGTCATTCCCCAAAAGTAATCTTTCAATCCCCTCTTCCCCGGATAAACAACACCTCCCTCCAAAACCCTCGACGACTACCTACCCAGCTCTTGCATCCCCGAGAGCGTCCCAGCTGACCTTGAGAAGATCACTCCTGACTCTATTGTTCATTTTCATCTCAAACTGCAGATCCGTACTTATCACCACGTTGACTGCGTACAGCGCTTCATAGTACTTCTTTCTCCCCATCCCGCACCACTTGTCCGACGGTTTCCTCTTCTTCTGGAATTCGGACAGCGGACAGCGGCGGAGGTCGGAAGTCATTTTGCAGAGTACATCGACGCCTATTATGGGAGTGGTTAGTATCACTAGTAAGGGAAACGGGTTGATGGATATATACCTGGACCCAATCTTGTAGGCGCAACATCTGCGGAACACCTCACCAGCGTCTCAGTCCACACTTCCGTTACCGCCTTTTCGAAGGGGCGGGTCAGCTTCTTTTCGATTGCTGCTGATGTGGCATCGGTGATGCGTTCTCCCTTCATTCATCCGTTCACTGTTAGCCGGCAGCAAGCGAGGGCAGATCCCAGGGTAGCATCGGACTTTCTTAATCAACCACAGTATCTGGTCCTTCGCCATACGTTGCCCGGTAACCGGGTGTGTATACATTTCATACGGAAAGTGGACAGAGGGATCGAACGGCTGGGCGGCGAGGAGGCCAAAGTGAGCGCGGCAGAGACGTATGCTGACCGGATCCTCCTCTTTCCGCAGTCGCTGTAGCTGCGTAAACAGCGCGCCGAGGACCACGGATTGTTGCCTAGCAAAGGAAGTTTTTTTAGAATTGAAAATGAATGTGAAAGGTAAGAGAGCGGTGCATACGCATCCGGCGGCTTGATAACTTGGATCGTCCGTTCGATCCCGCTAATATATTGCTCGATTCGCGCTTTTAGGTACGGCGATGTGCCAAAGCCGCCGACGAGAAACACGTACTGGAGGTTGGATTGTCAGCACAAGTGGAGGGTGAAGGGGAATGAGAAGGAAATATCACGTACGCTAACCCGGTAGCCTTTTGTATTGCATTGGTGGATGTGGTCTCCTACTAGCTTGCAGGTATTGCTGACGGTCTCCTCAAAGAAACCTCTTATTTGTTCGCTGATGGTTCAATGGAGCATCAGTTTGTGTGGGCTAAATAAAGTTAAACTGGAGATAAAATATGCAGGAGCTAACCGTGTAATCGGAAGAAACCCTCCCTTCTTCCCGGGGCAGTACAGATCGTCTCGCGGAAGGCGAATATTCTATCCAGAGTTGTCAGTCTCGTTGCGAATGGAACAGCGAGGATATTGATCACTAACAATATTATTCTCATACGTAGCATCAACAAAACGCTCCTTCTGTTCGATGAAAGCGTCAAGCATCATATCCTTCTCCGCGTCCGCAAGGCATCGGATAGTATTTTCACCTAACCTGGCTTTGAGGAAGCGTTGAAACGCTTTGTCGACCAGTGTGCTACCAAATACGCCCCCTAGCATCAAATGTCAATGGAGGCTGGAAAGAAATGATGATAACCGACGAAAATATTGCATACCGTCGACGATCCCAGTTTGCTCTACCCTGATGGTAGGCTGAAGCTGAGTGATGGAGTATGATGAAAGATCAATCGTCCCACCACCCGCATCACATACCACGAAACACTGCTGGTTCTGCGATCACTCAATCAACAGCTGTCGGAAATAAATTCTCCGAGTACTACCCACCTCGAACCCATTCATCCTCCTCATAATCGGCTGCGTCTTGAGCGTATACAGCGCGGCCGCCTCGGGCTCAGTGAGCTGCACCTCGGCACTGTGGTTCCCGAACCCAGTGCCCATCACTATGCGTCTAAAGTTCTCCACTGCAGCACTGCTAAACGGCGCTGGAACCGTAAAGAGCACTTGGTAGTCGACTTCATTTGTCGACAACCCCTCGTTGGCAAGCGTAGATATCAAGTGTCGATACAGGCCTTCCAAAAAGTCCTGCATAACATCCTTCAGCGTTTTTCCGGGAGGCGCTTCGAAGAGATGAGTCGTCTCAGGCTCCAAGAACATCTTGAATGCTCTGACACGCCTGTAGGTAACGCCGGCGTATCCCGATGGCGGCCGCTCGGCAGTGAAACCCCATTGTGGAGGGAGTGATGGATCCGATGGGTATGCGACCATTGTTGGGACTTTGTAGCTCTGCCGTGACAGTGGCTGTCCAGGCCAGTTTCCAAGTTGCGTCGGATTCATCATGGGGACGTTGGAGGACGTCGCGATTGGCACGTACGCCACGCCTGCAGTGGAATTAGATCTTGACCATAGCGGAATAGGAGGTATGACAGATATCTTACCAGAAAAGGTAGTGCCAAAATCTATAGCGATTGCAAGTTGCTCCTTCGACATGTTTAAGGTGATATCTTTGACAGCACTCGGAGGAAGGGATAGTTCAAAGGGAGACAAGGAGGGGGAGAAGGAGAAGAGCCAAGAGGTGGAGGAATTCGATTGAAATACCTAATAGATACCTACTACTACTATCACTCCCATTCAGAATGTCAGCACCTTAGCAGGGACCTCCCCATCCCGCATCCCAATATCGAGGCTATTCAGCCGCTTTAGGCGAGTGTAGGTAGCTAGAGATTCCGAGTTCATTCGAAGTTGTTATTGTTGCTAGCCACTGGTGTGACCTGAGTCACAGCTGAGCTCAGGGTAGGGAAGCTAGATAGGAATACGAGCGCTTCGTTTACATCCAACCTATCAGTGATGAGCACTGGCACTGTGTGACCTACATACAGTTACATATCTTATCACCAGCTAACGGAAAGTAAACAATTAGCAGTCAACTCCACCCGGATTTGTCTTAGCTTCAGCCGTGGATATGGAATGAGAAGGCTCGTTGATCTTTGTTCCTTCCTGAATCTCCTCCTCCTCCTCCTCCTCCTCCTCGTCGCCCAAGGCCTGCACAGACACCATACCCGCCCGTAGTCTTAGCCAACCCTATCGTCATGGCAATATACCGTCGACAAACCGCCACCAGCCCTGAGGAGACAAGTACCCCTTTTGCCTTATCTTCGTCGACGACACCACAACAACAAACCCCAAGCGATTCCACCAAGGATACACTCTCCTATTCCCCACCTCCCAATTCTGCACCCTCCAATACGACCACGGCTTCGACGGGAGACCCTACAGTGGATTCAAAACCTTCCTCTTCAGCCAGTCAGCCGGCAAACTTGAATGGGGACGGCAAACAACTCTTTACACCCGGTCAGTCAGCAGGGATCGCCATTGGGGTCATAATCCTAGCCTTGATTGCAGCCGCATTTGGTTTCTTCCTTTTCCGCAGGTTAAAACAATCCCCATACCGCTGGAATGGTGGAGGGGTCGCTAAACCTGGACCGCCAACAGCGCCAGCGGAGAAAGTTGTTGCTTCTGGATGGCACGAACCGCCAAAGGATGACGACTCTATGTTGCGGATCTTCCGCGGAATCGACGGGAGGATCACAGATCATGTTCTCAATTTCTATGTTGCTTCGTCCGAAGCCGGCGGGTCCGGCGGAGGCGACCTAGCAACAATGAGCAAAGGCGACCGCCATGCCCTCGAGATGTGGGTGTCGAAATTGGGCTATCTCGTTTCGGCAGAGAAGTCACGGGTTTTTACCCTTCGAGCGGTGTTGAGTAGTCTTCTTTTGAGCAGGGTGGATGAAGGCGCATTCTTTACGGAGAGAATTGGAGGAAGACTAACTAGTAATGGCACTGGTATGCTTCCCTCATCCCGCATTAATACTCATCGAGATGGATCTGACATAATATGTTCAGATACTGGCGAGGGACAATACATTGATGCTCGAGAGCGCACTGTTCTGAGACTCTCACAGGTAGCACATGAGCAACTTCGAACGTTTGCCACATCTGAATCTTCGGACGAGGCCCGTCTCCAGGGGATGGAGTCGGTTGTACGGGCTATAGCTGAGTTTGCTTCAGTCGTTGAGCGTCAACCCGTAGGGTTTCAGCTCGTTTGGAAGGCACCTGGGGCAAAGTCACTTTTAGGTGGCGCATTTGCACCGGAGTTTATGGACTCGGCTTTGCGAATGGGACGAGACCGACATGAAACGAAAGTGCGTGGAGTAGTATTTCCGGGTTTGAGTAAGGTGGCTAGGTCCAATGATGTTCTTTTGGCTAAGATTCAAGTGTTGTTGTATTGATTGTTTCTATGTTTTGTTTCTATTGCTCATTGAATGAAAGATTTTGCTCCTCAGCAGAGGGAATGGCTGTTAATGCTTGTGTGTTGTAATCATTATCAATTTAATCGGTAATTATACCATAAGCTACCCATGACTTAGAACTCTATGAACGCATTTTGCAACGCGAATGATATTACCCCCAGCCATCACATTATAGCATCCATACAAACTCCATATATCGAATACCAGCAAACATATGAAAGGTATCTGAAACTTGACCAAAATCAGCTAACTACAAATAAGCTACTCCACCGCCCCTCAGGCTCTACCCTGAAAGCAGTCCACTTGCCCTGTTAACTCCACTCATCCTGCTGTATCTGTCTTAGGTGCTCCGCTATTGCCATTGACGATCTTGCTCTCCGAACTTCTCCCCCATGCAACCCGCTTCTTGAGTGCGGATGCAAGCCCACCTCTGCTCTCTGTCTTGGACCCAGGCTTTCTCTTCCACCTGGGTTCGCACATAACTCTACTGCCCCTTCTCTCGGTGTTAGATACAAGCTTTCTCCTCCACCTAGATTCGGACACAACTCTACTGCCCCTTCTCTCGAATACGGCGCATAATGTAAGGACGAGTATCTCGGTGGCGGTGGTGGATAGCTTGGTGCTGGCCACGCATCGGCATACGTCGACTGAGGCCGTGATGGTGGCGGCGGCGGGGGTGGTGGTGGTGGTGGTCGTGGTGGTTGTTCATACGTCCAACTCGATTGACCTATTGCGGTCCCATCGCTATCATCTCCCCATCCATCGTTCTGCATGGTTGCGACCACGTGCGAGCCATATCTGACACCCATATCAATCCTCATACCCCTATTCACCTCCTTACTCATTTTTTTCACATCCACGACGTTCCTGTGGACCTCCAGTAGCAACCTGCTGTGGTGTGTCGCCAGCAGATTCATGAGGTTTTGGTTGAAGAACTGAAGGCGGTTGGTGAGGCGGTTGAGGTCTCCGTACGCGAGCGCATTCTTCTGCGTGATTTTTGCAAACATGCCTGATACCGTGCTGTCGTTGAGCTTCCGCGTGATTTCTTGGAGGATCACGTCAATGTCTTCAAGCTCGTTCTGTTGTAGCTGCAAGTCCCGCGTGTACTCCTCCACCAGACATTTGGGCATCCCCGGTTCCGCAAATAGCTGGCGGAGCTTCGACAGCGTGTTGTCGGTCTGCCGGAATTGAAAGCGGAGATCGTGAAATTCGTCGCCCGCCGCTTCAAGATCTGCAATCCAGCAACCGACACGGACGGCCAGCGCGGTGGTCAAACTGAGTGCACTGAAGGTGAGTGTGACTGGATCTGGCATATCGACAATATACCCGATGGTATGTAATGTTGTTTGCTTGTCGGGTGGAGAGGAGATTCACAACCGCCAGGAGGGGGAGTTCTTGTGTTACCGAATAACTTCCTCCTCCAGCTACTATGGGAGAAGAGTGGTGGTAACCAAGAGGTGTGGTTACACCGAAACCCACAACTTTCCACCAGGTATGGAGTACACGCGACAGCACCTCGGGGTGATCCCATACCCTCCACCTTTCAGCCTCTCAGCCTCGGGGAGTTCCAAAATCTATATAAAAAATCCATTACTGATCGTTGATTCTATCACCTGTTCCAGTACAGGATCCAGGATTAGCCTAGGCCAGCCCAACGTGCATAAACGGATTTTTGTATGGGCTTTTTGACCCAATTTTTCCTACGGCTGAATGATATGTTTCATAACTTAATAGTGGGGTTTTGTGACCTGCAGTGATGCGGTAATTGGTTTCAGTGGGACTGTGAGCAATGGAATAAGAAATATTCATATGCCGAACTGGGACAGGTTAGACGTGGGGCTACACCGGACAGGGCATTGTGACACCATAGCGCTGATGCGATCAATTCGACTTGGATAAAAAGCAAGGAAATCAAACCTTGACAACTGAGATAAATCGCCTCGCCCTAAAAAGCACCTACCTCATGCACACAGCCCAGGCGCCTTATTAGGGGCGTGGGCATGCGCAGCGCCTGGCCTCGAATCAGACTCTCAGTTGTGTACGTGTGCACAAAGATGAAAATGGAAGTGACAAAAAGAAAATAGTGTGGTGAGGGAATGAAGTTGTGAGAGAGCATGGAGACCTCACTCCACTCAAAGTTCCCAGGTCAACCTGTTAGGGGATTTCCCTTAGCAGAGGTAATGGTACTTCGAGATAGCTAGTTAACGGATATTTGTATCTTGCTTGTAAGATGCATACATAATGCCTATCCCTTGCATTGCAAGTATGCCGGTCCAGTGAACTGTAGTGTGGTTACACCGGAGCATCATGTTGATTGGATAGAGATTTCCTTTGAGGGCTCTAGTGGATTCAACTTTGATGACGCAACTATGATACCATTGTGGGATTGCTTAGTTAAGTAGCATTAACCATGCACATAGTTTCCAACCACATTTACTATACCAAACTAGCTGAACAATATATAGTTAAGTTGTGAATATTCAAAGTTACATATACATCAGATGATGTGCATTATGCAAGAGATATGAAATCTTCCAGTACATCTCCTTGGCAATAGGAACAGATTGAGGTTATTTGCAGTTATCAAAAAGTCAAGATCTGAGCAAGTAGTATATGCCACATTTTTGGCAGTGGCTTCCAATATGAGATTTGAATGAACCCTACTCATTGGTTTGAGATAGTCTGCATTGCAACACCATATTTAGATCAAGTATATAAATAGGATGTATCAATATCAACATTGGCTGAGTTATAGTGTGCTGCCATACAGTATAAATACTATTACGACTCTGTGTAATGGCAGTCATGATTAGGTTCTCGGCAATGGCACGGACGTGACGAGGGCCAGGTAACCGCAACCTTATATAGACGACTCGCGATCTCTCTGAGATCGCCAGCGATAATCTTACCTATCAACTACTCTATTATATTACCACATCCACGTGTGCAACCGTATCTTCTCAGATACTCTCATACGCGGCCATATACGGATATACGGCCTGACACTATTATCGCTCTTAATCAATTCGATACGTTTCGCTCACGGGATCTCGCGATTTACCCCTTTCG
>Ga0307512_10000227_pt1 | contig 79222 bp, 68 predicted proteins | sample 14_EM_MG_FD_200267 | JGI IMG/M metagenome (GOLD analysis project Ga0307512, IMG submission 200267) | Populus trichocarpa ectomycorrhiza microbial communities from riparian zone in the Pacific Northwest, United States - 14_EM | ecosystem: Host-associated > Plants > Roots > Unclassified | place... | reverse complement strand
CCCACTTCCTCTCGTTATCATCTTCCTCTCCTATTCCACATCAGCACATTATGGATACACAACCACCTCCGGCAGGTGAGAGCGGATCAAATACCGGCAGATTGGGGGGTGCTACATCCAACCCGGAGCTTCTTGGCACACAACAAGAGCGCAGACACAAGTTAGTTCAACGCGATGCTGCCAATGTAGCCACCAATCATATGACCCAGGATGCACATTTGAAGATCGTCCACAAGACTGGCAGCAGCAAAAACAAGAAGCAGCATGCAGTTGGATGTAGGTATATCGTGATCGTGGCAAACGGCGGTCAATACCCGAAGAACGTACAGCGGGAGTCCGTAGAGAGCTAGGTAACGAATTCATCGCTGTCCGTAACGGGAAACCTCCATGGTCGACAAGGGCATATGTCCGCACAATCCGCGAAATTGAACATCATGATGTTGTGAGCTCTGGGATTTTCGCAGATGAATTTCCTGATAAGCGTCCCCATGAGTGGACGAAACAGGCTTCAATCACTTTAGAGGAGGCTACGGAAGCGTATATTGTAGAGGCAACAGCCAAATTTCATTGTTAGAAGCATCGACTAATGTCTTGTAGGTTTTCCACATGTCTGCAACTATGGCAAGGCAAGGAGGTCAGGTACAGCTGGAAAACTCCGACATGCGCATGTCGTTGAATATGGCCAAAATGGCCAAAGAAGGCTTTTCGCGCGCCGCAATAGAGGAAACGAAATATCTCATTAAGAAACCACGCGCCGAGGTCCGAGAAGAGAAGAAGCGTGGTGTTGAGTTACCTGGGCATAAAAAGGTTACGGCTGAGATACAAAGACACCCGGCAATGCTTCGTCATAACCAAACGCCCGGCTGCCTTCCTTGCCAAAATGGCACTGCAAAGAATCCGCAGACACGCTGGAGACGCTAAGGAACAGGTGCACCTCCCCCAGCCCGACTCAGAGTGTGGACTCCAGAGCCGACTCCACCTCCGCCCAGCACGCTACCCGCCCCAACCGGGAACACCTCCGGAGCTCAACCGTCTGAAATCGTCAATTTGCCGGCTGGATATACTTATTCGCATACAGCTCTTCCCTGTGCGGAATTTTTCCAAGATGATGAGTATATTGAGCACGATACCAATTTTGATCCAGATATGCTGACTGATGATGGTTAGTACACTATCTGTTGTGTGGGAATGCGTCTAACATTCATTTTGAAGTCAAAAGCAGCGGATTGAGCGATCCTGCTACTGATGACGAGCATTGACCGAAAGACACGGGAGTTTGGATATTATTATTATATCTATCTATGTATTATTCAAGAACAACGTAGTGATCACGAAGAAAGTATATGAAAATGCCACAAAGGCAGCCAAAACACAGTGAATGATGAATGGTGCCAAAATGAATGATTGCATATTGTGGATACAGCCATGGCAAAATGAGCGTCAACGGAGCGTCAACGATTTTTGTTCATGCGTCCTGGGAAATAACACCTCCGATAGGTTGTATTCAGTCACAAAGCAATTTCTGGTCGCATTTATAGGCAAAACAGACAGCAATACCCTGCATGCCCCATCATGAAAATGAGCGTCAACGGAGCGTCAACGATTTTTGGTCATGTGTCCTGGGCAATCACACCTCCGATAGGTTGTACTCAGTCATAAAAGAATTTTCGCCTGCCTTTATAGGCAAAACAGATAGCAATACCCTCCCTGCCCCATCGCGAAAATGAGTGTCAACGGAGCGTCAACGATTTTTAGTCATGCGTCTTGGGAAATGACACCTCCGATAGGGTGTATTGAGTCATACAAGAATCTTTGGCTGCCTTTATAGGCAAAACAGATTGCAATACCCTCCATGCCCCATCATGAAAATGAGCGTGAACGGAGCGTACACGATTGTTGGTTAAGTATCATGGGTAATCCGGGGGCGACTGGTTGCACATTGTCATAAACTGATTATTGACTGCCTTTATAGGCAAAAGTGACAGTGAAACTCTTCCTGCCCCATCTTCAAAATGAGCGTCAACAGAGTGTCAACGATTGTTGGCCTTCCATCATGGTTAATCACAGTGTCATGTGGCAGTTATTGTCTATATATATCGTTTCGACTGTTATTATACTCTAAAAGGCTCAAGAATCCTTAGTGGTAGCTCTGTAAATGAAATAAGTTGTTACTGTCCCGGGGGATGTGGCTAGAATATCCAGTACATATATGCCTATAAAGGCTGTCATATCCTTCTTTATGGATGTTTGTGATCACGCACCACCCATATTACGGAAGATGAAAGACCAAATATCGTTGACGCTCTGTTGACGCTCATTTTCAGGATGTAGTTGGCCGCTTGAGTATTGTTGTTTTGCACATCAAGGCGGCTAATACGTCGAAAATGAACTGTGACGTACCATGGTCAATATTTTACAATTAACAGTCGCATATCTGAATGCGACCATCAATGTGAAACCCGAAACGCAGAACGGGAGATTGGAACCGACGGGTCTAGGTAAACCCGGCAAACCTCGCGGGTTGAGCGGTACGGGTCCAGGTTTGGCCCGCCAAGAGTCTGCGGGTCGGGTTTATGGCCGGTTCTGGAACTGAACCGACCCGTTCTTGCGGTCCAAACCCGGACCGCTGGCTGGTTCCCCGGACCCGTTGCTAACACTACTCATATTCTTGTATTATCTCCTCAGAATACTCATTCCTACCTTCTTTCTTCCATAACTTTTCAGCTTCTCTACGCTCCCTTTCGAATATCTTCTGATAATATCCTTGCGCTTCATCCTAGCCATTATCATGTCCTTCCAATAGCCCTTGGTCATAACCGTCTGGGTACCCGCTATCTTGTCCTTCATTATACATCCTCCAATCTCAAGGTGTATATTAATCGAACTCCACATATGCGATTTGAATTGATTCCTCGGACTGTTGAATCCATTCAGGTGGTGCCGACCATACATTATCATGCCAAAATATATAATATCAAATGAGCATAAATTGCTCGATGAAATTTCGCAATTTAATCATAATAACTGACAAAGGAATAATGATCATAACGTCATAATGTCGTTCCATCGGAGGACAAGTAAGTTCTACCACTGCCTGCCTGTCTCAGCTGATTTATTGTCTTCGCAATAACACCACTGGGTGTTGTCGTCTTTTGTGCAATCACAATCCCACTCGTCCGCCCACGAGTGGTATTTTCTCCAATGGTCTTTAAATATGATAACGTCAATTGTAAGTAACTCGCCGTTAATGGCCGATTGTCGATGATTTCAACCCAGGGTTTGGATGTTTCATGTTCCGCATGGACTACTGGAATATACCAATCGTCTTCGGGTTTCTCTGTTAATCTACTATTGATCGAAATAAATATATTAATGGGTTCGTGTTCGAATAACTTAGGCGTATATCCTCCCAACTCAAAGATGTTGACTGGCATAAGCTTGATTCCGTCTAAATATTATAACTCTGTTCAGATTTGCAGTAATTGAATTTTCAACACACAATTCTACCTGCTTTCTTCTTATATTGGGTGCTGAATAATATTGCGGAATATAGCTCTTCGGATTCTGGGTCTCAGCAGTCGTTACTGGAATCCGAAAACATATAGTAACAGTACAATTTGGTAGTTTGGTAGAAAGTACTACCATATATTGTTTATTCGATGATCTGAGTAAAACGGCTCCTTGCCTCTTGAGCCCTTGATATGCTAACAGCTGTTCCTCAGTCATCTATTGTATATCATAATATGGATTTTGAATACCCAGGACTGTATGGACTCGAAATATTATACTGCTAGGGGGGTACTATAATGCTTAGTATAAGTATTTAGGTACAGCCCTAGATCCTAATCCTTCTTGTATCTTGTATTCGTAGGGAATGGTGCGGTTCCCTTCACTAATCTTTTCCACCGGAAGCAATCAATAGTCTCAGCGCATCTTTTCCTTTCTCATGGCCAAGCACAATGCTGACAGTCTCCTGTTATTTGTTGTCGCCGTAGTTTGGATTCTTCACTCCCTTCTGTCTGAGTGGCAATTGTTTGCAATGCTTGATGCTTCCTTGATGTTTCCTTAGACGTGGCTTTCCTGTGGATTCCAGAACGTCGACCGAGCGCGGTGCCAATCTTCAAATCCCGCCTGGCGCGCGTCTTCCGAGGAAGCTCTGACTCCCTAAGCACCTCCTTGCCATTGTGCAACACCTGATCCATGTACCTGGCTCTCGGCTGTACTGCAAATAATGAAACCGTCGCCACTATATTCTTTACTATGAATAATCTCTGAGCCTTCAGGGCTACACTCCCGATCCTCAATTTGCGCCAATAGATCCAGATGAATTCCCGTAGATTCAATAGATGTGTCCGCTTGTTTTGAATACTGCGCCAAACGATTTCGCCGATTATCAATATATATAACCAGTCCTTCCTGCAATCTGACATTTGAAGATATCCACCAAACAGTTTGCGCCAAAAAGATATACTGATTTTTTCGGGCATAGGGGATAATCTTTTTGAGGGCCTGCAAAACTACGTCCTTATCGTTTTCAAAGGTGATGGTAATTCGTAGGGAGATACTTATTTGTGCGGGGCTCCCACTACAGAAAGCTGATAAATTTTTTATAGAAAAATGAGCAGGTATAGGTATCATAAAAACACAATAACATTTCAGATCGTTCTTCGCTGGTAGGTATCACTGACTGTTTCGCTGCTAGAGCTTGTCCTTTTCATTGCCGGAAGAATGTGAACTCATGATAGAAAGTTCTTGGGGTGTTACGAATGCGCACCCATATTTCCTGTCCATCAGGTGGATAGCAACGTGCTTTGCGTCTTACATTCCTTATCGTCCGCATGCATGATCAACGCAAGTCGGTGCACAATGCGCATAGTAGAGATTTCCACGTATCCCCATGGTCAACGTGTTCATGCAGGTGAGATATTCACGAGTTAATCTCCTGATAAAAATCAAGCCACACCCGCACGATATCACATATCAGATGATGATTTCATCATGGACATCTCACTCGTGTGTGGTACGGTAATCGGTACTAACTGCCGACATAGCGACAGAAGCGTCGCGCTATCAATTCTGTAGTATAGTTGCATCATAGGTTTACGTGGCAGCCAACCATTATTATGCCAATGTGGATTAATGACGCACGCACATTTATGTGCTTAGCAGTTGCCATTCCGCCACACGTCAATGTGTGAGGATGCTCCAGGCCTCATATCATCAGACAGCGCCATAATCCCTCAATCATGTCACTGCATAGGCCGGGACTGTTCCTCTTGGCCGCGGAGTACCTAGTACCCAAATCGCGACGTGTACCACTCATACCCCACTAAAGGTATTTATGACTGAATGTTCTGAGGATACCTATGGCGGGCGTTTTGCAAGCCAGATGAACCGAAGTCAACTGACAAGTACCCATCATTGATTATCCCAGGGTACATATCCTCTGTTAAGGGAGAACCCCTAACACTGCCGATACAATCTTTGTGGGTTATCTGTGTTCCATTCGGTGTAGATCATCCAATATACCAGCTCAAAAATCGTTGACGCTCTATTGACGCTCCTTTTCATGGCATGGTCACGATGTTGTCAAAAGCAGTGGCACGTAGAAAGACAGCCAATAGTTACATTATGAGTTGTTGTTGCCGCGCTGCCCTCGGATTGTCCAAGATGCATGGCTAAAAGTGGTTCACACTCCGTTGACGCTCATTTTTAGGACATAGTCGAGATGTCGTGGGAACCATTTTTCTCTCGAAGGGAGCTGATAATATGAGTAAGGCATATTCTCGCCACCCAGACCTAGGATGATCCATGCTACAAGGACAGAAGTCATTGACGGTCTATTGACGCTCAATTTTCGGGCAACATCGCGATGTTGGTGCAGGTGTCTTTCCGTAGAATGGCGGCCGGTAGCGCCATTACTGGGTAGCATTGCCTGGAAGCCGATGCATTCTTCAAGATGCAAGACCAAAATTTGTTGACACTCTGTTGAAGCTCATTTCTAGAACATAGTAGATATTTTGCCACCATCATTGTTCCACAGAAAGGCGTCCGATAGTTTGAGTATGACGTACTGTAACCGCACAGCCTACTGGATGTTTCGTGACGATATCGCGACCATCATTGACGCTCCGTTGATGCTCATTTGTAGCCTGTGGCAACGGGTGTGTGACTTGCTTTGGTCGTAATAATGCCAAGTTAGACATTCACTTTGGAAAGATGTGACAATGCAGCCCAGTGATTGCCCAATTGGTAAGACTTAAAATTGTTGACACTCTGGTGACGTTCACATTAATCACATCAAATCAGCTTTGGTAAAGCCAATAATTTTATGCAAAGAATCATACACAGCATTTTGACATCCATTATTGTGTGTGTATATATTATCATTTGCATCCAGGAGTTGGGTTACGTCTCAATTTCTGATCAACTCCTATCGACGCTATCTGAGTGAGGAATGACATGGCCCTCATACATTTCTGCACTTTTAGCCGCCAATTGACGGCATGTAGAGTATTTCACTAGTATTTGGCAAATATTGCTCGACTTCCCCCGTATTCCCTATCCAGCTTCTTTTCCTCGATTTCCATGTTGTACCATAAGCAATGTCAAATATCTCAACCATGTGCACCAGATCAGTCCACAATGATATCCAGTTGGATAGATGGATGGATGCAGCATGACAGTTGACGTTCAAATCCATTCGTCAGGCGCACTGACCACTCTCTGTATGACATTCTTGACATCACTCACTGAAATTTTGTTAGTACATTTCGTCACTAATTTTGCTTTTGCATTATCACTTGACAGTCACTTGCAGAAAGAAACCGTACGTGATGGCTGTCCTACAGGCCGATTTGGTTTCTGGACGATTCACATGGTGCGTTTGACCCTTGCATATGCCAAAACAAATTATCATATATTACAATGGGGTCACTGCAATCAAGGAAACGCTGACACGTATCGAAATTGGTAAACACCTTGCTTTTCACTGCCATCAGACCTCAGATATTACAGTTTGCACTGCTATTCCTCCGGGGACTCTGGAGCCGTCACAATCTGTTCGTCGGAATGCGGTATCTATATGGTAATCAGCTGGAGGATATATGCAGGGGTAAAAGCTGACTGGTTCAACTGGCTTCACATTCAGCAAAGTTGACAAATCAGGCTCCGCAGCTGGCTCACCACTAGGTATGCTTGATTTTGACTGCAGGTTCACCGAACCTAGACTACTAAGACTGCGTGCAGGTCGAGATGTCCCTTGCGGTGCTTGCGATATTCCGGGGACGATGTTAAGACTCTCTATAAGCTGTCCAAATGTTGCCGCTGGAGGTGCTTAAGCATCATCATTTGGTTGCAGCTGAACGACGGGCGGAACCCTCAATTCAGATGTCCCATATTTCTCATCTCGTTCACAGAAGTAGTCGGCTGCATCGTGCCATCACGGTTGAGTCAATTCGTCGAGCTTCATCTGCTTCTGCCGCAACGTCTGCATGCTCTGTTGGACCGTTTTGGTGATTGTTCCCATCACCCAGCCAGGTTCGTCATCTCCGCTCGGCTTGACCTGCCCAGACTCTGCATTATTCTCACCTTCCCCATCATCCCCACGGTCTGAACTTGCAAGATTTCTAAGATTCTCCCCAATTGCAATCAGCTTTCGCTCAAACGTCTTGTCGGGATCAGTGGACCTCAATCCCGCGATATCATCATTCATCGTATCGTCCTGCGCTTGTTGAACCGCTGCTTCTGGGTCTACAACTCGCTTTCTTGCCCCAGCAGTTTCTCTCGCAACACTATCCTCAATCCACTTGTCTTTATCTGCAATCATCAAGAAGTGCTTTTCTCAGCGGTTCTCTGCCGCAAGCTACTTTCTCGATCTCATGTCGCATAATGCCCATAGTGCACGGATTGACTCTGCCTCCGAGCCGCTCAAGCCTCTATTCGCTTGATCAGGTCATTGTGTAGACCTCTTTGTTGATGAAGCGGATCTGCCAGCCGGACCGGGCGAAACATGCTTGTTCACAGCATTGACCATTGTAGTTTGCGTGAACTCTGTTGTTGGGCGAGATGTTGGATGTTGCAAGTTATGGACAATATGGAGGCAAGCTGGGTCTTTTATGTCAAGGTTAGTACGTTTACTCATCATGAACAAAGGAAAATCTGCCTACTGAGTGTCAATCAATCAGGAATAGTGACACCAACGGTACAACATGACATGATTGTTAGCATCATTTCCATGTAATGTCAGGGGGATTATTTGAGACACACATCAGGAGACTACCTTTTCCTCGAACTAGATCCTAAAAATATCTGGTGATTACGCAATTTCTGCGGTCGTGCAATGAAATAGATTCATGTTAACAAACAAACAACATTGGACCAACTGATTGCATATTGCGAGGTGGTGGGAAACCCCTGCAACATGCAGCCATACTCAGTAGGGTTCATCTTGAGCATAACGATCATGTTGGCTTCTATTTATTCCATTCAGACAGGAAGGTAACTATATATTGCTCAGGGGTTCCAACTTCCTGTCATTATCATCTTCGTCTTCTATTCCACAACAGCACATTATGCATACAGAACTACGTCCGCCAGGCAAGAGCGGATTGATTATAGGCAGATTGGCGGGCGCTATATCAAATATGGAAATTCTTGGCACACCACAAGAGTGCAGATACAAGTTAGTTAGCCGTGATGCTGCCAATGCAGCCACCAAACATATGATCCAGGATGCACATTTAAAGATCGTCTGCAAGACTGGAAGCAACAAAAACATGAAGCCGCATGCAGTTGGATGTGGGTCAATCCACAGCGAGGCAAATGGCGGTCAATTGACCGTATGACTTACAGCAGGTGTCGATCGAGCCCTACGTAACAAAGTCATCGATGCCACTAACGGTAAACCTCCATTGTCGAGAACGGCATTTGTCCGTACAGTCCGTGAAATCGGTCATCAGGATTTTGTCAGCTCAGCGATTTTCGCAGATGAATTCCCTGATAAGCATCTCTCTGAGTGGATGAAACAGGCTTCAATCACCTTAGAGGTGGCTACGGAACCTGAAATGGTAGAGGTAACAGCCGAATATCATCGTTGGAAGCAGCATCACATGTCTTGTATGTTTTCACCATGTCGGCAACTATTGTATGGCTAGGAGGCTGTGTACACCTGAAACAGTCTGACGTGCACCTAGCGTTGAACATGGGAAAAATGGCCAAAGCTGGCTTCTCACACACCACAAGAGAGGAAATTCAATATCTCATTAAGTAACCACGAGCCAAGATCCGAGAAGAGAAGCACCGGGGTGTTCAGTTTCCTGGGGATAAAGGGTGCAGGCTGCGATACAATGACACCCGGCAATGCTTCATCACAACCAATTGTCAGGCTGCCTCCCCTGCCAAAATGGCACCGCAAAGCATCCACACACACACCGGAGACCAAAAGGAACATGTCTACCTCCACCCGCCCGACGCACAGAGTAGAGTCCAGAGCTGACGCCACCAATGTCAGGCACGCCACCAACGCCAACCGGTAACATTTCCGGAGTGCAACCTTATCACATCATCAATTTGCTGGGCGGATATACGTATTCGAAGATAACTCTTCGCTTTGTGGGATATATCGATCATGATGAGGATACCGAGCACGATACCGATTTTGATCCAGATATGGTGACTGATGAAGGTTAGTACACTCTCTGTGGTGTGGTAATGCACCTCACATGCATTTTGAAGGCAAGAGCAGCGGTTTGAGCGATCCGGCAACTGATGATGAGCATTAACCGAAAGACACGAGATTTTGGAGACTGACATTATACATATCCATGTATTACTAAAGAACAATGTAGTGATCAAGAAGAAAGTAAATGAAAACACCGGAAAGGCAGCCAAACAATGTGAAAGATGGCATGTGCCGAATCAAATGATTGCATATTGTGGATACAGCAATGGCAATATAACAGTCAACGGAGCGTCAATGAATTTTGGTCATTTGTCCTGGGAACTCACATCTGCGATAGGTAGTAGTCAGTCCCGAGGTAATTTTTGGCAGCCTTTCTTGGCACAACAGATGGCAATACCCTCCCTGCCCCATGATGAAAATGAGCGTCAAAGGAGCATCAACGATTTATGCTCATGCGTCCTGGGAATTCACATCTCCAATATGTTGTAGTTAGTCACAAACGAATTTTTAGCTGCCTTTAAATGCTATCCAGATTGCAATACACTCCCTGCCCCATCATCAAAATGAGCATCAACAGAGTGTCAACAATTTCTGGTCATGGATCCTGGGACATCACATCTCCGATAGATTGTTGTCTGTCATACAGGTTCTTTTTGCCGCTTCTATAGGCCTAACAGCTAGGATTACACTCCTTGCCCCATCTTGTAAATGAGCGTCAACGGAGCGTTAACGATTGTTGGTCATGTATCATGGGTTATCTGGGGGGCGACAGGTTGGAACTTGTCATAAACTGATTATTGGCTGCCTTTATAGGCAAAGGTGAAAGTGAAACACTTTCTGCGCCATCATCAAAATGAGCGTCAACAGTTTGTCAGCGATGGTAGGCGTTCAATCGTGATTTATCACAGTCCGATGCAGCGTTAATTGTCTATATACACTGTTTTGACTTTTATGATACACTAAAAGGCTAAAGAATACTTATTGGTAGCTCTATAAACGAAATAACTAGTTACTGTCCCGGAGGATGTGGATAGAACATCCCGTTCATATCTGTCTATAAAGGCTGCTATATTGTTCTTAATGGATGTTTGTGATCAAGTACCACTCATACTACCGAAGATGCAAGACAGCGTATCGTGGAGGCTCTGTTGACGCTCATTTTATGATTGTGGTTGGGCGTGTCAGTATGCTTGATATGTACATCAAGGTGGCTAATAAATCGAAAATGAACTGTGACGTACCAAGGTCATTTAGTTATGATTAATAGTACCATATCTGAATGGAACCATAAATGTGAAACCCGAAACGCAGAACCGGACAATGGAACTAATGAGTCTAACCGATCCCAGTAACCCCTGCTGGCTGAAGGGTACCGGTCCGGTGGTGGCACGCCAACAGTCAGCTGGTCGGGTTTCTGGACGAGTCAGGCACTGAACTGACCCCTTTATGGGGTCCAAACCAGGACCGCTGGTGGGGTATACTGACCCGTTGCTAACATTACGCATCCCTGCCTGATCGGGGATGGTTAATTGACTCATACATGCAACTCTCTTAAATCCCAATTGCTCATGATAATGTCCCCCATATCATCACATGTGTCTCATTCTCATCCACAACTCTACCATCACCTGAAAACACGAAGTTAAGTCATCGCTCTCTATCTCGCCATGCCATGATCAAGAGTTAACACCAAGCACAGTATACACCAAGTTTAGCATACACTACATACTGCATACACCGCGTCAGGCATCATCCCAAGATCGACTGTCTCCCAGCCAGTCTCTCATCTCGCTGCAGACCATGTTGTACTCAACTCTAGACATTCTCAACATTACGAGTGAACAAGTGAATAGAATCTCAGCTCCCGTCGCGCCTCCCTCCCAAACTACCGCCTCCTAATTGAGCACCTGTAAGTGCTCCTCCAATGTTGCTCGATCATGGCCTCCATGTGGATGTCCAAACTCGCACGATCAGACCCTCCAAGTGTATCACCAACTGCCCACAATTCCAACATCCAAGTGCATCTCCATACTTGCACTATCACGGCCTCCAAGTGCATCTCTAAACTGGCACAATCATGGCTTCCGAGTGCATCTATGCTGGGCAAGAGTGCATGAGACCAAGAGCTGGGAAACATACAGTGCGTATTTCATATAATAAGATGATGTCAATCAACCCCGGGGTCTCCCAAATATATACTACACGTCGGTGACTCCATCTCCGTTATCTCTGCATCCCTTTATGTATATGTATAGAGAGACTTAGACAATACATGCAATATTATGATGTAGCTAAATTGATGACTATAACAAAGACCATTATGATCCATGAAATGCCTTGTGGTTACGGAACCCTAAAAACCACTGGTGTGAGAATATGGCACCTAGTCTCCCGCAGAGCTTGTGCAGAGGTCTCAGCAGCTTCAAACTGTAACTATACAAATTATCAATCTCGTAGCATCCTGAATGCACCTCCATCACTGTTGCCGGTTTCATGAGCACGTCAGAATGCTCTTGCAGAGTCTCAGATACTGTTGGCAACTGGTCCAGTTAACCCGCCAGCGGTCAGGGTTTGGACCGGAAAAACGGTTTGGTGCCGTTCCAGACCCGTCCAAAAACACGACCCAGAGCATTTTGGTGGGCGAACCCCGCGCTTGTACTCGTCAACCCGCGGGTTTTGCCGGGTTTGGGTTGGCTTGTCGGTTCCAGTCTCCAGTTCTCCATGTCAGGTATTGCTATTTACGGTCGCCGTCAGATATGTTACTGTTATGTGCAAAATATTAACTTTGGTACAGCATTCTCTTTATTGGTTTCATTGGCAGCCTTTAAACTCAAAACAAGGAGAGACATGCTCCCTGCTACATCCTGAGGTTGAGTGTGATCAATTGTTCATCTTGCATAATGTGTAAGATTCGAGGTGCAGAACAGCCATACTGATTGTGAAGGCAGTCATTCAGCCGGATTGTGATCAGTTTACACATGCAACTGCCCCGACAACATTTGAAGAGCTGATGGAAATACATGATAGTGTTAGCGGAGAATGGCAATACCGCAAGGAACCTCCCAGGATGAAGTAGCCATATCTAAATAGCCTCTCACAAATGACCGTCTCACATATGCATATCGGCTCTCACACCAGATGCAATACCAAATTCATCGCCGTTTAACAAATCGAAGCCTGTTAAACCCATAAGCGTTTACCCCTGCACCTCCATACCTACGTACCATACCGGAAATGAATTCAGGTGAACATATTGTATTGACTTGTAGGTCATGTGTAACAACCTGCACAATATGTGAGTGTTGAGGACATACCTCTGCAAAAAGTAGTTGGCATATGTATTTCAATACTTGAAAGAATTGTTTTGATTTCACTAACTATATTGTAAGCAATGATAGTTCTTCTGTGCATGTGCAAGGGTCGTACGGGCCATATGAACGGTCCAAACTCCAAACCAACTTGATTTACAACTGATCAACACAATATCGTCCTGCCTTTTACGGATAAGAGAGAACGCGCAATCTGAACTAACGATGAAATTTACTAATATAGTTTCACTTGGTGATGACATACGAGTCATAGAAGGAGCACTCATTCTGCAATGCAAATCTGTATGAATGACCACCATTATGTTACATTCATCCATACAACCAACTACATTACTCCGCATTTCGAGCAGGTGCACATAGTGAGCATTGTGAGAATCGTTTATGGTATGTCATGGAAATCGAGCAGATCGAACTGGATATGGCAAACTGAGTATGGTAGGCTATTTTTGGAAGAAATTAGGTTATTGCTCTACATGCAGCGAATTACCAACCGAAAGCACTGAAATGTCACTGCAATAAGGTATCCATCGCTCAGAGAACTTCTGCATCAGTTGATCAGAAATTGATACGCCATAAAGCGTTTGCACGCCAATGAGTATTGGTACAAATCATTGATTGGCTGGCAACAATGACAATATGAATATTTAAGTGACACGGGAACAGCCTCATTTTTACACTGAGCGTCAACGGAGCGTCAATAATTTGTGGATATGTAAGCAACTTAAATGGAAAGTGGTTTACTCGATGCTATTCACAATCAACAGACTGGCAGCCTTTGTAGGCAAAACAGAGTGGGGCGCAGTAACAGCCACATTCTGATACTGAGCGTCAATGGAGGGTCAACGATACTTTCTGAGGTAAGTAAGTCAATAGGAAATTGATTTGCTCGCTGTAATCCATAACGAAAGTGTGCGCAGCCTTTATAGGCAAAAGAGAAATCGACACCGTAACAGCCACATTCTGAAAGTGAGCGTCAATGGTGCGTCAACAGTGTTTGGTCTTGTAAGTAAGTCCATTGGGATGCGATTTACTCGCTGGTATCCATAATCATTATATTGGCAGCCTTGACGGGCAAAAGTGAAAGCGACATGGTCCCATCCGCAGTCTGGAAATCAGTGTCAACAGAGCGTCATCAATTTTGGGTGTTGCATCTTGTATGATCCAAGGGATGTGATACGGGATTTACCCATGATCGAACTCTTGGCAGCCTTTATAGGTAATATTGGGTGTGTCGATACTGCTACACCTCCAAATGAGCATCAACCGAGCGTCAACAGATTTCCAACAGATCATCACAACAGCGTCACAACATTGTCAACAGAGTGTCAACGATTTTGGGTATTAGATCACGTAAAATCCAGGAGCTCTGCTATGACATTTACCCATAATCAACGTATAGGCATCCGTTCTGAGCAAAAGCGATCATGACATAATCACTGCCCCAGTCTGGAAATGAGCGTCAACAGAGCGTCAATGATTGTGTGGGTTGCATCGTGTGTAATCCAAAGGCTGTGCTACGGCATTTATCCATAATAGAAGTATTGGAAGCCTTCACAGTCAATAATGTGTTTGTCGATACTGCCACACCATCAAATGAGCGTCAACCAAGCGTCCACAGAGCGTAAATAGAGCATCAACACCGTGTGAACAGAGTCTCAATACAGTGTCAATGATTTTGGGTATTGAATCCTGTATAATCCAAGGGCTCTGCTACGGCAAATATCCATAATCATCGTATTGGCAGCTGTTCTGAGCACAAATTCTCGCGACATCGTGACTGCCCCTCTCTGGTAATGAGCGTCAACCGACCGTCAACAATGTTGTGTGTTGCACCTGGTTAAATCCAAGGGCTGTGCTACGGCATTTTTGCATAATCGAAGTATTGGCAGCCTTTATTAGAAACACTGTGAGTGTCGATACCGTTGCACCTCAACATCAGTGTCAACAGAGCGTCAACAGCGTGTCAACAGAGCATCAACAGATCGTCAACAGACCATCAAAACAGTGTCAACCGAGTGTCAACAGAGTGTCAACAGCTTTGGGTGTTGCATCGTGTATAATCCAAGGGCTCTGCTACGGCATAGTGGGGTAATGAACGCATTGGCAGGTATTCTGCGCAAATCAAATCGTGACATGGTTACAACACCTGTCTCGCAATGAGCGTCAACAGCGCGTCAACGATTTCGTGTGTTGCATCTTGTATAATCCAAGCGGTGTGCTATGGCATTGATCCATAATTGAAGTATTGGCTGCCTTGATAGGCAATATGGTGTTTGTCGATACAGTTACACCTCGAAATGAGCGCCAACAGAGCGTCAACACAGTATCAACAGAGCGTCAACGGAGCATCAACACAGTGTCAACCGAGTGTCAACAGAGTGTCAACACATTTGGGGGTTTCATCATGTATATTCCAAGGGCTCTGCTATGGCATATGTCCATAATCAACGTATTGGCAGCCATTCGGTGCAAATGCGATCGTGATATGGTCACAGCACCTGCCTAAAAATACGCGTCGACAGAGCGTCAATGACTTCGTCTGTTGCATCTTGTATAATCCAAGGGCTGTGCTACGGCATTTATCCATAATTGAAGTATTGGCAGCCTGTATAGCCAATATCGTGTTTGTAGATACTGTTACACCTCAAAATGAGCGTCCACAGAGCGTCAACAGAGCATCAACAGAGCGTCAACAGAGCATCAACACAGTGTCAACTGAGTGTCAACAGAGTGTCAACGCTTTTGGGTGTTCCATCATGTATATTCCAAGGGCTCTGCTATGGCAAATGTCCATAATCAACCAATTGGCAGCTGTTCTGTGTGAATGCGATCGTAACATGGTGACAGCAGCTGTTTGAAAATGAGCGTCAACAGAACGTCAACGATTTTGTGTGTTGCATTTTGTATAACCCAATGGCTGTGCTATGGCATTTAGCTATAATCGAAGTATTGGCAGCCTTTATAGGCAATATAGTCTGTGTCAATGCCACTACACCTCAAGCATCAATGGAGCCTCCTCAATGTCTGATCTTGTAAATAAGGTAATTGGTAAGTGACTTGCTCGCTACTATCCATAACCAATGTATTGCCATCCACTATGTGCAAAAGAGCGAGTGACACGGTCACGGCGCCATTCTGAATATATCTGTCAACTCAGCATCAACTGACAGTCAACAATTGCTGGTGATGCAGATTGTGTAATGAAGGCATCGAATGGATATTTGAGCTTCTAATTGAACTATTGACCTCCTCCCTGGTCAAACATACCAATCATTGAAACAACAACATGAATTTAAATATTGTCGATCTCGCAACATGCGAAACATGCAAAATATTATTACTGAATGTCAAATAATCGATTTTGATCAAGTACTATCATCAAATAGCAAATGCAAACATGTTATCTGAATTTACAGATGTACCCTTTTTACAACCCGCTGAGAACCCCCCTAATTCAGACGTGTAGAATGATGTCGATGGAACCGTATCCGAATCCACAGTTCTGGTTTTACTGACGACCAGGACAGCCAATCTGGCTCCAGTTTGATTCCGACCCGTACCCGGACCTGGAGAGACTGTCCAGACCCGGTGCTATCACTAGCCTCAGAGCACTGTGCGAACCACCAGGCGGGGCTGGCAGCATCAGGAAGTACATGGAAGCGGTGGTAAGTGCTACTGGAGTGTCTTGGGAGGTATGCATATGGCTCCCAGACCCAAATACATTTTGCCAATGCATTTAGCCACCTAGATCTTTGCAGATGCTTCGCATGGCAGCACACTGGTTGTGCCATATCCCACTGTCAGCTATCCGAGTCTGCGTGTATAGTTGCTGTGATAGTGTCAGTGGTTTCTTACCCTATCTCCCTAGGCTTGTCAGAGCTAACTGTCAGCTGTCAGAGTCCGCATTTATAGTCGCTGTGATCCTGTCTGAGGCTCCTCATACTATTGCCTTGACCTTGTCAGGACGTATGGTCGATTATCAGAGTCTATACATGAATTACAGCAATTGCTATTGTATTCATGATTGTAGAATGATGTACATCTGGAATGAAATTCAGTTAGTTGTACATTGTTTGTATTATAATAATAATCAGTCAAATTAAATATCGACTATATGCACGAGCAGCTATATGTCCTCATTGGCAATTAATGTCTCCAGAGCACGCCGTGTGGCAGGAGGTGGCTTCTGATCTCGACAGTTGATCAGGTTGATCCTGTGCATATCCATTGCCAGGTTCTTATTGTGCATTGGTGGTTGGATACTTTCCAATTGTTTGTATAAATCACAATATGTACATACTCAATGTCAGATACGTGAGTCCAACACTGAGTTCTGCATACCATTGTAAGTATCCGTTTCGAATACCACCTGGAGGAAACTGCCACCTGCCCAGTTGGCCAAGGAATTCTTCACTGCAGTTACCATAAGTAACATACACCCTAGTGTCACCTGATCAGTCAAGTGGGAAGTATCTGGCCATCCCCTAAAATTACGCTTCAAGTTCTCGATGATGGTTTTTGCCATCACGACCAATTGCGAACGCTGCAGAACATCCTTCTAGGTGTATAACTTTATTGTCAGGACATTGCGAGAATCAATGGGTACGATCTCATTCTACTCTCCCAAGTTGAATGAGGATACTGGTATGTGCAAGAGGAGATTAGCCTGGGTACTGACTATTGATGGTCATCGTTCGAACGAGTCCGAATGCTAGTACCATATTGATCGGTCACCACTTCTGACGCACCTGCTGCAAAGAGCGCTCGGGCAGCTGATTAGCGATATGCGAGCTTGGTTGTCAATGCAACTGAGCTGGACTTGAGATATGGGAAAACGTACCATGTGGATAGCTGCGTTTGAGATATCAGCCTCATTGATTGCTGCACTCAGAATTTCATGCATACCATTGTAGCTTTGGTTGAATAGTTTCTAGACATCGACTGGGTAGGTGCCCTGGCTAACAATTCTGCAAAAGAATAGATCTCGGGCAATGTCCCACCAATCATTTCACCCCCCAATTTCACCCGCCTTACGATGTTGCCGGCTGCCAGTATCTATTGGGGACATATTCCCCTTTTGCATATTGGTGTTGCCTATGTCAGAGAGGTTGCACAAAGTCAAAGCCAATATAGCAATGTTGCTCTTACCAGCTGAGCATAGTGCTCCTGGTTGCCTGGAGGAGTACCATGTGGTGATTGTAATGACTATGTATTGTCAGCTAGAGGGTTTAAGGTTGGATGTGGGTGTGGTTATTACCCCCTCCAAGTTACCGAGAGAAAGAATGGTCAAATGCGCATAGGTATTGTCAGTCAACTACGTGGCAGTGGACATTTCTGCTCCAACTTACCCCTCGCTGGTTGCTGCACGATGGACAAGGTATTCGCACCTATGAATTGTCATTGTCAGGCACAAATTTCAAGCTGGATGAGTCACTACCTCTCCTTGGTTGTCCATACTGGAAGAACGACTACCACTGTGTAGTATCAGATATCGTTGACGTGGGGATCGCGGTTCAGCGTCATCGCGATCGCCATCGTCAGTGTGATTGCAATTATTCACGTGAGGGCATTCCGAGCCCTTGTTACCACCGTCATCGTCCTCAGATTGGTGCCGCATGCTGACATCTCCATTGGTGTGAGTCCCATGGCTACTGAAGCCGGTGTGTTGATTATTGTGGCTGCTGCGGCTGCCGTCCTGGGACCTGCCGATGCTGTTTGGCCATTGCGGCCAGTGCTGCAGTCAGAATTGCTCGAACACTTGCGGGAGCTGCTATCAGATCTGGATACATTTGGCAATGTATGTGTTTTATGTTATGCGGGTTTCTGTGGGGTGTATCTGCTTTGCACGTAGCCAGAATTCACAGCTCGTCACCCTGTATTATATAATGCATTTCTATATCCCGTCACCTAGACACATCCTTCTCAGAGTTGATAAAAAAACCAACAATATTGGTTGCCGTGTCAGAGTTATGGTCCATGTGGAAGTCGAAGTCATACAATAAACATGTCAGAAACAGGTTCATTGTCATAGTTGAAATTATACCCTATGCGTTGAGTCTTCAGTGTCACACTTGAAGTGATTCCCGTATAGTCATGGTTGCTTCCGCTGTTAGAGTACAGGAGTTGTCACACTGATTGTGATAGTCACAGTTCGGTGTGTGTCAGAGGTAGGGTGAGTGTCAGAGTTAAGCTAATTTTTAGAGTTAGGGTGATTGTCAGAGTTAGGGTGATTGTGAGAGGTAGGGTGATTGTCAGAGTCAAATTTATACCGTGTACGTTTCATCTCCTGAGTTAGAGTTGAAGCAATACTGAATTACAGGCGGAGTTGCTTCCTGTATCAGAGTAGGGTGGTTGTCAATGTTACTGAAATGGTAAGAGTTAAGACAATGGTCAGAGTCAAAGTTATACTGTGTACATTGGGTCTCCTGAAACATACTTGAAGTAATGCTGTATTATCGAGGGGGTTGCTTCCCTTATTACAGAAGGGTGGTTGTCAGAGTTAAGGAAGTTGTCTGAGTTACAGTTATTGTCAGAGTCGAAGTTGTACCATATTCCTTGTGCTTCCCCATATCAGACTCAATGTTATACTGGACTTTCCCATATTCAGAGTCAATTATAGGTTCCATAAATTAGAATTGATATACAACAGTTTTAAGTTTCAGTAATCTGATAATTTTGCCGACTTTATTCTTGTCCACAAACTCATACGTTGGGTCACACAATGAGACCCTGCTCACAAAACAACTCTGGGCTCACGCTCTGCGGATCCCACCATATAGGCAAATCTCGTTATGGCACAATATAGTCTTCACGGATATGCCAGTTGAAGGAGCAGACACAGTCGCGAATGGTGTGCGCTCGCAAGTCTGGCCAGATCTCTCAACTGGTGTTCCACAGCCAAAGGCCACTGACCCGTCCTGAGGTTGAGCCAAATGAATGCCGGATTATTTGAATATTGCATTGCAAGTAGCGTAGCATCATGAAACTACACACAGTTGGAGGTCGATGGAATTTAGGGTGCAGCTCTCCAATGTACAACAGTAGGTACCAACTAAGGACTTTCAGTACGTAACTTACCCGGTTATGTGTCAGACGATGTGTATCCCTAGGCGGAGTAGTTCATGATGGCTACACTGACTATTGGTGGTTAGGCCCCCTACAAGGGCTGCTGAGAAAGGATTGGTTGAACACTGCAGGCCACTCTTATCCCTAGCTGACCATCCAATCTGCTTTATCCCTGCAGCTTAGGTTGTATGGCTATTGCATTGAAGACAGAATTTCGACAATGAAATGCGTACTGTTGCCGTACAAACTGTGAATCTTTGAGAGAGTGTGTAGTGTAAGAAATTTGCCACAATTCGCAGAGTACAGCGGTAGATGATGTGGTATACACCAAGTGCACTAACTTGCAGTAATATAACATCTGCGTGGTACGGCCACCAGGGTTTGTGACCACTAGCGTTACTGGGTCTCAAGTACAGTAAGAAGTGAATGTTGGCCATACGAAATTGGCACTTGTGTTTGTTAAAGTAGGCCTTGGGTGTTAGAACAACCTATTAGAGCAACCATTCAGAGCAACTAGTCTCAGCAACTCGTCGGAGCGACCTTGTTTGGGTGACCAGTCACCACGATCTGGTCAGAGCGCCCTGTCAGAGCAATCGTTTCCGAGCCGAGTTGTGCTCTCTGACCAGATTTTACTCACGACTGGGCTATGTATGCGATTGAAATGGATGAATAAATGTCACGGACCCATTGACATAGTGTACTGTGTGGCCTGGAGATTGGGTAGATTACTTAACGTCACAGACCCATTGTTAGTACCCTTGTGTGGCCCTTCGATTCGGTGTTACTTCCGCTGATCATGGCAAATTGATGTTGGGACTGGGTAGTATATAAATAGATCATGGAGTACTGTGGTAGTACCATCACATGCACTAGAATTCGTACTCTGGTAAGGCATGGATTGACATTCTCTACCCACGAAGTTCTCTACCTACGACATTGATTACCAATGACCTACTCATCCTATGCCGTTCTCTACCTACGACGTACTCTACCCAAACACCCAACAATACCTGCTGCAACTAGCTGCTCGTCCCAAAGTCTCGAACATTGCAATTCCGTATATAATACATCGGTTTTCGAGATGAAGCGAGGGGCGGCGCCTCCACGTATCGGCTCAACAGCCAATCCGATCAAACGCATGCGAAGTGAATTCCGTATTGGAAGTAGTTAAAGCATCCCTGTTCGGCATTGTGAGTGTCTTATATTTCTGAAATGAATAAATACCTCCGGCAACCTTCTGCGTAGAACCAGCTGGCATGGATATCTCGTTGGATTGGACTATTGTGCTTCAGCACTGCATATTGATTGTGTTTGTTTCTTCAGGTCTTCGGTCGTTAGTCATAGCTTTTAGTGGTATTGAGGCATGTTGGATTAGTTATATCTCACCGTGCCCCTGCAATATGTACCAAACCTATCATTCAGTGTCACCTTAACTGTAGAGTACTTGCAAGGCGATATGCTTGAAGAGCGGTTACTTGCAGACATTTCGCATTTTGAACTAATGAAGACGTTTTGTTCACTAAGCATGGTCATAACACACTCTTTGGAGATTCGTTGTCAGAGCAGTTGTCAGATGGTTGTCAGAGTGGTTGTCAAAAGGCTGTTGTAAGAGGGCTTCTGTCAGAGTGACCGCGGTCAGAGAGCTGGTGTCAGGGCATCTGTCAGAGTGGCTGCTTTCAGAGTGGCTACTGTCGAAGAGCTTCTTCCCAAGGGCTTTTGTCAGAGTGGCTGCTGTCAGAGAGCTGTTGTCAGAGGGCTTCTGTCAGAGTGGCTGCTGTCAAACTCATAGTCAGCTACTAAAGTACTGCATGCATTGTTACGAATCATCTATACAGCTCGAAACCTTCCAACCAGACAACAACATGACATAATCCAAAAGTGACCCCAAATCCAGCAGATCAAACCCGGATATCTAAATACACATCCCAAGAGAGGTATCCCTGATACCCAAGATCCAACTCACAAGGAACAAAAGCGGAGCGCCAAAAGAGGAAAGTAGTGAAGGATAAATAATTAGCTAACATCGATTACATCGTTATATTGAGCAATCACAGCAGACCGGAGTGGGTGGGGGGAATCTGCTTCAATACAGGTATCATATCCCTGATCCGCATTGAGATCAATCTCCTCAGTGGCAGCATTCTGGTGAACCCCCCCGCGTATATAGCATTTGTGATTGCACCTTCTGCTGTGTGTGTCCAATCAACTGGTCGATTGTGGCAAGGTTGAACTATCAAGTGGTGCGTTTTGTTAGTTTCTGACCAATCTGCCAGACACACGACCATGCCTGATGTTCCATTGGCCAATGTATACCTTGTTCTAGCATGATGGAATTTTGGCAACTATATTATGTATTCAAGCCCTCACTGCTTGTCAGATAGGACAAGAAAAGGACCCTCACCTGCACGCTGTTGATGCTTGACTTCTTCACACAGGCACAAGTATCAGCAGTCATTGAACTACGGCTAACATAACATTTGTACCCTATGAGGCGGCAGTACTGCACTCAAGGGAGTATCATTGTCATACAATGAGTCAATGTCAGAGTTAAACGTCAGATATATATGTTAGAATGAGTGTGAATGGCAGAAAGTAGGAATAGGAAAGAAGTGCTAACCCGTTCGACGACCGACTGGGTAAGTGGCAAATATACCCACAGAATTACATTCTCTCCATTGTTATTTGCCGTGAAGGTGTTACAAAGATAATGTTTGAGCCAACCCAACTTTGGATACACTATGCGCAACACAACCTCAGTCAGATCACATGTCACACCCTTGACTCTCTCAGGCAGAGGTATTCGGTCCATCTTCCCTGGGAAATGGTTCACCAACTCAGAAATCCCTGTCCTCAGCATGATCAGGTTCAGCCTGCCCGTGTTAGCAGCCTGGGAAAGTAATCTCCACAATCGTTTCACCGAAGATATTCCGGGATCCATCGATGCAGGGCTAAGAATATGGCATCCAGATATATGCCAAATACACCGCCAACGAGGGCAAAAAGGCTTAGTCTTGCCAGTAGTGGTAGCCTTTCCCAGAGGTAACGCCTGTGATTGTCTCTCTGAGCCTCTGATAGGTACCATCTATCAAATGGATGTAGAACTGGCCAGCTCCAGAGGACTACGTGAGTAAAACAAGTTTGGTAGTTACATGCATAAGCGGGATGTTGATGATTGGTTTTGGGTTCTTGAACGGAATATGGCTCACCAGTAATCGCAGTATCATTGCCGTGCATAAAACCACAATGCTTGTTTGCAGGTTGATTCCTCATAGCGGTGCCGTCTGATCACCTTGTCCGATGTTTGCGTGGCCCTCCCAATTTGCCCACTTCACAAATTATTGGCAACATATACACATCCAAAACCAGTGTGGTGCAGTCAACAAGTAATCCAAATTTGGGGCCTTTCTTGGATGGAGCTAGAACTGCTGTGAACCCGGCACCACGTTTAGTACCTGACACATTACTCCCATCCGAAACCCAACGGTCATCAAAGTTAAGAGTATTGCTGACTGTATGAGGTGGCAGCTGTAGTGTCAACCCGGATGAACTATCCAAAAACCGCAAGATCCAGCGCAGGTCATTATTTCCATGTACCGTTGGGGTTTCCGTTCACATCCATTCAGATTGCGGCTCCACACTCAGTATATAAGACACCATAAGCATAGTGTAATCGTGGGAGCCCATTGTAACCATCATGCCTTGAGCCCTACTTGACTTGTCGATTCACATCCCGCTGGTTTTCAACGTGTGGGCGGCAACCATGATAACCCGATGAAATATTGCACGACCCCACAATTTTGAACTGTGGACTTTGTCATTGTTGGACCACTGGTTGACAGCCTCAATGGCTGAGATTATGACTATTCTCCCTGGTTTGCCATGACTAGCTGCTCAATGGGATGCTCTCCTCCAGCAAGAAGTACAGTCATGGAGATGTGGAGTTAACTGATTGAACATAGTCACCGCAGCATCCCATTGTGCCACCATCGATTTCCAGCGATTTTAACCTGAGTTGGATGTTACAAATGCGGTAGGTATTCCGGTTGTATCATAGATTCAATATTGGCCGGTGGACCATCAACGGCAGCTTCGTGGCTCCCTTCCGACTGTCTCACACTGTTTCACCCTCACCTTGGAGTAGTTCATGATGATCTCCCATTTGTTGAACCCGGGACATGGAATCTTGATTTTTTGTTCATAAACATTAACCTGGTGACATATCAAAGCCACCACTGTCAGAGTCTGATGATTGGTAGTATGGCGAACAGTATATCAAGGGCTCATTATGGTCAGACCACGCCAGTACCACAGTCGTCAGCCAATAAACCACCTTTTGCCAAACCATTCTCCTTCTCTGCCATGCAATTCACTGTAATACTGTGGTAAGGTTGTAACTGAGTGGGTTTGTGGAGAGGTTTGAAAGTTCTGGTCTCCAGGGCAATGCCTAACGCTGCCGTTGACAACTCCAAGTGTTCTCTCTCAAGTTCCGGGTTATCCATCAGCTCTGCTAACCTGTGAGTAAACATCAGCTTCAGTGAAATATTCTGGCAGTGGCTGAGCTTTGACAACAGATCGGACAGTGATTATGACTTCAGCTGACGGCAGCTGAGCTCTGACAACACCTTGGACAGTAGCTCGGGCTGTGGCTGATCTCTGACCGCAGCTCTGGCAGCAGCTCTGACAGCGGCTGAGCTCTGACAACAACTCTGGCATTAGTTCTGTCAGCGGCTGAGCTCGGACAACAACTCTGACAATAGCTGTGACAGCAGCTGAGCACTGACAGTAACTCAACAGCTCTGAGAATGACAGAGACTCAGCATTCCACATTGGCATTATCCGCCTGGTCTTCCCTCTGTGCTAGCACATAGAGGTCTCCTTCTCCCTCTAGATCTGTTAGGGCAATGTTATTGAAGTCAGCGTCTACCTCACCTGATTCCTTTGCGTTATGAATCCTGAAATCATTGTCTTCCAGTTTGACCGTATGGATGGTGGGATTTCGCGGTCGTACAGTACTAGCAATCAGCAAGATCCCAGGTCCCAAATAGTCCTCCAACATCCCCAGCAGCTCTTCCTTCCCTTCCTCCTCCTCGTCTTCCTCCTCCTCCTCCTCCTCCGTATCTTTCAATTCGTCACCACCGGATTCCTCTTCTGAACTGTCTTGTACGTCACAACCTGTGGGTTCACCATTGTTCAACTCTTGTTGCACCCGAATGGTCGATGTTGGTTTCAGGGTGAGGGGTTTAGTCTTAATATATTCCAGTTCGTTGTCGATCTCATCACCGATGACCGTCGTATTGATCGTAAACAATGTCACCCCCAGAGGACATACAATTGTGGTGACGGTCAGGCAGTCGCCCCTGCTCGATTCGTCCAATTGACTGTCAATCAGTACAAATCGGGACAATGGATTATCACCCTGAATGGACTTTGTGCTTGCCAAACAGAACTCAACAGCCCTCAAGTATGCTGCTAGTTCGTATTGCCGAGTTATCCAGGCAACAACTTGGTCATAACACTGGGGCGAAATACGATTCTTTGTGAATTGTCTCAGAACTCCAGATCTTTTCAACTTGTCCACTATATCTCCAGGGTGATCATCTGCCATCCACATGATACAATGATCAATACCATCTTCCTTGTTATCGTTGTATTGATATCCCGGTGAGGTGCCACTCACAACAGAGTGAGCTTGGGAGCTGGTTGAATCGCATTCAGGCCTCCTGCTGTTGAGATTGACAGGTGAAAGTGGCAAGGGATCGCATCCATCATTCCGTCCGAAAACGGGTGGCTGGACGGCACTGCCAGAAAAGTTCATCAGAAAAGGGTCCAATCTGGGCGACAGAGCATCCGATGACACCCCCAAAGCCATACAAGACGGTATCATGGACGATACGAACCATTGTGTAGTGCCTCCACAAGTGGCACTTGTACCCCACTCTAACGAATCTCACTGTGGCTGCATTGCGGTCGAGCTTGAAATTGCCGGTGTAGTTGATCCAACATGAACATTTACAGGGCGTTTGATCAGCAGAGTAGGAGTGGACAGAATATGGCCCAATGACGCAGCAGATGAGATCTTCGTCTTTGGTGCTGGGCTTTGTGCAGTGTTTGAATTTTCAGCTGACCTGGTGGCGGTCTATAACTTACAAGCTTGGCTTCGTGGGGCTTGCGTCAGGGTGGTAGTGGCCCTCCGGGTGACTCTTCTCTGTAAACATGAGATGACTCGTTGCATTATATGGAAATCATCATCATTCCTCCTCGCGTCCGGTCTAAGTCCCATGAGATCTCGAGAGTTTTCTGCATGCATCTTGCAGATGTCGGACAACTCCTATTAGTCAGGTTGATGTCAGTTGATATCAGAGACTCAATGTCAGAGACTCAATGTCAGAATCAGATTTTCTAACCTGGTCATGGGTCTTTGCTATGGCTCGCACCTTGGTGCATAATTTGATATTGGGGTACAAAGGGATAGTGGATTTGTTGTGTTGAGTGTTCCATTCCAGCACTGCTGCAAGGGTTTCAGTGAGTGTAGACCTGCCACTTACAGCATCCATGTGCTGGGTCGTCTTGGTCCGCATGAAGGCACTGATCCGTTTGATATAGTATGGAACGGCGGTAGGCTATCTCTGTGGGACTCAAGGAAGTGCCATAACGATGGTTGTTCGGCAGATATGATGGTCGCTGAGTGGATATGAAGATTGCCAAGTTGATATGACAGTCGTCCAGTTAACAATGATTGATCAGAGTGAATCGGGAACGATTAAATGTGTTAGATACCAACCAGTACTACTTGATGTGCTCGGACCCATGCTCGAAGGCATGACGACTCCAACACACAATATCCCCTTGATGCAAATATGTAAATCGATCCGGTTGACAAAGTGCCAAAGATTGAAGTCAGTTGCTTCTGATGAACCGATATCCAAGATGGTTGAGACAAATCCAATAGTTATGGTGCAAAAATGTGTATGGTTGTTTTGAACCCCAGATATGACAAGGTTCAGAATGTGAGAGGCTGGGTAGTGCAGAAATGCTGATCAGTTTATGACTGAAACGTTGGCCCACTCTTTCCTGTTTAGGGATACTCAACATCGTTCTTAGAAGCGGAACTTCCCACCCAAGGAAACAAGGGAGGTTGAAGATAGTGTGTGGTAGAACAACAATCACGAGGCTTGGCTAGAATTCAAGTCCATCGAGGGTAGGCTGAATAAACAACATTGGGACATGTGATGGGAGCCTCACTACGATCATTTCTATGGGCAGTGGTACTCAGTCGCATCCTTTCTATTATGGGGGTACTATAACCTAAGTAAAGGTACTTTAATGGCGCTAGATGATGTTCCTGTCCTAATGCTTCAGAATTGCGATGCGACTTTTGCTGAGGGATGTGAGCTATCCCTGTCTTCTTCCTGATCGCCCGACAACAATCATTAGTTTGATGTCCTCCCCAAGATCCTCTGCCCAAGCACAACGTGGACACTCTCCTGCTGCCCTTTGTTGTCGTAACTCAGAGCCATCAATCCCTTGCGTCTGAGTACCGAAGGTCTTAAGTGGCTTAACCTTCTTTTCAATTACTCTACTAGCTTGTCTCGCCTCTGGACCAAGTGCTTTTCTATGTTGCTTAGACTGGTCTAATTAGATTTCGTAATTCTCAATCACCTCGGTATTGATATCGGTTTCGGTGGTACTGATCAACTCGTCTTTCGAATACGGACCTCATTGCTGGATTCCCTTAACGTCGCGAGTTGACTGGAATTCATAAGCTGAGTATCAGATGCTGCCGCGGCTTTTCCAATATTTCCTTGTACTTTAAGATTATCAATGTAGATAACCAGTCTTTGTTGTAGATCGATAATCAAAGAAATCCACCACACACTTTGTGCCAGGAAAATATCCTGATTGTTTTGGGTGTAGGAGATAATCTTTTCGAAGGTGTATACGATTACGTCCTTATCATTTTCCAGGGTGATGGTCATTCGTAGGAAGATACTTAGAGGTGCATGGCTGCCGCTACAGAAACCTATTACATTTTTTATAGAATGATATGTAGGTATAGGTATCATGAAAACACAATAATATTTCAGATCGTTCTTCGCTGGTAGGTATCACTGACTGCTTCGCTGGAAGAGCTTGTCCTGTGGATTACCGGAACAATGTGACCTCTTTATGAAAAGTGTTCGGGATGTTACACATGTGCACCCATATTTTCTTTCCATGATTTTGATAGCAACGTGCTTTGGGTCTTACATTGCTTATCGTCCGTATGCATACTTAAGGTAAGTCGGTGCAGTAACCGCATGGTACAGATTGCCACGAATTCCCACGGTTATTGAGTTCATTCAGGTGAGGTATTGATGCGTTACGCTCCTGATAGGAATCAGGTCACACCTGGACGATATCATATATCAGGTCATCACTTCAACTTGGACATCTTACTCTCGTATGGTAAGGTAATCGGGACTAACTAATGACATAGTGACAGAAGCTTCGAGCAACCTCTACTGTGGTATAGTTGCTACATAGGTATACGTGGCGGCCAACGACTACTATGCCGATGTAGATGAACGATGCATGCACATTTCTGTCGGGCGCAGTTGCCATTCTGACACAGGTCAATGTGCGGGGATGCTCCAGGCCTCTTATCATCAGCCAGCGGCATGATCCCTCAATCACTTGACTGCTTAGGCTGGGACTATTCCCTTTGCCCGGGGAGTGCCTAGTAACCAACCTCACACAAGAGATTCGGCTCAAGATCCCACGTACTAGATTGCAACTAACAATTGCTGTGTCTCTGTGGCGAACTCCTTTGCTCTAACCGATGAGACATAATCCTGTTAGCATCAGGTAAATGAATCTAGGTGGGAATAACACACCCAGCAGGATTCTAGTCCTTTCGATCTGGCAGTGTGAGTCAGCGGCCTCAGCGTATGCTGCAATGAATCCGCCAATCCGAAGCTTACCCAATCTAGATGTGTACCACTCATACCCCGCTAAAGGTATTCATGACTGAAAGTTCTGAGGATACCTAGGGCAGGCGTTTTGCAAGCCAGATGAACCGAAGTCCACTGACAAGTACCCATCATTGAATATCTCATGTTACATATACTCTGTTAAGGGAGAACCCCTAACATCACCCCCTTCGATAGAATTTGTGACCCAATGATTGCTCCGTCCTAAGAAATGAACTTGCTAGCTTCAACAGGCGAACTGCATTGTAACAGGCCGCAATATTCCCCTGGACTTTATAATGCGGCACAGCCCCGGCATAAACAAGTATGCGTCTCTTTATGGCCATTTATAGTTTGCCAACTTGATCATGTCGTCGATCATTCGTCAACATAATATTGTTTATCATTCGTCATCATTGTATCCTGTATCGTATTGCCACATCGTACCGTTGATCGTTCTTCAATATCGTATCGTTTATCGTATGTCATTAATTCAAACGGTGTATTATTTTGCATAATAGGTTCCGTCTCTTTCATCCAACTGTTGGACTTCGAGACCCGTAACACTTTGACCTTCAACAATGAGGTACATTATTTGCGCATCATGTGGCCAGGTCATTTCCTTGTAAACTGGTCTGATACGTCACCTCCGTTCAAGACATGCGCGGCTTCACTCTTATTTCAGGATTCATTCAGTGTCAGATGCGCTAGACCAGGAACTAGCAGATGACATTATCCAAATTGATAATGGTACATAGAACCAGCGACCTGATACGGAGATATTCCCCAACCCAGGACCCCCAATCGATGACACAGTACCAGTTCAGTTGTTGGAGGATGATGACTGAGACCCCCTTGCTTCATTTGCTACACCCCAACGATGGCAACTTTGTCGTGCTGTTATGGACCCCAACCTAGGTAAAACGAAACTCAACATCATCCCCGAACAAAGACTTATTGTACCTGATGCCAATGTGAATAACCCTGATAGGCTTTTTCAACACATTGCGGACATGGAAGAAATGGACGGACTTGGATGTGGATGGGCGGCAAGCTCAATGAATCGTGAAGGAAACGCGACACTGTTCTGGTATTGGAACCCCATTGCTGCTGAACGATATATCCTAGAACATCACCGGTCCAACGACCAACTCTTGTATGCCCCGGTCACCCAAATGGATTCTAATGGCAAACGTATATATGCGGAGATGTTGACCACAGATTGGTGGTGGACAACTCAGGCCTGTTTCCACATATTGTCAGAGAGAGTTTGTCAGAGAGAATGTGTCCGGGACAGTGTGTCACAGAGAATACGTCAGAGAGCATCATGGTCAGATTGGAAGTGAGAGCGTGTCAGAGAGCATGTATCAGAGCGTGTCAGAAAGGGTGTCGGAGAGCACGTCAAAGAGCTTCTCGGAGAGAGTGTCAGATACCGTGTCAGAGAGTGTGTCATAGAGCATCAGAGTCAGATTGTCAGAGATTGTGTGTCAGAGTTTCTTTCTGTCAGAGTGGGTAGCGTGTCAAGAGTGTCAGTGCCAGTATTGACAGGATTTCTCAAGTTAGGAGAACCGAATTACTCATTGCTAACACATCCTAGGAATCTGTGCAAGCTGGATCAACAGTTGTTCTAATTATACTCGGCAGTGACAAACCTATGCTGTCTATGCTAAGCGGCGACAACACAGCTTGGCCGGTATATCTCAGCATCGCCCACCTGTGTAAGGGGAAGAGGTGATCAGTTAAGACAAGTGGATTGAGACTGGTTGGGCATTTACTGAAGTGTTCAAACGAACTGAAAGCTCACACAAATCAGTTCGCCTGTCAGCAGTCCATTGCAACGATATTGCGTACTCTACAGGAGCAGGTAAACAGCTCAATTGCGGTCCACTGTGCAGATGATTGCACTTGCCAAGCATCACGAATTGCACCATTCGGTGCAGACTACCATTAGCAGTGCACCAGGACTATGGCAAATAATAGATGGTGCCCTCAATACGAGGTATGGGTGGATGACATGCCCGGCATCGTCCGCAGGCCTACGCGCCGCCACCCACAGCAATACCTTCATTTGTCAACACTGGCTGCTGAAGAGGTGTGGTTATGGAACATTGCCGACAGTTCAAATTTCACCGATGCCCATGCAGGTGGTAATATATAGAGTTGCATGAATGTGAACTGGTTGCACCAGCTACTGAATGGCTTGTTTAAACATCACATCCGGGAATGGATCGTTGGTTTTCCGATAGATATTCATGACCAGGATTAGGGTTTGAATCTGAGAGCAGACCATTTTTCCATAATTGGTGACTTCTCTGACATAGGCCAGTTTGGAGACAAATTTACCTGCATGAAACAATGGACCGGTGCTGAGTAGAAGGACATGGTGAAGACCTGGATGCCAACTCTTGCCCCTCTTCCTAACAGGTATCCCAACCACTTTAAGTTCATCAAATGTGTCACTGACTTCATATTGATTGCCACCTACCAGTCCTACACACAAACTATGCTCAAATACTTACAGGGTGCCGTTAGTGCCATCAGCCGCAACATCCACCTCTTCCTACCATAGGGCAAGAGCCACAGTCTGAGCAAAACACCCAAAATTCATTCCCTGCTCCACTATATCCAGTGTATTATGGAAATGGGCTCTGCCGACATCAGTGACTCCAAAATCTCTCAAGCGGCTCAGAATACCTCATCAAGAATGGCTACCATTCTTCCAACATGGTTAACTGTATTCCGCAGATGTTACAATGAGCCATGTGGCTATTTCATATCAAGTCATGAGTCACCATTCAATTGCATATTGTTAAATCAGATCCCCTCTCGCCGAAGTCAGATATGTGCAAAAAGTGTCTCATGGGGGATTCTCTGGCGTCTGCCAAAATATCATGTAGTATAGTACCTGATATCAACACAGTTATTACCGAACGCAGCATGATTGCCACTCTGACATTTCCAGATGGTATCATCATATCAGCATTTATTGAGGCTCTCACACCATATCATTCGACAATGCATGCAGATACAAGCACCAGTTTTGCCCTATGGACCTCCGGATTCTGTGCAGCGTGGATTTGCTGTCCAAGATACACTGAGCGCTCGGCGTCACAGTCACTATTTCTGCAGGACAATCTCCCACATGCACTTGGAGGGCAAAGGGCAAGGTGTGTGGAGAAGTTGTGTGGACAACGCAATCAATTCGACAATATTGTGATACAAGGAGATCATGCACCACGAAATCATACTCCGGTATTTCAACAAGGACATTGCCCTCCCAAACTGCTATACGCTTTTCATTTTAGCTATAGAATCAATTCAGGTGAATCAAATGCAGGTGAGAGTGTAATAGGACGCGCGGTACATCACGACATAGTGCTAGTAGAGGATGTGGAGTATTTATCGTCGGCGCTGATGCACAGAGTTCATGGAATGACATTGTGCCAAGATGTGCCCCAAAGAGTACAACGGATTGTAGATGTTTCTGCTGTTATTCCATCAATTCAACTTGTTCTTATTGGTGAAGATAACTCATACCTAATCAACTAGTACACATCTTTGTAATCATATAACACAATATTCTAGATGGTTCGGATATGTTGATGTCAACAGTGATGCCTGGTATCCAGAGCCAGCCCTTGTCAGTGCTGCCTTTTGCACCTTGTCAGAGCCAGAGTCCATGTCAAAGTCACACTTGTCAGTCACATTGATTGCAGCCATGATTGTCAGATCATGTCAGAGCGCACTTGTCAGAGCTATGTTAATCAGAGCCAGGATTGTCAGAGACCCAGTTAGAGCAACACTTGTCAGAGCCATATTATCAGAGCGTGCATTGTCAGAGTCTATATCAGAGTGTACTTTCATAGCCGGGATTGTCAGAGAGTATGTCAGAGCAACACATGTCAGAGCCACACTAATAAGACCGGGATTGTCAGACCATATCACAGTTGGATTAGTTCACGCAAACAAGGTTATCCGATTTTAACAGCAACCAGCAACTGTGTCAGGTTAAGATCGCTTTGCCGAAGTGGTGAGCTATCCGGGCAGGAGTGGTGGAAGAGTAGTCGAGCTTTATGTATATATATTGCTACACGAGATTCTACACCAAAAATGAAGCATATATCTTGATTAATGACATGATTGCTCTGATAGAACACGCCATTGTGCCTTGTCAGTATTTGTTTGTGAACACGACCTTGTAGGTATCCGAATCGGTATTAAAAATCATCTGTACAACCTAAGATTCTCACACCCGAGATGTCATAATGTCATGAAAACTGTAAAGATGTAAACGAACGTACTATACAATCCCGTAACTCACAGCAATACCCCTGTGAGGTGCCATGGCTGGGTGGTAATATCAATAACGTATCGTAGTACCGCGCTAACTGCCATAACTAATCTCTGTCGCGGCAACTCCGAATCTTTTCCCGAAGTGGGCAACTGTGACAAGGATTTCCAATCAGGCAGATATTCAAGCGATGTTCTCTATAATGCGGCAGTATACACCTATTAGGCCCACAGAGCTCCTCATGTCGTGGGTATTCCCAGGATCCGGCCAGTAGGTGATTCCATCTACTCTCTCATATGTTATCCGGATGCTGTCATTCTCTCTGTCGATTTCAAATCTGACGAACGGCACATCCGTTCTCCCGGAAGTGGACTTGGTCTCTTGCAACTGGCAGCCCGACATCCGAATGATGTCCAATACCGCTATAACATGGCCGTAGTGCGCCCCGTTGTCTTTGCAGTAGATCAGGATATCGTCAATATACACAATTCAGAGGTCGTCGTCAATGTGCTGCCCCAGCAGGTCAATCATCAGTCGCAGAATCTCTCTTGGTGCGTTTGCTACACCAAACAGCATGACTAGCCTCTGATGCAATATGTTGGGGTGGTTAAAGGCTGTCTCCTCGATGGAGTGGGGGTGGTTTCAGTGCTGGTGGTATCCGGAGAAGAAGTCGAGCTTGGAGAACCATTTCATGCCTTGGAACTTGCCCATGAGGTCTTTGGGGTGCGGGTGTGGGAATCAGTCATTAACCGTTATCTGATTCGAAGCGTGATAGTCGAGTACCATCCTGAACAGTAGCTTCCCTTCGGCTTCGAAGCCCTAAGAGAACACATGTACAGGGGATTCGTACGGGGAGATAGACTGTTAGATCAGCCGTTACAATGGCAACTTCGAGGTATTCGTCTTGTATTCCTGCCATTTGTGCGGCGTGATGTGATACGTTGACTTGTGAGGAGGTTCGCTACCCAATATTGTGCGGACATGGAAGCCTCCATCCCTGCGTGCCGGGGGGAGACCCTTCAGTGCTTCGAAGAGGTCTTGGTACTGAGTAGGGATATGGAGTTCGAACTCTGAGATCGTTGGGGCCAGAGTGTCTTCCGTGAGTGCCACCTCCAAACCGAAGACCTCGAGTGAGCACGTTTAACAGACTAGGTGGAAGGTTTTTTCATCGACAATCACAGCGACCACAGTTGCCACTATTTCCGGAGACCTTCTGGCCATTGATGTTGTCAGCTGCTTGTACTGTAATGCCATCGCAATGAGGTCGCAGTCTGGCTTCTCCCACAAAGTGGGAATGGGCTATATCAACCTGGTCCGTGGAGTTCCCTCGCATCTCGGCCCTTCTACATACTGTGCCAAGTCGTGGAGGGGGTACCGTTAGTGGGCACCCGGGGTCGTCTGCCCTAGCCATATGATATTACGCCATTGGTCAACAAGGTGGATGACTTTCTCCCTCCAGTTCTTGCCCAACAGAATGTCGTACTTGGCAAGTTTGTAGAGAACAAAGCAGCCAGTGTAGAGGTATCCGCCCGTGTTGTGAGTGAGTCGGACCTTCTACAGTGGCAGCCACTCAGTCTGGCGAGCCATGGCCAAGGGTATCTCACAGCAGCTGCGGGCCATGATTTTCATTACTCCGTCACAGACCCAGTCAACACACTCGGGGTTGACGAACTTCTGACTTGTACCGCAATACCACAGGGTGTAGGCTTCTTACTTCGAGCGACTTGGGAAACTGATGCCCAAATTACAGCAGAGAAGATCGCCAGAACAAGGGTTAAATTCACTAATACAAGCTTGTGTGGTCGTTTCTCACTCTGGCTCCGTTTCGGGTTACCATTCTTGCATCCCATCACCTCCCTTCCTCATGTAATTGCTGCACTCGTACGTACCCATTAGACATTTCCTGGCTGGTTGACCTCAGCGTTGCCACCATCGCCATGCTCATCTCTGCCTACAGTGGCATCCTGGTCTGTCACTGCATCCAGCTCTGCGGCGTTATTCTGTCCTAGTCTCCAGTGGGCTTTCTCTCCCGTCTCCTTTTCCTGGCCTTTCCTTTTGGTCTTGATAAAGTCCGGTTTCTTAATTGGGTCACCCTTCTTCCAGTCCTTCCGAGTCTTGCAGAAATACGACCAGTGGCCTGTACCATTCAATTGCACACAAGCCGTCCTTTGCTGAGTAAGCCAAATTCCATCGAACGGGGTGCGAGCGTCGTGGCTGTGTCAGTGCTGCCTTGAGTACTGCTGCGACTTCCTCGCAGTAGCCTCGACATGTCGACAGCGTTATTGGTGTCACTCCGGGGGATCGTCAGTCCTGTCTAGTGAGCAGTGATAATGACCGAGCTCACAATCTGACGTTCCAAGACTGATATTTGCGCTGTGTAAATGTTATAAAGTCGGCTACCGAACAGGGCTGTGTAAGCAGTGTTCCCCACCAGAGTGGCAAGATCGAGAATCCGGCAGTGGAACTCCGCCAGGTCCACCCAGCGTTTGAGGGTGACGAAATCGCGGCACACGTGTTTGGTGGCGAATGCAGACCTGTTCGTTGGATCCATCTTCCTTTTGAGCTCAGCCCAGCCAAACGGTTAATACTGAGACGGGAAAGAGTTAACCTCATACTGTGTTCGAAGGAGACGGGTGAACCAATTGAGGACGTAGGTGGGGATGTACCACCAGGCCGTTCTGATCAGGGACATGTCGTTCATACAGGCAAGTCGGGCATAGTGTTAGACACTTCACTGCCACTTCATCAGGCCCTCCAGAACCAGTTTGCCATCAAGTAACGCGACTTGGTGTTTTTTCAGTTATTGCTTCATTGTGCACTCTTCCATTCAGGGCGAGGTCAGGAAGTCATTGGTTTGGGCGAAGGGGCCCCAGTACAGTGCGTTCTGGGTCGAGGGAGGTGCCTCATGCCCTCCCTTATACCAAGGCGTGGTCACAGGGACAGGTGCCAGCATTGGCAACTTCCGCTGCTGGAGGGCTGCTATCATTGGCATCGTCTGATGGAGGCGCTAAAGAATGCTCTGATTTCAGACGCGCGTCGGATCTGCTCGGGGTCCGGGTTCTACTGACCATTTCCTGATCCGCACCTCGCAGCTGCCAGATGTGCCTAGCGGGCGATTTGGGTGTATTCGGCTTCCCGTTCCTGCTCTGCATGGCAGGCTGCAGAATGCTGCTGTGGATGCCGGAGGTGATCCTGTCGCACACGCTTCCTACGTTCGGCCTTGACGTGTGCCGAATTTTCCCGGGGGGCTCACGCATCGTAGACCGGGTTTCCTGGATTGCGAGATCATTCCCAGTCCGTCGCCGCAGCATTTGAACAGTTGACGCGTGGGTTCGGGTGCTAATCGTCGCGGTACAATGCTGAGGGATGGAAATTAGATGCAGTGTCGGTTTGTGAAGGTGTCGAGGGCACATATTTCCAATCGAAATGAGCCATGCCTGCTCACTCAAAATGGTCTCTATCAATCAGACGTCGAATTCCTGCAATGCTCAAGTAGATTTTATCGAAACAGACTATTGGTACCAGGATCGAAGGCTGTAATCGGTGTCTATTCTCGAGGCGAGTATTTCCCTCTATCTACCGATTGCGACAGAGCCGCAATGCAGACCCGCACTCTAATCTTACCGCATGTACAACCCTACACTGGGCCAATCATACAGTCAATTTCTGGGGATCTGACATTGCGAAGGACGTCATCCACGCCCAGGAACATCAAACCCTTGTGGTCATGGATAGGCCCCAACCTGAACACAGTAATGATGTCAGAGGCTTCCTGGAGCTCACCAGTTACTGTAGAAAATTCATTAAACACTACACTCAGATTGTCATACTGTTGTACACCATCTACAGGCCTCCAAAAGGAAATGAGGACGTTGGACAGCGACTGAGAAAGCCGATGAAGGTGTTTCACACTCCATTCACCTTCGACAAGGAATTCAAGCATGGTTTTGACACCATCCGGAAGGCCCTCTGCAATGCTCCAGTCCATTCCATACTGGACCTGATGGTGAGAGATTGCCTGCATGTTGGTGCTAGTCAATATGAATTGGGCGAGGTACTCTCTCAGGTACAAGACAAAGTACACAATGTACAGGGTTATGTGTATTAGGGGGGTTCAACGACCTACGTATAGGTACTTTAACGGCTCTGGATGATGGACCTATCGAAATGCTGAAGAATGGCGATGCGACTTTTGCTGAGGGATGTGAGCTGTCCCTATCTTCTTCTGGATCGCCCAACAAAAATCAATAGTTCTAAGGCCTCCTATAAGATCCTCTGGCTAAGCACAACATTGACACTCTCCTGCTGTCCTTCATCGTGGTATCTCAGAGCCGTCGATCCATTGTGTCTGAGTACCGAAGGTCTTAAGTTGGTTAACCGTCTTTTTAATCACTCTACTAGCTTGTCTCCTCTGTCGACCAATTGCTTTCCTATCTTGCTTGGACTGTACTAATAAGATGTCGTAATTCTGATTCACCTCATTATCGATATTGGTTTCGGGGGTACTGATTGACTCATGTTCCAAACACCAACCTCGTTCCTGGATTCCCATAACCTCGCAAGTCGAGTGGACTGTATATGCTGAGTATCAGATACTGCCGCGGCCTTTCCAACATTTCCTTGTACTTTAAGATTATCAATGTAGATAACCAGTCTTTGTTGTAGATCGATAATCGCAGGAATCCACCACACACTTTGTGTCATAAAAATATACTGATTGTTTTGGGCGTACGAGATAATCCTTTTGAGAGCGTGGACAATTACTTCCCCATCATTTTGGAAGGTGATGGTCATTCGTAGGGCGATCCTTATAGTTGCTGGGATGCCGCAACAGAAAGCTAATGAATTCTGTGTATAATAATAGGTAGGTATACATATCATATAAACACAATAATATTTCAGATTGTTCTTCGCTGGTACATATCGCTGACTATTTCGCTGCTAGAGCTTATCCTTTTCATTTCTGGAACAATGTTATCTCTTGATAAAAAGTTCTCGGAATGTTACGCATGCGCACCGATATTTGGTTTCCATGATTTTGATAGCAACGTGCTTTGCGTCTTACATTCCTTATCATCTGCATGTATGCTTAAGGCAAGTCAGTGCAGAATGCCCATGGTAGAGATTTCCACCAATCCCCAAGCTTATCGTGTTCATGCAGGTGAGCTATTAAAGCGTTACGCTCCGGATAAGAATCAGGCCACACCTGGACGATATCATATATCAGGTCATAACTACAACTTGGACATCTCACTCTGGTATGGTATGGTACTCACGACTAACTGGCGACATAGAGTCAGAAGCTTCGAGCAATCAATACTGTAGTATAATTGAATCATAGGGTTATGTGACGGCCAACCACTACTATGCCGATGAAGATTAATGACGCACTCACATTTCTGTGCTTCGCAGCTGCCATTCCGACACACGTCAATGTGGGTGGATGATCCACGCCTCATATTATCAGCCAGCGCCATAATCCTTCAATCACGTCACTGCTTAGGCTGGGACGGTTCCCTGTGGCCGGGGAGTGCCTAGTGACCAACTGCACACAAGAGATTGGGCTTAAGATCCCGCGTACTTGCTTGCAACTAATGATTGACGTGTGTGCGTGGCGAACTCCTTTTCTCTATCCCATCAGACGTATTCCTACTAGCATCAGGTGAATGAATCTAGTCGGGAATACCACGCAAGGCAGGATTGTAGTCCTTTCTATCTGGCGGTTCTGATTGCATCATCAAATCAGCTGCCGCAGTGTATGATTCAATGAATCCCCTAATCCGGAGATTACCCCATCGAGATGAGTACCACTTATACCCCGCTAAAGGTATCCATGACTGAAAGTTCTGAGGATACCTAGGGCAGCCGTGTTGCAAGCCAGATTCACCGAAGTCCACTGACAAATACCCATCATCGAATATCTCCTGTTACATATACTGTGTGAAAGGAGAACCCCTAACATCACCCCCTTCTCTAGAATCGGTGACCCAAAGATTGCTCCGTCTTAAGAAATGAACTTGCTAACCTCAACGGGCGAACACCATTGTAACTGGCCTCAATATTCCCCTGGAATACTTAATGCGGCACAGCCCCGGCATAAAACAAGAATGCATCTCTTTATCCCCATTTATAGTTTGCCAACTTCATCATGTTGTTTATTGTTCGTCAACATCATATTTTTATCGTTCTTCAACATCGTATCGTTTAACGTTCATTAACATCGTATGATTTATTGTTCTTCAATATCGTATCATGTTTTGTTCTACCACAACGTATCGTTTGTTGTTTGTGAACATCGTATTGTTTACCGTATGTCGTAAATGCAAATGTTGTATTATTTTCCATAATTGGTCCTGCCTCTTTCATCCAACTTTTACACTTCTAGACCCGTAACATCAACCCCGTCTCTAAGAATGGTGACCCAATGTTCCCTGCTGTCATTGCGATCAACATACAGCAGGTTATTCCTATTCCACGGAACAGTAACCGACTGGTCGGATACATATTCTAACACCACACCTAGCATGATCAGTATAACTTCTAGCGTAATTCAACTATCCCAAGGGTACATATAGAGTCATGATCATTTTCTTCTTTGATGTGATCAGAGGTACATACTATCAATCATCCATTTACTCTGAAGGTTTATTTGAATAACATACTCATGCATGGATATTGTCTTGCCTTGAACATTATTGAGATGAATTTTTTCTACTCTCATGTTTCATTTATGTGCAGTTTTGAGGCTGTCGGCATATCTTACTCCGAAGAGTACATTAAAAGTTTATCTCTAAATAGATTCGGAACTATCTTCAAAAGTACAAGAAGCATTCCACACGATCGACTCTCTTTGCTGTGACAGTACCACCCACAAGAGGTTCATAGAGGACAATGTAGAACACGCCCGATATCATTGAGATATGTCTCCTAAAGCTTTGACCAATAATGTTACAAGTAATGTTTGAGAGATCTAATCCGGCCGTACTTGAGCCAACTGAACAAAGTTCTACCGTATCAAGCATAAGTCCTTCTATTGCCATCGCTTGCTACTTGCTTCATGATGTGAAATAAGATAATTGTATCTTAAGTCCTCGTATATGAGATTACCTGGACATAGCATATATCCGTCTCTATACCGTGTGTAGTAACTAATCATAACTGTAATAACGTTCCCAAGTAGGATAAGAAGTACTTAGCTTTATTACTCAAGTAACAGATTCATAATTTATATGATCCTGATCCTAACTGTAATTATGCCCTTATAAGGTATCATAGAATACTTAACCTCATAAGGTAGTTGGATAATTATCATATCTATCCTTTACGTCTGGTCCTTTGTTGATGAGAATACCTGAACACATCATACATTCCCTCGTTTTTCTTATGTCGAAGCTCATACGTGACGTTGCCCTGCTGAAATTCAACAAGTATCAGGGTTTCTCATCAAAGAGAATGTCAATACTTATGCACCTTAGATACATCTGATCATGTCAAAGCCGCTTCTCGTTCCTGGAGCTTTACACCTAACGGCAGCTTGATCCAGTGACAGTGCTTCAACATTTCAATATACCGACAGAGACTAACCGTCCTCTCGAGTCATCATGGATCCCCCTTTACAGGGTTCATCCACAACGCTACGGCCAATGGTCCTTGCTTGGGTCCAATTCCCATTACCTTTCACCATTGCTGACCAAGGCCCTATGCCTTGCATTGTAGTGGAGAGCTCGCACCACTCTCGCAAATGTCTGGGGCCTGCCTTGTGCCAAAGGCTTCTGCGACCGTGGGTTATCCAGTTCAAGAAACACTAACCAAACAGTTCCAGAGGGTGGAGTTCCCTAAAGTTCTGCCAAGAGGTGGCCTTCAATATATCCCTCATGTCAGTGTACCCAATGGAGCATATATCGGCGGGTCTGTAATCGGACACTTTGAGACTCTCTTGCTCATTTCCCAGGAGCTCTTGACCGCGGGCTTCTCTAGTGCGTGAATTCTGATTCGAATATTAATGAGAGTAGCAAAGACATCACACATCTCCTCGTTTCTTGTGGTCGAAGGTAATTCGATTATCAAGGAGAATATATAAAGATATCATTCGTGTCCATGTTGCTCGTTGTCGAAGGCAATTCTAATATTAACGACAATACCTGAAGACATCATACATGTCCTTGTTTCTCTTGTTGAAGATATTGCCGAAGGTAAATGTTGATGACAAGGCGGAAGACATGACCTCAATTCCTCCCCGTTGAAGAGAAAATCAATTTTATTGTACATTAATTCTTTCTAATCATATACGTAGTCATTTCACCTGAAAGTTAAAGTCCCGACTCCTATATGTCGAAAGTACATATAACCTATGTTATATCAAGATTAATAAGTCGATCACAAAACCAAATTATCTTTCGAAAGACTATCATCACCACTAGCTTCACCTAGCGATGGGACATAGCCTATGCAATTCTGGTTAACGTAACCCCAGCCTCCCAGGATGCTCATTACGCCTGATGATATCACATCCTGAATTCTAATAAGTATTTTTGTTGTTGATCTTACTTATTAAGGCCAACGTTATCCATCAATTATTATCCTCTGATACTATCATAAAGTAATATTGTCTCTCTTGTATTGAGGTAATCGAATTGAAGTGAAAATTCTTGATAATACCATAACGTATTATCGTTTTCCTTGTATTGAGGTCAATCGAATCGAAGATAGAATACCTGATAATCCCAGAACGTATTATCGTTTCTCTTTTATTGTGGTAATCAAATTGAAGTGAAAATACCTGATAATACCACAACGTATTATCGTTTCTCTTTTAATGACGGTAATCAAATCGAAGTGAGCATACCTGATAATACCATGACGTATTATCATTTCTTGTTTATTGAGGGTAATCAAATCGAAGTGAGAATACCTAATAATACCATAACGTATTATCGTTTCTCTTTCATTTAAGTAATCGAATGGGAGTGAAAATACGTGATAATACCATAACGTATTATCGTTTCTCTTGTATTGAAGGTAATCGAATGGAAGTGAGAATAACTCATAATGCCATGACGTATTATCGTTTCTCTTCAATTGAAGTGATCGAATTCAAGTGAAAATACCCGAATATACCGTGAAGTATTATCGTTTCTCTTTTATTGAGGTAATCGAACCGAATTGAAATTACCTGATAATACCATGATGTATTATCGTTTCTCTTTCATTGAAGATAATCGAATCGAAGTGAGAATGCCTAATAATACCATACCGTAGTATACATTCACTTTTATTGAAGGTAATCGAAAAGTAACATTCTTCTCATTCCCATGCAATGATGTAGCCTTATACCCCATTCTTTTTATGACGATTCTCTGGTCATCAGTTGAACAGAATCTCTCCCAATTCTTAATATTTCCGGGAATAATACCGTAGTCATAACCCAGGATAAACCCTACGAAATAATATCGAGGATATTGATTAACGAACTGATATCCGAAGGTCGCATATTGAATATATTTATGATCGAAATAATATGCGAAGGTATGATCTACGAATTAATATTGAAGATATTGATTAGGGAAATACTAGCCCCAAGGTAATATCGACGAAGTAATATCGAAGATATTAAATAACATTAATTATACAACCACCGTGGAATTGGAGGTGATACCATTAAAATGTTGCGTCGCACAATGGTCTTTTACATCAACTGATGACCTTTTATAACGTCATTGAAGTGACATCCTAGAGGTCTTAAAGCAAATATCTCATAGTTTTCATTAAGAACAACTTTCTAGTTCGACGGCATCTCTGAGCTCATCGTCTGGGTAATCCTCAAACCAGTCTCATGACTCAGTCTACTTTGAGTCCCTCTTTTGCCCATATGACGACCATTCATCATTTTTATCCGATTCCTCATATTCTACTATTATTTCCTCAGAATACTCATCAATTGATCCTTCCTCCTTCCATTGATACTTGGCGTGTCTAAGCTGTCTTCCGAATACTTTTTGGTTATATTCTTTCGCTTGATCCCAGCCATTGTCGTGACTTTCCAAAAGACCTTGGTTATAACCGTCGGTATAAGCGATAACATTTCCCTCATTTCACATATTCCAATCGCGAGGCATATATTCAATAATTTTCGCATATGAGTGTTGAATAGATTCCACAAACTGTTGAATCCATTCCGGAGGTGCCGAACAAAAATTATCTTGCCAAAATGTAAAGGATCGCATGAGCATCGAATGCTTGATGAAGTTTTGCAATTGAATCATTATAACTGACAACGCAATAGTGATCAATATATCATAAGGTCATTCTATCGGAGGACAAGTAAGTTCTACCACTGGCTGCATTACGCGGATGATTTATTATCTTCGCAATAACACCACACAGTCATGTTGTCTTTCGTTGAATCACAATCCCACTTATCTGGCCACGAGTGGTATTTTTCCCAATGGTCTTTAAATACGATATTGGCAATTGTAAGTAACTCGCCAGTAATGGCCGATTGTCGATAATATTCAACCGAAGGTTTGGGTTGTTCAGATTCCGCATGGAATATTGGATCATTCCAAGCGTCTACTGGTTTGTCCAATAGTATACTATTTATCGAACCGAATATGTTAAGGGGTTTATGTTTCAATGAACTTGGCGTATATCCTGCAAATCGAACATGTTGATTGGCATAAACTTGATTCGGTCTAAATATTTCAACTCTGTTCAGATTTGCGGCAATTTAACTTTCAACACAAAATTCTACTTGCTTTGTTCATATATTGGGTCATGAATAATATTGCAGAATATATCTCTTCGGGTTCTGGTACTCAGCGGTCGTTACTGGAATCCGAATACGTATCGTAACCGTCAAATTTGGTAGTCTGGTAGAAATTACTACCCTCTATTGTGTATTTGATGATCTGAGTAAACCGGCTCCTTGCTTCTTGAGCCCTTGATATGCTAAACACAGTTCCTCAGTCATCTATTGTATATCGTAATACCAACTTTGAATGCCCAGGAGCGTATGGATTGGAAATATTTTACTATTAGGGGTGTTCAATGAGTTAAGTATAGGTACTTTAACGGCCCTAGATAAAGTTTCTATCCTAATGATTAAGGATGGGGATGCGACATTTGCTGAGGCATGTGAGCTGTCCCTATCCTCTTCCGGATCGCCCGACAACAATCAATAGTCCTATGGCGTCCTATAAGATCCTCTAGCCAAGGACAACTTGGACCCTCTGCTGCTGTCTTTCTTCGTTGTAACTCACAGCTGTGAATCCATTGTGTCTGCGTACCAAAGGTCGTAAGTGTCATAACATTCTTTTTAATTACTCTACTAGTTTGTCTCGTCAGTCGAACAATTGCTTTCCTATCTTGCTTAGACTGATTCAATAGGATATCGTAATTCTCAATCACCTCGTTATGAATATCGGTTTCGGTGGTCCCAATTGACTCATCTTCCGAAATACGGACCTCATTGCTGGATTCCCGTAATGTCGCAAGTCGACTGGAATGTTTATGCTGAGTATCAGATGCCGCTGCGGCCTCTCCAATATTTCCTTGTACTTTAAGATTATCAATGTAGATAACTAGTCTTGGTTGTAGATCGATAATCGAAGATATCCACCACACACTTTGTGCCAGGAGAGTATAGTGGTTGTTCCATGCTTAGGATATAATCTTTTTGAGATCTTATATGATTTCCTCCGTAGTGTTTTCAAAGGTGATGGTCATTCGTAGGAAGATACTTATAGGAACGGGGCTGCCGCTACAGAAACCTAATAATTTCCATGTATAATAATCAGTAGGTATAGGTATCATAAACCCACAATAATATGTCAGATCGTTCTTCGCTGGTAGGTATCACTGACTGATTCACTGCTAGAGCTTGTCCTTTTCATTGCCGGAACAATGTGACCTCTTTATGGAAAATTCTTGGTATGTCACTCATGCGCACCCATATTTCCTTTCCCTGAGTTTCTTAGCAATGTGCTTTGCATCTTACATTCCTTATCGTCTGCATGCATGCTGAACGCAAGTCGGTGCAGAATGCCCATTGTAGAGATTGCCCCGTCTCCCCAAGATTATCGTGTTCATGCAGGTGAGGTATAAAAGCGTTACGCTCCTGATAAGAATCAGGCCACACCTGCACGATATCATATATCAGGTCATAACTTCAACTTGGATATCTCACTCTCAGATGGTCCGGTAATCGGGACCAACTGCCGACATACCGACCGAAGCTTCGAGGAATCAATACTGTAGTATAGTTGCATCATAGGTTTACGTTGCGGCTAACCACTACTATGCTGATGTAGATTGACGACATACGCACATTTCTGTGCTGCGTAGTTGCCCTTCCGACTCACGTCAATGTGCTGGGATGCTCCAGTCCTCATCTCATCAGCCAGCGCCATAATCCTTCAATCAAGTCACTGCTTAGGCCGGGACTGTTGCCATTGGCCGGGGAGTGCCTAGCAAGCAACCTCACCCAAGAGATTGGGCTTAAGATCCCACATACTAGCTTGGAACTAATGATTGCCGTGTCTGCATGGCGAACGCCTCTGGTCTGTCCAATTCGACATCATCCCACTAGCATCAGGTAAATGAATCTAGTGGGGTATAACACGCTCCGCAGGATCGTAGTCCTTCCGATCTAGCAGTGGTATTGCATCATCAAATCAGCCGCCTGAGTGTATGCTTCAATGAATCCGCTAATCCGAAGATTACCCAATTGAGACGAGTACCAATCATACCCCGCTCAAGGTATTCATGATGGAAGGTTCTGAGGATACCTAGGGCAGGCGTTTTGCAAGCCAGATGAACCGAAGTCCACTGACACGTACCCATCATTGAATATCTCAGGGTACATATACTCTGTTAAGGGAGAACCCCGAACAATTTGAGCAATGAATTACATGGTGCGGAGGAGTGATATCCGAAATATGATTGAGCAATTCTAGGCATCCGGGACCTGGTATCATTCTGGAAATTTAACCTACACATTGCAGAGAATCCATTGCTGGTACCTGAAGTGTTAGGGGTTCTCCCGTAACAGCGATAATGGTACTTGCAATACTTAAATGAATGCATGTCACGGAGATACACTGGTCACGTGATATGCATAACACCTATTCATGACATGGTCAATTGGGCCAGTCATATGTCATTGAGCGGGGATACATATGAATCGAGTGTCGATCGAATCAGCAATGGCTTAGCGGAGTCACCGAAGACGAAGCAGCAATGTTGCCTTACTGGAGATATTACATATCAGCCGTGCACATAGTTTCGACCACATTCACTATCTCTGATACTAGCGGGACTAGTCCATAAAAGACACAGCAATTGTCAGTCAATATGCGAGTATGTGGGATCTTCAACTTATTGCCTCAGGCGACAAGAGTCATCGGGGCACTCCCCGGTCCAACAGAATCGTCTCGGCCTAAGCATGACATAACTGAGGGATTGTTGACCTCGGCTGATGATATGCAGCCGGAAGCAACCGTGCTCATTGGTTTCAGTTAGAATGCATTGCAACGTCGGACTCGTATTTTATAAGAGCTGACGCGTCAGGATCTGTGTTGGCATAGTATTGGTTGGTCCCCAATTACATCTATGACCCAAGCCAAATAGCCTTAGAGGGTGAGGCATTATTTTGCAATAAGCACTGCCGACCAAGATCGGCAGATGTTCCAACTACTGGCTCAAGGATTGCGACATGTCTAAGTACAAGTGTCATCTGACACTCTGCCTGACATGATACCGTGCACTGGATGGCCTGACTGTTATCAGGAGCATAACGCTTTATTACCTCAGCTGCATGAGCGCGATAACCTACTGGAATGTGTGGCGTGTATCACCCGGCGCATGACGTAACCGCATTGATGCTTTCATGAGCACTGTAATCATAGTGTCGAAGTCTGGGCGTACAAACCGTCGAAGACGACTATAAAGAGATGGCATCTTTACGGAGATGAGAAGAGAAGTACAAGCAGCAATCCACTGTCAACAATCAGAACACCGAAGACGATCTTAAAATATTATTAAGAATTCTGTCTATTCAAAATTACTTTCCTCCTACATACTCGTGATTGGGTGATTTATGGCTGAAAATTGGTATGAACCAGCTGAATACGCACTGCAACGGATTGTCCAGAGGTTCGGCGATTTGCTTTTCACATTGGCCGAGTGCAACCTAAGCCACATCTATGCTGTTGGTTTTCGTTATTGTCAACTCGAGAGTATCGACTACCTCGTGCTGAGATATCTCAACACGGGCGCTCTACCCTACGAGGAATTTTCCGAGGAGTGGTTATATGACGAAGAAATCTGGTTTACTTTTACATCGCAGACGGTTGTTGGCAAAGTTTCGATTCAGTCAGGTGAGAAGAAGCAGCATTGAATCTTGAGCTGCAAGAAGCGATTGCTCTTGCGATACAAGCAAGAGGTTGAGTCTTTCGATTAGAAGAGGAAAGAAACAGAACAGATAGGCGGCTCTATTTAGACTTAATAAATATTGTATTGATTATTGGGATCGAAACAACCCCGTAACATGCTGACCATGCGACCTTGTATAGGATCCTCACACAAACAGATCTCACGATGCGGCAGATGGATATTCTGATGGTCCTCAAAAATGTTGCTTACGAAATCAACCACATCCCAGGAATGATGAGTCAGGTCATTGAACCATTATCTCACCGTCCGGATTTCTGAAGTGAGTATTTCAATCGAATTGCACTGGAATGAACTTCAACTAAAGAATATGTTGATGTCATCAAGGTGTTCATACTTGAAGACCAATGGTTTGGCCCACTTGCACATTTCTTGGCCAACACAAGACAACACCCCCTGCTACCCACCGCCTCTGCCAAGGAACGTAAATTATCAATATCCACACAATGTTTCTATTTGGAAGGGAATGGCCTATTGTGGTTAGGTGGACATCTGGGACACAAAGAGGTGGAGAAAAACATATGGGCAAGGAAGAAGGATGGAGAAGATAAAGCAAGGTCCAAAGATAAGGAAGAAGCAGAAGAGGTGGAGTGAAACGCAATGGCAACGAAAAAGGACCGAGAAGAAGAATCAAGAGCAAATGTTAAGGAGGGAGAAAAAGATGGGGTGAACAATGTAAGGGCAAGGAAGAAGGACGGAGAAGAAACATTGGCAAAAGAGAAGGAAGAAGAATAAGGGGTTGAGAAAGATGCAAGGGCAAGGAGGAAGGATGGAGAAGACGAAACACTGGCAAAAGAGAGGGAGGAAGAAGGAGAGCCGGAGAATAACACAAAGCGAGAATGGCTGTGTATTCCGAAAATGATGCAGGGACGAATCCTCCATGACGCCCACGACACCCCAGCGGGATGACAGTTGGGTAGGGATTGAACATACTGACCCTGGAAAGACAGATATTTCTGCACGAGAAGATGGAGCGATACCCAGCGACAGGGTGCAACCTGCGACATGTGCCTTAGAATGAATCACCGGTGCGGGAAACCCATGCATGTCCTGCACCCACTTTTCGGTAGCCAAGGGCCGTTTGCAAAGAATCAGCAATCACTTTGTAACCTACATGCCAATCTCAGTACAGTGCTGTGGATGCATAGAAACATGGGTCGAACATATAACAAACTGAGCCCATTCGCAAGCCTGTGGCACAACAATCAATCCCCCAACATTTTTGCCCATATTCTTCGACAATATTATCCTCCTCCACAGAGTTCCGCAGGCTGTTGTATCAGACCGCGATGTACCTAGTGTTAGTAACGGTTCCAAATTGGCGGTTCGGTTCCGGGTCTGGGTTGGAACCGAACTGGAACCGTTGCAATGGGTTATACCGCACCAGAAAACTGAACCGCACCAAAGCCGCAGTTTTTTCGCCAGTTTCTCATTTTCGCATAGACTCAACTTTGGCTTCAATTAAGTATTTGAGTTGCGATCGTATCACAATATGATATATACGTAAAAGATGCAGTTTTAGATGCTCTTTCACCTCCGATTCTCCAAATTGCCATCCGAAAGAGCATCTAAAACTGCATCTTTTATGTTTATATCATATTGTGATACGATCACAACTCAAATACTTAATTGGAGCCAATGCTCTGAGTTCGCTAAAATGAGGCTCTGCTGCATGATGAACCCGGCCAAATAACGGCGGGTTTATGCCCGGTCCCGGTAACAACCCCGCCAAGACAAAGTGGGTCCGGTTTGTGGCCGGGTTTGGAACCGAACCGAACCGAACCGCCAGTCAACACCTGCACCGCTGGCGGGTCACCCGGACCCGTTGCTAACACTAGATGTACCCCTTACAGCAGACTCCTGGAGAGAAGTCACATGGATCCTGCATTCTTAGTTACTCATGTCTATGGCATTCTCTCCAGAAATGCATGAGCTCTCTGACAACTCGATCAAGACCATCATAGGCTATCTGCGAGGCTTTTCAACCCACAATCAGCCCAATTGGGACGACTACCTCCGGTTTGCGAAGTACCGCTACAATTCCACTATTCTCTGCGCGGGAACAGAGACTCCATTTGAACTGGATGTTGGTTATGCGCCGCCTTTGCCACTAGACTTAATTGGAGACTACCCATGGCCACAGGCCAATGAATCCTGGGAAAACTATACAACGCTTTGAATTCGTTAAGCTCTTGCAGCGCATATTGGTAGTCGCCAGAGATCAGCTCCAGGATGTCCTGGATGAACAAACGGCCCAGCATGAAAATTGACAACTGGCAATCTACCTTGCCATCACCGCCAGTGTGAGGATATCTTTAGATACGAAAGAATAACCTACCACATGTGCTAAGGTCAACCCTACACACGAAAAACTGGTACATCGTGACATTGGCCCATACGAGATTCTCCGAAAATGCGGGAATAGTCTTGAACAAGACCTTTGAAACAACATGGCGATCCACGACACAGTTACTGTCAGCATGCACAAGGTTGACTGCATGGATGACTCTAGGGTCACCTGCCGGTAAGAACAAGGGGCACGGGCGAATGGTGTGTCATTTTAGCAATCATAAATCACCGCCCAAACTGTGATGGAACCAGTTGAGAATACAAAGTCAAATGGCAAGATTACGACGAAAAGGATAACACAATAGTGCCAGAGCACAATATGGCGAAAGTAAAAGAGACGGTGAAGCAGTATTGGAAGGAAATTGGAGGGCAGCCAATTGCAAAGAAGAAGAATGCGGGATTGAAGGGGGCATGAGAAGAAAGTATCTACTTTGTTACATGAGAAAGGAGTATTTTGTATCTGTTTGATTCTTTTGAATCAGGATGTTGTCTTTGTACGAGAGGTCACTCGAAGATAATTGGAGAGGGTTGTGATGTTGGTGGACTTCTCTAATCAAGTTATGTTACGGCATTGCTGCATTAGTGCAGGTCTGCAGGGCGTCGTGGGATTTGATGTTGCGAGACTTCGGCTCGAACATGAAAAACATTCACTTCTATACATCTCAATGATGTATTTGCCCACAGTTCCTGCAATTGACTACATAGCAAACTATGTGTTAGGGATCTGGTTTCTGTCCTTTGGCCTTCGATATGGGTTTTCTAATATTTACCATTGTATTTGGACTAGGCAGGTTGTATTTGCATCTTCAGCAGTTGGGTCAACCAGATTTTAGATGGTACACGACACTTTGCGTTTGGGATTGGGTTCCTGTCTTTGGGCGCTAGGTATGGGATTTCTAATTTTGAGCATTGAATTTAGGCTAGTCAAGTTGTATTAGCATCTTCAGGTGTAGCTTCTATGGTACGTTAGATGGTACGCAACACTTTCGTGACATACTGATACAATATGATGTGAATCTGCCCCTTTTTGAGAACGCTTTTTACAATGAGGTGTCAGTCCTTTTCCACACTGCAATAACAATTGTCTGCATTGTGAACTTCAAATCGCAACTCTATCTACTGCAACAGCACTGAATTGTCACTCTTTCTGCACTTGTTTGCCTTGTAAAAATGACCCGCACAAGGCCACTGCACAAGTCGGAATCCTCCATTCCGCAAGCCACAACGGCAACTCCTGGGGTTGTCTCCCTGATACCACATTGTGCAGATGGAAAAAAGTGGTAACTCACATTGCAAGTGGACAAGCAGAAGCCAAAGCAGACAAAGGCTACAACTTCACGTATCGAAGGTTAGACTACTCATGTTGTTCTAGATTCTATACCCATTGTATATGCACCATATCCAACTCTTCAGCCACTTCTGCCCCTGCTGAATCAAGCCACCATTTCAATATCTCCAGTCACCAGAGTGATTGCAGTCGGTATTCATTCAGCGACAGAGCTGAGTTGTCTCCTGAGACTGCTCCCATCATCATACGGTTCACAATGTATTCCATCATCCCAACCGAATATACTGTCTAGTCTTTCAGTCAGCACACAACAATCTGTCAGTTGAAGTGTCCTTGACGCAGGTGACCATTGACTTTCTGCCGTACTGGAGACAATGTGTCGCATCATGGAGACAATAATGATCAGTGAGCAAACATTTCGAACTGAAGCTGAGTTAATCGATACCAACTAACATATTGTTTCCATACAAAGTCAGTAGAGCAATGCTTCCCCAAGGCATCCTGACAGGATGGAGTCAATATTAGATTCCCGGAACATCAGAAGGCGTGTCTCAAACTAATTAAGCATCTCCCAAAATGCATCCTCATTGGCAAACTTGCCATATGTCATATCGGAAGAAGTTGGAATGCAGTGGGATCGCACAACATCATGATGGCCTGTCACTGTCTAGCGAGACTGTACAACTTACATTGTTGGGATGACAATGAATGTCGCATACACTTCGACCAACAACTGTCAGATATTACATTCACTGTATGCCGATTCGGTTGTACGAAGGTGCCTAAGGTGAGTTGAGTCTGTAACTATCAGTGCCGCTAACACTATCAGGAACCAGCTGATTAATTTCTCGCCAAGGCGATTCAGCATTTCATATATGCAGATTGCTTCCAACAAATATGAGAACGCAGTAGGCATTGGGAGGGCTTCCATGACCGGATTGTAGCACAGACACCCCTGAAACTCATCGAGTTGACATGTCCAGCTGTGCGTCATGTACTGACACAGGGGCAACGGATGGGAGGTATCACTCCAACACAAGTTGACGGTGATGACTTAGAAATCCGACAGAAAAGCCCACACTGGAATCTCTACTTCAATCGAGATACTGACAGCAGTCAGTATGGCTTCCACTATGCATAAAATTGCACTGATATTTTGCAAAGACTTACACTGATATCAGGAACATTTGGAATGATCTCCCATCTCCATTGAGACAGAAGGTAATGAAGTCCATACAGGCGGGTCTCAATAACATGATTCTACATGAGACTGGAGCAAATCACATGCCTGCAACTGCTAACAAACCTCTTGAGGTGAATTATTAGCAATGGGTTCAAATTGGCAGGTTTGTTCCGGTTCTGGATCCACCCGGAACCGGGCCGTGGAAACGGATCTTGCCAGACAATAAACATGGCCCACTGGCAATCGTCCGGTTTTACCACCAAAAACCCGGCCTTTCAACATCACAACTTTGCCTCCCATTAGCTATTTCAGTTCTGATCGTACCATGACATGATCCGTACGTAGATTGTGCAGTTCTAGACGCTTTTGTACCTCCCGGGCTCAGATATGTGATCCGACCAATCGTCGTTGAGTCGCTGTCAAATACCCACAAATTTCGCAGAGGATCAAGCCTGTGTGCACAGCCACTCAACGAATATCGTTCAGATCCCAAATCCGATTCTGAGAGGTCAATGAGCGGCCAGGACTGCACAATCTAGCATACTGATCATTTCACGATACGATGAGAACTCAAATGCTCAATTGGACACACAGTCGGAAGAACAGTAAATTTATAACTGCAGTCTGGTCGTGACCCTCCTGAAACACCGTTGGTATATGTCAGGTCCGGGTAATGAACCCACCAATAGAACATGGTTCAGGTTTTTCGCAGGGTAATGAACTGAACTGAACCGAACTGCAGGCCTCATACTGTACAGCGCGCGGGTTTCCCCACCTGTTGCTAACACTAGTCAAGTGGTGTTAAACATGACTGTGATGGATCCTCTGATGATGGAGCCAGATATTGAGACTCTGATCATTTGAGTGATCAGCATCCCCATTGCTGAAGATTGATATTTAGGTGCCATGAAGGGTTATGCATGCGGTTAGATTATAGTGCGGATCTGCAATGCGGCTCTGCGGCCTTCAGTAGATAGGGGGAAATCCTCGCCTCTGGAATCGACATTGATTGCACACTTCACAATGTTAAAGAAACAGTCTGTTTGGCCGCCGACTGCTTACACATCGCTGGAACGAGGAGTTGGTTCTCCAGACAGGATTTCTAATACTCACACCTGGCTCACTCTGATTCATATGATTGGCTCTCAATGCCATCAGGACCCATCCCCATCTGCACTATTGACCACTTGATGCCGTACCGTGATGATCACAATCTGTAGAGAGCCTTCGTTAGTTCAAACACCCCACCAATGATCCACAACGCCTTGAACGATCCCAGAAATCGGACCTGCCATGTATTGGCCCCCTGGGACGATTCCGCTTGTGTCATGGTTGAACACAACCAACAGAAGAGGCAGGAACATCTTCGGCAGCAAGAACTGCACTGAGCGGCATTCGCATCACAGCACCACGGAGAAGCCCCATATGCTCAAATCACCTGTGATGAGCAGCGGGCAGCTGATATGCGGGTCATGTGATACAGCCTATCGAGCCCGGATGCCGTGCCGATCCGCCTTGTGTTTGAACATTGGGACTTACAGCCATGGCCCAACCAAATGACCAAAATATGGCATGAATCCGGCAGCAAGACTTGCCAGTGTCTGTGCCCGCACCACAGGTTTACAGAGCATACACCACGCCTCCCTTTACCTACTAGGCGCATCCACCGACCCACAACGCACCATACTGAGGCCCTGTCTCCCATAACAATGACATGGCGACATCGTCTGGATTGGATTAATGGCGAATACAACAGCAGCTGATAAAGCTAGAAGTTCTTTTATTCGACGGAAAACTATACCTGAAGGGCCTGCTGAAGTGGCAGCAGAATGTTGAACATTATGCCCAACTGGCAGGCATGAATTGACCATCCCTGATCTGCACAGCCTGGCGGAACTTCACCCCAGACATCGTTAATTGGTTCACTTGCCTGGTTCGAACTAGACTCATTCCCAACTCAGTATTCTTCGTTTAACCGGGCTGAGCTCATATGCGTGATGGGAGCTACATATGCCTCCACATGCACGATGACACAAGTCTTGGGTGCCTTAGATACCCCGAAATGCAGGTGGAACCTTTCAGAGTTTGACCACTGGTTCCACGACCTCGTCAAACTGGTTGGGGAGCCCACGCATACTGCCACATCTGGCTGCGAACCATATGACATCCACATAGGGAAATGACTGGATCAGAATGTCAGATCTTGACCTCTGTGATTGTGACCACTCACCACACAGGATCCACGCCCCACCAGGATGAGGCCATGAAGGTGGTCGACAAGTCCAACCTGCCATGAAGAGGTTGCCACAGCACTGTTTGCAACATGGGTTGCAGCACAGCCACATCACTTGCGCTGCTCCCGATGGAAAACTGGACTGTCATGCAGTCGGATGGTTCCATGCGAAACCGTGGCTGAGGCCACTGGACGTATTTGTGGGCGACCGCTGCGGACATAGAGGAGGGTGATCCAAATAACAAACCGAACTTTGACAGGGCCAAGAGAGAGGCGAAGGAAACGGAAATAGGAGAGTAAGTATTGAAGAAGCTTGTATTTGTGTATTTAATGAGTGTTCTGGCAACGTTCTCTGCTTTAATTTGCCTATCATTTCCCCAGTTCATTCTGCAAAGAAGAAAATGTCTTACACCCTGTGGGATTGCGGTGCAATACATAGGTTGCTTGACCACAAGTTCATCAACCGGGTCCATGGTAGAGACATGAACATCAAGTCTCGCCACCGCGGTAGGCTGCAAATCACGAACAGTAGCCAGACCGAATTGCTGCAACTGAAAGAGGTCCGACACTGTTATGGGGGTATTTTAAGTCCCAGTTTCAATACAACATTTATTAGACTCAATACAGCCGCCTATCTCCTTGTCCCTTTTTCCTCGTCTTCCCAGACTGAATCTCTTATCCTCTAAGAATGAGAGCTTACCACTCTTCCCCGTCGGGCCAAGGTCGCTCGTCGGAACACTGTTCGAAAGGTAATGGTCCAGTAGTGCTGTTCCAGTGTACCTCGTACCCGATATCGTTGATATCTGCTAAGTACAAATAGTGTGGGGAGATGTGGGTTAAACCCTGTTCGTTGCAAAATACCACGGCGTCGCCAATAGGTCTGACGACCTCTCGATGTGCATACTGAGATGCAGTGAGTTTCTTAAACCACACAGATTGCGTATTCGCGGAGGGAAAATAGAGTAGCTATTTTATAATTTTGTAGATAGAATTCTTAATAATAGTTTAAGGTGTTCTTCGCTGGTAATGTTTGACTGTGGATTGCTGCTAGAGATTGGTTCTTCTCATTGTCGGGGACAATGTGACCTTTTTATAATCTGTTCCCTCAGGTCAAGTTTGCCTTCGGACTTCCGTCGTAACACCATTATTGCTTGATAGCTTATCACCGGGATCATGTGGTGTGTCCCATTGATAGTGCCACGAGTTCCCTTTGGTTATCATGTTCGTGCATGAGTGGTTTTAAAACGTTACGTTCCCTATCGGGCCATCCTCATGATCATGATATCAAACGCTCATAATGACAGCTCATAACCTCGTGTTCGACATCTTGCTTCTCATTTGTTCAGTAGCTAGAACATCTGATGACCTTAGTCTTATCAGTGCTTATCGCTATTTATTATTAATAGCTCTTCACTATTAATTGGCTCACCATACTATGGCTATTCGGCATTGCGTCAGAGATTTAAATGGCGACCAACCACTACTCCCCAAGCGTAGATAATGACACGTCAACCTCATATTGTTATCGAGTATGACGTTGCAATGCATGCGGTCTTAATTCAATAAGCCGGTTTGCTTCTGGCCTCTTAGTTTGTGCCAATGTCATTGATCCCTCAGACTCTGCATGCTTAGGTCTCGACCTTCCGTAGTCCGGGGAGTGCCACAACTGCCCTCACCGCCTAGCGTGTGAGCTTGCAGATCCCTCGTTCTCGCATATTGCAATATCGTCTGCTGCGCACGTAGTTCTGCGTTATCGCAACTTAACTATGCGATGTCTCGCTAGACAAGGTTTAATAGGTGTGGCCAATAATTATGTGCACTGCTGAAGGTTTTTCACTTCCCAGTTATGGCGACATAATTGCTTCATCATAGTTGAATCCGCTAGTGCGACCATTGTCCTCACTAATTGATCGACACGCACCTCAAGTGTAATCCCGCTAAGGATCACTTGACTGACAAACATGTTCATGTATTGGCAGGTAGGTGTATTGCATATGATTAGAAGTTCTATCATATGTACCTGCTTCATTCAAACATGTATCATTACCGCTGCTAAAGAAGAACCCCTAACAGACACACTCTGGACTTGGGTGGAGACCTCTATACTAGTTGGTTTGACGTCTACAAACTTGCAAAGTATGATATTAGCTCAGCCAAGAATGGGATGGAGGAACTGAACCACAATGTTGACCAACATTGGGATGGTTTATGGCTTGGACAGACAGCCTCAGGTGGCCGGTGTATGCATCAGCTCGATGGCTGGATATAGAATGCAGCTGCACGTTGAGGGGAAGGAATGATGATGGCTATGTTGGTTAAGCCCGTTCCCTTGGAATTTGAGGACACACTCAGTAGGGAGGAGGCAGATGACGACCTCGCAGTGTCAAGTGCACTGTGTGATAAACTTGCAACGTGAATGGCGTGAAGGTCTGTGGAAATAGTGGAAAATGTTGTGGCTAAGATTGTCGGCGAATAGACATTCCAGCTAGACTGTGATACACTCTGTGCTGAGGGCATTGGATCAGAGACTGTGATCACAGCAGTTGTTGCGGCAGCAATGATCCGAGACATGAAACCTCATATCTGTGGCCAGTAACAAGTCCACAGTGAACAACCCATGGTACTCCCCCCCCCACACGGAGGCATGATGATTTCGGGACGCACACAATGCTGGAGGTCGAGGGTTCACAATTATTATAGTACCGCCTTATGCCACACGAATGTGAGGAGTAACATATTTCACTGCGTAACCGCCCCAGACTGGGAAAACCACCCATGACCAGGAAACCGATCACCCAGAGGTGACATTGAGGAAGTCCACTGACCGGTCTCAACCATTCTCCCTGACCGTGTAGCTACTCAAGGTAGACTTTTGACCTCTTCACCTCTGCCTCCATCCTCTGTGCCATCAACTGGGTATGGCCTACTTTGAACATATATAAATGATCCTTGGTCCCACTTGTGTTTCACATCATCCCACCCCCCTCCATCTGTGATATCTTCTTCTTCATCCTCCCAATCACTGAGACAACTTGTATCCACCTCCTTCGAACCTACACCCTTCTTTTTCGCATGTTTGGACCCTTTGCATCCCTTTCCTACTAGTGCTGTTCAAGCTGCAGCCATATCCTGACACATTTTGGTTTTGGCCGCTTGTTCTTGATCAATCCTCTCTCTCTCTTCTCTGTGCTGCACCACATCCTCTGCGGTATACACCCGATCTTTACCATGGTGGCGTTGATCTTTTGCTACCATGTCAGTGATATCCTTGGCCCCAGAACGAAGAAATCTCACCATTTCCTCCCACTATTCTGTGTCTGCAAGAGCCCCCTGGTCTGATTGTACTAGCTGACCTCTGAGAGACATGAGCTTCAGAAAACAAAGTGTTTGACAAAGCAATAGCTGTATTGCAGTGCGCGCGAGTGGGGTAACAGGTTTGGGCTTTGGGGGAGTTTTTGTTTGAGCAGCAAATGGGAAAGCGATGTGGTGCATCCCGCGAAGTGCAAGGCCGTGATTTGCATTGGAACACTTTCTGCGCGGTCAAATGCCAGATCCCAGTAGCTTCGAAATCACTCAAAATGGTGTTGTGTGTGTATGCTGCAGCCTGTGGGCGTGGGAAAAGTCTATCAGAAAAGTTAGTAGCCAAATTAATTGAAATTCCACGGGTGTATCTACTCATGGAATTGCCCCTTCTTAATGGCATTACCTCCATTTCTCATCCATAAATCCAACTCATTACTATAGTAGCGTGATACTGGACCTAAGAGACCAACATCCAGTGGCTGTAAGATGTGTGTTGAGTGGGTTGAGAGGCAAATAGGGTGTATATCTCATTTTAAGCAAAAATCCAAAAATGGCAATGTCAAATGTGATCCATGTGTATCGAAAACAAGAATACGTGGCCATTTCTTTGAACCATTGTGGTCCGCAGGAGATGCAGAACATTTTGATGGTACCTACACTTGAGCTGTGAACTTTTGAATGTACTTTTGCCCTCATTCCAACCCTAATTCGTTGTAGGTCCAACCCTGCAATGACCCTGTGAAGGTAGCCTGCTCTTTAGCCTGAACTTCTGTTTACCATCCTACTATATGCTTTCCACCATTATAGATATACCTGGGTGGTAAAACCATACCAGCAGCAGATATATACTCAATAACTGTAACCTGATCCCAGTTGCCATCTTGAGTATTGCGCAGATTTCTTTTACCGCTACGGCAGATATCCTTGACCTTCAAGGCCTGACCAATAATGAAACCCTTCTAATCCATATTGTGAATGTTTTCTGCACAACCATCGGGCTTTCTAATTAGATTCCCCAGCTGCAATACCAGTTGTTAGTGAAAATGATTGAAGTATACCAATGTAACTTACTACTCGGCGGAGGTCTCTCAATATGATAGGATCATTCGCATTCGCCCTATAGCAAGCCAGGTGGTGACTAAACTTCACGGTAAGGACATGATGTCGGTTTGGGAAGGGAGTAATCCAAGGTTTAACAAATTGGCGGCAATGTAGCGGGGGGTAGTCGAAATGGTGCGAAATTCTTAATCTTCCCCCATTGCCGTAAGTGTGCCAGATCGTCTAGAGCTTCAAAGAATCTCACAATCGATTTCTCTGTCTCAGGAGTGACACGAACCTCCTTCTCATGTGTAATGTTCTGGGGTTGTGCCCCTCTGAGTCTATCTTGCAGGATGCCATCGGGAATGCAGTACATTGAGGCTGCTGAGTGAATGGATGTTACGTCACCACTAAGATGGGATTGGTTGGTATCCCGCATGTCGTTTTCTCTGTCAGCAACCGGTTCTCTGGGCTGCACTCTGCCAATGGTTGCAGTGATGAAGTGGGAATGTGAAAATTTAGTATAGGGGTGGCGTAAATACAAACCCTGGCTCGGGTAATTACTTCCTGCATTGAGTGAGCTGTTACTAGGCCACTGGCTGTGAGACAGAGAAATAAGTTACAAGATGAGCACCCGGAAGTTTCTATCGAAACCGCTGCTCCCTGAGTCTATCTCCATATCTCCATCCACACAACCATTCGTTCGTAATTGATTCGATGCCGAAAGGAAGACACAATCCCTAAAACTAACCGAGTATTGTGCTTTGATTAACAGAACAGTTAATGGCCGATTTCCACTGCCGCACCCCGAAGACCATATGGCCAAGCCCCAATGCACGATACAGTTCACCATGTTCTACTTGGTCTCCAGCCGCCACCGGCACCGCAACCACTGCAACTCGCTTGAGAAGAATGCCTTTATTGGTCCCAACGGATTATACCAGTGGCTAGTGATGCCATGAGGTGGTGCGAATGCACACTGCAAGTTAATGCGACTAATGAGTGACCTTCTGCAGCAGAACAGGAACGACAACTACGGTATCATAGTTATTAACTTTCTCATCATACACCCCATAGATGACAAGGATCACTCCTGCCTCATTAAACCGGTATTGGACACGACTCCCAAGGTCGCCATCCAGTTGCAAGAGAACAAAAGCACATTCGGATTGACGATGCCGCAGTTCCTTGGATCTGAATTCGACAGAGAAAATGCCTGGATCCGGATGGCACATGAGAAATTCAAAGTGAACACCGATTGGCCGGGTCCAGAGACACCCCTCAACATGGGATACTTTGTGGGAATACCAGGAGTATACAGTCATATTGTGGCGGACATCGCATCAATTTGCACCCCAATTGTAAGTCATTGCTCCATCCACTGGCGGACTTTTCGTGTATGCTGTGTGTATTCCAACCCATGGGCGGGAGTTACTAAAGCCACAGACTTCTTGAAGGCAGCAATGCTTTGTCTGCCAGAAATAGCACTGCCAGAAATAGGGAATTATGATTACCTGGTGCGGCCAGATGCGTCTGACTTTGCAATTGCAGCAATCCTTTGGTAGCTGCAAGAAGGGACCACATCTGAGGACCGTATCATCGCATACTTTGTAAGACAGTTCCACCACGCCGAGACGCCCGACAGCACCCATCACAAAGATTTCCTGGGCGTCCGCAATTCAATTGAACTCTGGAGCTTCCATCTCCAATATGGCCACATGGGTAGAGTTCAGTCAGAACATTCAACACTGCAGCAGATGCTCGGCCAACCAAAGCTCAGGGAGAAGCACATGCGACCGGTGCAGACGCTATTGGAGTACTAAATCGACATTGAGTTCTACAAAGGTGCAAAGAATAGCCTTCATGCTACTCTTTGCCGCCGAGAGGACTATAACAACCCACCACAACCCCCAGTCGCATGAACTACAGTTGCCGAGTCCACAGATCATGGGAAAGTGAACTTGGCACATGCAGAATGCGTACTATCAAGTCGCAGTCAAGCGAACAGCTGGCTCGACGATGTCCAGGCTGCCTACCAGCAGTGTCCATATGGTGTGGATGTACATATAGCCCTGGGATCAATGGAGCCACGGCAAGCGGAAGCAGGCACGAAATCGGTTGCCAGGTGACACAGAGCACGGCAATATGCAGTCGAGGACTGCCTAATCTGGCCAGCAGCAATGGGGATATTAGGCATACCCAAGGAACAACGAAAACGGGTAACTTAGGAAGTGCATGACTCAGTGTTTGGAGGCCACTTCGGGGCTCAGCTGATGACTGCGCTGGTAGCCAAGGTGTCTTACTGGACAGGACACGCTCAGAAAATCAACCAGTATATCAGGGGATACAGGGCATCGCACAGAGATAATTCCATAAACGAGAGACCTTGCAGCCTACTCAAAACACTCGACATCCCTATCTCCCGTTGGGAATGGATCAATGTGGATTTCATCACTACTCTGCCAGTAACTGTAGACGACAGAAGTGAAATTGCCGGAGATGATACAATCGTCACGGATATTGACTCACTGACCACGTGGGTCTGCTGGGTTGTGGCCTGGGTGGATATCCTAACTGCGTAGCGATTCGCCGAAATTTATATGCCCGGGTATTTCTGCCTGCCCGCCTTACCTTCATCCATAGACGCAGACAGCAACCCTACATTCTGTTCCGATGTCTGGTACCATGTGGCAACGATCGGCAAACATGCACGAAGATGTCGACAGCTTTTCACCTAGAGTTCAGCGTGCTGGCGGAGATGGCAAACCAAATTGTAGAGCAAGATCTCTGACAATGATTCCACCAGTCCGGACGGACCTGGTCTGAGGTAGGGCTCAGTCCGGTCTGGTCCCACCGGAAGGTCAGACTGGACCGGGCCCCAGACTGACAGTCTTGGACTGGACGGGGTTGGTCTGGACCAGTCCAAACAGGATAATATTTATCAATTTGAAAGGAGATCCGAAAAACTAAAGAAGTGAGACAGTAATCCCTGCAACCCTAACTCAGACACAACCTCAAGGAAGATCAGTAGCTAAGGCCCAGTGGGAGCCCAACAAAGGCAGCAAGCACTTTGGAAAGGTGGCCGATGCCAGCGGGCACAGGTGTCGGAGCTGTTTTCCAAGGAGAGATCCGACATGGCGGTGCAGGACTTCCTGGTGGCCAGGGACGTCGGGAAGTTCTCCTCTGGGGTGAGGCATGCAGGCCAGAGCGGCCAGTCTTTCTTTTCTCTTCGTCTTTCTCTTGCTTTTGTCAGCGAGGACAAAGGATAGTAGGTGGGAGCTCCGCCTTCTAACCGGCTTGCCCGGAGGCGGAGGGAATACGGGCCTGTCATACTCAGGCTAGAGTAAATACAGTATGAATAAACAACAGCAAAAACTCAGACACAACGTCACTTCATAACAACCACCCGCTGCGAGCAATCACTATGAAGCAACCCGCCACTGCTAGCAAGCACTACCTCAAGACACCCAACCATACCAAACCAGTGGTGAGTGGCAAGTGGCAAGTGGTGAGGGGTGAGATGTGCATTGTGACTTTTGAATGGCAAGGTGAGTCTACATGTATGTGTATATGTGTATGAGTCTATTTGTTGACTCAGTGTATCAGTAATTCCCTGCGTATTCGGGCCGATTCGGCCCAAGTGGACTGGTCCAAAGCAGTCCAGGCCAGTTCAGTCCAGGTCCCGAAAAATTGGGGATTGGTCCGATCCCAGTCCAAACATTTCTTGGACTGGACCTGGACTAGACTGGACGGTTCCAGTCCGGACTGGTCCATTGCTGGACTGGTCGAATCATTGATCTCTGAACCATCGCTGCAGGAAATGATCGCAGATGGGATAGCCTTCTCGGACTGGCAGAGCCCTGCTATCACTCCTTTGTCCACCAGGCACAAGACATGTCCCCCATCGAAGCCGACCTCGGATAGAAGCCCCACATGACACTCAATGTGATGGTGGCGGCAACGTAACCCCGGTCAGGAGGTGGTATTACAGCTGTCAACCTGACAACAAAACGCATCACATCTGGATCATTTCACAAATGCACGGATGGTTACGCAGGCCACACAGCTGCTGGGGGCCAACTACAAGCGAAAACTCACAGCTATCAGCCTGGCGATTGTGTGATACTGAATGCAAGGAACTTTCCGCTGCAAACCATAAACCCCATTGGAATCACGCCCAAATATGGGAGTGAGGACAATCGGGTCAAGACCAATGGCCACTGTACCCGACTCAGCAAAGCCCTACAACAGCTGTTTACGGGTCCATTCTTCCAGGGAAATCAGCATGGAGAAAACGCATTAGGGCTGGAGTATATTCTGAACCACCTACAGAGGTACATGTTCAACGTGAGTATGTTCAAGCAGTGCGAATTCGATGTCTCGCGGCCACAGGCACTGCCCCCGCCAATCATAGTCCCCAAGAGCAGGTCATCAGTGTACAAGATAGGATTCGTCTCTGACTGCAGTACCGACGATGGGAGAGTCGACTTGGTGGTTCAATGGCAAGGTTACCTTGAGAAGCAGATCACCTGGGAACTCACCCACAACATCACAAGTTTCAGTGGAAACAACTCCGTAACAGAATCCGCTGCTGCGGTCAGTCAGGAGGGACTCTAAAGCCTGACCCGACTGTGAACAACCCGAGCACACACCATCTGAGAATTGGGAATTGTTGGCGGGGGATACTGAGACCCGATGGGGCTCAGTGATGACTGGAATGGAGGATATGTGCAGTTAAGGTTTTCTGAGGAAGGGATTTCAGAGTCAGGGATTTCAGAGTCAGGGTTGTAACTTATTACAGGCAGGAATTTGGTTTTGGGAGGAGTTGGATGTAGGGCTGTACGTGCGCTTAGATTGGGGTGTGGCTTGGCTCAGTGGCTCAGTGGCCTTCGGTAGATAGGTGGACATCCTCCCCTCTTGAATTAACATCAATTACACACTTCAGATGCGGTGGATTGTGTTGATGAAGGCAACACGGATAATGACAATGAGATGATGACATTCACAGTGCCAGGAGTTGTGCTCAGCAACAGCGTGGCCTGCAGGTAGATGATGCTATCGAGGTTGAGCAGGATGAGGACGAGAATGAGAACGATGATGAGCATGAGGATGCGGATGAGGATGAGGACAAGGATGAACTTAAGGATGCGGATGAAGATGAGGATCAGGACGAGGATGAGGATAAGGATGAGAATGAGAATGAGGAAGATCAAGGTTTCATAAGCTTGTAGTTCTAGTGGTTGTACAAACCAACTAAGACTGCATTGATCCTGGATATTGCCTAACAAACAACAGGATCAATATCCTGGCTCACCAAAGTGAACCCAGGTGGTAGCAAAGCAACTTGATTATTTTGTAGATGAGAGAATGAGTGAAGAAAAATACATAGTCTGCACTCAGGGTCCACTAGATATATAACATTCGCAACCGTCGTCACCGTAACCCACTTGTTCATATTACATCCCAACCTCATCAAACTCTCTACACAACCACCTACATAACACATTATTGTACCATCATCACACCATATATGCAACACAACCAAACATATCCTGATTCCTTCCATCGAAAGCTGATTAGTTCCATCAAAATGTTATTCCTTCCTCTGAAACCTGATTCGTTCCATATTTCTCATATTCCTCATAACGGTTGTACCCATCTTCACTCTTCCTTTGATCCTCACTCAATCTATTCTTGGTAGAAGCTTCCCCCTTCCCAATGCTGTGTACCAAGGAAGCTTAGGGTCCGGATTTTCCAGGTTGTTCGGTATACAATTTGTCGATGGCGTTAAGTTCTCCCACATTGACTGTGGTTGCCAACTCCTTTCATCATAACCCTTCCACGTCGCCAGATACTTTAATTGTCTTCTTATCATTCGGGAATCCTCCACCCATTTCACTCTGAACTTCCCTTCTCCTTAAACTATCACTGGTGGTGGGAGTTCGTGAGCGTGATATGGCAACACATCTGCCACGGTTTTCCCTAGTCGGGAGATTAGTTGTACATCACGAATGTGTAGGGACGGTGGCAGTATTAACCAATACTCCCGGGGGCTAACTACCTCGACAATTTAGTTTGGTCCAACGAGTGTCCAATTTATCTCATTAATTTGTCATATTGCTGACAAATTCTGTGTGTCCAGCCATGATCCAACACCCAATGCCATGTGGGCGACGATTCCTCATGACCTATTGGCTTCTTCAGTGTGTACTGTGTGAGCTTGTTTCATATCAGCTTGTACCTCATTGAACAGTTGTTTCCTGTTGTGTGTTGACTTCCCGTACATTGGAGGGATTCTGATCAGGATGTCGATGAAACGTGTTCCTTGAGTGAAAACTGTAATTGCCACAGATGGGATAGCAGCTAGTTGTTTCTGACCAATGATTATTAGCTGCACACTCTGCCATTGGTACCAATGAACCCAGTCATTCTGTTGATGATTGACGCAGGGTGATTGGTACTGTTCTATAACAGCATTCATCCTATTACTTTGACCGTCTCTTTGTGAATTGAATGCTTCTGACAATTTTCCCTTGACTCCTAATCTCTTGCAGATGTGCTTCCATAAGTCGGATGCCAACTGGGGTCTCATATCTGATACTATTGCATCTGGCAATTGCTGTAACTTAAACACTTCCTTGAAGTACATTTCCCCCAACTTCTTGCCATCAACTTGGTCTGTTCACGGCACCAAATGTCGCATTTTCATTAGACAGTCCACCACTACCCACATGCCATTGTAATCTTTGCTGCATGGGAGGGCCACAATGAATTCCATACTGACGTCTATCCCTGGTTGTTCCGATCTTTCAAAAGGTCCGAGCAGGCCATGCGTCATCCTGTACGTCGCAAAGCTGCTAGGGCATGATTTCCAGATTTGTACTTATCAGTCCATGGCGTTCCGCATACCTCCCCATGTATAACTCCACCTCAACAACTCATAGGTTTTTGCCCGTCCCTGATGTCCTGCCGCTGGAGAATTGTGGTGTCCATGAATCGATTTAATCTTGTTTTGATCTGTACATTGAATTTGTGCTTCGAGAATGTCCAATGACTGCTGTTGGCCTCTCTCTTCACTGCTATCATACTGACACTGTTGTCGGACGTTGTGTACCCAATTCCATGGCTCCTTGGAGCATACCGAATCATTTTCGAAGTTGACTGTTTCAGCAACCGGTGAATCTAGCCCCTCATCTATTTGCTTGTCGAGATTTTGCATTTTCAGCAGATTTTGTTGCAGTTTTGCTGCCTCTCCATTCGGAGGAATTTCTCCTGGCATTGTTGTGAGTGCAACGGGCTTTTGACGTTGTTTCCTTGGTTGCTAAACAATCCTAAACTTCAAGTAGAATTGAAATGCAGGCCACCTTGTGTGACATCTGTTCAACAACTTCGATGTTATAAAATAGTCCAATTTCGGGAGATTAGTGAGAATCTTACTCAGATGTGCAGAATCTTGCCATTCTGCTCTCCACTGTTCGAGTCTCTTCACTATTGCTCCCAGCTCCTGTTCATGAATCTCATACATCTTTTCTGAAGGCAAATGTTTCTGGCAGATAACTGTTATGGGATGGAGTACTGCGTCATAATGATGCAACAATAGGACTCCTCTGAATATGTAGCTCGAAGTATAGGTTCCCAGAATTGTTTCTTTTTCTTAATCAAAGTTGACCCAACACTACAGCAAATGTAAATGCTGCACAGAGTTTATTGAATGCTCCCGTCCGATCAGATCCCGACTGGAACAGTACTACCAATCGTGTGACTATAGTCAACAGCTGTAGCACTCTGCTATACTTTCGAACTAACCTCCAAAAGAGATTCTCACACTTCAAACACGCATGAACTTCTTCAAGTCTGCCCGGAGCCTCCCAGTTTTCCGCTACCCAAACCCTCCCTGGATCAATCTCAATTCCATTCACTCCGACTATCAATCCGAGATCATTCACTTCTTCCTTATGGAACTTGCATATCTTGGCTTCCAGATTTAACCCCGCTGCCTAGAGTGTTTGCATCACGACTCTACGGTAATCTTCAGGTCCCTGAAGATTCTCGCCGTAAATATCGATATAGTTTCGAAACACCAGGCAGCAAATTTTGAGACAGGGTGTGAGGGAGTCCTGGATGAATTCCTGGAATGAGTCAGGTGCATTTGTAAGCCCGAATGACATACCCAGCTATTCAGACTGTCCATAGCGGGTCCTGAAGTCTGTCATTCATTCACCTCCTTTGGTCCTGCTGATTATATTATATGCATGGCAGACTTTGAGTTTGATCTAATAACGGGCCTTCGATAGTCTTAACAGTATCTCCTGAATCAATTGTACTGGATAGTGATTCTTAAATCTTCCTCCATTTAATCCTCGATAGTCAACGCAATATCTTGGACCTTCTCCTGGTCTTGGGGCGAAATGAACTGGTACTCCACACGGAGATGACGATGACTGTATCAACCCCCTAGACAGATTCTGTTCGATCCACTCTTTCAGAAATTCTATCTTTGTGCAGGATATGCAGTACATAAGTCCGAATGGGGATGTGAACCCCTGTTGTAGTACTATCATATGAGCGTATTGCCGATGGGGTTTCAGTAATTCTGCAATTACCTTACTAAACAATGGTAGGAACTCGTGGTACTCCTTAGGGATCACATCTTTGATTGGTTTTTCCTGTAAGTCTTTCAGTCCTAACGGTTGATGTATCTTGTATAGAGTAACCACGTATACTTTGAGTTTCTCTATCTTTACTCTTAGCATAAATGGCGACACTGCTATTGCATATAAATACAGCCTTTGTTTTTCTTGGTCTTCATTTCTTTCCGTATGACCTCTCCATACCCATACACTCAAATGATGTTGACAGGTATGTTAAGAGTAACTGCTTTCGAAGCCTATTCTCTTTCTTTGGAACTGAATCGTAACATCATGAAGTTATTGCCATGGAAGTTCTAACACTATTAGGTTGTGTCCTAGTTTTGTAACAAACACTGGTAACTGATATTCATGTACATTAATTCCTGAACATTCCCTAGCCATGATTGGGATTGTTCCTGGTTCGACAGGTCTTCCATCTATAACTCCCAATTCCATAGATTCATGTCATTCATTTTCTTCCAACCCATGATGGCGAACAAAATCTTGATCGGCAAATGCTTCTTCTGTGGCTCCACAGTGTATCAGCGCGTGGGTGTTTATAACTTGATCATTAGCTGTCAACAATCACGTATCAACAAGATGCTTTCTTTCCGTTGTGGATCGTTTTGTTTCCACCCTACCAATTGAAAACTGTGAAATACCAACACTAGGAACAACAACTGTAGACAAAGGAGATTTGTAGCCAGCACAATGACCATCTGATTGCACTGGTCTAGACTTTTCCCAATTCCACTTGCTTTTCTTTTCCTTGATCCTGATCCTACTATCCTTTCCCGTCATCCTTATCTTCTTTGAATGCATTTATCTCCACCTGTCCTGATGCTGCGTTTGATTTCTTGGGGCAACTTGTCACAAAATGCGTTGAATCCACGCTGTACATACACAGCCCTCTGTCATTTTGATTCTTTTGTTCTTCTGGAGTTATCATCTTTCCTTTGACTGCAGAGAGGTTCATGGGAGTAGGGCCATAGTTACCATGTGCTGTACCTGCTGGTGCCGATTCTGGGGCGGATGTGGTGGTGCTCGCATTGTCGGGTGTCCGATCACTGCCTTTTCATCGTCATGACTTCATTTGGGCTGCTGTCACTATGATCAGTGAATCACATTTTGAGAACATCTTGATGAAGTCGATGATGACTTCAGGGATGTCGACCTGTTGGAGGGAGGCATTTCACTTAGTCGCCAGGCCATTTCGTAAAGTATCCATCTGAACTTCTGTGGTTCATTTGACAGTAGCAAAATATGGTTGAAACTCGACACAATATCGAGAGAATTCGTACTTCTTCAGGTTCAACTTTACCAGTCATCACTGTGCTGGTGCTGAGTTATCTTGGTCGCCGACAGCCACCTCCATCGTTTCCACCAGAGTTTCAAGGAGTCTAGCTTCACTTCTCCTGATCCCTAGTCGCAGTGCGGCATAACTTGTGCCACGGCTACCTGTTACTGGGGTGCTTAATCCCAATAATCGATACAACATTTATTGAATTAACTACGACCGCCTATCTATTGATCTCTTTCTTTTCATGTCTCATCCTCAGAATCCACCTATTGTACCATTACACATGAGCGCACTGAATCAAATTTCCCTCCATAAGCCTTCTCCCTCGTATAGGAATATTACACTTCCCTGTTGTGCGACCACTCCTCTGCCGACTCCTAGAATGGTAACTCGCCGGTGTTCAAGTACCTGAACACCAGGCAGTCGATATTCTCGAGTTCCCAGAGAAACAAGCCTTCTCGGTTTGTGCCGTTTACCCCAGCTTTGACCAGCTGAAAATCTAGTTCTCCGAAGTATAAAATGACCTGTTGAATAATGTATTCTGATTCTCTCAGTCGTCGACCAGACATATGTCGCCTGATCACAGTGATGTTTAAGAGAAGAAATTGTGACAAAGGGAGAGGGAATACTTAATAATATTTTCAGATCGTCTTCGGTGTTCTGTGAAAGCTAACCTTGTGGGTGATTCTCCCCAATTCCTTTGACCAACGCTGGCTCTTTATAACCAGTTGCTCTTCGTCAGGTGTGATAATGTTATCTCGGCCACGCACTCTTAGGTCCCGGTGATAACTTGCAACGACACCCTCGGGTTGTTGCGCCCCCTCAATAGAGGTTCAAAGCATTATGCTCCGGATCAAATGAGGCCATCCATCGCGCGAGATCAGCTTATCCTGACTTTACTCAGACATCTCTGAAATCGATCGAGTCAGTAGTTGGGACATCTACCAACCAAGTTGATACTGCTCAAAGCCTCCAAAATCCCTCACGCGGCTGAGTTATTTAATTTCGTCATAGACTTAGTCGGCGACCAACCTATACTATTCCCTAGTAGATTGACGTTGGGTAATCTTGTATTCCATACGAGGTTAAATTGCGATCCAGACTGCTCACGCCAATGAGTAGTGTTCGCTCTAGGCCACGGCCTACATCATTAATCCTTCAGTTACGACATGCTAAGGTCAAGACTGGTCTCTAGACCGGAAACTGCCTCACAGCATCCTGGTCTGTCACAGGTAGGTGTGAGGAGCCAGCATAATCGCATATTAACTATCAACTGCCGTCCATGGTTACCACGCATGTCCCGCAGAGTTTGCTGGTGTGAACATAGTACCCACACTTCACGCGACTCACATGGACTCCTGCCAAAGAGCATGTTACTGACCACTTGAATAATACATCCAGAAGTGTTATGCACATCATAGATATGTATGCATCTCGTATTCATAATGAAGCATCATTATCGCTGGTAAGAGGCAACCACTAACACTACCGTCTTTAGTCGTCCGACAGCATACCTTAGCCTTTTCTGCTCAATCTCCAATGTCCTTGGTTTTGCGGCAATATGCAGAGCCAACTGAACCTTCAATCGCCTGAGCTCCTTCCTATCTTGTGATGAGCACCGGGCTATATTATCGCCTGTAACCTCACTTTCCTCATGATGTCCTTCACCACATGTCCTTCCTTCCCGTAGTATCAGAATTTGGGTCACCTTTTCCCGAGATCCATTTGCGAGGGTTCTCTGAATTTCCCGATATGCTTACTCATCCTCCTGTTCCTGAGTCATGTCACTCTCCATTTGCTCCCCTGATCTTCCGGCTAACTGTTGCTTCAGATTCCTAACTTTTTCTGTCAGGTCAGCATGACCACACACCGGATCCCTTGCTTCCGCTGTGATCCCCATTTCTTGGGTGAGAATCTGTTCCTTCCATAGAGCCTTCTTGCGTTCCACATCATTTTCTCCCTCCATCATCAATTCCTCGATCTGTTGATCTCGTTCGTTCACTTGCTTCCTTTCGTTGAACAGGTCATTCAGCGTGGTAGTTGTGAGTAATCGGTTGAACGTCTCAAATCCCTCGTTGACTGTATTGATCTGAATCAGACATTGTAGTTCGTTCATCGGAGCTCAATTCTCTCTCCTCAGGAATTCCAATGCTTTTTGCATTAACGCTGATTGCGTAACATCTGAAGCACCTCTTGATGATTCTCCTCAAATCATTTTGTTGATATACCAACAATGCTACGAGAATGGTCTGGGGCTGTTCAGAATCCAAACAGGTTTCAATTTCGTTGATTCTGAATTGAATGTCCTCCATTGACTACGCCGACTTCAGCTCTGAGCCAGTGATTGCTCACACAACTACCAAATGAACGCCTCGTGTCCTTCCATGTTGGTAAATATAATCAAATGTTTCTGTACTGGTGCCCGATGTGAATCAGACACAATTAGTCACTCTATCAACTTACAACATCCAATTTACAATTACTTCAGTAGTCACAGAGTGGATGTCGAAAAGTAGATTCAAGTGGATCGCCCAAAGCACAGCGCTTCCAACCTTAAACCTGCCTGGGTTTCAGGTGCTACAGAGCCTCATGATTGATCGACCCCCAAAATCGCATATTTTCTTCTCCAATTCATGAATTGAGTGTTGATTGGATTGAGATATGTTATATACATAGATGATGCAGGTTTGAATGCTCTATCATCACCTCGTCTCAGATGTGCGATTCGCTCAATATTCGTTGTGTCGCTGTGAAATCATTCCAAAGATTATAATTCAAAATCACTAGTTTTCGGCAGTGAATCGAGTAATAGTGATCTGGTTGCAAATCGGAGACCGGCAGGTTTAAAAACATCCAAATCTGCATAATTTATGTCTATATCATATCGTGATACAATCGGAACTCAATTACTTACTTTGAGTGATAGATTTGGAGGTGGAATCACTGCTTTTAGGTGTAGTCTGGTATTTTGATGGGGTAAAACCCGTTGAAATGGACCGCTCCCAGTTCCATCCCATACCCAGAATGATGTTCACACTGAGGTAATAGTATCGATATTTAGTGGATGTTGAATGATTTTCTCAACAGGCCTATTTCAAAATTGGAGATATCATACAATGGAAACTGGGGGATGAAAGGATGACAACTTATAGGTATTTCACATATATATACTTTCATGATTAGGATGAAACTCAGAGATTCCTTTGAGCTTGAATATTTGGGTTTTGATGAAAGAATATATTTTTAGCAGGGATATTGTGTGAGCCAACCAATGAGTATGATTCATGCGGACAATGCATAATCATATCCATGTCTATACTGAAATAGCAAGCACCGGAGGTGGCTGTGCCGTCTTATGAAAAGAACACTCTTTGTACACAGTATTTGCTGTGTTGACGCTGCGTGATTGATGTCATTGCTCAGGGTTCAGCCCAGAGAATCTCGACTTCATTCGGAGGTATGGCCTGAGCCACCTCGGACATCTAGCGAACAGCACAGACATCAACCCGCACTTGACCACGACATCAGGCTCAGGATACTCATCTCTGCAAATGACCTGGTGCCGCGCATGCCCCCAGATGAGGCATCTACCAATCATGCTGCCCACTCTCACTGATCAGCTTTCTCATTTCTCTTCCATGCATTTCAGACACTTCAGCACGTTCATTCTTTCCCTCTGATTTACTCTCACCATGCCGTAGACTGCAGAGATTCAGAATCTATCACTGCATATCGGCCACTGTATATCTGTCCATCACTGCATTCCTGCCGCTGTATATCACCCACTGTATACTGTGTACCCACTGTGGTATATACGCAACTATGGATTCACCGCTGGAAATAATCCACTGTATATCTACCAGTGAATCTGCCACAGTGTATCCGCTGCTGTATATCAACTGCTGTATACCCGCAACTGTGCATTATGCTCAACAAAGGGATGGGTATAGGGTTTTCTCCCAAATCCCTCCAAATCTGTTGGCGGATTTTAAGGTCAAATATGCAAAACAGGCTGCGGAGCAAGCTCACCTGGTTCGAATCAAGATCTGAAAACATTGTCTAAATGAGTGCAATGATTGGATCATTGTACATCAGACAATCATCCTGATCGGACAAATATTCGTGAAATCGATAAAAGCATGTCCACTATCGCATGGGTAGTGCCTGAGGACGCGACAACCTGTTGTTCAACCTACTTTGTATCGTCCAGTGAATCCGCCACAATTGATCCTCCGCTCTATATACACCTCGGTATCCACTGCTGAATAAATACCGCGGGGTATCCATCCTCAGTACTCACGGCGACGTATTTGGATATGCATCAGTATTTCTGCCACTGTTGATCCGCCGCCCCTATGCAACCCCCGCTGGCAGTGTATATCTTCTACTGTATATCTTCATCCGTTCTGTATATCCACCACTGAATGTCAACCGCATTTATCCGCAATTGTATATCAATCGCCGTGAATCTGTTGCTTTGTATCTTCCAATCTGTATCTGCCGCCATTCTGCAACTTCAGAAATTGGAAATCTATGACTGTAAATCCATAGATCTCCTGTCATATATCCAGTTATTCAACAGTGTATCCACAGTTTTGGATTCACCGCGGTGTATCAACTGCAGTGTATCTTGGGAACCAAAGGGGTCAGGTCGGTCAGATTCAGGGCTTGACCAGGCTGATCTGTGCCAAGGGCGGCTTTTTCAGCAGTATTCTAGTCTGTTTATTATTTGCTCCATATCTCCAGCAATTTATCCAACCGGACTATAGATATCTACAGATCCCCTGCCAGTTTTCAATGTGTCCACTCCCTAAGATTCATAAAACCCACCACTAACTTGAAGTATGTGCTTCAGCCTGCTCCTTCTCAAGAGAAACAAGTAGTTCCTGAACCTGACAGATCTCCTATGCTTTAACAAGACCCGGTTTCTCCCATCATTTCAAGCATTCTGCAGCCTCGATAACTGAATCTCACAAAGATAGATAGACACTTGCTCCAATGGAACGAATAGATTGTGAAATTGAATTACTTCTATCAGCTGGATATTTAGCTGTACCTATACTACCTGCAAATCTATCTTTAGTCTCTCCCAGCACTAGATAACTACAAATATCTCTAGACAATTACAGATATCTATGAATGTCTTCTCTATGTGCCAGTTATCTTCAGAAATCTTCCTTAGCATAAATATTCTCAGATTCTAAAGATATGCTACATATCAACAGGATAGTTGAATAGGCAAGATATCTACAACATGAAACAAGGCTGATCTATGACAAGGGCCGCTGTCAATAGAGTGATTGCATCAGACAGGAGAACGATTCCACACATTACCGGACGGTCGACCAGGCTGCTTCGGAACACTGCGTGTAACTTCCTTTGAATCTGTCACTGTATATCCTGAACAATATATGCACCCTGCATACTGTATATACGCCACTGCATATCGATCACAATATATCTGCCGTTGTATATCTATCGGTCTATATCCACTGCTGTGATTGCGCCACAATTTATTTGTTACTATATATCCAGATTGGTTACAGTATATCTATAGCTGTTTATCCGCCGCTGTGTATCTACCGCTGTATGTTCATAGCTATATATCCACCACAATGTATCTGCCGCTGTGTATTTGGATCTGCCATCATATATCTGCTCCTGTGTATCAGCTACTGTATATTCACCACTGTATGTTCCCTGCTGTGTATCCACCAATGTATATTCACTACCATGTGTCGGCTGCTATGTATTTGGGTCGACCATCATATGTGCCCTGTTGAGGTGCCGCAGCAGTGTATCTGGTTCGACAACTGTGTATCCGCTGCTGGGTAACATTACTGGCCATTGCTGCAGAGATTGTGGGTACGTACCACAGAATCAGGTGGAGGAGAGACTCATATCTGTGTATTATAGTATCTAGAGAGCAAGAGAATAGTGCTAGAGGAGAAGAAAGGAGAAGTGACAAACAGAGAACTGGCAAACTACTAGTGTGAGTCACACTATACAATGGTGGCTGAGATCTTAGACAATAACCATAAACCATCAACCATGTGTAATACATAAGTCGACCAATGAATATGCTTCGTGGTGACAATGAATATTTACCCCTGTGTATACTGCAGTGGTCAAGATGGATGGTATGTCGGCTGACAACAAGGGTGTTTGGACTTATCAACCCGTCAGCATCAAATGGACTCTGTACTTGCTAATAAATATGTCAGTGCGTGGGTGTACTTAGGAGATGATTTGTCAGATGAAATGCTGCGAGTATATTAATACCTCTACAGCCAAATACTTCTTCTAGAGGTGAACCAAATCTACAAAGGCGCTCTCCACAGGTCCAGCACCACCACCACCAGTACGTGCAGCATGTTTTCTTGTCCCCCAGCGAATTGGTATATCCTCAGTCACATGTTTACTCTCCCAACATGGTTCCACCTCACAATCACTTTCCTCATAAGATATAGCAGAGAGGCCTCTGTATACGAGCACTGCAACCATAACCTCGAGGTATACTTCAACCAGAGATTTCAGAACTTCTGGTGGCACTATGTACAGCTGCTTGAGAACCGTGAACTGCCAGGTAAATTATTTCCATCGGAATATCTTCCTCATCCTCCATTGTCATATTATATGGTTCCCCATCCTCGCTTGTATTGTCTACTTCATCATCTGTGGTGCTGTTGCCCTGTGACAAGTGGTGGGATGGATTGAATCCTGTTGTACTTTGTTGTTTTGCCAGCAAACTTGAGACATCGTGCTGTTTCATTTTTACCGAACTATGAAATCCTCTAATCTGTGTCATATATGCATCATTCTTTGCCTATAATATAGCCTTTGCTTTAGCAGAAGTCAAGAAATTGTAGGAGAGATTCCAATTGCAGACTTTGGATTGTGACCATGTCTTAAACATAACTCAGGATCTTGTTTCAATTCTTCCATTGCATTGTATACCCAGTGAGAAGTTTGCTCATGGAGGGGTTGAACTTTCAGTCTAAAACAGATTTCTGCATGTGGAATTCCTTGGTCGATGGCTTGAGTTACGAATGAAATACAATAATCACTTGCAGTCAACCTGATGTGGTGTTTGAAAATAGGTTGTAGACCAACATCACATGGTTGAAATACTGGTGTACAACCTCCTGGTACAAAAATAATTATCAACCATAGCAACAACTTTTACCACTGCCACATATCTTTACTACGGTGAACTGACCAACACTCAAGATAAACAACATATTTCGGATTAGCTGCAAGCTGATGTAGTTCAATCATCTTTTGATGGTATAGCTGAATAATTTTCAAAAAGACCTGATGCATTATTCCAGCATGTTAGGGGGGTTCCAATGCCTTATGTATAGGTACTTTGAACGGCCCTAGATTCCAATCCTGATTATAATGCTTCTTTTTAGGGAGAGGTGCTGTCCCCTTCTCCAGTCATTTCCACCGGAAGCAATCTAAAGTCTTATGACTTCCTTTCCGACCCTGTGGCCAAGCACAATGCTGACACTCGACAGCAGCTTTTCTTCTCCTTAACTCAGATCTTTCTATCCCTTCTGTCAGAGATCCAAAAGTCTTGATCGGTCGCGCTTTTTTATATCGTCATTTGGTAATTGACTTCTTCCTCGATGCCGATTTTCCGAGAAGCTTCTGGCTGAACTTTAAATTCCCTCTTGGCAGAGACCTCCGAACCTTCTCTGACTCTCAAAGAAGCTCCTCACAATTATCTAGCAATTAATCATATAACTTGCTGTTGCAAGTAGAAGCTGAACTTAGGTTGTCTAGCCCTGGTTCGATGATATCTCTATAATTCGAATGCTCGGGACTTATCTCCAAGTTATAGATAACCGCTAATCCTTCAGGATGAATATTCGCAGAATCCGTAAGGGTTTCAATCCGTCTTGAATATACTTCTGACCGAATTCGAAGATTATCAATATGCGTAACTAATCCTTCCTGTAATCCGATAATCCCAGATATCCACCAAACACTTTGTGCCACGAAAATAGACTGCTTAATTCTGTCGTGGGATAAAATCTCTTCAAGAGCATATGTGATTATGTTTTTGTCGTTTTCAAAGGTAATGGTCATTCCCTGAATAGTACAGACCGGTGTGGGGCTGCCGCTACAGAACGCTAATAGATTTCATGAATATAATAATAGATACCTATAGGTATCATCAAAACACAATAATATTACAGATCGTTCTTCGCTGGTTGGTATCGCTGACTGTTTCGCTGCTAGAGCTTGTTGTTCTCATTGCCGGAACAATGTGACCTCTTTACAGAAAGTTCCTCGGGATGTTACGCATGTGCACCTATATTTCCTGTCCATGATTCTGATAGCAACGTGCTTTGCGTCGTACATCCATGAATGTGGATGGCAGAGATTGCCACGAATTCCCCAAGGTTATCGTGTCCATGCCTGTGTGGTATTAATGCCTTACGCCACTGATAAGAATCAGCCCACACATGCATGATATCATATATCAGGTCAGAACTTCAACTTGTACATCTCACTCTCGTATGGTTCGGTCATCGGGAACGCTGCCGACATAGCGTACAGACGTCTTTGGGCTAATCAATACTATAGTATGATTTCATCATAGGTTTACGTCGCAGCCAACCACTGCGATGCCAAGGTAGATCAAATGACACCCACACTTCTGTTTCTGAACAAAAGGTTCTTGCAGTTGCCATTCCGCACACGGCAATGTGCGGGGTTGCAATTGGCCTCATATCAACAGCCAATGGCATAATCCCTCAGTCACACCCAGCTCAGGCCGGGACCATTCCCTTTGGCCGGGGAGTGACCAGTGTCTTATCTCGCACAAGAGATAAGGCTTAAGATCCCCCGTAATCACATAGGCTGACGACGGCCGTGTCTGCAGGGCGAACTTCTTTGCTCTATCCAATCATCCATAATCAGTCTGGTATCAGGAAAATGATTCTTGTTGAAAATAACACGCTCGGCCGGGTTGCACCCCATTCGATCTGGCAGTGTTATGGCATCATCAAAGATTGAATCCCCTAAGCCAGAGCGTATCCAATCGAGACGAGTACCACTCATACCCAGCTAAAGGCATTCGTGACTGAAAGTTCTGAGGATGCCTAGGGCAGGCGTTGTGCATGTCAGGTGACCCGAAGATTCCTCTGACAAGTACCCATCATTGGTCATCCCAGGTTACATATACTCTGCTAAGGGACAAACAATGACACAGAATGGCTCCAGTAGGTTTTTCATTTGTTGAAAAGAGATAGCCTGATTGATCCAATTGGTGTCTGGATACCGCTGATGGGAGAGACACAGCAGTTTTTCCGCGCCATACTTCTTGAACTGGAAGAATTGTTTGATTCGCAGTGGTTGCAATCAGGCATGTAAATGCCCGCTTTTCTCCCAGTCCAAGCAAAGCTATTTGCTTTGCACCCTTTTTAACATATGTTCTTTGAATTCCACCAGGAATTGATACAATCTGTGTTTGATCTGAATTGATTAATAAGGTATGGTGAATATGATCTCAATTGATAGTATATGCCAGATGGAAGAAAGCTTTCTCGCATTCATCTTCCCAATGGTCAGGTAGTTTTTGAACGGCTTTTGATCGCATTCTAACAGTCCAGTGAAGCTTGGTGTGAGGAAAACGGCGTGCGCTACGTAATGGAAGACGTGGTTTTCTATCCATTTGTTCGAGGAGGTGCGGGGCTTGCTTGTGAATCATTGCAATCACAATATTTCGGGCAATCGAAGCATTTACCTGTAAGCTAGTGGAACAAATTCCACAAAGAGTCATTAATATATCAAACTTATACTGTGGAACATTTCCTCGTAATGCTTTGCCTCTGGGCTTTGGGACCCAGCTTTTTCCGAATTGTACACGCTCATGTGTTGAACCATTCCAACATGCCTTTTCCTGATGAATGTAGGGGCGCGTATGCCAGCGCTCGGCCTTATAGGCATACGTATGGTAATTATGGTATACGGTTGCAAACGTGGACTCGAGTGATTGTAAATATAGGTGTATAGGTAAGATTATCGCTAGAGATCTAAGTCTCGTGGCGAGCCGACTATATAGAATGGCCGTTACCCGGCCCGGGGTCACGTGCCGCCGTTACATTATCCCTCTCTTTAGGCG
>Ga0307512_10000226_pt1 | contig 79286 bp, 73 predicted proteins | sample 14_EM_MG_FD_200267 | JGI IMG/M metagenome (GOLD analysis project Ga0307512, IMG submission 200267) | Populus trichocarpa ectomycorrhiza microbial communities from riparian zone in the Pacific Northwest, United States - 14_EM | ecosystem: Host-associated > Plants > Roots > Unclassified | place... | reverse complement strand
ATGAATAGGCAAATTGGCATTTGTGATGATGCATCAATTGGAAATGCAATACCTGTACCTAATTTGCTAGGTGTCAGCTTTTACTTGATTTCAGTGACCAAATTGTGAGACATGATAATTCGTCTATGCATGTGCAAGGGTCAGATAGGCCATGCCAATGTTCTAGACTGCAAATCTCGTGGACTGACGACTAATGAATGTGATATTGTCCTGCCCGTCACTAGTAAGTGAGACAATTAAAACTCAATTACTGACGAAACTCACCAACAAAATATAAGTCAGGGATGTCATACAAGTCATAGATGCAGCAGTTAAAGCGCAATACTAAGCTGAATGAATGACGACCATCATGCTGCATATGATCATGGATCCAACTGCATAACTCGCTGCACAGACCTGGTGCACATAGTCGAGATGTTGCAAATTGCTTAAGGTAGGTCATGGGAATTGCGGAGAATGAGCTGGATGGGAAAAAGTGAGGATGTGTGGCTAAATATATCAAAAACTAGTGTACGGATCTATATACGGCTAATTGCCGGCCGAAAGCGCTGGAACATGATAGGCCAACGACATTTATCACTCAGATAATGTGTCTAGTGGTGGATCAGAAATTGAGAAGCTTGGAAGCATTTGGATGCAAATGTTTATACATAGAAACAATCTATTGGCTGCCAATGACGGCTATATGCATTTATACATACAATTGTTGAGCACCCGGTGACTGTCAGTATGTCATTAAGTTGATTGTCAACGGAGAGTCAACGATTTTTAGTCTGACATTTTCGGCAAACAAACAGCTGCATAGTTACATCCTTCCAAAGTGATTGTATGGGCAGTTTTTATAGGCAAATAAAATAGTGACATGCTCGTTGACCAATCATGGAAATGAGCGTCAAAGATGCATCAACAATTTTTGGTTTTGTGAGTCTGATAATCAAACAGAAGACATGGTGGCTGTAACACATAATCAAAGTATTGGCCGCCTTTGAAGCCCAAAATGCCAGCATCGACATTGCTACTATCTCTTAAAAATGAGCATCAATGGAGCATCAACGATGTTTGTTCTTGCATCTTGGATAATCAAACAGCTGTGCGACAATATTAAGCTATAATCGAAGTTTTGGCCGCCATTATGGGAAAAGATGGAAGCGACGATATCGCTACCACCTCCTTAAAATGAGCGTCAACGGAGCGTCAACAATTTTGGGTTTTGCATCATGGACACTCAAAGCGCTGTGCATTGACATTAACCCATAATCAATGTATCGGCTGACATTATGGGCAAAAATGCTATGGACGATATCGTTACCACCACCTAAAAATGAACGTCAACTGAGCGTCAACAATTTTTGGTTTTGCATCTTGGACAATCTAAGGGCGACGGAAAGGCGTTAACCAATAATCAGCTTATCGGCTGCCATTACGGGAAAAATTGCTACTGACGATATCGCATCCGCCTCCTACAATTGAGCGCCCACCAAGCGTCAACAATTTCTGTGGGGGCTCAGTAAGCGACACAGCGATGAACTGCATCGGATTATTACCGAATTGAGTCTTCCGTGGTCAGTCTTTGTAATATGTCCTTGTATACAACGTCACAAATATGCATGCAATGTCTCACAGATCTGATTTTTTTGTTTGTAGCTGTAGAGTCAATATTCAAGATCCCGCATTCTGCTTTACTGTATCGTTACCTTCGGCAGTTTTTCAAGTTGCATTATGCAGATTTCTGATTCCTACGGCCATGTCTGATTCAAAATCCTTAAACACTTCTTTGCTCAAGGTTAAGAACTCTTCCAAAATGAACGTGTCTTTATTCGGGATTTGAGCGACCTTACCTTACAAATCATCTTTGATGCTCGGTGGGCTTCAATGAATGTAGGCTCGAAGCGGGATATTGCTTGGGAAGATTCAAGACATGCGCCTTCGTGGCGATTCAATTTACACTGCGGAACTGAGGAGACAGGCAATTCTGGTAACATATGTATCGTTTGTCATCAAGTTCATCGCCATCCATCAGAACATTGGACCAGCTCAATGGGGAAACACTTGCTGGCAAAAGCTCACATCGCAAAGTCATACAGTTTAACAGAATCAAAGGTTACTGAATTGACTAGTTTGACGGTTGCTGAAACAGCTTTTGCCATACTGAAGAGGCAAGCAAGATGAGGAATCACAATAGTATGTTCGCAGAGTCAAATCACATTTGACATCCAGGTTGATCCATAGTGACCGAAATGACAGACAAAATGTTCTAAACTGGCAGCTCAGGACTTTGAAACCTCCGAATTTCACCAAGACACGTGGAATCGCTACCTCGTGTTAGGATTTGTTTCAGCACATATTCAATGGAACGCTATATGGTATCTAGAGCTATGACAGTCATATGAGGCATTACACGATGAGGTATTGCTGCCATCCGCTACGACTCTTAGCAATCATTGCCGGAGGGAATATGCACCGACCGTGGATGCATTTCAGAAGCAATTGCCATCATGTAATGGAGTCAGTATAGCTTTGGACGGATGGACATCTTCGAACAAACCAGCCATAATGTGGGTCATTGCTTACTATATAGATCGACACTGGGCATTGGGTGAAGTTCAACTTGCTTTCAATGTGGTTGATAGCCTGTCCTTTTCCCGTTTCGAAAGCTACATCAGGATGATAGGTAAAGGGCCAACATACTGGAGCAGGGCTAGCCGTACATTTGATGGCCATGCTAGATCTTTTTGATCTTACCGACGGCCGTTTGCTTGGTATTACAACTGATAATGCTTCCTCAAATTACTCGATGACATGTGAGTTGCAATCAACACTCGAGGCCTCTGCAATCCTGTGGCCTGCATTGAGGAACCACATAACATGCATGGCGCACGTCAAACAGCTGGCTTCAGGTGCATTCATCAGCAGTCTGGGTGTAAAAGGCCGCACCAAGTCTTGGGAAGCCCCTGAGCATGATCAGCAATTTGGAGAGAATGAGAGCATAGACATTGGGAAGAGTCAAAGACTTTGAAAAGAGGGCAACGCTAGAATCAATAAGGTGTCGGCCAGGGAACCAGGTTTAGCCAAGATAATTGAGAAAGTGTGTATTTCATGATATTTTGGAAGTCCTGAAATTGACCTTCATATAGCAGAGAATGCTTGCTGTATTGATTACGCTGACACCTGGTCGTCGAAACGAGTTTATTGTCTGTCAAAAGGCCAAAGTTCACATCACTCTACTACTGAATATGGATATGAAGACACGCTGGAGCTCAACATTGGAGTTGCTGGAGCGCGCCTACCGATTACGGGAATTCACACACGAGTGGCTCCAAAATCCAAAATACCCTGATTACGCGACACTTTTCACAACTCAAGATGAGTGGTCCATTGTGAAGTATGTCATGGAAGTATTGAGGCCATTTTGATATTGGACCCTGTGGATGTCAAAGAGTCATACAGTCACATTGCGTCACGTTATCACAGTGTACAACGACATGTTGGATCACATGGACGGCGTCATTCGAGCATTGGCCAAGAATAAGACTCCATGCAAGGAAGACTTGTACTTCGCTGTGAAGTCAGCTCGACACAAGCTGTCCAAATATTACGCTGATGTGACTCCAACCACGGGCATGCTGCTCATGTCTGCACATATTCTCGAACCTTTTCAGAAGATGCAATCATTTTGAAAGTGGGACATGGGAATGGATATTAATCCTGAGGACGCGACATCCTATACTACCCAATACCAAGAGGCCTTTCTAAAGTATGTTGAGAATCGATACTGTGCCAGACATCGACGTGTGCCGCTCATTATGCACCACAGCTTACCAAGCAGCAATCTTAACTCCACTTCAAAGGTTCGAGGATCCTGTCAAGCATCCTTTGCTCCATATGATTTGTCCAGTGATGATGATGAATACTTAACGCCTAACAATGTGGCTGAAACAACACCTCGACGAATCGATCGCACAGCACGGTTATTGACCACCGCCCGGCTGTTCTTGAATTCGCCACCAGAAGCAACAAAGAACTGGGCGCAAATTAACCCTAATCTCAATGATTACCACTCCAACCCAATGGAGATAAGCAGTACTTGTTGGTTACCAGACATAACCAACTGGTGGAGGCAATACGAGAAAACGCACTCAAAGAACGCCGATCTTTCCAATGTAGCGCGCGACATCCTCTCTATCATACCACATGGTGTCGGAGTGGAGGCCAGTTGTTCCCTAGGCCAGGATGTTATCGGCTGGAGGCAGTCAAAACCCACACGCATAACCCTTTGCGACAATGTCGTTGTAAGGCAGTTTGCTCGAGCCAATAACGGGATTTTGCCAGGTGCTGACCCAGAATTGGATACAATGAGCACAGAAAACGACTCAGAAATGAAGAATGAGGCGGAAGAAAAGACATTGCACAGAATGGCCAAGGTTCACGATATTTTGGAGATGTGGCAGGGCAGCCAAAACCCACATGCTACCCAGAAGAAATCTCGAGCTCAAAACAAGCAGATGACCTCCGTGGGATTCATTTCGGGCACAGAAGAAATCGTCAAAGCATCTTGGTCACTCTTTCATCATGATGGTGCGGCTGCATTTAAATTGTCAGAAAGATTTCCCTTGCCACCACCTTTGTCTGCAAAGGACCTCCCTGGAGGATGAACTCAAGTATTGCATGTCTGCTGGATCCGAAGAATCAACCGTCATCCTGTCAAAAGTGATGAGGATGGCGCGCCTGAAAGCATTTCGGACACTGAAGGTTGGCTTCACTGGAATGGGGACTTAGATAATCCAAATGACAGCAAAGAAGATTGGGCATCAGATGTTGAATCAGATATAGAGCCAGACAATAGCATCGAGGATCCCCAATGCCCAGAGCAGCGGGATGTCAGCGCCTCACCAAATGTTCCTGGAATGATTCGCCCAACTCGGAAGTCAAAGTGGTAGGCTGAACAGGTGTTGATGACGGTCAATGCTATTGAAATGAGGACGAATATGAGAGTGAAGTAACAGTAGGACAGAATGCGTCAATGTTTCACCAGCTTCTTTATGTATCTTGACCGACTGTTTTAGTTAGACATATATAATGGGTGAGTGGTGAGCAGTAGCTTGTGAATACCTGTGCATAAACAGATGTATAGCAGGTGCAATGAACCTTTTGACAAGATAAATGAATATTTGTCGTGTGAGAGCGAACAGTGCAGGAATGTTACTGCGCTCGGCGTTGCCACAGGGCCAAGTCTCAATCTGTGAGCAAGACTAACAAGAAGTTCAAAACATAATGCAAACTAGTATCGATGGCACCAGATGTTGAATGGACAATACATCAAAATGAGTGTCAATGGAGCTTCAAAGATATGTGGTTTTGTAAGTACGGTAATTACACATTGATTTGGTCGCTGTTATGCGTAACCGATGTATTGTCAGCGTTTATAGGCAGAAGAGACAGCAACACGGTCACCACCCCATTCTGAGAATGAGCGTCAACGAAGCGTCAACGATTTGTGGTTTTGTGAGTATGCTAATTACACAGTGATTTCGTTGCTGTTATGCATAACCGATGTATTGCCAGCTTTTATAGGCAAATGAGACCGCAACACGGTCACCGCTGCATTCTGACAACGAGTGTCAACGCAGCGTCAACGATTTGTGGTTTTGTAAGTACTGTTATTACACAGTGAGTTGGTCGCTGTTATGCATAACCGATCTATTGCCAGCTTGTATTGGCAAAAGAGACAGCAACACGGTCACAGCCCCATTCTGAGAATGAGCGTCAAATGAGTGTCAACGATTTGTGGTTTTGTAAGTACGGTAATTACACAGTGATTTGGTCGCTGTTATGCATAACCGATCTATTGCCAGCTTTTATAGGCAAAAGAGACAGCAACACAGTCGCCGCACCATTCTGAGAATAATCGTCAACGGAGCGTGAACGATTTGTGGAATTGAAAGTACGGTAATTACACAGTGATTTGGTCGCTGTTATGCATCACTGATCTATTTCCAGCGTTTATAGGCAACAGAGATAGCAACACGGTCACCGCCCCATTCTGAGAATGAGTGTCAACAGAGTGTCAATGATTCGTGGTTTTGTAAGTACAGTAATTACACAGTGATTTGGTCTCTGTTATGCATAACCGATGTATTGGCAGTGTTTATAGGCAAAAGGGACAGCAACACGATCACCGTCCCAGTCTGAGAATGAGCGTCACAGGAGCATCAATGATTTGTGGTGCTGTAAGTACGGTAGGTACGCAGTGATTTGGTTGCTGTTATGCATAATCGATGTATTGGCAGCATTTATAGGCAAAAGAGACAGCAACACAGTCACCGCCCCATTCTGAGAATGAGCGTCAACAGAGCGTCAACCATTTGTGGTTTTGTAAGTACGGCAGTTACACAGTGATTTGGTCGCTGTTATGCATAACCGATCTATTGCCAGCTTTTATAGGCAAAAGAGACAGCAACACGGTCACCGCCCCATTCTGAGAATGAGTTTCAACGGAGTCTGACCGATTTTTAGGTTCGCATGCTGGGTAATTTATGTCCCGATTGGTTGCAGACATCCATTCAGCATATATTGGCAGCCTTCACTGGCAAAAACAACAGCGACATGCTCCCTGCCGCATCCTGAAAATGAGCGTCAACATAGCGTCAACAGTTTCAGTTGTTGCATATTTGGTAATCAAGGCAATGCGCTGATCTTCACATTCATAAAGGAATTATTGACTGCCCTTATTGGCAAATATACATTTTATCAAAGGTAAAACACCGATTCCAAATTAATTGATATTGCAAGCTGCAAAGCATGCAAAAAGATATCTTTGGTTGTTGAAAACGGGATTTTGATAAGATACTATTCACATACTCCAAAAACAAGATCCTTAATTGAATCTCTGGATGGACCCGCTGGGCGACCCGCTTACAACCCGCCCAATTCAGATGGGTTGGGAGATTACCATCGAACCGTACCCAAGTTGACAGTTTGGGTGTTTGACAACCCGGACCGCCAGTTTGTCAACGGTTCGGGTTGGACCCGGACCCAGACCCAAAGTGACGATCCGGAACGGTTGCTAACTCTATCCACATTTGTGGAGATAGTTGAAAGTACAACGGGAACATGGAGTACCACAACAGTGATCGGTGGGAGACTCTATACTTTGCCAAAGAAGTAGTGGGCAAGGCCATTCGGCATTGCAATGTTCAGTTAAGACTTCAAATCCCTGGTGGCCTGCTCCACAAACCCAATGCCATTGTGAGAAATTGCTGCCATATTGACAGAGCAGACAATTGAGTGTCACAATTGCCACTTATGGATCAGGCACTGCAGACTGCCCCAGTCGATGGCTATGGAACCAAAAGGTGCAACTGTCATGGCTCGGGTTACGAGTGATGGATTGGATGGTACTTAGGAATAGGATCGGGTATTCAGAAGGAATTAGTGTTACGGCATGGTCAAGGTGCTGATAGAAGCGGAGATGGTGTGGCAAAGTTGTAAGATGGTGGCTGTATAATTTGTTATGATGAGGAAGTGGTCTGAGATGTTGTGACGTTGGATGAGGTGGCGTGGCGGTGTTGATAAGGAGTTGTGTTGGTGGTGTGTGAAATCATGGGAGGATATTCAGATGGTACATCGAAGCATGAGGAATGATTCAAGGGTGGCAGACGAAGTGTATATAACGAGATGTTGTTTGGTGTTGGAGGATTGCCTTTTCTTCTCTCTTTGCTCGTTCTCTTGTATAGCAAAGCAAGTACGACTTTGAAACAGTTCTGATTAAACTCTTGTCTTGATTCCCTCAAAACGAACTTTGAAGCACCTTGTCCTGATTATGATATCACATTATTGACACGAATATCACATATGTCCGATCCTGCCCATCACACTAGAACGAGTCCTTTTCATCATACCTGATATTGAATGTACTGTCAACATTGTTCGACCCCTTCTTTTGATCATGTTTGGTACTAATGTGAGGATACCAATAGCTATATCTCATTTTGCAATCTGTGTAGCTGCGACCTTATGGAATTGGATGTGCCTGCACCCTTCGAATGGTTGTAGGTATTGTAACGAACCTCTCCCTGACACCTTTTTGGTATAACTTGGACTGACCCATCGGTGGATTCACGTTTGTGATCATTGCGTCGACAAGTTACCACAACTTACAGGATTTGATATCAAGCAATACCCAAATCGATCCCCATATTTGGATTCAAAAGTCCGATACTAATTGCACTTCTAGAACGAATTGGTTTGATCTTGCTGGAACTCCTTGTTGGATTTTGGAACCCGAACTTTTGTACACCTTCGACAGCATCGGAGTGATACTTGCAGCAAGTTTTGAGGAGGAACCCTTGGCAACAGAATATTGGGAGCAGCCCGACATTCGCTCCCCCTGGAGTCTGTATTAGACAACAGCTGCTGTGTACGGAGGAGGTTTGAATGTTGACAATCGAATGTTCGGCACCATTGGACAAAACATATAGCACCACATGTCAGGTGGTTGACTGACTGCGATCCCGAGGAAGCTTGTGACCGGGAAGGACATAACTGTGTGGGGGTAGATTCAACGATAGAACATGCACCAGCAGCAGCAACAACAGCAAAACCTTTGCTGGTCCTCTTGAGTGTTGTTGAACCTCCGACTCCGACCCCTTCCGAAATTGAGGTATACATTAGGCATTGGTAGATGCACCTGGTTTGTTGTGATGTCCGGATGAAATCAGCATGATTGAGTGGCGCTGGTATCAGCGGACCCTCCACTGTGGATAGGAGAACTCCTGAACACCAACACTGACATCATAGGTTTCGAGGAAACACAGGGGAGGTTCGAACAGGTGCAGGGTGCGCTACAGAGGGTGGCGTTATACACCGAGCCAGTGGATCTGGTACAGAGGGTGTGCAACCACCCCAATGAAATCCTCAGGCTGCAGAAGGACATCACGGACTCGATGGCCCAACACTGTCTACCGCCAACCTGTGACCACTCCAAGCTGGAGAACAGAATTTGGGGTGTGGAGAACGAACTCGCCAAAGCCAGGAGGAGACACGTAGCCCCGCTACCAGACGAGGAGCTACAAGTGGAGTCAGTGGATATGACCCGGGATGCACAGCAATCTGGAGAGGAAGTCTGCAGTTTGTGGATGCAGTTATCCAATGCTCTCACATTGGCAGCGAGGGTGGCACCCATGGCTCCCCAGACTCCAGAGGGCAGAGGCCAGAAATTCCCCGACTCCCCGGACTTTTCAGGGTCGGATCGAACTCAGTAGAGATCCTGGATTGCTCCAATCTGGATGGTCATATGACACAAGCCCACCAGCTTTCCTGACGAACCATCGAAGATGCGATACACATCCAACCGCCTGAGGGGAGTAGTCCTAGGCCAGATTCTATCACACGACCAGGAGGACAGGGAAATAGGGCTGGAAGACCTACCAGCTGATGAACATTTCCTGGGAGCAGCATTTGGGGACCACGACCGGGTAGCCACTGCGGAACGCAAGATGCAGGAAATTAAACTAAATAACCGCGAGTTCTCTCAGTACTGGGCTGAGTTTCAAGTTATTGCTGCCGACCTTGATTGGAATCTTTCGGCTTTGCGGAATGTCTTTCGGATGGGCCAATCAGAGGAAATAAAGGATTGTTTAACATATAGTGATATGCCCGAGGAATTTCCCATAGTTGTAACGGTCTGACAGAAACGGGACAATCAAATCGGACAGCGACAAGTGGGGATGGGGGACAGAATCTGGGTGGAGGAACAGGTTTTACCTCTTCCCCCAGACCTCCGGCCCCTCCGAAACTCCTGCAGGAGCCGCAGCTGGAACAGTGGCTGGGTGAACGGGATCTGCACCTATGGATCTCAGCGCCGGGAAACGAAGGATTTCGGTAGAAGAGAGGGTAAAACGGTTTGCGGATGGGAGGTGTTTGTATTGTGGAGGGAATAACCACAGGGCGGCAGAGTGCGCGGCAAGGAACATGGCTCAGACGTTCAAGGTGGCTGGAGCGGAAGTAAAGCAAGCAGGGACCAGGACAGGTCCAAACAAGTTGGGAAACGATTAAGTCAACTGAAGAAGGATGGCTCTCCAGCTGACCGGAAATAATTTGTTTCAGATGCTTCACAATGTCTTGGAATTCCGTGTTTATCTATTAGCAAGGTGGAGGTATTGGAAGGATCAATGGAAGGGAAACATTTAGTTATAACCTGCACATTGACTGTGAATAATCAAGAAATACCTACACATGTGCTGATCGATTGCAGAGTTACCGGCATTGCATTTATGGATCAGGATTTTGCTCGCCATTATCAAATACCACTTCAAGAACTGAAGGAACAATGACAAATGGAGGATATTGATGGATGACCTATTGAATCAGGGGATATTATGCACGTTGCTTAAGTAGGAATCATGATTCGGGACCATACGGAAACGCTACCTAGGTTCGTTAGGAAGTTAGGACATTATCCAATAGCATCAAACACGGTCACTTATGGATCACAATACTGCACAACACATTGTCATAATGCGCCTGTTATGATACACCGGGTCTAAGAGGAACCCCCCGAACCAGTATATTCCTCATTCGGGGAAATATTCGAACCATACATACGTCTGCAACGACTGTTTGATGGAACTATTGTCATGCTTGATGGATCTCCTTTTTTGCGAACAGTTAAGAAGAGGAAGCTTACGATAATTAAAGCATCGTTGTATGATACACATGAGGCCATCGAAGCAATGGATCTTAAGGAATGACCCCTGGAGGAGATTGTTCCTAAACAGTATCATGAGTTTCTACCTCTGTTTAATAAGGTTTCAGCTGACTGCCTCGCACCACATGGACCAGGCAGTAATCATGAAGTACACCTGAAGGAAGGCGAAACGTGAACATAGGGGCCCCTGTATTCAATGTCAAGGGCTGAGTTAGTCGTTCTCAATAAATGTCTGGAAGAGAATATGTCCAAAGGGTTCATCAGTCAGTCATCGTCACCATTTTGGGCACCTCTCATTTTTGCAAACAAACCGGATGGAGGGCTACGATTTTGCATTGATCACTGTGACATCACTGGTATAACAATTAGTAATCGGTATCCCCTCCCCTCAATATGAGAGATTTTTTATTTACTTGAAGGGGCCAAGATATATACAAAACTTGATGTCCGTGGAGCTTATAACCTATTACGGGTTACAGAGTGGGATGATGATAAGTTAGCCTTTAGGACATGATATGGGTTGTTCAAACCAACGGTTATGCAGTTCGGAACGATGAATGCTGCTGCCGTTTTCCAGTGATATATTAACAACACTATATGGGAAGCTCTGGATGAGTTGGCTTCAGCTTACTTGGATGATCTATTAATCTATAGTAATTCGGAAGAAGAGCATGTTGAACATGTTATATGGGTTATGCAAAGTCTCTTGGAAGCCGGCCTGCATTTGAAACCAGAGAAATGCGAATATCATAAGGAAGCTGTGAGGTATCTGGGTTTGATTATATCGACACAGGGGATATCAATGGATGAGGATAAGGTTGAGAGGGTGAGAAATTGGAGCTGGGAAAATCGGACAAAGAACACCAGGTTGAACAACCTATTTGAAGTACAACAATATCTCTGATTTTGCAATTATTATCGACGGTTTCTCCCTAAGTATTCCGAAAAAGCACCAACATTGACAAGGTTAACAAAGAAGGATGAACCATTTGTGTGGGAAGCAGAACAACAATTGACATTTGAAACAATGGTAACAGCCTGTACAACGGCACCAGTTCTTCGACATTTTGATCATGAATGGGAGGTCACTATTGAGACAGATGCCTCTGATTATGTGTCTGCCGGAGGTTTGTCACAGTATGATGATGAGGGCGTCTTACGGTCTGAGGCATATGTTTCAGAGAAACATACACCGGCTGAATGCAATTATAATATATACGACAAGGAGCTTATGGCGATTATTAAGGCACTTGAGGAGTGGAGACCAGAGAGTGAAGGGGCTGCGTCTCCTCTTCAGTTGCTAACTGATTATAAGAACCTCGAGTATTTCGTGGCGAAGTACCTCTTGAATCGACGACGAGCACAATGGTTAGAGTTTTCAACCAGGTTCCACTCCCAGATAGTTTATAGACCAGGAAAATCAAATGGGAAAGCAGGTGCGTTAACCAGGAGGCCAGGAGACCTCCCTGATGGGGGGGATGAAAGACTTGAAATTATGGAACAGGTGGTTCTAATGCCACAAAACCTACCGGAACCATTGCGTTTATCAGAGGATGGCCCATCCGCTCAAGGCCGTCGGTTGATTTCCGACCTTCTGATTGAAGCATATCTGACTGACCTGGTACCTGGAAGAATACTGACAGCAATTCGGACAGACAGCAGCCTGAGAGAGATTTCAATGGCGGGATGTATGGAAAAAGAAAGGCGAGTTTATTATAGAGGAAGGTTGTATGTTATGGAAGGTGGTGCCGTGCGTCGACAGATAATACAAGCACATCATGATACGGTGCTGGCAGCACATATGGGAAGAGCGAAGACTTTCAACCTTCTGGATCCTCAGTATCGCTGGAAGGAAATCCATTAGGAAGTTCACCAGTATGTACGGAACTGCCATAGCTGCCAAAGATTGCGGAGATCCCGACATTTGATGTCCAGTGTCTTTCAACCGCTACTGGTTCCGGAGAAACCATGGGAAGATATTTCGATGAAGTTTGTTGTAGGGCTACCAGAATGCGAGTGGTTTGATGCAATTTGGGTAGTAGTAGAGAGAGTCTCCAAGATGCGACATTTCATTCCCTGCCATACGACTATAGATGCCCTGGGGCTGGCAGAGTTATTGTTGTGGGAAGTGGTATGCCTCCCTGGACTCCCATTGACAATTATTTCAGATTGAGACCCACAATTTGCATCAACCTTTTGGCAACAGATATGCAGTGGACTGGGGATTGATCGAAGAATGTTGACAGCTTTCCATCCACAGACAGATGGACAGACAGAAGGAATGAATGCAAGCATGGAACAGTATCTCTGGGTGTTCGTTAGCCATCAGCAAGATGATTGGGTGAAGTGGCTTCCATCGGCCAAGTTCACTGTGAATAATGGAATGGCCAAGTCAACTAAGCATACCCCACGGAACGTGGTTCAAGGCGTGGATCCGCTGATGTCATTCGCAGGAGAACCAAACGAGGATCGAGGTCAACAATGCGTAAATGCTGATCAAGTTGAGGCAACAATGCAACAAGTTCATCAACACCTCCGAGTAGAAATGAGGCACTGTCAAGCAGTGCAAGAGGAGGGTGCAAATCGGTGACAAATTCCAGCACCAAATATTCAAGGAGGCTCCTGAGTGTGGTTGGATGCTCGACAAATATGAACTACAAGGCATACACGGAAACTTGTTTGGAAACGGTTGGGGCCTTTTACGGTTCATCATCAGTTATCCCCATATGCTTATGAGCTGGAGTTGCCTGCGTCAATACCGATCCAATGAGTACAACCTGTTTCCCTTTTGGACCCAGTGGTTGATAATCCTCTTGAAGGACAACGAATTAATCCGCCACCCCTGGAAGCAGTTGATGGTGAAGAGGAGTATCTAGTTTCGAGTTTGGAAGACAGTCAAATGGATTGGAACCAGTCACAGTATCCTATACGTTGGAATGGGTATGATTCTTTGACATGGGAGCCTGCTAAGTTTGTGGATGGGTTCCAAGCGGTAGGGGAATTTCATCAACAATATCCTATGAAGCCAGGGCCATTGGAGGATGTTCTGAGAGGACCTCGAACCTAGGAGAGGGATACTGTCATGGCTCAGGTTATGAGTGATGGGTTGGATGGTACTTAGGAATAGGATCGGGTATACAGAAGGAATTAGTGTTATGGAAAGGCAGAGATGCTGCTAGATGCGGAGATGGTTTGGAAATGTTGTAAGCTAGTGGTGGTATCGTTTGTTATGATAACGAAGTGGTCTGAGGTGTTGCGACATCGGATGATCTGGTGTGGTGGTGTTGATAAGGTGTTGTGTTTGTGGTGTGTAAGATCATGGGAGGATCTTCGGATGGTACACCGAGGCATGAGGAATGATTCAAGGGTGGCAGATGAAGTGTATATAAAGAGAGGTTGTTTGGTGTTGGAGGATTTCCTTTTCTTCTCGCTTTACTCGTTCTCTTGTATAGCAAAGCAAGTACGACTTTGAAACAGTTCTGATTCTTGTCTTGTCTTGCTTCCCGCAAAACGAACTTTGAAGCGCCTTGTCCCGATTATGATATCACAATAAAGTCGACAATATCACGCACGTCTGATCCCACCCATTACAGCAACAAAGTGCCGACAAACAGTAGGCAGTGTTGAGGAGAAGCAAATCATCTCGGTATGATTCATGACTGGGTCCTTGTTCTGGCTGGATGTGAAGTTCATAGAAGGCGGAGATTGGGAGAGAGGATCATTTTTTCGGTGCAGCTGGAGGCACTAATTCTCACTTGGGAGCTGCTTCTGACACAGCACTATCTTCAATGTCTTGAGAGTATATCGCCTACTGTAGTGATACTGCCCAGGAGGAGTGTGGGGATGGATCTAGGACTGGTAATTACATGGCTTCGCATCGGGTTGAGTTTAGTGGAGCTGTATGCACTGCAGTTGTTGTGTATGTGTCAATTTGACTTAGAGAAACAGCCAGTCAGTGTAGGTTAATGGCGAGATTCAGCACAGTAGTTATAGCACACCACACACCGCTGTCACTCCTTCTGGTGATTATGAGTGATCCCAAACACTCCCAGGCCTCACTGAGACTAGGGAATGTGATCTGAAATGCTTCCAGTGCATTCTTAGGAGCTTCGCAAAGCACCAACAGCTCTGGACGTGTATTCGCGATACTGCAATAGTTGACATATAGATTTGTCAATCATTGGCACAGCTGAGTACTCAGTATTGGTTTTGGGGAGGCATCTGAGCAGATCTGCGGAAGACTTTAAAGTTGGTACACTACACAACCAGCAGTTGTTCTTATAGTCCAATAACCTAAACCAATTTTGTCTATTATAGTCCTCTTTGTTAAACAGTTGGGTTTTACAATTATAAGAAGATTTGGGACATCATACTATGCCAAGCGTTATCTATCGAAGTCTAACTATACATTTGAATATCATCAATCTGGCTGCGGACTATACTTTGGCCAGAGAAAGGAAATATCCGGAGATGCTGATTGAGTTAACTCAGAGATCAACTTGGAGGTTGTGATCAATTAAACTTAGAGATCCATGGGGGGTTGTGATTATGCCAGTTTGAGGATGCCCTTGAAGGCCATAATCCTGTGAACATGACGGCTGTGATTGATCAAATTTGGAGTTACAATGGGGGGGGGGAAATCAAGTGAACCCAGAGATCCACAAGGTGGCACCAACAAATCAAAATTGGAGTTGTAGTTGCAGTTGGTCGATTTGAAGGTAGTAGATTTGGCAAGAGGCACACAGGGAGCAGAGACACAATACATTGTTTCTCTAGTAATCATGGGAATATGGAGGATATAGAACAACACAGTGTGCTGACAGATAATAGATGAGAATTACGAAATGAAAGCTGAAGGATAAGAGAGGAGAGATGAGAGATGAGAGATTGGAGATGAGAGATGGGAGATGAGAGATGAGAGATATGAGAAGAGAGATGAGAGATGAGTAACTAGCTGGGAGTGAAAAACAGTCAATCTTGGATTGATACTATACTTAGTATCCACTCATGTTCATGGCATAGAAAGATTAAGTGGAATGACATACCTACATGTTCTCACAAAGTGGTAGAGTTGAGAACATGAGAAAGTTAGATGAGAGGGGATGGGGGAAATCAGAATGAGGAACTGGCTCATCAGAGTACATCGTGTCGAGGTCAATTGACTGCTTCTTATACTGCAGATGCCACTCAGAATCCAGCAGGTAACATTATTGGTACCGGGTTTCTTAAATAGAATTTTGTAAGTTGTTTCTGGATTTCCCACATTCTCTCATATTCTCATCTACTGTTCTTGATGTTATCCCACATCTTTCTTTCTGGTACCCCACTGTACTATCATCGCAGAAAATGAGAGAAAGTTATCCCTCTGTAGCTGTCAATGCCATAAATACGAATTAACACCATGTACTGCATCCAGCCAAGAATGGCTTTCTCCCAGCCCATTTCCCTTCATTCTTAGAATTAACAGGTATCCCCTGAATGTTGTATCAGCTCCAGACATACCTTTCCACCAGTAACAATCAGCAGCCTGCACTGCCTGCAAGCTCAAAGGTAAAGCCAACTGATCACATTTGCACTATTGTGAATTAGCAAACTGATGAACACAGTCAAGGTACATGTCCAGCTACCCTTCTAACCAACTACCTCCAGATTGAGCACCTCCAAGTACACCTCCAACTTCACATGATTGCTGCCACCAAGTATCCATCTGAGTTGAAGACATTTTGATCTCCAAGTGTATTTCCAAGCTAGCATGAAAACAGCAACTACAGTTTGAATGATTATTGCTTCCCAGTACATTTCCGTAGTTACACAACTGCTGCTTTAGTATCTATCACAGAGTTTTCTGAATCAGATTCTGCTTACACATCTCTGAGTACTGTAAATTCCATGACTTTCCAAATCTGTGAGGTCCACAGGTTTAAAATTGAGATGGGAGTGAAATTGGAGACTTACAAATGTGAACTGTAGCCATTCAAAAATATCCGAGTAGCAGAATGTTCTGAAGCTGTGAGAACAATATACAATCCAGCTGTCATTGGTGAGGCCAAAATAGACTTCAGACATGAGCTTTTCTCTGAGCATCAGCTGATTGGAATCATTTGATTCTGAAGTTTTCAGTCGATGCCTCAGATGGTAATCTATCTACATATTCATTCGCTGGCTATATGATTGAGTGTGTTGAATGTCAGGTGTGGGCCAAAATGAATGCCATGGATTCCATAACTCAGAGTACTTGTGATGCTTATTGTATAATCCAGTCATTTTGGCAAATGCTTTCCCGCTCACATGTTCCACTCCAACAATCTTCCTATGATTCGTTGTCTTTATTAGATCAGGGGTACATGTCGGATCAGGCTTCGAGGTGCCTACAGTTACTTCATTGGGAGTATAGTCAGGTGGTGGTTCACGATGTAAATTCTTGATCAGTGAATCATTAGTTGATTAGCTCATCGATGGCCATTCAGATGCACCAACTAAAGTGGAATGACAATCAGTCCAGTTGATTTCAGCCTGCAGTTGGTAAAATTCCGCCCGCTGATTGCCCTTCATTCAACAACATTGGCTAGTATTGCTGCTAGTGTGCCATGAGTGGGATCTTATTCAATAATGTGTGCCGGAGAAAAAGCCATAAAAATTATTCCAGCGAGTGTTAACCATATTCCAGATATGGGCAGCAACCACCAATTTGGATGACTCTTGATAATGATTTAGAGGGCGATTTGGAGCCCTGAGGGATACTAGCTTGAAAGTGAGCTAATTCAGGTTTGCATATCACATTTACAGCCACATCACACCATACCTAATGCAGGGAAGGGGTAAAATAATATCACCTAACAATCAGTTTTCTTCGTATACCTGGATTTATATATCGTATCCCACACATTAACCATGCTTATCTTCTGCTGTAAATCGTTAGCAGAGAACAGAAGGTTTCTTTTATCATCACTGCAATCTACTTAGATTTTTGTTGATCAAGTGCTGCTGCCACTACAATGGGCCAGATGGTACATTATTGTGGCGTTGTGAGTAATACCTACGCTCAAGCCTCCAAGCAGCCGATACTGATAGTAGATTGTCTTAATCAAATCAGTATGTGGGTTCATACCTAGCTGTATGCCCACACAATGATCACCCAAAACTGATACGCTAGCAGGATGTTTCCTGTAGTGATAATCCTTCACTGGTGTATGGATCGTAAGGTTAACAATAATGTTCCGACAAGGAGCTGAATCGAACTCAATCACTATTGCTGCTCAACTAACAGCCGTCTTATTGAATCAGGTTGCAATGTAGTACATGCAAAGCTTATATGTAATATCCCTAGAAGTTGGACTAACCACAAAACTGGATATAGTTCATGTTGGGTTGCTGGTGATATCATAACTTATCCCTTCTATGACCATTAAAGTCATGGAACCCATATGAAGGTGAGTATGCATCCAATATCATAGTATACGAATTCGAGCATATAACAAAGAAAGGCAGAATGGGTGTGATTATGGTTTCTGTTTCTGCACCAGATTTAGTGAATCAAAGATGAAGTGAACCACAACAGTTCATGACAACAGAATGGGATATAAGAAGTTGTTTATTTAGCCAATGATCACTGCTACCTACACATTACTCAGCTATTCACTAATTGATTCTGCATCACATCTTGCATCGAGAGTAGTTTACTATGATCTGTGTCCAAAGAGCCTGTCAACGAATGGATCTCCACCAAAGACAGCAAATATGGCTCCCTTGGGTGGCCTATTTGCCACACAACTTCACACTGAGGACAATTTCGGATGGTCAGATAATCGTTCACAAACTGCTACCCACAAAGACAGTCCATTTGGGAAACACACCTATCAATTTCATCCCTTGCATGTGTATGGTTGCCCACCTTCACAGTAGCCATTTCCAGGTGCTCTGCAGTTGTATCACTACTGTCCATTCAACATGACAGATTGTTCACACCAAAACTCCAGTACAAGCTATGAATTTCCAAGTTTTAAGCCACCATTGCATAGATATAACCTCCACCAAGGCAGGGATGGCAGCTGTCAAATGGTCACCCGCCCACAGTGTTCAGGACAAGAGGCATCATCTCCAGGTGCACTTAGAGTGCCTCCACGACTGCCAGCAAACAATCCTGTTTGTTGGCAAACATCTTCCAGCTCTACTCCACCTGAACATCCTCCCTACATCGCATTATGTCGTGGTAGAACAGTTTGAGACAGTTTCGAGATGGATGTCTCCACAACGAGATAATAGTTGCTAAATTCGGAGTGATATTCCAGAACTGGGTAACATTGGAATAGTGTGATACAGCTGATTCGAGTTGATGACAGTAGTTCAAGATGAATTTTTTGAAGTGTGAAAGGATCATTCTCAACTCATGCAAAAAGCGAAGGTGAAGAGATACGCAACACACAACAGATCTGGGTGAGCATCTGAGCAAAAAAGTGACAGAAAACTTTGCAAAGTTGCCAAATTCAATATTTATGGCTGTGATTCACTGGGTGTCAAATGGCAACGATTACCTCATGTCGCACAAACAACCCCAAGCCCCATGCACAGAAGCGACAAATAAGGAGTAGCTGATTCAGTTCATCAGCAAAAATGCAAGCCCAGAAGAGCCTTATGTTCTTAAATCAACCTTCAAGTGGACCTTGGAGCAGGATGAATCGGATGAAGAGTATATTGGATTATACAAAGATGGGCAAATGATGGATGACCCTATTCATGGGCAGATTCTCCACAACTATTGTCTTTGAAAAGCTTTCACAATGAAAAAGGAATACAATTTGAAGATATTATTGGTAGAAATGAGGAGAGCTACATGGAAGGAGATTGCTGAGCATATCAATAGACAGGCAAAGATAATCCCCGCTAGCTGTATTAAGGCTTGCTATGCCCCTCTGCTAATTATTCAACATAGACTTTGGAAGGTTCCGAAGAGTGTGGAAGAGTGGAGGGACAGGAGAATGGTGTGCATGTGGATGATACTTGTATTAATGTAAGTTCTAATTGCAAGAATATAATTAATTGTATTCAACACATATATATTCATTCCAATACTTGCTTGTCTATCAAATATCTAACATTCCAATGATTTTCAGAAGTGCCAGACATTAAGCCCATCAGCCCAGCATATGTTAGAGCAACTGAAAGAAAACATTGAGGATTCAATGAAAATAGACACATGTGCAAGGGAGGTTTAGGAGCCATTGGAGGATGGTGAGGAGGTCTTCAATCAAGATAATAACAGTTCAGTATTAAACACTATTCTCAATTCAATCCACAAGCAATTTGAACATCAGTGTTTTGACAAGTCAGTCTCGCTGTGGAGTGGGTATCCAATTTGTCAATTGATTGCTGACCGAGTCTCTGGCAACAACTATTCTTACCCTGGCCTGCCTGAGAGTAACTTTCTGGCTCTCCGGGTTTGGGCAATAAGGTTCATTGTGAGGAGATGGGTTTGGGATTGAGACATGCCAGGAGCGCTGGTGTCAGATGAAATGGGTCTAGGCAAGACTTTTAACACAGTGGCAGCAGCTATGATATGCAAATTGCTGACCATGAAGGTTGTTATGGGGTTGCCGCTGAGAGTTTTGTGGGGTAATACCTTTGAAGAGTGGGTGGAGATGACGTAGAATCACTATCCTGAGATTGTCAGTGATGAATGGGAGTGGTATCCATTGCACAGTCTCAATTTAGTTCCCTACCGTCCTTTGGTAATATAGACAACTCCTTCTCTTGGGCATCCAGTGGGTACTTCAGCATATGAACGAATCCTGGTCATCATAATGGTTGGAGTGGCAGAGAAATTCAAGAGTGTCATCAACGAGATGACATATGCAACTTATTTCAAACATGAGACCTTTGTGGACATGGAGAATGTGAATCTCACCAATGAGGATCTGACTACTGGTATTGAACAGCTGGAAACCAGATGGAATATCTACCTTACTTCGAATGATGCCTGAACATCCAGAGCCAAACCATCAAGCAACAGCCAGCTCACATTCTGTGAATGAAGTATTGGGATTGCTGATGAATCCCATTGGAACAAGATGAAAAACAGAGTTGGTTGGCAAATTGCGATTAACACAAGAATTGTATTGAAACAACAAGTCACAGCAATGCTGGGATGCCATTCACACTATGACTGGTGTTATCAGACGATGTGGCTGTATTCAGGTGTGCCTGAAGATCCACAGGATGATACTGGGATGGAAAAGAATAGTGCAGAGACAATGCATTGCACAGTGTAGAGTTTCATGCATGTGATCCGGACTGAACACAAAGAAGCCCGATAGGATGTTGCTGAGCAGCTTAAACAGATTTCAAAGTGCTGGGCAATAAGAAGGTGGTCAGAATTGACACTAGCCAATTGAAAGCCACATTATTGGATACCAAAAGAGAATGCATGCCTCATCTTTCTGGAGCTGATTGTGGATGACCAAGCAAGCTGAAGATACCTGTGGAAAGATACACCATACATGGTGATACAAAAGCCTGGAGGGTTTATAGATAGTGGCTAGCATGACGATTATTAGTGTAGGAGACGCCGAGGATTTCAATGACATTTCAGAACAGTGGTACAAGGGATGGCTATTAAATGTGTCAGAGGATTCTTCAATTGTCAGAATGCTGAGAGAGGAATTTCTGCCAATGGTTGTCAACACACCTGTGGAGTATCCCGAACATGACTAAAGTGACACCATGAGTGCACCATTTCTTCTGGAACCAAAGTGCAATGACAATTCACTCTCCAGTGCATGCACTGCCCAAAAGGCTGGGCTCTTTTGTCCTCTTTCTGGCCAAATTCGTCATTGAAACTGGTGGCTAACCAAGTATTTTGGGGATCATGTGGATGTATTGGACATGTATGCAGAAATGGGCAACAATGAACCCGGTGAAATGCAGCTGAACTTCCATGATTCACCAAATCCTTCTGCATTCATAACTACACCTTAAGTGGGGAGAACAAGCCCACATCCTATAGTAGCACACCCTGTGGTAGTAACTCAAAAGTTCTGCGTAATAAATCGGCAGCACCGGACATTTGCACAAAATATCTGGCTAGGGCATAACAGAGTTCCACAAATATGGTTACTGAATATGTGGCCTGGTGGCAATGACAACCACCCAGGTGATCATCACCAACGCTCTAGAGTGGTGCAAATGAGAGTCCAGTACAGCTTGATGAATCTACCAAACATCAAGACATTCAGGATTCACTGGATGCTGGAGTCCTGTGCCGACCATACAACATGGCTGATAGAGACTTGACACACATTGCTGTCTGAGAAACCATCATCTTAGATTGCTGGGACAGCGAATTATGGTACTCCTTTTGAGACATTCAACCAACCTAATCTTCTTAACAAATACACATAGTCAAAAATGGTCATTTGTAAGGCACACTTTACTGGATAAGTAAATCATTCCTCTCTGTCATTTTGAAGTGAATCAAAGTTCTGATGTTGGAATAGTTGTTTCTAAAATCAGAAACAGTTAGGGTGGGATTTCATTGGTGTTTTTAATTCATATTAATGACAAATATGGGATATAGTCAAGTCATAAGCTACGATTACAAGTTCCAGGCTCACCAACCTCATGCAAAATATCATGAATGCAATAATGGGATAAAATCCAGCGAAAGGGTTGTGATCTTCAGTTGGTTGGAAATTTGGGATGGACCAAAAGGCTGAGACCTGGTAAGAATTTCGATCTTGAAAGAATACAAGATGTAAAATTCAATGACTTTGAGATGTACTGGAGAATCCTCAGTATATCATTAGTGTCATTATGACAGCCAGCACTTCATATATAGTGATTACATTTGACAAGAATGATAGTCTAGATGATATTGGGTACTTGTGGCAATATATGAAATACGAATTTGCTAAGTCATGGTTAAGCTACAGCTTTTGCTAGCATATGATCAAAGTCCAGGTGCACCAGAAAATAATTGGCTTATGTCTTGAGTGTCATTATGACATATTCAGCACTGCAGATTTGCAAATTCAATTTTGCAATAAACACTGTCAAGGCGATATTGAGTACCTGTGTCACAATATAAGACACAGCTTGCTGATTAATGGCAAAGCCACTGCTTCTCCTGCCATATAACTTCTGCTGGCATATAATCGACGTTCAGATCCACCGGAGAATTCTTGGCATCTCTCTTAATTATTATTATCACTGATCCCACACTGCAAATATGCCAATCCCAGGAGGCAATGAATACTGCCTAGGCAATATTGAGTACCTATGCCCCAATAGGAGACATGGCTTGCTTATCTGTGCCAACGCCATGGCTTTTGCACATGTAGGTTACAAGTTCAGGCACAGGTCAGCTCAGTATCCCAGAGTGTGTTGATCGGACACAGGTTGCCAATTGTTGGCTCAGCTGCAGCGTCCACTGCAGGGTATTTCCTGGCATATCATCAAAGTTCAGGTACAACTGAAATCTGCAATCCAGTTCAGTACGAGGTTCTTGGAATGGTATGAAGTCATTAAGGACAAGCTGTGATTGATCATGGAAGTTGTAATCCAGCCCAAGCATGCCTCTTGAAGGACAAATTAGCCACTGAACTACTTATACCTAGTCTGTAGTGTAGTTTATATTTTCATTTCATTTATGCTCATCATGTTTTCTTTGACTTTGAATCAGTAGAACCAGCAAACACAGCTTGTGATCCAACAAGATACTATACATTTCAGGGAAGACGGCTGATCCCTCCCAGGCTCGGCTAATATATGAATTGATCCATTATTTGTATGTATAGGCCACCGTCATAATGCCTTGAACTGTCCACTCCATGTCAGTTGTATAATGGATGAAGGTAGCCACTATATACAGCACCATAAATGCACAGCCATGGCCATTGGTAAGCGCACTTAGCTCGATATTGACTGAGTAGTACGTTTGGTCCTATACTTTCGAATCCTAAAATAGCTTCTGCTAGTTTGAGCTCTATTAAAAGAGGTGGAGCTTGAGAGCAACAATCTTATGGACATATTCTGCTCTACCACTCTTCAGATGGCAGGCCGGCAACTCCTGCTCGCCCCATGTACTGCACTTACTCCAGAAGGACTATGTTGTCAATTCTTTGGTGCAGACTTCACAGGATTTTGACTTGATGTATTTGGGCTGCCAAAACTCATATCTGAAATTCATTATCTAAACCAATTCCCAACAAGACAGATTCTAAAGAGAGACTATTGAAAGCTCAAGAGGAGCAAGGACAGCTTCTAAGAGTGCAATCGACTCTCAGAGCAAGGTGAGCCTGCTATCGCAGCGTTTGCATTGAATCCAACATAACCATTCAACCCTCAGTACACCTCAATTCCCCAGAACAGCATGTGTATAATCATTCCTCTGCCCACTGTGACATGTCATCTCACTATGCATTCATACCATCATCATATATAGCTTTCAATGCCAATTTTTTTTTCAAGTCAACCTTCTAGTAGTGAGACTCATAATGAATATGTCATTTAACAGTGTAAAATTTACTGCATACTACGCAAAATATCCAAATGTGAGTGAATATTCATTACCCATATGTTAACAGTCTTGGCATTGACAAGTACTTAAATCAGTAAGATTACCCCTGAATCATCCATTATAGCTTACCATTCTTTCTCTTTACCTGTCTCTCTTCTTTGTGCACTAAATTCTCTCCCTCCTCCATTAACTGCAACATTTATGTGAAGGTTATTCACCAGACATAGCCCAGATGAACACTTCAAATAGATGTTATGCTTATGATATTGCCCTATAGACTACTAACACAGCTGCAGCATCATGAAACAATACAATATCATGAAAATACATGTGTCATTCCGGCCAATATACCACATATGGAGATTCATATTTCTCCTCCATGTTCAACCCACTCTGCATGAACCTTGCAACTCAGCTGTCACTCAAAAGGTTCCAAATCTGTCGAGTGCTGCAGCCACTCAATGCTGTAACAATGCAATACAATACGGTCACCTTCAATCCTCGAACTTTTACGCATACTTACCATATTTTGAGTAGTCATATCCCAGGGCACATGCTCTCCTTGAGGTTCCCAGTGATTTATTTGGGCAGCATCTAGGGTTAGTTAATAATACAAACCATATTAATTTCACAAGTATTCTTCCAGTGTATCTGGTTCAGGTGGGTCTGGTTCTATTCTATGAGTATTTGCCTAAATAAACCTCCAATTCGTGCATCCATACTTAGTGTAGTTGATAGGAGTGCCAACATTTGGCATTAGGAATCCATCTATTCCAGTGCACTGGAAAACAAGCTAAATTACATTACTGGACTGCTGTTCTTGATATATATATGAACAATTGAAGTTATCCATTTTGACCCATTTCAAAGTGCGCCTCGAATTATGTCCTCCACAACCTTGTGCGTCTTCTCACGCGATCGTCCTTATTATTGTATTGCACTGAACCTTATATTCAACAGTTATATACTGTCTTCTACATTCTCCAATATCTATCATCATTCCAGCAAATGGAACCTGCATCCAGCCAGGTGACAATTCACTAATTACAGAAGAATTAAGAAGCACACCTTGAGAGAGCACTTGCATTTAGGAAAACAGCCAATCTTCATTGTCCATGAAATGTTTGCATTATCACCATCTGCTTTCATGAATTCAATTGCAGATGACTAATGTCTCTGATGTCATGAATGCAGGAGAACGATGATACTGACCAGGTAAGTGGTGTTGATGAAAGTGACAATATCAGAAAGTGCACCTGATCATTGCACAGTGAAGAAGATGATTTGGATTTCCAACAGGAGGTCCTACTTGTAGGCTAGGTGTGCCAGGATAAGTCAATATGAACTACAAAGTATCCATTGCCCAAGAAACACAGCCATGCTGATACTGCCATGGCACACCCTCTGCTTTCAAATTCCGGAAATCCAACTGGGGCAATTGTACCACCATAGCTTAAATGCCAACAGTTGACCCTCCTCAACAAATTTTCCTAGTATGATGGTGCACCACCCATCCAGACTCTCCTGCCACCCAAGTCTAGTGGATATCGCAATGTTCTACAATCCAAGGCCTGAGGATATCAGAACATTCCCCAACACCAAAAGGCCACTTTTGCAGTAGTGAAAAGGTTTATGTAGGCAATGGTATTTACCAAGACTCTCCTAATATTATCCAATAAGCAGTACTCGATGGTTGAAGAAGATTCGAAACTACCAACTAAAGCTTACAATTTGCAGCAGGCAGTGGCAGATACTCCTGTGGGTACACGAACTGTGTGTTGATTGCCCAGTGATGCAGCTCTCCCAATACATCTGCAAACATGTGAAGCTGGAAGTTTTGAATTCTGTTTAATCCTCCTCTATCAAACTTACAATATTCACTATGCTTCAAAATATACACAGTTAAAAATGAAGATTTGTACTACTTGAGGACTGTTGGTACCAGGGGTTGGTCAAACTGTGGTCAGTAGTCACTGATTGGATGTTAGCTCTGAGACTGAGTTCTGCATCCATGCTATCGAGATCGAGCTCCTGTTTGATGATGCTTATCCCTCAACAGTTGTGGATGATTAGAAATCATAGTTCAACCTGATGGAAGTTCTGGATTTAATTTACCATCAATTCTTCTTCACTGCCAATAGCTTGGAGTGCCAGCCTTCTATATCACAGTTCTTTCAACCTCTCGCTCTGCAGCCTTTAGTGCTGGTGGCCACAGCTATTCATTTTGCACAGTCAGAATATGCCAGTGGAAATGTGGATAAGGTTATGTTTTGTCCTGATGATTATTGAAGTACATTTTGCACATCCCCTTTGATAACTTTTGCACTGGGAAACTACTGCACTCATCAATCATACATTTGTGGGCCGCTTCATACCCCTTGCCCCATGTGGCACAATTCTGCCAGGATAGGCTCTCCTGATTTCCCCATCGGTACTCCATTGCCTCAATTGACAGTGTTTTATTTTGTGTCTCGCTTAATTCTTGCTTTTTTGGCACTCCTGAGCTTGGATGGGAGCTCCTTAATCCTTTCTGTCTGGATTGGCACTCTACTATTTCATTCTGCACATAATACCCCCCTTTCGATGCTGTGCAGCCAGGACAGTGGCCGCACTTTAATGACCTCCAGCACCCATTGGTCTGGATTGTGGCTCCAATTCTTCATTCCTCACTGCTTTCCCCTCGTCTGTTGTGGTACTTCTCTTGTGGGATATGGAATCTACAATCACCATCACACTAACTTTGAGATGATTGGAGCTCCTCTATTTCATTCAATGCTCAACACCCCGCCATTTCGGTGCATTTCTGGCAGTAGGGGTGCTCCTCTGCTGGGGTAGGTTCTCCTCAATCCCCATCAGCACTCCTCAGCAAAGATTGGCTCTGTTCTACTTCATTCTGCTCTCCTCCAACACCTTCTGTGTACTTCTCGATTTCACACAGCACTCCCCATCTGGTGCTCCTCTTTTCTTGGTAGTTACTCCCCATATTCCTTCCAATATATCATATTGGATTTCAAATGCCAATTTAGATTTGCAGCTAGCTAACATCCCATTGCACCATTAAATAATATTATAAATTGAGCCAAATTAGATTGGAATTCTAATTGATCCGCACGCCACGTACGAATTATCAGTACATGCAAGCAGCACTTCGAGCTTGATTGGACTGTTGGTGAAATGTATGTTCCAGCCTTAGTCAGCCCGGCTGAGATGCGAGAAGTAGCAGATAACATTGATATGATGTTTCATTAATATCGTTCTATTGCTTAGTTGCATTATTGTTTTGGTGTACCTGCATTCAGGTTTGGATCAGTTGCCTATTTCTCTGGTTCCTTAAAGCTGCGAGGCAAAAAATAGAATGTTGAACAACATGATAGCTTGTATAAGCATGATTTAGAAGTAATAATGGACAATAATACATGCATCATATTTACCATTGAGGGTAATCGATGTTCATGTGCATCTGGAAAGTCTCAGACAACCCCTCCAGACCTACAACTGTATGTTCATAAGAATCCAGGCATTCTTCAATTTTTGTTTGGTATTCCCACGTTGGTGCAGCAAAACTGCCAGGTGCACCTAATGTTCAGGTTGGCGCTCTGATATATTCCCAAAACCTACTAAACTCACACTTGTGGTACTCCTGTACCAGTTATCAGGGATCCGAGTGTTACACCTTTGGGATTGTTGACGGTTCCCGGGTCATGAATGATCACTTGATTGGGCTGTGATATGGTGTGTGGCATATACAGGTCTCAGCCAGAGATGAGTCTCGTATGGCTGGAGCGGAGATGTCCTGTATGGCCGGAGCGGAGATGTCTTGTAGGCCTGAGAAGGTGATGACTCGTATGGCCGGAGATAGTGATGTTTCGTATGGCCGGAGACGGTGATGTCTTGTGTGTGGCTGGAGATGACTGTTGACTCTGATATGGGCTGATGGCATTCAGCCGTATTTACACTCTCATATATATTGGCCTTGTGGCCCTTTTAGATATTATCCAATTAAGCTTCAAAAGCATCACAATTTCAACAGCTTATGAGCCCGGATATTGCTACTACCTGAAAATTTCGTGATCTTTCCTATAATCTCTTTCACGATCTTGACATGAGCCTCCACAACTCTACGCCTCGTCCGTGTAGCAACAACCGCATAAACAACACCGAAACTCAACACCACGATCTTACGATGTCTTCCTCGGAATCAGCTTTCAACACAAGCAGGTGGGGTGACATTCCTAAGCTCACTCACACAAACTATGACGAATGGAGAGACAACATGATACTCATCCTATCCGCCATGAGAGCACATGCAATCATCACCGGAGATGACCCTGAACCTCAGCCTCTAGATTTTGACCACCATGACAACTATGATGATTGGAAGGCTAAGGCAGCTGAAGCCGCGTCTATGATCAGACTTTCCTGTTCCCCCGAAGTATGGCGCATAGTCAAGGGAATGGGAAGCCCTCTCGGAATGTGGAATATGCTAGGAACCAGCCTGGACACCACCAGATCTTATAGTGGCAGACAGGACATCATTCGCCAGTTCCGTGCTTGCCGACCTAAGGACGACGAAGCATGTCCATCATACTTCACCAAGCTCAGTAACTACCGCATACAGCTGGACCATACCGATGATGCCATAACCGATCGAGATTTCCGCACGCAAATATTCACATCACTGCCATCCAAGTAGGCGATGATATCAATGGTCTTAAAGCATACAAGGCCCTTATCAACACCCGAAGAAGCCATGCATGTTCTCTTAGAAGAAGAAACTACAGCCAGCATCACCAAAGAACTCGGAGATCCATCCATGTGGGCCGCCCATTTCTCACAAGTGGCGACTACCGGGGCCGAGGCCAACGCCTTGGGCAAGGGCGTGGTGGACGCGGAGGACGCGGTGGACGCGGTGAACGCGGTGAACACGGTGGAAACAGTGGATCCGGAGACAGTCACGAAAGTAAGTTCACCAATTGCCACCTTGACCGCCATACTACAGATGCATGCAGAAAGCGCAAACGCATGCAGGAGGGAGGAAACAATGGAAATGATGAGCACATTTGCGTCCAGTGGGGGCTCTAAGGCCACGTCAAAGTCGATTGCGTCTCCTACAAATGTATAAAGGGGTGGTGGAAATTGAAGAAAGCCACTGCTACAGCAGCCCTCGCTACGACCGGAGACTGCGATTGCTTCTGACGAACCGGCTGTGCTATTGCTGCCGCCGTAGCTCCGAAGTGGGTCATTGATTCCAGAGCATCACACCACATTTGCAATGACCAGAGCAGCTTCCCAACATTCAAAACCCTCTCACTTCCTATAGTAATCGACCTCGGAGACGACAATCCAGTCACCGCCACGCATTATGGCTTCATCAACATCATACAGGGCGATCAAGTCGAAGCCCTCCATACTCCTACTTTTCGATGATCCCTTCTATCAATCAAGCAATTGGATTTGGGCGGGCATACGACTATATTTCGGGATGGAAAATGCTCCATAACTTCGCCATCTTCTTGTACTCTCGCCGGAAATCTAGTCAATGGCATATATATAGTAGTCCACCCAACCGCACTCCTATCATCGACTACCGAGGGCGGGAAAAAGAGAAAGAGAGACTGCTCACTTCCAAGAGTAATCATCAATGAACCTACAATCGAGTCTTCAGAGATCGCACCTACAATTCCACCAGCTTGCTCTGTTCGAAAGTCAAGACTATGCCACCAACGACTAGCTCCATTGAATCCTACTGCCATAATGCCAACAGTTGAGGGATATACACACGATGATTCTATGTGCACAGTCTGCATCCAGGCCAAGCACAAACAAAGGTTCATCAAAGTACCAGTCAAGCACACTACGAAGCCCTTTCAACTTGTACATTCGGATGTGTGCGGTCCCTTCTCCACACCAACCTTCGGAGACAATCCATAATGTATACTATTCATTCGACAACCACACGAGGTACACATCCGTATGGCTACTCCCAAATGAGAATGCCGAGACCTGCACCTCCACGTACTAGTCATTTCAGGCCCCAGTAGACTCAATCGGATTGGAGATCCAGTGATTCCGGTGCGACAATCGATGGGATGAATACGACAATAAGACCTTCCGATACGTCCTCGTGGCTGGCGGTACACCATACGAGCCATGCCCTGCATCAGCTCACCATGAGAATGGAGTTGCCGAACGCATGATCCGTACAATCACTGAAAAGGCCCGGGCGATGATGATAGACTCCCTGGCTCCAGTTCAGTTCTGGGGAGAAGCAGTGAATACCTCGGTCTGTTTCTATCAGAGATCACCAGATGAAGGCCTGAAAAGAAGTGACCGAGATGGCTATCAAACACCGTACGAAACACCCTGCGGAATGCTGCATGGATTTGGAAAACCTACGCATGATGCCGACGGTAACAAGATATCGTATCAAGTTTCTCTCCACAACCTACGCCGATTCGGATGTTATGCCAGCAGAGTCATCCCCAAAGTCCAACGCTGAGGCAAATTCGGCCCAAGATCAAAACCTTGCATGATGGGATGGTACACACAGAACTCAAAAACATTGTGGAGGATATGGGATCCCGAATTCCAGAAGGTGAAAGCCCAATCAGGAGTCATCTTCGACGAAGAGAGAAATGCACACATGTTATGCCTGCATGAAGGAATGAAATCGATACCGATATGTTTGGACTATCAAAAGTCAAGGAATACATCGAGGAAACAGATACCAGAAATGAGCCTCTCCGAAGACAAGACACTCAGCCTACACAGTCAGGTAAGAGATCCACATCTCACATGCATGAAGCTCCTAATGAGGAAGCAGAAAATGCCCACCGCCGGCGCCTCCACCGTAATAATCAGACTGCCCAGCGTTCGGCAGCTGATGCAGAACACATCACCTCAGCCAGCGCCTCGGTAGAGAGGATCAGACTGCCCGGCGTTCGGCAGCTGCAATCAAGAAATCAAGCCAAGTACCACCAGCAGCTCCAGCTCCAGTTCCAGTTCCAGCTCCAGCTCGGCAAATAGGGAGTCGTGTTACAAGAAGTCAAGGTAAAGCCTCCGCAGAAGCATTGACAGCATCCACAGCAGATCCATTTACTTAAGCGGAAGCTATGGAAAGCCCTCAACGAAATCATTGGAAAAGAGCCATGGAAGAAGAAAGCACGTCAATCCTGCTCAATAACAACTTCCCAGCTCTCAACTCCCAGGAAGCACGGCAACTGAAAGCCAGGCCGATTGGCTCTAAGTGGGTTTACAAGACTCAACACAATCCTGACGGGTCTATATGGTACAAAGCATGGCTAGTCATAAAGGGAAATGAGCTGATGGATTTCGGTGACACTTATGCCCCTGTTGGGAAGCTAACTACGTTTCGGTATCTCATCCCTCTCATCGGGAGATACGGATGGAATATTGACCACTTGGATGTAGTTGCTGCTTTCTGAAACCCTGAAATTGACGATGACGACATCTATATGACTTTGCCAGGAGGATGGCCAGAGGGCCTCATCGCACGAAAGATCATTGTCAGACTCAGGAATGCTCTCTACCACCTTATACACGCTCCATGGCTATGGCACACTGATATCAATGCTGTTCTACTCTCCCTTCGGTTCACAGTCTTCAGCCGACCCCAACCTCTATCTCCAGAGCAATGGTATTCTAATACTTCTGTATGTTGATAATATCTCCATGTCATATCTGGAGACTGCCACCATAGCGGCAATCAAGGTCAAGGCAATAATCTTAGAGAAATATAAGATCAGAAACTTCGGCCCGGTGGGCGAATTCCTCGGAATCGAGATACACCACAATGGTACCGGGATCAGTCTTGGTCAGAAAGCCAATATCACCAGAATCCTCCGACAATTCGGCATGGAGCATACTCAGAGTGTCTCGCCGCCCATGCACCCCAATGTAAAGTTGGACTTGGCCGAGGATCGGAGGGAGAACGAATTAGATGATATCACAGACTATCAGGCAGTCGTGGGATCACTAATGTATGCAGCACTTGCAACTCGGCCAGATATCTCGTATGCGGTCGCTGATTTTGCTCATGACAATTCGCAGCCATTCACCAGCCATATGACCACTGCTAAGAGAGTCCTTCAGTATCTCAAATCTACAGCCGATTTTTCGCTACACTTCGACCACAATTGCATCGACATCAACATCGGCAATAGTCTTCTATGGTACTCAGATTCCGATTGGGCCAATGACAGCGCGGACCGCAAATCTCAGGGAGGCCATGTGTTTCTCGCCAGCAATGGAGCTATCTCATGGCAGTCGCGAAAGCAAAGTCTCATCGCCGGGTCAACTCTCGAGGCCGAGTTCATCGCATGCTTGGAGGCCTTTTGAGAAGCGAAATGGTTACTTCAATTACAGAATGACATTCACAACAAAGACTCACTACCGCTGCCAATCAATTGCGACAATCAAGGTGCTCTCACTCTCAATACCATGGGAATCATCAAAGCTCGAACTAAGCATATTGACATTTGCTAGCACAACAGTCGAGATCTGCATTGACAGGAATAGTCAGCTACTCCTACATAAACACAGACAAAAATGCGGCGGATATACTAACGAAAGCACTTACTAAAGATAAGCATACGAAGTTCACAAAAGCAATGGGTTCATGGTATTTGGAGGTCAATTGGAGGTTGTAAGAATACGGATTTCTTTGTTCATATGAATGGTCATCCTCAGGCTATGGCAGTACTCTTTCCCTGCTCACATGCCACACAGGGTTTTAAGGAGGCTACTATGGGCATCATTTGTTTATTTGTGTGTTTGTTTGTTGTTTGTTTTTCTTGCTCCATGCAGCATAGCAAGAGGGGAAAGTGTTGCATATACAGGTCTCAGCAGGAGATGAGTCTCGTATGGCCGGAGCAGAGATGTCTTGAATGGCCGGAGCAGAGATGACTTGTATGGCCGGCGACGGAGATGTCTCATATGGCCGGAGATGGTGATGTCTCCTATGGCCGGAGAGGGTGATGTCTCATGTGGCCGGAGATGACTGTTGACTGTGATCCGGGATGATGGCATTCAGCCGTACTTACACTCTCATATATATTGGCCTTGTGGCCCTCTTAGATAGTGTCCAAATAAGCTTCAAAAGCATCACAATTTCAACATGGTGATTGATTAAGGTTGATCAATTATAAGCCAGCACTATCACAACACCAATGACTGCCAGGCAAAAATCCCTTGACCACATCGTCACCACCCATCCACGAATGTTGTCACGGTTGCAATGGTGTCTTAATATAATGCAAACACACATCGCGATATTCTCTATGGACAAAGATATTGAATGGTGCCAGCCATCATCACCTCTATATGAGGTAATTCTCGATTGGCATCAGCTGTTAGGGGGGTGCTTATCTCTCAAGTACAGTTCCTTATGCTCGGTCCTAGATTCCATATTCTTTTGTTATACATATCTCCAGACCAAGTGAACTGGTAATCGATTGCAATCAAATATGCAAGAGGACAAAAGGATATCTCACTTTCTGAAGCTTCCAGGAATATTGTAACCAGATCCAATCAGGGTGTCAAGCAATGTTGACAATACATATATTTCCTTAATTCCCTGGCTCATTCTGTCGACATCATAAGTTCTTCCTTTCGGCCTTAAGTTGTGGCTTCGTTTTTTGTAAAGGATTGACTCTTCCTTTCCATGTACATCGTCAGGGATCAGCCTGATATTGACTTGTGGCTGAAACTTCGAATTCAGAAAATACTGATTGTCGCTGAAAATCCCGAGGCATCGATGATATTTCTCTATCGAGGTTTCCTGTACATTCTTCCTCAGGCACACTTTCATTTAATTCTTCCGAAGGGAATTGCTGATATTCAAGAACATGTTGTAATGCCGGTTCCGGCTGAACCAATTCAGCTATCCACCAAATACACTGAGCGGTGAGTATATATTATCATGGTTGGAATGTAGCTCACAATTTCGCAAAAGTCCACAGCAATACGTCGGCATCCTTTTCAAAGGTAATACTCATCTGAGGTGTGGTGCTGCCGCTACAAAAAGCTGATAATATTTTATAATAATAATATTGGTATAGGTATCATAAAAACGCAATAATATTTTAGGTTCTTTCTTCGCTGGTAGGTTTCTGACTGTTTGCTGCGAGAGCTTCTTCTTCTCATTGCTGTGACAATGTGAGTTCTGTATAGATGGACCGTCAGTTGATGGTTGACTTCAGAATCTCGCTATTACACCATCATTGCCAGATAACTTATCTCCAAGAACATCTAGAGTGCCTCATTGAGAGTGGCATGAGTTCCCTTTGGTTATCGTGTTCATGTATGAGTTGTTTCAAGGCGTTGCGCCCTCATTACAGGCCATCCCCATGTCATGATATCAAATGCACATAATGACAACTCATAACTTCAACTTTGACATCTTGCTTCTCATTTGTTCAGTAGTTGGAACATCTGACGACTCGTAGTCTTATCAGTGCTTATCATACTATATATCAATAGCTCTTCAGAATTAATTGCCTCGCCTGAATCAGGTTATTCGGCATTCCATCAGAGACATAATCGGCGACCAACCGATGCTCCTCCAACGTCGAATATCACACATCAGCCCGATAAGACTGAAGCAGTATGACGTTGCAATGCATACTAACTCAAACCAATGAGCAGGGTTGCTTCTGGCCTCTTATCTTAAGCCAATGCCAATAATCCCTCAGACACCGCATGCATAGGGCTCGACCTTCTGTAGACAGGGGAGTGACGCAACGTGTTCCCACCACTGACTGCGTGGGCTTGCAGATCCCTCTTACTTGCAGTTTGCGTTATGTCTGCTGCACACTTAATTCTGTGTATGCGCAACTTAACTGTGTGATGTCCTGCTAGATAGGATATAGTGGAAGTGGCCAATAATTGTGCGCACTGCTGAAGGTTTTTCACTTCCCAGTAATGGCGACATAATTGCATTATCAGAAGTGAATTCATTAGCGCAAGCGTGCTCGTCGCCAATTGATTGACACATGGCCCAAGTGTGATCCCACTAAATACCACTTGGCAGACACACATCATGTCATCTTAGAGCGGCAGGTGTTTTGCATATGACTACCATAGTGGTAGTAGCCGCATGTACTCTCTGCGATTCATTCATGTATCATCACGACTGCTGAGGAAAACCCCTATTATCAGCTATGGCCAGCGGGATGGAGATACTTGAGCACAATATGAAGGAAGGCTATTGAATGGTACAAAGAGGCAGATGATCCGGAGGACGACAGCCGGATGGATACCAATCAGTCGGGAGATCTGTATCAGAAGGATACTTTGTGTCCCAACACACTGGAGGATTGAAGAGATAGCATTTGCTCAGTGGAAGTTCTGGCCGACAGGGTATCAGAGCAAGGGAACCACATGACTAGAGGCTAGGGATCATTTATCTAGAGAACAGCGTATTTCGAATTAGCAGTTAGAGCACAGAGAGAAGAGGTATAAAAACCTCTCAATTCTCCGCTGGTATCAAGGGCCACCTTCCCATAACAGAGAACAAGCCTTATTAATATATTCAGATTGGAATGCTATTCTACAATTGTTCTATTCTGATTAATTTCTGCGCCTGAGTGAAGCTTTGAAGTCAACCTGCTACTAGTGCATGTACAGGTCCAATATCAAGTCCGATAGTGAGACGAGATAGAGGGATACATTGAAAGGATACATCTAGTTGAGCGTATCTTTGAGTGGATTCCTCCCGCTTTACACCATGTTGCTCGGAAGGCTGGCCAGAATGCCTTCCCACAGTCTGATGCTCCCCTGAAATTGACACTTCTAAGTTTACACTCCACATTCTCTCCTACACTCCAGGAGGCTCCCAGTTACTCAAATACATTTTTCTGATGTGAAAGAACATAAAAATTACATAAACCCAAAGGAAACATACAAACCCAAAGGAACAACATAAACCCAAAGAAAAAACATATACACTCTCACTGCTTGCAAACCAGCTTGTTTCTGCCTCTCTCTGTATCTGTGTTGCTGTGCCCAAGTCCTGTTGTGAAGTTCCAGACAGTGCCAAGCCAACTGCCAATCAAACTATCTCCTCAGGGATTGTGTATACAGCCATTGAAATTTGTTCCTGGCCATCTATAAACAACTCAGGGTCTGCATTTGATGTTCATTGGTGGATGGGTTGGGCTATGTTTCGCATTCTACTCGCATGGTATCTCGATATCATTTGTTCATCAGCGACGATATACTTGCAGTCCAGGTGGTGGCAAAGCAAATCTACATAGTAGCTCACATATTCTTCATTCTCAGTGAGATTGTGGGAATTACTTTATTCACTGCTTGGAGTGCAACAGACAGGGTTGAATATATGTCATATTGGTAACAATAATGAGGGATCCACACAATGCCAAGAACTCAAAGTGCATATCCAAAAAACAAGGCAAGACGAGTGTTGAAGCTGTTTCAAAGTTGTACACTACTTAGCTATTGAAGAGAATGAGTAAGCAGTGAACAAAAGGAAATCCGCCAATACCAACAACCTCCCTTTATATGCCATTTGTCTGTACCCTTGAATCTTTTCTCATGATCCCATCTTTTATCTGAATTATTGTGCATGACCTTACACACCACAAACTGATATCATATCACCAAAACCATGCCACCTCACCCGCCATCACAACACCTCAGACCGCTTCTAGATCATCCTAAATAATGCTTCCACCATTATACCAAAGTCTCATGCCATTCCCACATCCTGCAAAGTCTGCACGCTGTCCTGAAACCAACTCCTACCGGTAACTCCCGCAAGTGTTGATATCCAAATCACATACCAACACTAACTAACCCGAGCTGTGAGATGGAGTGGATTGCTGCTCAGGGGTTTGGGTTCTCTTCTCCATTGGATTGGTAGACATCACTGGGGTGGTACCGGCCCCTGAGTTGATCAGTGTTAGTGGAATGGTACCGGCCTCTTTGATTGTGACGGTTGGCAGGACAGTACTTGGTTCTGAGTGAGTGGTAGTTGGCATGATCATACCAGCCTCTTTTTCAGTGAAAACATTGGCTCCATCCCCAGACCCATCCTTGGCCAGATCCATCAAAAGCTCTCCAGTGTTACATTTGTCCTGTTCCTATTCCATTTCAGGTTTTTTGGTTGCTGGGGTTAGGGGTGGTAGTATCATGCTCTGATGAGGGGATGGAGGTGGTATGGGTATACCATAGTGGTCAAGTGGGACTGTTGGTAAGACAGTATGTATTTGATCTGCATGATTGCGGTCATCCAAGCTAGGGCACTTATGTAGCAGGTTTACTGTCCCCCAGTTCGGTTGCAGACCGATAGCTTCGTAGTTGTTGTGATATTGGAGCCAGGGGCAGCAATGTTCCTAGAACAGTTTTGCTGCTTGGAAATCTCCGGAAGTATACAATTTGTACAATGGTGACATCCAGTTTCGCTTGGTGTAGCTGTTGGCAACTGCACGTTGTAGCATCTCATTGCCAACTCGGAATCTCTGGACATTTGGTCGTTATATACACATACCTGCAGCTACTTCTCAGTTCTGATGGAATTGCATATGATTTCGTGCAATTCAGGATAGTGCTGCCAGAGGTCTCCCAGCTTCCTCATTGTTTGTGTCATCCACTGCTGGGTAGAGCAATGGTGTTTGATCATCCCACTCATCTTGCTGCAGCTATTGACGTCCCATACATAGTCACTGTACCACTTATAGGTAAACTTCATCCAGCTGTGATTGCTTTTTGCACAGTGCCATGCACCGTGAGTATTGACAGCATCCGCTCACCAACAAAGCCATTCATCTTGAACAAGTAGTGTGCTTGGCCTCAGATGGCAAGATCCCAAGTGGCAATCAATATGGTTTTCTGTAACAATCCAACCAGTCTATTCAAGAAGAAATCCCTGCAGAGTTCTGACACTGCCTCTGATGCAAATGATATGAAGGAAGAATCACCATCAATAATAGAGATATCTGGGGAGATGGCAGATGTACTCCAGGCAGCAATGGTGGTTCGAGTGGTAGTGGCTGCTGTGGTGGTGGTGAATGCAGTCATGGTGACTGTGGTGGTGGTGGTGGCTGCCATGGTGGTGGCTGCTGTTGTGGTGGGTGCTGTGGTGGTAGCTATGGTGGTGGTGGTGACTTGCCACAGTGGGTGCTGCAGCAGAGTCGAGGTCCATTGCGGCAGTGGTACCAGCTATGGATGTTTCAAAATCCATGGCTTTCCAAAGTGCTACTGCAATGATGTTGATTGATGTAAATGTTACAACAGGCTGTGGTTGGTTGTTATAATTGAGATGGCAATATTGAGTGAGGTGGTGGGTGGGAAAAGAGAGTTGAATACTACAGTACGGTGGCTGTGTTGCTGTTGACACTTGTGAGTGGATAGCTCGTTATATACCTGCAGGGGTATCTTGTATCAATTCCTTCTCAATCCAGTATGATGTGGTTTCTGATATCCCAGGTTTGCTCTTCTCATATCTTGTAACAACTTCATTGCTTCTTCCTGCTTTGTGCTCTGCTTGTACTCTGCTGTTGGGAATGCCTTCCTCATTGCTCCTGTTCTTGCTGGTGAGTATTCTGCCGACTTCTGCGATTTTCACTGCCTCTTACATCACATGGTTAGTAGGGAGATATGGGATTGTGGTAGGAATTTTTGGTGTCACATGGGTGCAACTCAGCCAATAGAAACATTTCTTCCCCCTCAATCTCTCAAATCCACTCAATTGTATAATTTCACTATTCTCCCTCCATCTTATGACTAGACTCAATTGTATAGTTTTTACATTGTGAACTAAGTTCCTTATAGTCCATCCAATGTTTCTCCTCCCTTTACCCCTCTTCTATCAGCCTTTCAAATGATTATTTAGATAAGTGCTCTGCCAGCACCAGATGTGCAGCAATCCATGTAATGACAATTTCCTTACGACCTGCCATATCCTCCTCCCGTATCTACAATCATTTCTCCCAGTCAATCCACTCAATTTATTACATCCATCTTCCTTCTATTAATTTCCAGCCTGTTGCTGCCTCAGACTTGACTTCCCATAACGCCTCCAATTACTCCAGTTGTGCAATGTTCAGTGTACAAATATCTCATACTCTGTATATGCCTTCATGGCAAGTGAAGTACTGCTTGAGACAACTACAATCTATCCAGCCCACAAGGTCTGCTGCATCTAGCTCTGCATGTTGTTATGTCTCGAAGCTCTGGGCAATTTGCATACCATAGTACATCCCTTTCAACCTAGCATTTAGTTTGGCAGCATGAGACTTCTCCTCCAGTACTGGTGTCACACAACGTGTTTAGGTTTTCTATGACAGAATTGTTAGTTTCTGGCCATTGCTTCAGCTGCCTAGATTGAGCCACTAGCAGTAACACTGTATCGTCGATTTCATGTGTCTAGTTGGCACTATGATGTACCTAGTTCTCCAGATCGATCAGAACTACCTGATCTTGACCACACACAAGGCAGATGGGCAAATATCCTGTTGTACGTCTGACAGTTATTCTGTTGCCCCAATCCTGAGCAGGTGGTTGATTAATCCATACCTCGTGAAGTATGTTGAAGCTAGCTGTTAGTTCAGATACTGCATCCGAAATTGGTCTCATCAGCAACAACTCTAGTTTCAGTCAGACACACCTGGGTGTTCTGAACGGCTCTGACGGCTCTGATGGAACCTAGTACCCTCTGACGGAGAATTACACGCTCCCCGTCGCCCAGGCAATGTGTCGCATTGCATAGCAGAGCACTTTGGAGCGCTGGCGACATGTCTGGGAGCGCCTCGAATCACAGTAGAGCAGTCTGGGACAAACAACATCTTCTTTGGGAACGCTGCCGGTGGGCCTCGAACTCATGGCTACGACTAATCGTTCAACGATTTTTAAAACTCATGTATTCAGGTTGTATCGTCATCTATGTATCTATGTATCTATATAGCTACCAATCTACAGACGGTAAATCTGGACTGGCTGCAGGCGGTGCTTGAGAGAGATTCGAGGTGCGCCTGAAAATGATGATTGAGTGAACTCAGAGATGCACTGGGAGGCTGTGATCGAGTGAGTTTGGAGATGCAATTGGGGGCCGAGGCCGAGTGAACTGAGAGATGCACTTGGAGGCCGTGATCGATCGAGTTCAGAGGTGCACAGGGAGGCCCTGATCGAGCGAGTTTGGAGATGCACTTGGAGGCCGAGATGGAGTGAACTCAGAGATGCACTTGGAGGCCGTGATCGAGCGAGTTTGGACATGCACTGGGAGGCCGAGATGGACTGGACTCAGAGATGCACTTTGAGGCCGTGATCGAGCGAGTTTGGACATGCACTTGGAGGCCGAGATCGTGTGAACTCAGAGATGCACTTTGAGGCCGTGATCGAGCGAGTTTGGACATGCACTTGGAGGCAGAGATGGAATGAACTCAGAGATGCACTTTGAGGCCATGATCGAGTAAGTTTGGGGATGCACTTGGAGGCCGAGATCGAGCGAACTGAGACATGCACTTGGTGGCCTTGATTGATCGAGTTTGGAGATGCACTGGGAGGCCGTAATCGAGCGAGTTTGGTGATGCACTTGGAGGCCGAGGTCGAGTGAACTCAAAGATGCACTTTGAGGCCGTCATCGAGCGAGTTTGGAGATGCGCTTGTAGCAGGCTATGATTGAGCGAGATTGGAGGTGTACTTGGAGGTGGTCGATCTGGAGGCGGTCGATAGGAGGCGCGCCCCGTGCTGAGACTCTATTCGTCGGTTAGTTAAATCGATACCGTGCGAATGTGATGAGGTGACTTTACCTTTGAAGCTCTTATAGAGAACTGGCTGGTGGGGGTGGATAGGTGGGGAGGTACGCCGGAAGCTCAAGCAACATTCAGGGGTCAACTCCAAATCGTGAGAATGAAGGGACGACAGACAATCTTAGGTGTATGCTGTACTCGGTGTATGCTGCACTCAATGTTAACTCATGATGATGGCATGGAGAGATGGAGAGGGATGACTCAACTTTGTGTTCTTGCGATGATGGTAGAGTTGTGGACAAGAGAGTGAGAGATGGGGGATGAAGATGAGAGCGATATGGAGGTTACGAGCGGCTATGAGAAATCAGGAGTACGACTTGCCTGATTGGGTCTAGAAGAGGCCGGATTGGGTTTAGAAGACCTCGTATCGGTGTTATTACCCGCCCGATCAGGACTTGTACCCGCCGTATCGGGGATGGTCAATTGACTTGCACCCGCAATTCTCTCAAGTCCCAGTTTCTCATGATGATTTCCCCCATCTCCTCCCATCTCTCTCTTTCTTGTGCTCAACTCTACCATCACCTAAGAACACGAAGTTAAGTCATCCCTCTCTATCTCTCCATGCCATAATCATGAGTTAACACCGAGTACAGCATGCACCGAGTACAGCATGCACCGAGTACAGCATTATCCCAAGATCGACAGTCTCCCGCTCCCAGCCGGTTTCTCATCTCTCAGCAGATGTTGTACTCTACTCTTTACATTCCCACAATTACAAGTCAACCAATGAATAGAGTCTCAGCTGCCGTCGCACCTCCCTCCAAATTGACCGCCTCCAAGTACTCCTCCAATCTCGCTCGATCCTAGACTGCAAGTGCATCTCCAAACTCGCTTGGTCACAGCCTCAGAGTGCATCTCTGAGTTCACTCGATCTCGGCCTCCAAGTGCATGTTTAACCTCGCTCGATCACGGCCTCCAAGTGCATCTCTGAGTTCACTCCATCTCGGCCTCCAAGTGGATCTCCAAACTCGCTCAATCACGGCCTCCAAGTATATAGTTAAGGAGCGACGGTGGGTGTACGGAGATACATGGGTAACGGAGGTGGAATGAGCGACGCGGAGTATATATTCGGGAGACCTTGGGGTAGATAGACAGCATCTCATTTTCATCTCATCTTGTCACACCACGAAAATACACACTCTATCTTTCCGAACTTCTGGTCTCACTCGCTGTTTCCGAGATTTCGTGGATCCATGCAATTGCATGGATCCTCCTGGCCGGGTAGTATCATATCTTCTCACCTTTTTCCTACGCTCCTCGAGCGTAATGTAGAAGGAACGTGAGGAGAGATTTTCGCAGCGTCACCCATTGCAATCCCGATTCAAGCGTGTACCCAATCAACCCATTCCGATGTATGGTCACACTTGGCCACAACACCAGAGTGTTTGTTTAAAATGGGAGACCGACAGAGCGACAAGAAACGGCGATCAGAGGGTGATATGCAATGCCACGGGTAGTATTGATGCCGGGCGCCGAGTAATCCGCCACTGGGGTGTCTGTGATGACTCTGACGGAGCGCGTCCACTCTGGCGCAGCCATTCTGCCCGGACGGAAATATCTTTTGCTGATGCTCTGTCCATGTTTGATCACACCATTACCTGGGGCATGTTACATGGTTACAGGAATTTTCCAGATATTGTATTATCAGAAGAGGAGGTGGGAACCTTTCTGCTGCGATGCTGGTCGGTCATCTACCACACTTCCCAGTATACCGAGCTGCCAAATTACTTGATTGTATATGTTATCTGCTTTGTTCTCGGATGTACCTTTTTGTAGTGGTTGTTCCTTTCCCTACCTGCTTAGATATTTCCTGGTTGTCCGAACTAGGTGGTACTGGTTCTCCTGGTAGGGACATGTAGGAAATATAGATGCCCACTCGCTGCCATTGGTAATGGATGGTTTGGCATTTCCGTGTTTTACTATTGAGGAGCTCACTTCTTGCCATGGTCGCATGTTTCCTCCCAGTCTATTACTCCAACATTCCTCTCTGGTGACTGCTATTGCTCAACTAGCTTTCATAATGTCCCTCCCTTCCACAGTGCCTGCTTAGTTCATGTAAAGCTTTCATTACTTTCCTTCTCTTTTCAGTACTCACCAACACCTTTGCTGGCATTTCATTCAAGCTCCATCACCAGTAGACTACTCCATCTGAACCAAATTATTTCATTGGCTTCCACTGAAATCACTGCATTGCCTTCAGAGTTTCTCTTTGTGGCTGCTTCAGGTTCCCATGATATTTGCCTTTCTCCTCCCTGTTCCCTTTGTACTCCTCCATGAGTCTTACACTGACACATTGTTCCTATACTCTCTCCTTCTTGTCTCTTTCTGGCCCTTCTTCCACCTGGATTTATTGTACATTTGCCTCAATTGTGTTCTCTGGATTATTCTCCTCTTCCGGCTTGGGCTCCCCTTCTACTTGCAGCTGCCATGAGATACCATCAGGACCTACATTCATCACCCTTGGAACATGTTTCACACCAAAATTCAACAGTAGTACCCACGCACTCCAGCAGGTGACTAGTGTGTGTGGCAGGTTATTATTGGATAAGATTAGTTGATGCACTGATGTGTTATCAATTGTGTCCACGAGACTTCATCCGCAAAACATATTTTAGTCACTTGCAGCCTCCAGGAGTACCTGAGAGGATGTGGAGTGTAAACTTTGATGCGTGAATTGTGGGAGAGTATCGGACCCCAGGAGCGCATTCTGGCCTGCCTTCGGAGTAACTGGGATCTCCGATGACTGGTACCGGAGTACCATGAGAGTCATTGTGATAAGTTTGGGAACTCCTCGGAGTGCCAGCGAGAACCTTGGGTGCACCTGGGAGGGCCTGGGAGCGCCGAAGCGACACCTGGGAGCGCCGGTGACAAGCCTGGGAGCGCCAGCGACAAGTCTGGAGGCACCTCGAATCACAGTATAGCAGTCTGGGAAAAACATCTTCTTTGGGAACGCTGCTGGTGCGCCTGGAAATCATAGCTACTACTTATTGTTCAAAGATTTTTAAAACTCATGTATTCAGTTTGTATTCTCATCTATGTATCTATGTATCTATGTATCTATGTATCTATATAGCTACTTATCTACACATGCTATATCTGGACTGGCAGCAGCCGGCGCCTGAAGATGACGATCGAGTGAACTCAGAGATACACTCCGAGGCCATGACCGATGGAGTTTGGAGATGCACTTGGAGGCTTAGATCATGTGAACTCAGAGATGCACTTGGAGGCTGTGATTGAGCGAGTTTGGAGATGCACTTGGAAGCCGAGATGGAGTGAGCTCAGAGATGCACATGCAGGCCGTGAGCAAGCGAGTTAGGAGATGCACTTGCAGGCTGAGATTCAGTGAACTCAGAGATGTCCTTGGAGGCCGTGATGGAGTGAGTAGGGAGATACAATTGGAGGCCGTCAACGGATGGACTTCGAGACGCACTCCCAGGCCGTGACCGAGTTTGCAGATGCACTTGGAGGCTATGATCGAGTGAGATTGGAGGAGAACTTGGAGGCGGTGGATGGGAGGTGCGCTGGGTGCTGAAGAGACTATATTCATCAGTTAGTTAACTCGCAACTGTGGGAACGTGACAAGGTGACTTTAGCTTTGAGCTCGCTTGGAGAGCTCGGCTGGTGGCGGCGAATCTTTTTGGGAGGCACGCCAGAAGCTGAAGCTACATTCAGGGGTCAACTCATAATCGTGAGAATGAAAGGAAGACAGACAATTTTGGGTGGATGCTATACTCGGTGTAAGCTGTACTCAGTGTATGCTGTACTCAGTGTTAACTGATGATCATGGGATGGATAGATAGAGAGAGATGACTTAACATTGTATTATGTGATGATGGCAGAGTTGTGGACGAGAAACAGAGATGGGGGATGTTGATGGGCGCAATATGGACGATATGAGCGGATATGAGAAATCAGGGGTACGACTTGCCTGATTGGGTGTAGATGACCTCGTATTGGTGAAACCACACGCTGGATCATGAGTCGTACCTGCTATATCGGGAATGGTTAGTTGACTCGCATACGAAATTCTCTCAAGTCCCAGTATCTCATGATGATTTCCCATCACATCTCCTCTCTCTCTTTCTCGTCCTCATCTCTACGTTGACCTAAGAACGCCAAGTAAAGTCATCCCTCTCTATCTCTACATGCCATGATCCTGAGTCAACACCAAGTACAGCATCCACCGAGTATTGCATACACTGAGTATTGTAAACACCGAGTACTGCATACATTCCAAGATCGATTGTCTCCCACTCCCAGCCAGTCTCTCATCTCTCTGGACACCTTGGTGTACTGAATTGTGTACATTCCTACACTGACGAGTTGACCAATGAATGGAGTCTCAGCTCCGGTCGCACCCCCTTTCTGATCTACCACTGTCAGATTGACCACTTCCAGATTGACCACCTCCAGATTGACCGCCTGCAGATCGACCGCCTCCCGATCGACCGCCTCCAGATTGACTGCCTTCAGATTGACTGCCTCCAGATTGACCACCACCAAGTACTCCTCCGATCGTGATCGATCATGGCCTCCAAGTGCATCTCCAAACTCACTCGATCACGGCCGCCAAGTGCATCTCCAAACTTCCTCGATTACAGCCTTGAAGTGCATCTCTGAGTTACTCAATCTCGGCCTCCAAGTACATCTCCAAACTCTCTCGATTACAGCCTCCAAGTTCGCACTGTCATGTGCTGTGAAGTCGCTCGATTATAGTCTCGAAATGCATCATATCGTTCCCCTGATCCCAGCCTCCAAGTCCATCTCTAAGTTCACAAGATCACGGTGTGCTGCAATGGTGGAGCTCTCATGGCATCTGAAAGGAATTCCTGGCAAAGAGCGGATCTCGCTCGATTAGTAGCATAAGAAGATGGTGAGACGATATGAATGGGTACCTGGCCGTCAGGAAACACAGAGATTGCATGGATCTAACAATGCTCAGCAAGAGCTTGTGAGTAACCTTACAAGTTGGGTGGATATATGAAAGCTTGGCAAGAGTGCATGGGACCATGAGCTGAGAAACATAGACTGGATTTCGCATAAGGAGGTGTCTCTATACTCCCCGTTGCTCAGTCCTTGTCTGTTATCCCTGGATTTCCATACACCTCCATAATCCCTGTGTCTCCCTATGCCTCCCTCCGGCTTCCCACTGTCAAATTGAATGGTGGTGGTGGTGAGAAACAGATTTCCTCGCCTCAAAGTCCTCCAAGTGCATCCCTGCATTCTCTCAATCAGTGTCTCCAGCTGCTCCTCTGATTGCGCTCGAGTATCGTCTGCAGGCAGATTGACCATATGAATCTTTATAGAGTCACTTAGAAGGATAATACATGCGATATTATGATATAGCAAATCTTGTGACTATAACCAAGATGATTATGATAGATGAAATGCCATGTGGTTACGGAACCCTAAGAACCACTGCTGTGAGAGTCCAGCACCAACTCTCCCGCAGAGCTGCAAAGAGGTCTCTGCTGCTTGCAAAGTCTCCTGGAGATCTGCGCAGAGGTCTCACTTGCTTCAAAAGTTGACTATCCTAGCAGGAGCATCTGAAAATGCTCTTGTAGAGTCTGAGAGGACTTTGCTTAGCTCCAGGGGAGCCTGGGAGCATCTGGAAGTACTCAGAAGCACTGGTGCGGTCGACTGGAGTGTCTGGGAGTTTTGCGTGTGCCTTCCAGACCGATTTACATTTCGCTGATGTTCCAACACCATATACACAGTTGTGAACAATCTTGAATGCACCTATCAGTCTATGGCAGGTAAGATTCCCTGTGTCGTATCTCATCTCAGCTGTGTTCCGAAGCTGGCTTCCATATGATTTCATGTGCCAGTTCTTATTTCAATCTTCTTGCTGTGAGATCAACCCCAAACATTCAAAGCTGCAATCTACTCCCTCAGCTGTTTGCCGAGCACTGTCACTAATGTCTGCTGTCTCCCACGAATTAGCATGGTTGATACCTTCCATCAAAACTGTGATTGCTGGCATTTCTTTGATATCCAATTGACACTATATGCTCTTCCATACCATCCGGAACTGTACGCTAGCTTCTATTGCATACCGTGGGATTGATATTCCATTGGAATATGTGCGCTGCCTCACAACTGCCCTGCACTCCGAATGGTTCTCACACTGCGGCCAATTCCACACCTTGTAATCTCTTAATCTTTGCATCCACCATGATACCTCCCCATAGACAAACCAGACTCTTTGTAGTGTGTTTCAGTGCCAGTCAGATTTCCCTCCGCATCTGGTGGCTCCTACTCTCCCCACTGGTGTTAGCAACGGGTCCGGGTGACCCGCCAGCGGTCCGGGTTTGGACAGGAAATATGGTTTGGATCGGTTCCAGAACCATCAAAAAACCCCACCCGGTGCTTCCTGGCAGTTCACACGCGGCCCCATACCTGTCAACCTACGGGTTTGGCTGGGTTTGGCTAGAGCTGTCGGGTCCAATCTCCGGTTCTGTGATTTGCGTTTTGTAATTTATGGTTGCATTCAGACATCCTACAGTTAATTGCAAAATATTGACTATGGTACTGCATTGTCATTTTCTGATGTATTGACAACCTTTATATAGCAAACAAGTAGAGAGACGCTCCCTGCCCCATCCTGAAAATGAGCATCAATGAAGCGTCAACAATTGATGGTCTTGCATCTTGGGTAATCTAAGTGGCTCTTGATCACACGTATCCATAAACAAGTGATTAGAAGCCTTTATGAGCAAATTAGCAAATGATATTCCCGCGATAGCCTCCTGAACAGTAACAATGTATTTCATTTACAAAGGTGCACTTAAGTGTTCACCAGCCTTTTAGACTACAACAACAGACAAAACTGAAAATATGGACTTTAACATCGACAGCACACTTCGATAAACCATTATCGAAGGCACAAGATCGTCGACACTCCATTGACACACATTTTCCTGATGGGGCAGGGGGCTTGTCACTTTCTTTTTTGCCTATCAAGGAGGGCAACACTCCCATTATGTTTAATCACTACCAAATCGCATCTTTATTACCCAATTTACAGGACCAAAAATTGTTGACACTCCATTGACGCTCATGTTCAGGATGGCACACAGAGAGTATTGCTTCCATTTCTACGTATAAATGTTGTCAATACTGTTGTTATATATAACCACTACAAAATTACTTCTTAATTACCAGACTAACAATACCTAAAATCGTTGACTCTCTGTTGACGGTCATTTTCAAGATGGGGCAGGTAGCATGTTGCATTTTTTTTTTGCCTATGTGGGGTGGCAACACTTCCATTATGTGAACTGCCTACCAAATCACGTTTTTAATACCTGACTTATATGACCAAAAATTGTTGACGCTCCGTTGACGATCATTTGCAAGATGGAGCAGGGAGTGTTTCGTGTATTTTTTTGCGTCTAAAGGTAGTCAGTACTGTTGTTATGTATAACCACTACAAAATTACTTCATAATTACCAGACTGACAAGACCTAAAATCGTTGACGCTCTGTCGACACTCATTTTCAACATGGGGCAGGGAGCATATTCCTTTTTTTTTTGCCTATGAAGTATGGCAACACTTCCGTTATGTATAATCATTACCGAATCGCGTGTTTATTACCTGACTTAGAGGACAAAAATTGTTGATGCTCCTTTGACGCTGATTTTCACGATGGGACATGGAGTGTCTCGCTTTCTTTTTTGCGCATAAAGGTTGTCAATACTGTTGTTATGTATAACCACGACGAAAAGACATCATAATTACCAGACTAACAAGACCAAGAATCATCACGCTCCGTTGACGCTGATTTTCAAGATGGGGCAGGGAGCATCTCGCATACTTTTTTGTGTCTAAAGGTTGTCAATGCTGTTGTTATGTATAACCACTACAAAATTACTTCATAATTACCCGACTAACAAGACCTAAAATTGTTGAACCTCTGTTGACGCTCATTTTCAAGATGGGGCAGGGTGCGTGTTGCTATCTCTATCACCTATAAAGGATGGCACCACTTCCATTATGTGGAATCACTACCGAATCGCGTGTTTATTATCCGACTTACAGGACCAAATATCATTGACGCTCTGTTGACGCTCATTTTCAAGATTGGGCAGGGAGCGTCTCGCTTTCTTTTTTGTGTCTAATGGTTGTCATTGCTGTGGTTGTGTATAACCACCACAAGATGACTTCATAATTACCCGACTAACAAGATCTAATATCGTTGACGCTCTATTGACCCTCATTTTCAAGATGGGGCAGGGAGCATGTTACTTTCTCTTTTGCCTATAAAGGGTGGCAACACTTCCATTATGTGTATTCACTACCAAATCTCGTTTTCATTACCCAACTTACAGAATCTATCATCATTGATACTCCATTGACGCTCATTTTGCCACGGGCGTACCCGCAATATAGAACCATTCACTTTGGCATACTCTGTCAAGAATGATCTTGTGGCAGCTGTTCTGTGCTGTTTGTGTACATTCTTCTTTCTAACTACATTGTTCTTCAATAATGCATAAAAATATGCCCTCTAAAATATACTTTAAAGTGTCCGCTAATTGTAGATCATGATAATACTCAAAATCCTGTTCCCTTCCGTCATCTCTCATCTTCACTGTCATGTTCACTCAAAAGGCTGCTGTCGTCTACAAATTGGCTTTCAGCCCCATTACCACGCAGCTGATAGTGTACTAACCTGTGGATGGACCTTCATCAATCAGCAAATCAGTAATAAAATCTGTATCGCGCATGTGATCCTTGCCATACGAATCAAGATTGCAAAATCGAGCACTGGGAAGCAGAGTATTTATATACACATATCCGGGTGGCACACCTTCCGTTTCAGAGCTTCGAGTTGTTTCACTGTCATCTGGTTGGGCAGCTGGCGTTCCGAGTCTGGATGGCACCGGTCGTGGCGGAGGTGCACATGTGCCTTTGCGCCTCCCACGAGTCTGTGGATTCTTTTCTGTGCCATTTTGGCAAGGAAGACAGCTGTCTGTTTGATTTTCCCGAAACTTTACCAGGTGTCGTTCTATCGCAGCCGTCACCTTGTTATACCCGAGGACCGCAACACGTCGCCTCGTCTCCTCTCGAACTCTGGCGGGTGGTTTCTTGATTAGGTGTTGACTTTCCTTGATTGTGGCGCGCAAAAGCCGTTGTTGAGCCATTGTGACCATATTCAGGGCAAAACGCATGTAGGACTGTTGAAGCTGTACCCGACCTCCTTGTCTTGCCATAGTTGCTGACATGTTGAAAATCTACAGGAAATTAGTTGCTGCTTCTAGGGTGAGAATCGGCTGTTACCTGAACCATATACGACTCTGTAGCCTGTGCTAAGGTCTTTAAGCCTGTTTTGTCCATATCCAGGACCTTTATCACGAAATTTGTCTGCGAAAATCCCAGAACTGACAACATCGTGATATTCAATTTCGCGGACTGTGCGGACAAATGCCTTGGTTGACCATGGATGTTTCCCGTTACAGGCAGCGATGAATTGGTCACGTAGCTCTCAACGTACCCCAGCTGTGCGTTATACTGTTAGTTGACCATTGTCTACATCACTATGGATTGACTCACATCCAATCGCATGCTGCTTCTTATTATTGCTTCTTCCAGTTTTACATACTATTTTGAAATGTGGGTCCTGGCTCATATTTTCGGTGGCTACAATTGCAGCTTCGCGGTGACCTCACTGGTGTCTGCGTTGCTGCTGTGTCCCAATGGGTGGCGCATTGTTTGAAGTGCCTGTTGTTCCGCTCAATTCGGCTCCAACCGCACCAGGTTGCAGTATTTCTGGAGCTATAACTTGCTGTTGTGGAATGGTGATGAAGTTGGTCATGAAAAGCAGTGGGAAGTCCTGAAGATTATATCGTTAGCTACAAGTCAGAGTGGAACGAGTGACTGCTAACTTGCGCTTTCGTTACAAGCTGAATCCCGCTGCGTATAGCTGCACAGCGTATAGCTGCAGGGGATTTGAAAGGTCCGGTGATTTGCAGCAAGTCGGTCCAATGTTGTTTGTTTGCTTGCAGGGATATATCGTGATGAATGACAGCTGATATCTCATTTGTGATATAGATAAAAAGGACATTCTTCAACGGAAGGGACGTCTGGTGATGTCTGTCTCAAGACATCGCTGGGATGTTACATGAATCACACTCTGACCATCAACTCTTAATATACGGTAAGCATGACCAATTCCAATGAAGTGACAGTCAAAACGCTGATTATGCTTTGTTCTAAATGATGTAACCTACCAACCTTGACACAAAAGACGCAGCTTACCTCTATGTGGTCCGTATCTTGCAACATCCAACATCTCGCCCAACAACAAGGTCTACACCGAATACAATGGTCAATGCTCCGAAAAAGAACCTTTCGCAACTTACAGCGGGCAAATCGGGCAAATCGACAAAGATACCCACAGGATGACGTCATCATATGAATGAAGGCAAGAGTGGCTGTGAGGCAGACAGGGCCCGAGCATTGGGAGCATTGCGCAGGTTATGATCTAGAAAGAAGCTTTCGGCGGACACACAACGGGAAACACACTTTCTAAGCAATGAAAAAAATGAAGAATGGATTGAGGATTATGTGGATTGACAGACTCCAGTGGCAAGAAAGCGAGTTCAACATGCAGAGACAGCGATTATGCAAGAGCAGGAACCAATGAGGAATGTTGAACAAGCACGATCGACAACCACAAAACCTGACACAACATTTGAGGAAATATTGAATGCAATGGGAGACAGTCTGAGTGATTTTGCAAGTTCCGAAGATGAGGAGGATGGCGAAGACGAGGATGATGATGAAGAAGATTCAGAGCTTTGCAAGCTGAGCGAAGATGATCAACCTGGCTGGGCGATGGGCACAATCTCCACAATTGTGCAACGCCGCATGGAGAGGTTTCGGCAGAGGCAGATGAGGCTTGACAAACTGACGCAACCGTGATAGGGGGACGCAGCCGACCACTTCCGTGAGCGAGATATGAAGTACAGGACGACTGAACTGAAGGTTCCGGCAGTTGAGAAGCCCCAAACAGACACGACAGCAGCCATACCATCACCGACGACATTTGGAGAGCTTATGCAAATTCTTGATATTGTCCCAGGACAATCCCAAATACCTCAAGTGACGTCCTGACAGAGAAGTAGTCAATTCAGACTGGTTTCGGAGTAACATGAGTTAGACAATCACATGGAATCTCTCATGCCCGATGTGGTGCCCAATTCGTCTCACAGAGAGATTGCGACGCTAGTTCAACCCGTGAGCATCTACCCCTGCGTATAGTGTTGCTAGCTTATTACCATATAGAAATCTGATTCGGACGAAGACATCCTGATGGCTCCTGCGGCACCGGAGGAATCGATTGCCAAATTGGTATTTTTGATGATGTATCGCAAGTCAAAGCAAATTGTACCTACTTCGTTACACGTTAGCTTTCTCTGGATTTCAGTGATCAAATTGTGAGACATGATTATTCGTCAGTGTGTGTGCAAGGGTCGTACGTAGTGTTCGCAATGGTTGCGGACCGTCATTCTGGGTCCGGGTCCGGGTCCAACCTGAACCGTTGCCAAATCAGCGTTCCGGGTGATCAATATACCTGAACCGTCAACTGAGGTACGGTCTGATAGTAAACTCCCATCCCGTCTGAATTGGGCGGGTCGTCAGTGAGTTCCCCAGTGGGTCCAGCCATACATTCGATTAAGGCTCTTGCTTTTGGAGTATGTGAATAGTATCTGATCAAAATCACGTTTTCAACAACCAAGGATATGTATTTCCATGCTTTGCAGCTTGCAATATCGATGAATTTGGAATCGGTATTATACCTTTGATACATTGTATTTTTGTCTACCACAGAGGAAAATAATTCCATTATGAACGCGGAGATCAGCGTAATGCCTTGATTACGAACTATACAACAACTGAAACTGTTGACGCTCCATTGACGCTCATTGTCAGAATGCGGCAGGGAGCATGCCGTTGTTGTTTTTGCCAGTAAAGGCTGCCAATATTTGATAAATGGATGTCTGCAACCAATCAGAAAACAAATTAGCCAAGATTCCAGGTTAAAAATCGTTGACGCTGCGTTGACGCTCATTCCCAGGACGCTGCAGCGAGCAAGTCGCTGTAGTTTTTCCCAGTAAAGGCAGCCAATATTTCTCAAATGGATGTCTACAACCGATCAGAACATGAATTTCCCATGATGCAAAGCTAAAAATTGTTGATGCTCTGTTGACTCCCATTTTCAGGATGTGGCAGCGAGCATGACGCAGTAGTTCTTCCCAGGAAATGCTGCTATTATCAGATAAATGGATCTCTAGAGCTGATCGGAACATAAATTACCCAGGATGCGAGGCTGAAAATTGTTGACGCTTTATTGATGCTCATTCTTAGAATGCCGCAGGGAGCATGTCGCCGAAGTTTTTCCCAGTAAAGGCTGTCAATATCTCACAAATGGATATCTACAACCCAGCAGAGGATAAATCACCCAAGAGGAGAAGCTTAAAATCGTTGACGCTCTGTTGACGCTCATTATCAGGATGTGGCAGGGAGCATGTCGCAGTAGTTTTTCCCAGTAACGGCTGTCAATATCTGACAAATGGATGTCTAGAACGAATCGGAACATAAATTTCCCAAGATGCGAAGCTAACCATTGTTGGCGCTCCGTTGACGATCATTCTCAGGATGTGGCAGGGAGCATGTTGCTTTAGTTTTTCCCAGTAAAGGCTGTCAATATCTGCCAAATGGATATCTACAACCAATCAGAACAGAAATTACCCGAGATGTGAAGCTAACACTCATTGACGCTCCGTTGACGCTCATTCCCAGGATGCGGCAGGGAGCATGTCGCTGTCTTATTTGCCTATAAAGGCTGCCAACATATTGGTTATGCATCACAGCAACCAAATTGTTGTTCAATTAGGATTCTTACAAAATCACAAATCGTTGACGCTCCATTGACGCTCATTTTAATGTATTGTCCATTCAACATCAGCTGCCAACAATAATGGTTTTCATTATGATTTGAATATATTGGTAGTCTTTCTGCCAGATTGGGACTTGGCCTTGTGACAAAGCCGAGTGCAGTAACATTCTCGCACTGTTCGCTCTCACACAACTATAATCTATGGATCTTGCCAAAAGCTTCATTGCACCTGCTATTCATCTGTTTATCAACGGATATTGACAAGCTACTGCTCACCATTCGCCTATAATATATCACTAACTACAACTCTAGTTGAAGATACAAAGAAGCTGGTGAAACATTGCTGCATTCTGTCCTACTTTTTTTTCACTCCCTTATTCCTCCTCGTTTCATTTGCATTGACTGTCATCAACACCAGGTCAGCCTGTCTCTTCGACTTCCATGACGGCCAAATCAATCCGAGAACATTTGGTGCGGCGCTCACATCTCGCAGCTCTGGGCAGTCCGGATCCTTGATGCTAATGTCTTGCTGTATGTCAGATTCAACCTCTGCCGTGCAATCGTCTTTGCTGTCATATGGATTGTCTAAGTCCCCAATCCTGTGAAGCCAATGGTCAGTGTCCGAAATGCTTCCATGTGCACTGTCCTCTACACATTCGACTGGATGACTGTTGATTCTTGGGATTTGGCAGAAATTCAAGATTTGAGTTCGTCCTCCTGGGAAGTCCTTTGCAGACAATGGTGGTGATAAAGCAGATTATTCTGACAAAGTGAATGCAGCTGCACCGTCATGTTGAAAGATGGACCGTGACGCTTTAATGATCTCTTCCGTGTTTGAAATGTATCCTACGGTAGTCGTCTGCTTGTACTGAGCGCGAGATTCCCTCTGGGTAGCATGTAGGTTTTGGCTGCCTTGACTCATCTCCAAAAACGTCATGAACCTTGGCCACTCAGTGCAATGTGGTTTCTTCCACCTCTTTGTTCATTTCCGAGTCGTTTTCTGGGTTCATTGTATCCAATATTGGGTCAGCGCCTGCCAAAATCCCGTTATTGGCTGGAGCAAACTGCCTTACAGCGACCTTTTCGCAAAGAGTCTCGCCTGTGGTTTTGACTGCCTTCAGCCGATATCATCTTTGCCGAGGGAATAGCTGGCCTCCACTCCGACGCCATGTGGTATGATAGAGAATAGATCGCGCGCCACATTAGAGAGATCAGCGTACTTGGAGTGCATTTCCTCCTGTTGACTCCACCTGTCAGTTATGTCCGGTAACCAAAAGGTACTGCTAATCTCCATTGGGTCGGAGTGGTATTCATTGAGATTTGGATGAATCTGCCACCCAGTTCTGTGGTGCTTCACGCAGGGATTTGGAATAGAGCCTGGTGGCCATCAATAAGCATGCTGCGCGATCGATTTGACCTGGTGTCATCTCAGCCACATTGTAAGGCGTTGAATATTCTTCACCATCGCAGGACAAACCATAAGGATCAAAGGATGATTGACAGGATCCTAAAACCGTATCAGAGGGGATAAGATTGCTCTTCGGTCCGCTTTGGTGTTTATTGACCGGCACACGTCGATGTTTGGCACAGTATTCATTCTCCATGGACTTTAGAAAGGCCTCCTGGTATTGGGTAGCAGGGGATGTTATGTCCTCGGGAATAGTATCCATTCGTTTGTGCCACTTTCTAAACGATTGCAACTTCCGGAAAGAATCGAGGATATGTGCAGAAATGACAACCATGCCCGTCGATGCAGTCACTTCTGCGTAATATTTGGAAAGCTTCTGTTGACTCAACTTCACGGCAAAGAACAAGTCTTCCTTCCATTCAGTCACTTTCTTAGCCAAAGCTGGCATCACACCATCTATGAGATCGAACATACCATTGTACACTGTAATAACATGATGCAATGAGACGGTATGCCTCGTTGACATCCACAGGGTCCAATATCGGAATGGCCCCAACACTTCCATGACATACTTCACAATGGTCCATTCATCTTGATCTGTGAAGAGTGGCCGGTAATCCCTGTATTTTGGGTTTTTAAGCGACTCGCGTCGGAATTCATGTAATCAGAAGGCTTGCTCGAGCAACTCCAGGGTCCAGTTCCAACGGGTCTTCACATCCCTTATCGGAAGTACAGCAATGCGGACTTTCGCTTTCTGACAGGAAATGAACTCTTTTCGATGACCAGGTGGCAGCGTAATCAATACAGCAAGCTTGCTCTGCTACATGAAGGATAGTTTCAGGACTTTCAGAATAATTCGAAATGGGTACTTTTTCAATTATCTTTGCTACACCTCGTCTCATGGCCAACACATTGTTGATTCTAGCATTGCCCTTCTTTCGAAGTCTTTTTAACTTCCCAATAGGTATGCTTGCATCCTGTGAAAATTGCTGATCGCGCTCATGGGCTTCCCAAGACTTCGTGCGGCCTTTTACACTTAGACTGCTCATGAATGCACCTAAACCCAGCTGTATGACGTGCGCCCTGCAGGATATGTGGTTCCTCAATGCAGGCCACTCAATTCAAGTGGCTTCAAAAGTTCATTGCGGTGTCGTGTAGCGCATTGACCACTCTTTCTATGACCTGTAGGACATCACTGATTTAAATTTTGTCTTTAATTTAGGTTTTGCATGATCACTTAACAGCAACAGGCAGGACGATATGCAGTTTGCTGGTTGTCTAACAACTGGATTTGGAGTTTAGAACTTTCGCATGACCTGTAAGACCCTTGCACATGCACTGACGAATTATCATGTCTGACAATTTGGGAACTGCAACCCAAAAATAGCTGACATGTAGCGAAATAGGTACAGGAATGGCTTTTTTCTGAGATATGTCATCAAATCTAACTATTTGGTTATCTATTTGTCGGGGGATGCAGTGGCCATCACGATTTCTTTTTCGGAGTCCGATTGCTGTATGGTACGAAGCAACAGACGCTATATGCAGGGGTAATCGCGTACAGGTTCAACAGAGTGCAAATTCTGATTCTGTGTTGAATCGGGCGGCCGGTCTGGCCGGAGAAACACTATGCGTGTATATGGCTGTGATCCGTCTGAACCAAGCTTCATTTGACTACTTCCTGGTCCAGATGTCCCATGCGGCATTTGCGATTGTCCAGGGACAATATCAATAGTCTGCCCAAGTTCTCCAAATCTTGTCAGCGATGGTGTGGCCGCAGTCGTGACTGTGAGGGTGTTGACAATGGCCGGAACCCTTAATATGGCCATCCAGTACTTCATATCTCTCTCAAGGAAGTTGTTGGCCGCGTCCCCGCATCCAGGTCACGTCAATTCATCAAGCCTCATTTGTTTATGCCAATATCTCTCAATGCTTTGCCGTACCGTATTGGAGATTGTGCTCAGCACCCAGCCGGGTTTGTCATCTTCGCCCTAGTTGCCCAGCTCTGTATCTTCGTCATCATATGCCTTGCCTTCCCAATCCTTCTCATCATCCTAATTTGCAAGATTGTGCAGACTGTCTCCGATAGCATACCACATCTCCTTCAATGATTTTTCACGCATTTTGGTTGTCGATCCCACCTATTCAGCATTTCTGATATTTTCCTGCTATGGCAGATATGCTGTCTCTGCGTCTTGAACTCGCATTCTTACCACAGTGGTCTCTCTATCCACATAGTACTCGATCCTTTTCTCTATGTCTTCTTTGCTCAAAATGTTTGTTGCTCATCGTTTCTCCGTCGAAAGCTTCTCCTTGGAACGTACACCGCACACTGCTCACAAAACTCGGACCCATTCTGCCTCCAAGCCGGTCTTGCCTTGATTCACTCGATAACGTCATCGTCGTATGGATAGCTTGGTCAATATGCCGTATTAGGCAACCGGAAGTGGCAAAATATCCCTTCACAGAGCATTGACCACTGTTTCTTGAGTTGACTGTGTTGTTTGGAGAGATGTCGGATGTTGCAAGATATGGCCCATATGGAGGCAAGCTGTGTCTTTCATGTGAAGGTTGGTACATTTGATCAACTTGAGTAAAGCAAAATCTGCGTTTTGACTGTCACTTCATTGGGAATAGCAATGCTAATCCTATAACATGACTTGATGGTTAGTGACTGTTGCACGTACGATCCCAGAGATGTCTTGAGACAAACATCACCAGACGTCCTTTCCGTTGAAGAATGTCCTTTTTATATCTAACTAACATGAGGTTTCAGCTGTCGTTCACCGCAATGTAAACCTGTAAACACAGAGACATCATCAGACCGAATAACTGCAAATCACCGGACCGTTTAACATCCCTGCAACCCGCACCTATACCGTGTGGCAATCCTGTTGAGTAGAACGTGCAAGGTGGTGCCAGTCATTCCATTTCGTCTTGAAGCTAACTATATATTCCTCAACACTTCGCACTTCTTTTCATTATCATCTTCCTCACCATTTCCATATCAGGAAGTCTTGGCTCCACATCCACATCAGCCAGCTGCGAGCGGATCCGAATCGAGCGGAACCACAGGTGCTTTATCCAATGCGCCACCTGCTGAGACAGAACAGCAATGCAGAAACTATTTAGTCCACTGTGACACTGCCAATGCAGCCACAGAAAATATACACCAGGATGCGCAGTTAAAAATAGTCCATACATCTGGAGGCAGCATGAATACGAGACAGCATGTTATTGGATGTGAGTATATCCATATCGTGGTAAACGTCGGTTAACTAACAATATCATAGAATGCTGATTTACACCAAGAGCTATGTGACCAACTTATTGCTGCACGTAATGTGAAACATCCAGGGTGGACCAAGGCATTTGTCCCCATAGTCCGCGAAATAGAACATCATAATGTTGTCAGTTCTGTTGACTTCGCAGACAAATTTCTTGATGAGATCCACCGAGAGTCAACAAAACAAGCGTCAAAGATGTTTGAGGAGACTACAGAGTCGTATATGGTTGAGGTAATAGCTTAATCTCACTTTCAGAAGCAGCAACTAATTGCTTCTAGGTTTTCCACATGTCTACAACTATGGGAAGGCAAGGAGGTCGGGTACAGCTAGAACAGTCCGACATGTGCCATCTGTTGAATATGGCCAAAATGGCCAAAGGAGAGTAGTTGTGCGCCGCAATGTAGGCAAGGCAGCTCCTAGTCGAAAAAGCTCACGCCGAATTCCGAGAAGAGAAGATATGGGTAGCTGACTTTCCTTGGCATAGAATGGTGATGGCTGCTATGGGAAGACACCCGGCAATGGTTCGTGAATATCAGATTGACGGCTGCCTTCCCAGCCTAAATGGCTGAGGAAAGAATCCGCAGACTCACTGGATGCGCAAAGGACTTGGTGTACCGCCTCCAGAACCAGTGACACCTGCGCCTGTAACGCCACATGTGCGGGCTTTCGGCAAAGAAGGAGCTTGAAGTACCGAAATCGAAGGTGTGCCACCCGGATATGTGTATATACATACTCCTCTTCCGAACGCTTAATGTATCAATCTTGATGCATATGCCAAGGATCACAAGCTCGAGAATAATTTTTTCCCAGATTTGCTGACTGATGTAGGAACATCCACTGGGTAGTACACTATCTGCTGCGTGGTAATGCAGCTGACATCCATTTTGCAGACGAGAGCAGCCTATTGAGCAAACCTGACAGTGATGATGAGCATTGATCGAAAGCAATAGGATATTGGAGTATTATCGCTATCTACAATTAGCGGACACTTTATAGTATATTTTAAAGGATATATTTATATGCATAATTAAACAACCATGTAGTGACAAAGGAAGAAGTACATGAAGACGATAGAATGGCTGATTGGCCTATAATGATGGCCAATAATATGATCATGTATAACAATGCTCAAATCACTCTGTAAGTACCTGGCATACAGCACAAATAAGCGTAGACACTCTGCTGATGCTCAGTTTCAGAAGATATCAGCGATGTCTTTGCTAGCATTTTTGCCCATCAAGGTGGCCAATATGGTCATTACGCATTAGTATGACTAAGTCTCTGATTAATGATCGGACATACAAAGCCAAAAATCATTCACGCGCTGTTGACACTGATTCTCAGAATCCGGCAGGGTGCATGTCACTTTCTCTTTTGCCTATAAATGCAGCCTATACCTCCTCTATGCATGTCTGCAACCAATCGCCACTCACATTACCCAAAATACACAACCAAAAATTGTTGACGCTCCATTGACTCTCATCATCAGGATGTGGCAGGGAGCGTATCTCTCGTGTTTTTGATTATACAGGCAGCCAATATATCCACAGAAGACAACAATGTACCAAGGTCAATATTTTGCGATTAGCAGTAGGACATCTGAATGTGCCCATAAATACAAAACCCAGAAACCAGAACCAGAGATTGGAACCGACAGGTCTAGCCAAACCCGGCATAACCCATGCGTCGATTGGTCCAGGTCCGGGTTTGGCCTGCCAACAAGCAGCGGGCTGGGTATTGGGACTGGGCTGGGACCGAACTGACCCGTGGTTGCGGTCCAAACCTGGACCACTGGTGGGTTACCCGGACAAGTTGCTCACACTACTACTCACTTGCCTGTAGATCGTCAAAGGTATTGGCCCCAAGTATTTCAATATCTGGATCACTGCTGCCTTGTTGGGAACACATCTTCTCCCAAGCCATGTTCCAGGTTCGTTCCTAGTGCATACCTGATGGCCTGCCCATTTCACTGCCACCACTTCTGCTCAGCCTGGGATTGCAGAGCCAAAAGTTGAATGCTTAGCAAGTCGACCCCAGGATTCTTGGTGTCATACCAACGGAATCCAAACTCAATCTGCAACTCACACAGTGTGTCCACTGTGGCTGCCACCAATATGTATAAATACGCTCGCTCAGAGAGTCACATACTTGTCACACCCTATTGTGACTGTCTGACACCCAGTAACATCCATTGCTACATGGGGATACAACACATGAATTGAACCTCTGCGCTCCATAAATACATGCTTAATCCTCTGGCCTTCTGAGAGTGCCCAGACAATCCATCATCCGGTAGTCCTGTGGATCCTCAGTGTCCCACCTTCAGTCAACATTGATATCATCCTCATTGTTTTTCTAAAATCCCGCTTGGTATGCCATCCTATGAACACCAATCCGTGTTCACTGGTTGGCATATGTTTGATGACATCGAATACAGTAAGCGCACATGGCTCTCTCTCTCTTCTTGCAACGATCCCATTCGGTCATCCAATCAGGTGCCAATTGTGATAATTGACAATGGTAATTGTAAATTGAATCTACTAGTCACTTTAGAATATTTGGTGGATGTTTTATTTCCCATTCAGAGCTGCAGCACAATCTGCGATTGCTACTCCATATCTTGAACACTATCCATCAATAGACAAAACCTATCGGTAATGATAGTTGCAACATTGCATAGCCACTGGTAGAACTCCTCGTACCATCTGTAATGTAGATGACTCCATCGAGTTGTGTGGAAGGTAATCTTGAATGCAACTGCCATCATCAGTGTGGATCCACATGAATCCCATGTATTTCGTAAACCCACCGCAGTATTGAGTAGGTCCACTTTTTTTACAGGTAAGTGCACATTTAGGCTCTTCCCAGCGTCGCTTGCGTTTGTTGGATCAGGATTGAGCACATCTCGGGAACAGTGCCAGCTTCAGCATTGCCAGTGACGCGACTGTCGGTGGTGTATGGGCTGTGGAATCATCCCTGTAATCATCATTTGACTCAGGTGATAGGTAACATATCAAATCTCATTGATGCTGTGAATGATAGCCTTCAACTTCTCATATGATGAATTCATTGCAATGAACTTCAATGGAGTTGGCCACTATTGCGTCACTGGCTGGTTGGCCTCAGGAATCAACTCGGAATTGCCTCTGCTACTGTTAGGCTCAATCACATGTACTTCTGCAGCCTCTTTGCATCACCTATCAATTGCAGTCAAACCCATGCAATTGCTCATTCCTCGGTGTCACGACACATATCTGGCTGTTTGGCTTCTGGAATCCACACGACATCGTCTCTGCTACTGTTAACCTCAGCTGGATAGCCTTACCAACAGACTTCGCCTCAGCAATCAGTCCTCCCAAACGTTACATAATACCCCGGATATCTATTGCCTGTCTCGACATGTCGGAACGGGGTAAATCATGAAATCCCATGAGTGAAACGCATCTGAAATTGAAGAGTGATTGTAGTGTAAAGGTTAATGCACATGTATGGCCTTGTAGAAAGGTATAACAGTAGATACCATTGCACACCTGGATTTCTATATTGCAGAGTAGTATAATCGTAACTGAGGATGAGATTATTGCGACAGGTGTAAGGCTCGTGACGAGGAGACTCCATATCGTGGGGGTTACCTGGCCCTGGATACAACACATGCAGCCGTACCATTACACCCAATGGGTTGTCGAAATAAAGTTAGGATTTTCACAGCTCAACTGGTATTCGGCTTCTGGGGCTCAATTGCAAAAGGGAGTATACCAATGCCAACCATGGTGTCGTGCCTAAATATCATAACATCGAGGTAGAATATACACAAAGTGAAGAGAAAGACCATGATACATCTTTCCAAGGATGAGATCCTTCTCTGTTAGTATTGTACTTTAGCAGAACCACACAGAATTCAATAATCCAAATTGAGGAGTGCCTGCTAGCTGGAAAGATAACATCATCCTTTTCTCAGCATTGCAAAAACACTCAACCATTGATATTACTGTCCCAAGCTCAGGAAAATAGAATTGTAATTTCAACAATGTACAAAATTCTGCATGGTGTGACTGAGTGAATTGATGTGTTCATCTGAATTGTCGAAGATACTAATGTGATGCATATTCTACCCATTCTAGCTATAGTTGGACTGGTACATCTAGTGCCAGAGAGTGCAGCAACAAACAAATTCAATAGCATATACGTTGTACATAATCGTATGGATCTTGACATCTAGTGGACAGTTAATCAATTACAATTCCAGAATCAAGGTATGCAGGAGTAACATACTGTTTTAATATATATTCTGATATTGAGAGAGTATAGCAATCACTCCTGGAGAGTATGCTTCCAACTTCGAGGTGCACAGAAATATTCTTGGAGAGAGTTTGAACAGTCTGTACAGCTTCAAAATTTGTTCTATGTACTGGCTTCATATTGTTGCATTCTGAAGACAAGTATATACTGTTTAGAATATTCTTGAATTCAGCACTACAACTTCACAAGTAATGATGAGCTTCCGCAAGCAGTTATGAAGCACCTGAGAGCTGTTCACTTTGCATTCTGTCTGTCTAGAGGCATGTGAGAATATCTGTAAGAATTAGTGTAGCTGTTCAGAGTTGCAGAGTTGTTCAGTTAAAAATGCCAAACTGTTTTATATTGTAGTGCTTTGGAAAACTAGCAGAGCTGGAATTAAGAGAGCCTATTGTCAGCAATCTGCCACACCTCTGGTGGCATCGAAATGAAAACATTGTGAAAAGTGCAGAGGTTGTTCAAACAGCTTTGGAGCAGGGTAAAAAGATGGAATAGCATACCCAATACAAAGTATATGGATATACAAAAACTCATAACAACTGAATGCAAATCAGCACTGGATAAATTTGGTGTGTGGTTCATAGCATATTGAGAAAAATTTTCTCCAGATCCCAAGGTCCTCCAAATCTATATACTCCTGTTTCCCACTGCACCTCCAGTACCAGTGCATTTCCTTGTGTGCTCCACTGACCCCATCATCAACAAAACGAGTTTCCGTCAGGAACACCTGGGCATTCCTGCCGGCCCTGACGGCTCTGATAGAACCTCGTACCCTGTGATGGAGAATCAAACACGACCCGTCGGCTATGCGACGGGTCGCATTTCATACCTACCCTGCGGTGGCTATCATACCAGGTGTCTTATTCTTGCAACGCGTCATGTTGAATATTACTCTGTGGACGCTCCCGCAAAGTAAAGTAATTGGTGCCCCGGCATAGTGATTGGTTCACTTTGCGTCGGGAATGTGGTGACGTATACGCACCGTCAGAATGACACGTGTGTTACACTCTTCGCAGTGGTTCCAGTTACGCTGTTGCCATTCACCCAAAGCCTAGTGCTGTTTATGCCTTTTTCCAGCCGAGTGCCGCGTTGTATCTCTCCGCTATTGCTCTTTATCGGATGCCGCACTCTCCCATATATGTTTCACTTTGAGATCTTGTCACTTATTACAATACAGTCTTCGCTTCGGATACATCGCTTGCTGTTGCATTTGCTTCGCCATGATTGTATTTTACAGGTCTGATATATACTGTCCAATCTTCACCCTCTCTAGTACTATGCCCTCAGACCTCCAAATTCTGCGTTGATCCATCACCGGCTTGCGATGCTTCTTCCTCATCATCCTCATACGCATCGTCGCCATCATCACCCTCATACCCGTCGACATCACCGGTTCCCAGGTCAAACCTCTCGAGTTGAGTTGCGGCCCGTCGGAGCCGGCTGGCGGTGGGGATGGCATCACTCTTGTCAAGTTCATCATCTTCATCGACGTAATTGTCGCTGCCCCCTGGCATTCGGAAATGCAGTGTGTCTTCGGTAAAATTGTTGTCCATCAGGATATTTGGGTCAGTGCTCCCTATCTTAGGCTCCTCAAGCCCGACCTCAGAGGTCAAATAGTCAAGAAGAATTGCATTGTCAACACGTGCTGCCTCCATGCTGATGACCTCAGCAGGCGTTTGGTTCTCCGCCTGTTGGATCTGACGCTTGACTGTAGCAAGAGAGTTTTTATACACCGTCTGTTGGTAGCTCTCTGGTAGTGTGTTCAAGGTATTCATCAAGAATGTATACGTGTCTCCAACGCCAGGCGAGGTGAACAATTTGCAACCCTATGCGGTGCAGCAGGATGCTTCCTTACCACCGTTGTTCTTGTAGTTGAAGTAGTTCGAGCGATCACGTCTGTTCGCTTTCAGCTTTGACTTGGAAGGATTCGGAGAAATACCTTGGTTTTTTTGCTACTCCAGGAGAGCATGGCGCAACGCTGTGCAGGTATACATGATCAGTGGCGAGGGTATATGACCGTCCTTGTCGTCAATCATGGCATTCTAAAATCACTCAGCATACTTACTGTGGTTATTCGCCCCATGATAAAATATGATGTTGATCCACCCCGGGATTGCTTCCGCCAGGACGTAAAGTGGATGCTGGACATTCGTTAGCAGATTTCGACACTCTCTGCGTTGGACTTGCACCACGTACACTACCTTCCACATGCTCTGCCACCGGAAAAAGATACTTATTGTCTGCCAGAGGGGACTCAATGAATTCCAAACGTTCTGGGTCGGATTCAAAGCAGTGAAGACCATATAGCTCTGGTTGATTGTCCCTTGCTGATTGAATTTAATGGGATTTGACTTTGTCAACTTGTGCTCGAACCTGGTACCAGTTTGAGCGTGTAATATCCAACGTGCGCCATTGCTTCAGCATGCCTCTTTCAAGATCTCCTTTGTGCATGCCTCAAATGCTATGGACCAAATGTTGTTTTGCTGCATAGTGGTGTTCCAGTACGTCTCTATTATCTGCCAGTGTGGGGGTTCAGTGAATGCTTTCGCAACGCATTGCGTTGCATTACTTACCGTCTCCAAGTCGCTTGTGCTCATAAACGGCCGTCTGTTCCACATATTGAGCTCCATCAGTCTGCCCGTTGCAAATACAAGCCGAGTCATGTCTGAGTAACCGAATCGATGGACGCTGCGACTGCCGGAGACCATTTATCGAGGTGTAGACACTGCTTGCGGTTGCAATTGCCTCTGCCTCTGTGTCTGATTCCTTTTTGTAGCTTGCGTTTGCAGTGGATTTGTAATGATCGTGCGGGCTTCTGGATTAGCGATGGGGGTAGGTAGGTGTTCAAGACCGCTGAGAGGCGTGGGAGTGCTAGCAATGCCGGATGCGAGGCTGGATACAACGCGACGGATTGAGTCAGCCTGTGAGGTGCCTCTGGGTGCTGGTGTACTACGACCGCTTGTACCAGGCGTAGCGGTTGGAGTCATTATTGACCGTCGCTGTGTAGCTGACGGGGTGGAACTCGCGTGTTGAGTGATATCTGCCACACAATAATTGTTCAGTGAAGATGAGGGGGTGGTGATCTGACCATAGCTTGTAGAGGCTACGGAACACGCTCCGTGAGAGGTATCCCCCTTGCCAGCCGGTGCATAGACTCATGTGTTACCAGGGGGAAGCTGAGCATTCCCTAAAAGCCTACGCGTTTGTCGTTTCTGAACAACTCATCCGACCGGAGGCAAGTCAGGATGAGAGGTTTGGGAAGGCGTAGTCCGATATAGAAGTTCGACGTTAAGAATGTAGGAATAATTCCCTCTGCATACTTATGCAACGGCAGGCGAGGTAGACTCTTCTTTGGGCGACCAGGGAGGGATTTGACAACACAGGAAGTCACAGTGTATACTGCGCTAGACTCTAAATCACTATCGCCCGTGACGATACTCGGGGACGAGATCCCTTCAAAAGCATTCAATTATGGGGTTAACTGCCATCAGATTGTTCCCAGATTATACTCAGCAGTGATATTCACTGTTACAGCAACGTCTGAAGGTCTATTTGCACCACTTTAAGGGTGTTTATGCCTTCTCGGCGCGATTATCATAGTATTGCACTCGTTCTTGGCACAATACTTTGAACCATTGATTGTGTATATCTTTCGCTTCCCAGTGGGAAGCCTCCTTCATCAGAGCTGAAAGCATCGCAAATCGAACAATGACGTATTCTCTATCCTGAGACATAAGTTGGGTGTGCTTTTTCCACCGCTAGGCATGATGGTAGCTGTGTTGGATGTTTCCACAGTTGGGACAACCTGAGAACTACACTGTGTGCTACGAGATGCACGTGGTCTGAGCGGTACAGGTGGTATGCGATGCAACAGCAATGCCCGTCGTTGTAAACGGTCCGCACCGTGAGTACTAAATCTTGTCTCGATGCTTGTCATTCATGAGGTGCCTGGTGGTTGTGTAAAATGACAGCTGGGCCGTTTCGTGTTCATTAACCAACGAAACACAGAATATGAATCAAAAGTATCATGTCTCACGAGTTGAACTAGGAAATCACCGGAACTCGAGTATATATATCCCTTCTTCCCACCGACACTTCCTTTCTCTGTTCCTCCCATATCATACACACCGCCAGCATCCTGAACTATCTTGACATCACGTGACTTGCCCAAAACAACGCCTCTCGTTACAAAACACACCCGACAACCTACACAACTTTGTACTTTCCCTCTGGGCTTACTTCCGCTTCTTGCGACTATATCATATTGCTAACGCTTCGGATGTAGATACATTTTCAACTCACAGCAATGGCACCAAATGGAGGCCGCAAAGGATAGGGGAAGGTTAGGGCAAAGATGCCAACATCGGTTATAAATCGATGCCTGCCATTGGATCGGGACCGTATAAAGTGATTCATCTCGGAACACATCTGTGGACTCTTACTGATATACAATGTTTGCGGCGTTAAACATGACAGGGTATGGGACCTCTTTCATTATTTAATCATTGTTGATCCAGTCACGACTCACCACTTTTCACAATTCCAGCTGATGTGGCCGCACCACAGGAGCAGGAGATTGCCTTTTCGGGAGTGGTGGGCAGCCTTCCGCTCATATATGGGGCAAATGTTTCACAAAACTCGCAACCAAATGAACAATTGGAGGTGGGACAACCCCCGCGCCTTCGGGGATGGAGTGGTTCTCTCCAATCCGCAGACAACCAGCTCGGGTAAGGTTAAACGCACCGGCGAGTGTTTCTCTTGGTAAGGTAGTGATGATCCCAGGGTAAAGAATACGCCACTAAGCTGCCGGCAGTACAAACCAGGCGACTTCCTCGCCGTTAAACCACGGAATTGGGATCGCACAATCGACAAGGATGATGATGATCAGAACTGGGCGGATCCCAGCGCGCCGAGCGGTGGAAGGAGCTGTCCTGGTGATAGCAATGACACTGATCACGGCGAGAGTGAGGAGGACACGCTGGGCGGTGAGAAAGGAACTGGGAAAAGGAAGGGAGCAAAGGGTGGGAAGGAGAAACGGACGGCAACTGAGGACGGAAAGGTGAATGGGAAGGCACCGGAGGGAGGCAAGGGGACCAGGACGGGGAATGGGAAAGGGAAAGGTATTGTTAAACAAACCCTAGGAGGAGAAACCTCGCAGACCGGTGGAAAGGCTACAGGGAGCCAGGGGAATGGGACACAGAGGACTAACTAGAGCGGGTATATTTACAGCCGGAAGCATCGCCTGCTGTGTCAATTTCCTCAAATGAGGATACAAACTCCACCGAGGAGTCGGACAGTGATTATGACTCAGAACGTGATTCTGATGTGGATATGCGCATGCAGGATGATGTGGACGCACCAGACGGCGTTAACTTAGACGGCCATGTGGATATGGAAATGGACGGTGACGATGGAGAGGAGGAAGATGAAGAGAAGGAAGATGAGGAGGAAGAGGAGGAGGAGGATGAAGATGATGGCAAAGAACCTCGGAGGATTGGCCAGGGAGAGATGGTACATACATCTGCTGACGATGTAGATACCATGGTAGACAATCAGCCAAATGTGCTACCTGAGCGAGGATAGGAGATGCGCGAGCATACCCCACGGCCACAACCTCTGACGCCTGCCCGACGGCCACCAACCCTGGAGCCTCGCCAATGACCACGAACTCCTGTTACTCATCCTCTCATTATGCTGGAGTTTTTGGGGCTTGTGAACCCACAACAACCTCGCCCAGCGGCACAAATTCTGCGAGAAGCTGAGGCAGCCAGAAACACCTCGGATGTCGAGGTGGATCAGCAGCTACTCAGCGAATCGGCAGGTGGCCACAGTCTCCCCAATGTCCCTCTCCCCAATGTCCCTCTCCCCATTGTCCCTCTCCCCAATGTTCCTCTCCCCAATGTCACTCTCCCTGAGGCGTGCCCAGATGTCTCGGTAGGTGAGGAGTAAACCAGTTCAAGCGTTGCAGAGGAGGTGTGCGTTCGGGTTAGGGTCAGGTTCTAATCTTGTGAGTTTCGTTTGCTGTCATAATTCATCTCAGGCACTGAGTAAGGCACACATGGAGATGTTTTGTTCGCTTGGGGATATTGGTATTCCGACTCATCTGGGTTCAGGGTTGTGGGCTTGTTCGTTTCCCATGATCTAATCTATTTATCTCAGGCATTGACTATTACATGAGTCACGTGGTTGTTGGATCGCTCAGGGTTAATGTTTTATTATATTCATAGTTTTATGGGACATCGCGTATGCAGTGTTTTTGCAACTCCTGGCTTGTAAGGAACCTCCTTGTGATGGTGTTGAGGCTCAATAAATCTCTCAAGGTAGCTGAGCTTATTCCCACAACAGACTGCTCAGGCCCAGCACCAACTTTCATCCCTTTCTACAGTGAATACTCCACTCCTCGCGTGTTGTTGACGATGCGAGTGAAGACCCCATTCCCTTGCCCTGAATTATCTTGCCGAAAGAAGTTCACCTCAGCCAGCTGGCGACTTCAACATATCAAATTACACCTTCCTGAACACCTTCAAGTGGCACGCCAGAAGAATCTGTCAATTCGCCGCGCGCGCCGATGTATTGAACCCGCTCTGCATTGTGAATTCAATGCTACTCAAGATTCAGTCGAAGACTTGGACGCGTTTCCTTACCTCGAACACCTTGAAACTGTCGCAGGCTTGGAGTCTCGTCCACCGCCATGTCCTCTGCCGCAGACGGAAACATTCCCCAGCGCCGGTGCTCCGCTCTGCGATTACATTGCTGAGCCATGGGAACGCGACACTCAGGGTTGCCTTGGGACGAACCTACAACACAATCCCTACTATCCAATTGCCACGTGTGAAGAGTACAAATATATCCAGGGTGGGATCAAGAAGAAGGGCATGAAGACATACTATGACAACGTGCTGAAGGAAGAAAACACCCCTCTGCGTGTCCCAAGCTTCAAACACAGGGATGGCGTCCAGAAGCTGGTGGCTAGCATGCCAGATGATCAGGCTCTCGGGGAGTGGGAAGAGCACGCTCTCGAGGATATGAGATGGAATGATAATCACCAACACCCCATCAAATACTGTTGTCGAGACATCATCACAACCATGGGATGGTTGATGTGGCAGCCAGTCTACGCCGAGCATCTTATTCACGCCACTCAGTGTTGCTTGAACAGCGATACACTACCAAAAGACCTCTATACCGAAATGCATACTGCGGACTGGTGGTGGGAGACACAGGTAAGCAGTGATATCCAAGGGTGATGATGTGCTAACCGACGTTGAGTCAACGCTCAGAGTGGGGGATGCACTGGTTCCCTCGAGCTTCATGTCTGACGGAACACATCTCTCAAATTTTGCTGGCGGGAAGAAAGAGTGGCCTGTGTATATGATGATTGGCAATCTATCTTCGAAGATCCGCCAGATGCCCTCAATGCACAGCGTCGTAATGGTCGCTCTGCTGCCAATTCCGATCATAAACCGTGATATTCCTCAGAAGCTGCTGGATTATCAACCCCAAACAAACTGAGCGGTGCTGAATGAGGTACTCATGCGGGTACTCCAGCCACTCACCTGTAAACAAAATCCCAGCCCCGAGAGCGCGTATTACAATGTTCCCAGTGCAGATGGCCACTTCAGTCATTCCAAACTGGTCTTGGCATCATGGTTTGCAGATTGCCCTGAGTATAGCGATCTACATCATCTCAAGCGGCATTTCTGTTTTTGGCGCGAACGTCCAAAGAACGAACTTGGAGATTAGGTCCCTCCTAACAAGCAACACCCCTGGTGGGATCACAACCTAGATCGAACGCTCAGCGAGGCCAACACCAAGGAAGCCGATGCCAAACTGTCGTCGCACCATGTTCACCGAGAATGCGAGGTGTTTCAACATATTCCCTGAGTTGTGTGCGACCTCCCGAAGCCTGATCTTCTCCATACAATGCACATCGGCTTGCTTGACCGCCTCCAGAAGTGAGTTTTTCACTTCATGAAGACGCACAAATGGCTCAACAAGTACAATGCAATATGGTTATCCATGCCTGCTTACCACGACCTCAAACCAAAAACTAAGTCATATGAGGTAGTTTCTCAATGGAATCGGAAGGAGATGAAGAATATGAGCCATTACCTGCTTGCAGTTGTAACTCTTTCTCTACGAGGAGGAAGCCCCACTCAGCGTCTAATATTCCATCACCCAATTGAGTGCACATGGGAATTGTTAGAATTGTATATGTATGCTCAATATGAATCTCACGATGATGCAGCATTGAGCTACATGGTAGACGGCTTGCGGTGTGTTCACGGCTTCAAAGAGGTTTTCTTACTCGGGCGAGCCAGTACAAAGGCAAAGGCCAAAGCCAATGCCCTGAGAACGGAACTTGTGAAGAAGCGAAAGGTAGACGAGGAAACAAATGTTGAAACTGGGACACCGTCCAAGATGCAGCGCGAAACGAACACCTGGCAGGATTATATCAGCCACGAGAAAGCTGTTTCCAAGGAGTTGAATGCCATCTGCAACTTACCGAAGATCCACTTGATGTCTCACTGGGTCAAAATGATTCATTGACACGGAGCCTTGTAATAGTATTCTGCCGAGAGGCATGAACAAGCATATCAAACGAACCCCAAGGATGGTTGGAACGCTTCCAATCACATTCTCAACTACCTGCCACAAGTAATCACCTTCCAGCGTCGCATTCTCTGCTTCGAAATCAGAGAGCTCAATGTCCATGCCCTCGCTCAGCGTCGAGAAAACAGGGCTGCCACCTGCAAAGTCCTCCCTGCCGGTGCTGATCTGGCTGCCCCCCGGAGCTCCCAGTCATCTGCAAAGCCCGAATTCATGGGACCCCAAAACCACCGTGATGGAAAGCATCCTGATGCTATGAGCAAAGACATCAGAGCATTAGTTGACAATACGCAAGACGCAACGCACCGTGTGACAATATACAATGGCACACTGGAGCTTAACAAGCATAGAGTCGTAACACAACGTATATATCGGATGAACAACTGCACGCAATGGAGCTCTGTATTTACCATCGTATTAAGGTACAAGTTGAGGGTTTAGAAAGTGAATGCATTTCTCAGATTTGTCGATGGACAGGAAGCCAGAGCTGGTGCAGAGGGGTCTGACGGAACGACTGGGTGTGGGTAACGCAACGCCCAGGGAGGAGTTATGGTGCGCAGAAGGGTCGTCTCATGTAGCAACTTCAATGACAATTCGAAATCAAGCTCCTGAACGAGGATGGAGCTTTCGTTGAGTACTGGTTAGCTACATAGATCTGGCAACTTGGAATGATGGGTATAATTAGTAAAGAGAGAATTGAATTTGGCTCGCAGGTGGAAGGAACTTGAGGCGAGGTTTTCGCTGTGTCACCCATCACATTGCAATCCCGATGCAGGCGCATACCCAAGGAACCCATTCCGACGTATGGTCACAGTTGGCCACCACCCCAGAGTGTTCATTTATAATAGGTGACCAATAGAGCGAAAAGAAATGGTGAAACTGCGATGGGAGGGCAATATGCAACGCGACGCGTTGTATTACCGCCTGGCACGTAGTTCGCCGCCACTGGGATGTCTCTGGCAGCTCTGACGGACCGCGTCCACTCTGACGGAGCCATTCCGCCCAGACGGAAATGTTTCCTGCTGATGCCTTGCTTCCCCCACCACCTCTCGCGATGTACATAGTAGTGGTGAGATATGGGAGTTCCTGCCACTGTATTAAACTATAGCTCCAATGCCATTGGATCATCCTCCTCTGGGTAAGACAAACATTCCACTTCTAGCAGGCTAGATAGCCCTCTTTGAGTCTGCTTGACTGAATGTATCTCTATACATAGACATTAATAGCTTGACAATAAATCCCACATTATGATAGAATTGAATGCTAAATGATACTTCAGGTCTATAACAGCTGACAATAACTGAAGAAGCTTATTCACATATTCTTTGATCGATGAGCCATAATGAACAGTAATACTCTTGCTATCGCATTCAAAATAAATGTATCATGTAGGAATAATCTAGACATATAACTATCAGCTGACAATATTTTATGCATGTGCTATCCAGAGTACTTATCTTAGCTCAGTGCGGATTTTGAATGACTGCATTAATGTCTTGTACTGGAGACTCTTCAAGAATATAAAGATTTTGGTATATAAGATGTGATGAAATGATGTCTTGCACATGTTGTGTACTTATGTCATATCTCCTGAAGTGAGATTTTTTGATCTTTGTACCACTGTAGTATTAGATGTTGTGGGCAATACTGGCAAGTTACAGTATCTAACAATATATTTGCAGGAATTTGACTCTTTCCAAGACACTATGTATTATATGAAGAAAATGTCATTTACAATAGAACAAGATTTCCACTCAGCAAAATCCCTCAATTTGAATGTGCTGACTTGATTACTGACTTGCTTAGATTTGTTTGTAATTATATACTATCTATTTTCTAAATATCTAAGTTAAGTTGAAGATTACTATCTAGTAAATATGAGTGTACATAGTTCAGTGCACTAGGATACTTACAGGTCTACTTCATAGGGGACATAGTTGGCCATTATCAGGAGAGATTGGGTAAATTCGGCTAGGTAATCAAGTTTGATTGGAGGCAATCCAACAAAGATGGAGGTGATATTTAGGTATATTCAGTTATGGGTGATTGAGCACTCTCAGAGGAGGCTAATCACATGGACATGGAGAAGGTTACACTGTACAATTACAGAAAAACAGGGAGATGGTAATCAATCTCAACTTGGGATTCGTTTGGAGGTGGCCAATATCTACTGGCAGCAGATACAACTCAGAGACTTTTTGTCAAGATCGACTACAGAGAGTTCTTTGAAGATGGCTGGAAAAAGTTGATCGTGACTGGCAGCAGGTAGTTCTCAGAACCATTTGATCAGGATTTACTGTCACCATAGCTAGATAACGGGCTGATGACGGGTAATATTGGCTATCTGCAGATTGAGCTTACAAACAGTTGGTCAGAGTTGGAAACAGGTGTACCTCGTATGCTGGCTAGTGTTGGTCGATTTTGGTTGGCTCTCTATATTGCTGAGAGACCATCAGTTTAATCAGGCCACAGGTTGCACATTGCAACTGGCTGGTAACAGTCAATCTGTCCTGGCTACAGATAGTTCTTGGCATGGTGAAAGCCTAGAGCTGGAAGACTGAGAGCCTATGTTCAATACTCTACCTAACCTCTCACAGCATATAAATGGAACCTGTTAGTAAAGAGTGGTTCTAGCTTCATAACAATGGATAGAGGGAGAAATATTTTGACGAAATATGTTACTGTAATGAACTGCACAAATTCATGCCCATGAACGAAACCTCCCTCCAACTGCAGGGAATACAATGTAGGAATAATACAGTGTATTTTCTGCTGTGTATTTTGGTATTGGCAATCTACTGAAACATATTCCAAATATATATATTCTCCATTATCCAGTCCATTGTCATAATTTCTATATTTCCATACCTCCCCTTTTGCCTACAAATGTGTACAGTGGTAGTTAGAAACAGAATACCCCATGACATCAATTGAACTGAGCTGATCAGATATTGTGTGTACATCCAGGGCTTAGCTCAAGCTCATCTGAACCTGTGAAGAAATCAATATCTTCTTTCAATGTACTGGCTGGAGACAATCAATTGAACCTCACTGAATATGAAGCTTGAGAACTGGCAATAGCACTCATTGGCTGGTAGCAGATAGTAGATTTTAGCTAAGCTGGAAGCTCTATTGAATGTCAACAAGCAATGCCATAATTGCCAAATAGAGAGGATGACTCAACTTTGAGTTCTCAAGTGCTGGTAGAGTACTGGGCAAAATAGACTGATTATTGCAATGGTAATAAAATAAGGTGGAAGGTGATACTGAATATACCCAAGAGAAAATCAAACTTTGAGATTTTATTATTTATGAGATTTCTTTTGTAATCTGATCTGGAAGGTTATACTTCTATTCTTTCATTCCTCATCATCCTGCCATTATTATCCACCAAATCTGTCTATCCCTTCCTTCACACTACTGAAAGCTGAATATTTAGAGTTAGTTGCATACCTTTATCCAGTGATAGTAGCATTCTAAGTTAACTCCAAATAGAAACTCCATTAATTTTCAATTCGTTGCCATGGCAGCTCAACTTAACCATCTCCTATCTATATACACTCAGCCCCAGGGTGTTGCCAAGGCTCACCTACAGGCACACATTATCAATTATCTCCTGGCTGCATTCTACAAACACCAGTTGAATTCTCTTCTCATATTCTAAACAACTACAGGTAGCCACTGAATGCAGTCTCAACTTATTGAAAGCCAAGTTCCACTGCACACTGCCACCAGCAAGTCAACAATTGACTATTACTTGCCAGATTCCACATACTCTCTGCAGGGAGATCACATCAACACACTTCAAGTACCATTTGCACCCATCTCGATGAGACTATCACCAGATAGCTTTCAATTCCTTCTTGCAGCAAACTCTAATTGACTGACTGAATGTACTAATTTCACCCATCTGAGATATTCCTTCACCATGTAGCCTTCAAGTACTGCCTGAAACCAACTATGAATGAGTGTTTCTAATTACCCTCTGCATACAGCTGTAATAGTTTGTTTCAAGCCAGTGTTGAAGCACAGCATGCAGCTTATTCTAAGCAACTCTCTCTACAGCAGCAAAATGTAAAACACTTCAGAATTGGTATGCAAACTTCCAAGACACTCATTTCAAAATTACCATGGCTTTTACGTAATTCCAGATACATTCAGACCCCCCTGAAGTAAACTTAGGTGGTCTCAGATCCTGCAAGTCTATACTCAGAAGGTTCTGAGAGCACCTGCTTCTGTGAAGGTATGTTCATAGTTAAGATGCTATGAAATATGACTTTTAGAATAGTTAACTTTAACGCAGCTTAAGCCTCTGCACAGATCTGCAGGAAACTTCCAACTTCTTGTACTGTATTCACACAGCGGTGACTTTCACAGTCCAATATTCCCTAAATTGAAAGCAGTTCATCTATCATAGGTGTCTTTATCGGACATTTGCGTTCCCCAATCACCACAATACGCACTATATTATAATATGCCATGTAATCTCTATCCAAATCCTTCTATGTATGTACCTGTAATTGATTTGGCTACAAACAGTGCTTAAACATATTTTGAGGAGTACATGGAGATAGTGATTAAGTCAACTTAGTGATATACTTCGACACTGTGATAGCTGAGTCAATCAATTTTGGTACATGCATTGCATCTCACTGCACATGGAGCTTAAGTGCAATCTGATAAGTATTTCCACACGGCAAGACAGGCAACGAGCAAAATTATATATCGGCTATCACAGAGTGCTGGTGGCAGTGGTAATACAGTAATCTTGGTGTTATACATTGAGTCTGTAAAGGACTGAGTTTGCAGATCCACTTGGTTATTAGATTTCACACGAACCTGGAGGCAGTAATTCAGTCAACTTTAGAGATGCACTTGGAGTCAGTGATTAAGTGTATTTAGACATGCACTTAAATACAGTAATAAGCTAAACTTACAAATGCACATGGAGGTTACAATCAACCATATTTAAAGATACACCTGGACAATGTGGTTGAGAAACAATCAAGGTAAACTTGTTGGTAATTGTTCTTGAGGCAGTCATAATCAGTAGAATCAATATTGAAGTTGTTAATCTAAAGGCAAATGGAACATCCGTGGAGACTCTACATATAGGTGAACTAGCATCTATAGGAATGTAGAGGATAGATCAAAGCAAGATGTATACAGATATAAGAGGCATGGGACTGTAAGCAGGAGACACTTGGTTTTTGATTAAATCAGGATTTGGTTTTAGCACTCAATCATTTACTGTGACTGTTGTGAGGGACAATATAACATTGAATGTTCTGGTATTAATAATGTTGGAGTATGAGAAAGATACAAATTGAAGATGGAGATAAGTGAAAATTGGGGAAATAATTCTGAGAAACTGGAACATAGAGTGTTTCCTGAACCAACATCAATGTGCCATACTTGATAGATTATGACACAATACAAATATAACGGATTTTGAATCTGATTAGACTGGTATTACTCCATATTTACCACATCTCTTCTCATCATCGCATATTATATCCATTATGATTTCCAATCTGTTGTTTTCTTATCAGCAGTTCCAATATTCTGGGAATTTAAGAATTCAAGGTATCCCTCTATACCTCACCATATCTGAATTATGATAAAATACTTAGTATTGTAATTACCCAAGATTAACTGTTGTCTGGGTGCAGGCAGTCTCCCTTTGTTCCCACCATCACCAGTTAACCACTGAGTTTTGCAAGCTGCTAGTATACCTCCCTACAGATTATCTTCCTCCAGCCAGCTCTCCATATACTTAAAGTTGTTGTCAACTCTTGCTACATTCCCATGATTGATAGGTAACTACATAGTACACTCTCTGCAGATGTCATACCTTCCAGCCAATCAGTCTCCTCCCCACAGACTGCCTCAGAATTAACTACATCCATGTACACCAATTTTCCACAATCACTCTCTCCAAGCACCTCTCTTATATCAACTTGATTATCACCTCCAGGTGCATCTTCCGACTTACTCAATCAGAGCATCAGGGTTGATGCCAAAATCAAGTATGTCCCAGCCTTCAAGTGGATTGCGAAACTCACTAGATTACAACCTCAAGATGTATTTCTCAGTTTACTGGCTACTGGCCAACATTGTATATCTCTAAGTTCACTCAATTATGTTTTCCAAGGACATTATTATATTCACATGATCATGCCCTCCAAGTGCATTTCAACATTCACTTGCTTCAAATCTTCCTGTACACCTCTAAGTGCACTTGGGCACCACCTGCAGCCAGTGGAGCAGACAGTATGTAGATTGATAGATGTAGAAATACAGGGATTCGGAGATAGAAACACCAGTGGATGTATAATTTAGTATACTTACTGAATAGATACTTTAAAATCTTTGAATGATAAGCAGCAACTAAAATTTCCCTGTAAACTAACAGTGTTTTCAAGAATGTTATTTTGCCCAGTCCATTCTACTGTGAATCAATGAGTTGCAAAGCTTGTGACCTACATTCCCAGGTACTCTTCCAATTATCACCCAAACTCGTTGGAAAACCACAAGGCCACTGCATTGGTCTAGTCAACTCCATGTTTTGACTATTGTAGGATCTGGTCCAGAAACTCACACATACTCCAAGTTGCTCCCTGTTACAAAAATCAATTTTGCTGATGTGAGTCATCAGCAACAACCCTAGTTTCCGTCTGAAACACCCGGGTGTTCCGGACGGCTCTGACGGCTCTGGCGGAACCTCGTACCGCCTGACGGAGAATCAGACGCGACCCGTCGCCCAAGCGACGTGTCGCGTTCCATACCTCCCTTGCGGCTATTATACCATGCCTCTTATTCTTGCGACGTGTCGCGTTTTATATTACGCTCGCCGCTCCGGCATCAGGCTTCCTTTACTTTGCGTCCGGAATGTGGTGACGTATACGCACCATCGGAACGACACGTATGTTACACTCTTCGCAGGGGTTGCAGTTATGCAGTAGCCATTTACACAACACCTGGCGATGTTTATGCCTTTCTTCGGCCGATAGCCACATGCCGCACTCTCATTTATGTTTAGCTTTGAGATTTTGTCACTTATTGCAATACAGTCATCGCTTCGCATACATCGCTTGCCGTTGCATTGGCTCCACCATTATCGTATTTTACAAGTCTGAAATATACTGTCCAATCTTCACACTCTCTAGTACAATGCCCTCAGTCCTCCACATTCTGCGTTGATCCATCATCGGCTTGCGATGCTTCTCCATCCTCATCTGCATCCGCATCATCACCATCCTCGCCCTCATACCCGTTGACATCACTGGTTCCCAGGTCAAACCTCTCGAGTTCAGTCGCGGCCTGTCGTCGCCGGCTGGCGGTGGGAATGACATCGCTTTCGTCACCTTCATCTTCGAAATCCCTGAAGCCCCCTGGCATCCCGAAATGCAGTTCGTCATCCGTGCAATTGTTGTCTATCGGGATGTTTGGGTCAGTGCTTCCGATCTCAGGTTCCTCAAGCGCCACTTCGGAGGTCAAATAGTCAAGAAGAATAGCATTGACAACACGCGCTGCTTCCACGCTGATCACCACGGCAGGCATTGGGTTCTCCGCCCGCTGGATCTGACGCTTGACTGTGGCAAGAGTGTTGTTATACACCCTCTGCTGGTAGCTCTCCGGTAGTGTGTTCCAGGTATTCATCAAGAATGTATACATGTCTGCAACGCGAGGCGGGGTTAACAACTTGCGACCCGTTACAGCGCAGCAGGATGCGATCTTACCACCGTCATTCTTGCAGTTGAAGTAGTTCGAGC
>Ga0307512_10000225_pt1 | contig 79470 bp, 76 predicted proteins | sample 14_EM_MG_FD_200267 | JGI IMG/M metagenome (GOLD analysis project Ga0307512, IMG submission 200267) | Populus trichocarpa ectomycorrhiza microbial communities from riparian zone in the Pacific Northwest, United States - 14_EM | ecosystem: Host-associated > Plants > Roots > Unclassified | place... | reverse complement strand
CAGAGCGACCTTGTCAGAGCGACCTTGTCAGAGCGACCTTGTCAGAGCGACCTTGTCAGAGCGACCTTGTCAGAGCGACCTTGTCAGAGCGACCTTGTCAGAGCGACCTTGTCAGAGCAACGTTGTCAGAGCGACCATGTCAGAGCAACCTTGTCAGAGCAACGTTGTCAGAGCGACCTTGTCAGAGCAACCTTGTCAGAGCAACCTTGTCAGAGCAACCTTGTCAAAGCGACCTTGTCTGAGCGACCTGTCTCTGCAATCTTGTCAGAGCCGAGTTGTTCTCAATTGGCATATTTTATTCACCACTGGGCCATGCGATTGATATGGATGAATCAATGTCACGGAACCATTGAAGTTGACTGTGTGGCCTGGGGATTGGGTAGATGAATCAAAGTCACGGACCCATTGTATTGTACTGTGTGGTACATCTGCTGATTGTGGCAACTTTATATTGGGAGTGTGTAGTATATATATAGGTTGTGGAGTACTTTGGTACACAGGCACTAGAATCTGTACTCTTGTACGGCATAGAATTCCATTCTCTACCCACGACATTCTCTACCTACCTACCATACACTGCCTGCTGCAACTGGCCACTCATCCCAAAGCCTCAAATGGTGCCGGTCTGACAATGATATATCAGTTAACCAGACGATGAGAGTGGGGGCTACTCCATGAATTGGCTCTGCAGCCAAGCCCATCAAACACTTGCCAAGACAAATTCGTATTCGAAAGCATTCAATCATTCCTTTCCAGCACTGTGTGTGTCATTCATATCTCTGAAGTGGATGCAGACCAACGACAAAATCGAGCCTACAGCCAGGTGGCATGGATATCTCGTTGGATAGGACAATTGTGCTTCCGCACTGCATATTGTTTTTTGTCGCTTCTTTATATCTTCAGGGGTTAGCATTAGCTTTTATCGGTATTCACAGATTTCGGAATGGTTTACCATCCCGGTGTCCCTTGAATATTGTTTTACCAAGTACCGAAACAATCGTGTATTGTCGCCTTGACTGTAGAGTACTTGTTGGGCAATATGCTTGAAAAGCACTTACCAATAGAGATTTCGCATTTTTAAATGATAAAGACTTTTTGTCCACTGAGCATGGTCATGGCACACTCTTTGGAGAGTTGCTGTCTGAGCGGTTGTCAGATTGTTGTCAGAGTTGTTGTCAGAGGGCTGTTGTCAGAGTGGCTGCTGTCAGAGTGGTGCTGTCAGAGTGGCTGCTGTCAGAGTGGCTGCTGTCAGAGTGGCTGCTGTCAGAGTGGCTGCTGTCAGAGTGGCTGCTGTCAGAGTGGCTGCTGTCAGAGTGGCTGCTGTCAGAGTGGCTGCTGTCAGAGTGGCTACTGTCAGTGTTGCAGTCTGGCTGGTCAGCGGTCAAAGTCAGCAACTAAACTGCTTCATTCGTCGGTACTAGTGATCTATACAGCTCGAAACCTTCCAAAGAGACAACCATGAGATAACCCAAATGTGACTGACAGCTCTGTGGTGCGAACCCGGAAACCCAAACAGAGACCAAAACTGTGATCCCAAAAGCGAGATCCCAAACCCAAGAACCAACCCAGAAGGAAAAAAAGCGCAGACCCAAAAATGGAAAGTATACAAAGATCACACATTACCTAACGTCCATTATTACATCAATATATTGAACAATGACAGTTGACCGGAGTGCTTGTGGGGAAATCTTTCTGATCGAGGTTTCATATTCTTGATCAGCATCGAGATTAAGATTCTCGCTGGCAGGGTTCTGGAGAACCCCCAGCGCATATGGCATTGCTGATTGCTTAATCCTCAGGGCGTTTACAATCAACCGATTGATCATGGTGAGGTATACCAATCGAGTTGTGCGTTGCGTTTGCTGTTGACCAAACCGCTGGACATGCGACCATGCCTGATGTTCTATTGAGTAATTTATACCCTGTTCAACCATGACGGAATGTCGGCAATTATAATGTAGATTCAAGCCCTCATTGTGTGCCCGATAGGATAGGACGAGGACCCTGGGGATGTCGAAACAGCATACCATTACTCTGCATCACGTCATCACTGTCTACAATGACATGTTCCATCACCTGGATGGGGTGATGTGAGCTTTGGCCAAGAAGAAGACACAATGGAAGGAAGACTGATACTTTGCCATTAAGTTTGCGAAGCAGAAGCTGTCCAAACATAATACCGAAGTGACTCCAACAAATGGTATGCTTCTCATTTCGGCAGATATTGTTGATTCTTTCCGGAAGTTGCGATCGTGTAGGAAGTGGGACAAGGGAATGGGTATCAATCCTGAAGACGAGATTTCTTATACTACCCAATACCAGGAGGCCTTTCTGAAGTATGTGTGGAAGGAATACTGCACTAAACATAGACAGTTGCCGGTTACAAAACTGGAAAGCATACTGAACAAACATCTCATCTCCGCTGCGATGGCTTCTAGATCTGGTCAATCATCTTATGATGCATATGATTTGTCCAGCGATAATCAGGAATACTTAATGCCTAACAATGTGGCCCAAGTGACACCCAGACGAAGCGATCATGCAGCACGCTTTTTGACAGCCGCAAGGCTCGATTTGAATTCACCGTCTTAATTACAGCCGAACTGCGGGCAAATTAATCCCAATCTCGATTGTTACCACTCCGGACGAATGGAGATTAGCAGTACATTTCTGTTACCGGATATCACCAACTGGTGGCGGCAGCAAGATGAAACGCACTCAAAGTATGCTGATCTTTCCAATGTGGCACGCGATATATTCTCTATCATGCCTGACGTTGTCGGAGTGGAGGCCAGTTCCTCCCTTGGGCGAGATGTGATCGGGTCGAGACAGTCAAAATTCACAGGCAAGACCCTTTGCGACCAGGTCTCAGTAAGGCAGTTCGGTCAAGCCCATAACGGATCACTGGCTGGCGACAACCCCATATCGGATCCTACCAGTACTGATAATGACATGGAGATGAAGAGAGAGGAGGAGCAACAGAACTTGCACAGAATGGCCAAGGTCCACGAGTTTTTGGAGATGTGGCAGGGCAGCCAAAACCTACGAGCTACACAGAAGGAATCTCGCGCTCAAAATAAACAAATGGCAGCTGTAGAATACATTTCACATACTCAAGAGATCGTCAAAGCATCCTGGTCACACTTTCAACATGATGGAGCCGCTGCATTTGAATTGGTGGAAAAATCAGCTGTGCAACCAGCTTTGTCTGCAAAGGACCTCCCTGGAGGACGAAATCAAGTATTGAGTGTCAACTGAATCGAGCAAATCGACCGCCATCCTCCCGAAAGGGATGCGGATAGTTCACCTGAAAGCATTTCAGACAACAAATGTTGGCTTGACTGGGATGGGGACTTGGATAATCCAAACGCCAGCGAAGATGACTGGGAGGCAGACAATGAATCAGATATGGAACTGGACAATGGAAGTGAGGATTCAGATATCCCGGAGAAGTGGAATGTGTGTGCCGCACTGAATGTTCCAGGATTGATTCGACCTATCCGAAGGTCAAAGAAGAAGGTTGAAATGACCTTGATGACGGTCAATATATTGAAAACGAGGAGGGAAACGGGGATGAAGAAAAAGCAGGACCGAATTTGTAAATGTAGTATTAACAAGTTCGTTATGTAGTTCGACCGAGAATTTCATTTAGAGCAATATTATGGGTGAATGTTGCGCAGTCGCGTGAGAAAATTGCATAATACACAACCGTATAGCGGGCAGTATGCATTATCAGCCAAGGTGTATAGATTTTAACCGGACAAGAGTGACCGGTGCTAGAATATCACTGGGCTCGGCTTCGCCATATCGCGAAGTCTTGATCAGGCAGAAAGCCAACCGCAAAGTTCAAACAATCATGAATGCAACTATTAATGGCACCAGATCTTGACAAGGCAGCACATTAAAATGAGCGTCAACGGAGCGTCAACAATTTTCAGTCTTGTAAGTAGAGTAATTAAATGGTGACATGGTCGGTGCTATGCATAACCAACATACTGGCAGCCTTGCTTGGCAAAAGAGTAAACCACACGGGCACTGCCCGATTCTGAAAATGAGCGTTGACACAGCGTCAACAATTTTTGGCTGTGAATCTAGGATAATCTCAGTGGCGAACGGTTGCAGCCATTCATAAATGATGTATTAGCTGCCTTGCAAGTCAAAATTACTCGCATCGTGCTCCCTGCCCCATCCTGAAAATGAGCATCAACGGAGCGTTAGCAATGTTTTGTCTTGTAAGTACCGTACATGAAAAGTGACCTGGTCAGTGCCCTCCTTAACCAACGTACTGGCAGCCCTCCTTGGCAAAACAATCAACGACAAGGTCACTACCCCATTCTGAAAATGAGTGGCAACGGACCGTCAACAATATTTTGTCTTGCATCTTGTGCAATCTACCTGGTCATTGGTTTGTAAACATGCATAAATGAGATATTGAACACCTTTAGGGGCAAAACAATTGCAGCATACTTCCTGCCCCATCCTGAAAATGAGCATCAATGGAGTGTCAATGATTATTGGTCTTCCATCTTGGCTAATCTAAGTGTCACAATGTGGTAATAATTGATTGACGATGTTATGGCAGCCTTTTCATTTGAACCAGAGCATGACACATACTTTAACCCATCATGAAACTGAGCGTCAATGGAGCGTCAACAATAATTGATATTGCATATTGGGTAATCAAGGTTTTACGCAGATGAATCAGCGCATAACAGTGCTATTGAATGCCTTTATAGAGAAAAATACAACGTATAACAGTAAAAACACAGATTCCAAAATAATCAATGTCGCGGTTTGCAAATCATGCAAAAAGAGATTATTGGCTGTCGAATACCTCATTTCAATAACATACAACTATCCAATTGGAAAAACAAGAACATTATATAAATCTACAGATGGACCTGCTGGGTCTCCCGCTGACAACCCGTCCAATTCAGACGGATTGGGATATTTTCATCGAACTGTGCCCGAATTTACAGCTGCGGTGTATGGACAACCCCGACCACCAACTTCTCAGGGATTCGGTTGCGACCCGGACCCGGACCCAAAGTGGCAGTCCAGTATTGTTGCTATCACTAATAGAGCTTTGCATGGAATATGAGCCGAAACACAACCTAACATGAGGTAGCCAGTCCACATGTCATGGTGAAATTCGGAAGTTTCAAAGTCCTTAGCTGCCTGTTTGGAGTGTTTTGTCTGCCATTCCAGTCAATATGGTTTAACCTGGATGTCAAATTTGAATTTCCTCAGGGAACTTACTTCTATAATTCCTCAACTTCCTTGCCTCTTCAGGATTCCCAAAGCTGTTTCAATGACCTTCAAACTAGACAATTCAGTAATCCCTCTCTCTGATGATACGTTTAACTTTGCGATTTGAGCTTTTGCCAGCAAGTGTTTCCCCATTGAGCTGGTCCCATGTTCTGAAGGATGACAAAGAACTTGATGACAAACAATGCATATGATTCCAGGGCAGCCGGTGTCCTCAATTTCGCAAGGCAAATGAAATCACCATGTTGACGCATGTCTTGAATGCTTCCAAGGAAGAGAACATTTCGAGCCAACATTCATTGAATCCCACCATGCATTGAAGATGATTTGTGAAGTAAGGTCGCTCAAATCCTGAATAAAGACACATTCAATTTTGGAAGAGATCATAACCTCCAGCAATGAGGTGTTGATTGATTGTGAATCCGACAGGGTGGTAGGAATCAGAAAGCTCGGTAATCTGACTCGAGAGACTGCCGAAAGTAACGTTGTAGTAAAGCAGACCGCGGGTTCTTAAATATTGATTCTAGAGCTACAAGCGAAAAAATCAGATCTGTGAGACATTGCATGCATACTTGTGAAGTTGTATACAAGGACATATTAAAGAGACTGACCGCGTAAAACTGAATTCGGCAACAGTGCGATGCAGTTCAGTGCTGTGTAGCGTGCTGAGCCTCCACAAAGATTTTGGACGTTCCGTGGGCACTCAATTGTAGAAGGCGGATGCGATATCGTCACTAGCATCTTTGCCAAAAATGGCTGCCAATAGGTTCATCGTGGGTTAACTGCGTTCCATTGCCGATAGAATACCCAAGATGTAAGATCCAAAATCGTGGACACTCTGTTGACGCTCATCATTCGACATAGTTACGACTTTGTCGTACGCATGTTTGCGTAGAAAGGTAGCTGATATTTCGATTATGGATCAATGTGCTTGACAAGCCCCTTGATTTTCGAAGATGCAAGGCCTAAAATTGTTGATGCTCCGTTGATGTTCAGTTTCAGGCCATAGTGACGATGTCGTCAGAAGCATTTCTGCCTAAACAGGAGGCCAATAGTTCAATTATTGATAGATGTGGTTGCACAGCCCCATCATGTTCCAAGATGCAATGCCAAAAATCATTCACCCTCCGTTGACGCACCTTTTCAGGCCATAGTGCCGATGCCATCGCAAGCATTGTTGCCAAGAATGGCGGCCGATAGTCTGATTATGGATGAATGTGGTTGCAAAGCCCCATGATTTTCCAAGATGCGAGGCCTAAAATCGTTGACATTGGATTGACACTGATTTTTGGGCCTATTGACGATGTCGTCGACAGCATGTTTGTCTAGAAAGGCAGCTGATAGTTTGATTATTGGTCAATACCACTGCACAGCCCTTGGACTGTGCAAGATGCAAGGCCAAAACTCATTAACGATCTGTTGACAGTCATTTTTAGGACATAGTAGCGATGTTGTCGCAACCATTTTTGCCTAGAAAGATGGCTGATAGTTCGATTCTCAGTCAATGTCGCCGCTCAGCTCTCTGGATTTACCAAAATGCAATGCCAAACATCGTTGAGGCTCCGTTGACTCTCATTTTCAGGATGTGGCAATGTGCGTGTCATTTGCCTTTTCAGCTATAATGCCGTACAACACATTCACTTTGGAAGGATGTGAGAATCCAGCCCTTTGATTGCCGAATGTGTAAGACTTAAAATCGTTGACACTCTGTTGACGCTCACATTACTCATATCAAAACAGCCTTCTGACACTCAATAATTGTATGCAACAAATTGTATCCACATGATTGAAAACCAATATTGCGTTTGTAAGTAGTATCGTTTGAATCAAGGAGCTTTTTTACCTCTCAACTTCTGATCAACTGCTGTCCACACTATCCGAGTAAGAGATGACGTGGCCCTATCACATCCCTGCGCTTTCGGCTCGTGATGTACGGCATGTGGATCATTTCACTACATTTTGGTAATTATTGCTCGACTTCCTCACCTTTAGTCATCGTGCTCCTTCTCCTCGATTTTCATGACATAACATAAGCAATTTCAAATATCACACCAATGTGCATGAGCTCTGTGTGGACAGGTATGAAGTTGAATCCATGGACATATGCCGCAGGAGAGTCGTCATTCAGACATATTCGTAACGAGCACTGACCTCTCTCTCTATGACAGGGATGACATCACTCACTTGAATTTTGTTTCTATATTGCGTCACTAATATAGTTTTTGAATCGTCACTAAACAGTAACTGGCAGATAGAAATCGTACGTGTTGGCCGTCTTACCGCCTGATTTGGATTCTAGAACTTTTGGATGGTGGGTTTGATTCTTGCACATGCACAGACGAATTTTCATGTCTCACAATTTGGTCACTGAAATCAAGAAAATGCTAACACAAAGCAAAAGTGTTAAACAAATTACTTTTCACCGAGACATGGCGTAAAAGAGAACAGTTTGCCTATCTATTCCACCACCAATGCAGGAGCCGTCACCATGTCTTTGGCCGAATCCGAAGTCTATATGGTGATTACATGGGGAGGCCATATGCAGGGGTAAAACCTTTCAGGTTCAACAGGCTTCATGTTCAGCAAAGGTGAGGAATCGGGCTCAGCGGCGGGCGCAGGACAGGGTATACTCATGTTTGACTGCAGCTTCACCAAACCTAGCCTAAAATGCCCACTTCCGGGTCAAGAAGTCCCTTGTGGCATTTGAGATATTCCGGGGACAATGTCAAGACACTCCAGAAGTCCTCCAAATGTTGTCAGTGCAGGTGCCGCTGCGACATCATCCGTTTGCGGTTGAATGAATGTTGCAACCCTCAATTCAGATGTGTCATACTTCTTCTATCTATCCCAGAAGTAGTAAGCTGCATCCTCCCATCCCGGTTGTTTCAATTCGTCAATCTTCATTAGCTTCTGCCGAAACCTCTCCATTAGCTACTGTACCATTTTGGTGATTGTGCCCATCACCCAGCCCGGTTCGTCATCTTCGCTCAGATTGCCCTGCTCTGTCTCATCATCATGCTCATCTTCCCCATCTTCCCCATTGTTGGAACTTGCAAGATCACTCAGACGGTCTCCTATAGCAACTATCTACTCCTGAAAAGTCTTTTCTGGCTCTCTGTTCGTCAATTCCGAGTTTTCAGCATTCTTCATATCTTGCTGCTGTTGCCGAACTGCTGCCTCTGCATCTTCAACTCGCTTTCTTTCCCCAGTGATTTGTCTCACAACATAATCCTCAATCCATTTCTCTATCTCCTCGTTGCTTAGGAAGTGCGTTTCTCGTCGTTTGTCGGCTGCAACCTTCTTTTTGGATCGCACGCTGCGCATTGCCTCAATGGCACCGAATAGTTCAGCCTCCAAGCCACTTTTGCCTTCATTCTCATAATGACATCATGGGGTGGACCACATTGTTGAGTGGCCGTATTTGCCCGGCAGAAGTGGGGAAAATATCTTTTTCGGAGCAGTGACCATTGTAGTTTGCATTGACATTGTTGTTTGGCGAGATGTTGGATGTTGCAAGATATGGACAATATGGAGGCAAACTGCGTCCTTTATGTCAAGGTTGGTACGTTCACTCAACTTGAACAAAGCAAAATCTGCTCTTGACTGTCAATACAACAGCAATAGTTGGGCAAACATTACAACATGACTTGATTGTTAGCATCAGTGTCATGTATTATCCCGGGGATAATTTGAGACAAACGTCAGCAGACGTCCTTTCCCTCAGACAGTATCCCAGATAGATGTGACAATCATGCGACTTGTGCTGTCGTACACCGCAATTTGACCCTGTTAACAAATAATCGACATCGGACCGACTTATTGCACATCTCGGGGTGGTGGGACACCACTGCGACATGCAGCTTTACGCAGCATGATTGATCTTGTGTATAACCAACATGTTGGCTGCTACTTGTTTCATTCTGACATAAGGCTAACAATATTTTCCTCAGGACTTCCCACTTCTTTTCCTTATCATCTTCCTCTCATATTCCACACCAGCAAATCATGGATACACAACCACCTCAGCCAGGTTAGAGTGGATCCAAATCAAGCTGATTAGCTGGCGCGTCATCAAATATGTCACTCATCGGCACGCACCCTCAATGCATTCACCAGTTAGTCCACAACTACGCTGCCAATGAAGCCCCGAAAAATTTGACCCAGGATGCGCATTTATAAATCGTCTGTAAGACTGGATGCAGCATGAGTAAGACGCAGCATGCACTAGGATGTAAGTATATCCATATTGTTGTAAACAGCCATCAATAAACCGCAAAACATACAGCAGGTGTACATAGAGAGCTATGTGATGAATCCATCGCTGCCAGTAATGGGAATCCTCCATGGTCAATCAAGGCATTTGTCTGCACAGTCCGCGAATTTGAACATCATGGTGTTTCCAGCTCTTGGATTGTCGCGGGCGAATTTCCTGATAATCATCCCTGTGAGTGGAGAAAACAGGCTTAAATCACATTAGAGGAGGCTACAGAAGCATATATGGTTGAGGTAATAGCCAAATCTCGTTGTTAGAAGCAGCAACTAATATCCTGTAGGTTTTCAACATGTCTGCTACTATGGCAAGGCAAGGAGGTCGGGTACAGCTCGAACAGTCTGACATGCGCCTGGACTATAATGAGGCCAAAATGGTCATCGGTGGGTTTTCGCACGGCGCAATCGAGGAAACACAATATCTGATCAAGAAACCTCGCACCGCTGTCCGAGAAGAGATGAAGGGGGGTGTTGAGTTTCCTTGCCATAAACAGGTGAAGGCTGTGATAGAAACACACCCAGCAATGCTTCGTCAAAACCACACGGCCGGCTGCCTTCCTTGCCAAAATTGCATGGCAAAGGATCTCCAGACACGCTGGAGGCGCAACGTTACAGGTGCACCTCTGCCCAACTGACGCAGACAGCCAACTCCAGAGCTGACGCCCCCTCTGCCCGGAACACTACCCGTCCCAGCAGGTTACATTTCTGCAGCTCAATGTGCCCAAATCGTAACTTTGCCAGCCGGATATGCATATTCGCATACTTCTCTTCCCTGTGCTGAATTTTTTACTCTCAATGCATCTGCCCAGGACAGCCAGCATGATACAGATTTCGATCCAGATATACTGACTGATAAAGGAGCATCCACTAGTTAGTACACTATCTGCTGTGTGGTAATGCTGCTAAGATCAATTTTGAAGACCAGAGCAGCCTATTGAGTGAACCAGGCAATGATGACAAGCATTGATCGAATGGCGCGGGATTTTGGAGATTCTTATCATCCTGAATTTGCGGATACTGTAAAGTATATTTTAAAGGATATATTTATATGTATTATTCAAGAACAATGCAGTGATCAAGAAGAAAGTAAATGAAAACGCTAGAAAGGCTGCCAAAACAATGTGTCATATGGACTACGCCAAATCAAATGATTGCATATTGTGAATACACCCGCAGCAGAATGAGCGTCAACCGAGTGTCAACGATTCTTCGACATGTATCTTGGGTAACCTGGGAGGCGACAGGTTGCAAATAGTCATAAACGAAGTATTGGCTGCCTTTATAGGCAACACAGAAAGTGAAACACTCCCTGCCCCATCTTGGAAATCAGTGTCAACGATTCTTGGTCATATATCTTGGGTAATCTGGGGGGCGACAGGTTGCTAATATTCATATACAAAGTATTGGCTGTTTGTATAGCCACAAGAGAAAGGGAAACGCTCCCTGCCCCATCTTGAAAATGAGCATCAATGGAGCTTCAACGATTTTTGGTCTTGCATCTTCGGTAATATGAGTGGCGCTTGATCACAAGCATCCACAAACAAGATGATGGCAGCCTTTATAGGGAGAGATTTAAGGGATATTCCCGCCACATCCTCCGAGACAGTAACAACGCATTTCGTTTACAGAGCTAGCACTAACTATTCGTGAGCCTTTAAGCGTACAAAAACATTCAAAACCATGTATACAGACAATACCGGCCACATCACGCTGTAATTAACCATGATGGAAGGCCAATAATCGTTGACACTTCTTTGATGCTCATTCTCATGATGGGGCAGGGAGCGTTTCACTTTCTCTTTTGCCTATAAAGGCAGCCAATACTTTGTTTATAACTATTTGCAACCTGTCGCCCCCCAGATTACACAAGATACATGACCAAGAATTGTTGACGCTCTGTTGGCGCTCATTTTCAGGATGTGGTAGGGCGCGTGTGTCTATTCGATTCGATCATTAAGGCGGCCAATATATCGAAAATCATTCTTAACAAACCAATGTCAATATTTCAAGATTAGCAGTAGCATATCAAGATGTGACCAATAATGTGGAATCCGAAATGCAGAACCTGAGAGTGGAACCGACGGGTCTATCTGAATCCGGTGAAACCCGTGGGTTGCTGGGTACAAGTCCGGGTTTGGCCCGCCAAGAGTCGGCGGGTCAGGTTTTTGGACGGGACTGGAACAGAACTGCCCAGTTTTTGCGGTCCAAACCCGGACCGCTTGCGGGTTACCTGGAGCTGTTGTTGATACTAACTGTGTGTCATGTTGAACGGACAGTGCTGATAAAACTGCGGAGCACCTGGAAATGGCTGCTGTGAATGTGTGTAACCAAAACCATGTGGCAGTTGATATTGATTGGTTTATGTCCCATAATGACTGTTGTTGCCAGTTCCTAAACTATTTTCCGACGGTTCTGAATTGTCTTCACGGCCTTCTGGCATGCCAAATAGGTGATGTTGTGGAGCCATATTCGCTGTCTTCGGTGGAGATCCATTCGTCAACATGTTCTGCGACCAAAGCTGGTGGCAAACTACCGTATATGCGAGAAGTGCTATAGAATAAATCAGAGTATGGTTGAGTATATTGCCGGTAGCAGTAATCTTTGGCAGAATGAATGGCTGCTTATATCCCATTCTGTTGTCACGATCTGCGGTTTTTCACTCCACTTTTGATCCATGAAACGAACGTGGCTGAGAAAAAGGAACCTTGATCACCCACATCCCGCCTTGCTTTGTTATATGCTCGAATTCATATACTAAGGTATTGGTTAGGTGCTCACCTCCATATATTTCCATGACTTTACAGGTCATAGAAGGGATATGATGTGATATCTCCAGGAACCCAACAAGAACAATATCCTGTATGAAGGTTAGCATGACTAGGGATATTACACATAACTGGTGCATGTATGACCTGCGACCTCATTGAATAGGAGGCCTGTGAGTCGAGCAGCAACAGTGTTTGCTCCCTATTGAGCTCCTTGTCTTCACATCATTATTCTCCTTAGAATCCATGCTCCAGTCGAGGATTGTTACTGAAATAACGATTCTATTAGTTCTCAATGATCATTCTGCGGGCATACAGGTACCAAGGAAGCTCACCTATTCGTTGTATTAGGATGATCTACCTTCATTATCAGCTGCTCGGAGGCTCGAGCATAGGTATAACTCACAATGCCGCGTTGACGTAGTATAATATAATGCCCATCGTGGCGATTGCAGTGATGACAAAAGACACCTTCTTCCCTCTGCTAACGACTTTCAGCAGACAATGTGCATGATTATTCTGCAGGATATGATAGATATATCCTGGTTTATGAAGAAAGCTGATCATAAGGTGACTTTATTGTACCCCTCTCCCCCGCATTGGGTGGGGTGCAATGTGGCTGTGATACGCTGACTTGAGTTAGCTCGCTTTCGAACCAATATCCCTGAGGCTCGAAATCACCCCCTGAAGCATCATCGAGATTCATCCGAATACTTGTTCACTGACCATTCCTCAAATAGGCTCAACACTTGCCAGACACATGTTAAGCGCTTTATCTGCAAAAAGAATTTACTGGATGGGATCCGACTCATTGCTCACTATCAACAATATCACCCAATATCGATGAATGAAGGGCTAATACCTGACGTGATTGTACCACCTGCAGGCTGGGATCGACCCGAGTCATCATGGTTCAACTTCAGTGGGGATACCTGAATGGCCATAGATGAGCTAGTCAACTAATGATCTACCCATGCACAATGAAGCTGGTGCACCGCTACCTGAAGATACTCCCGACGAAGAAACTATAGACCCCCAGAAGCCTTATCTGACATATACTCCTGATCCAACAAAGACAAAGGCTCATAGGCAGGTAGTTGGAATGAAAAATGCGGGGGGGGAAGCATATGGCAAAGCAACTGGATTGTACAACAAGCGTCGCAAGTACTCAGAACAATGGAATCCCTGGCTTCCATTTCAGTCAGCACACGACATTCAACAGGCTCAATCATTTAGCCAGCGAACAAAAACGTGGATAGATCAACATCTGATGCATGGACTGGACAACCTCAAAATCGAATCATTCCAATCAGCAGAGGCCCCGCAAAAGCTCCTCTCTCAGCTTGATCTCGGGTTCGGCGATGATAGTTGGATTGAAGATCATTCACATATCGTCGGAACTTTATACTACAGGGATATTTTCAAATGTATACAGTTCCTTTTGGCACATCTCCCATTTCAGGCGCACCTTGATTTTAAACTGGTACACGTCGCAGACTCGGGAGGTCACAGAATATACAGTGAGATGAACACGGGTGATTGGTGGTGGGATACGCTAGATCAGCTTCCTGCCAGAGCGATGGTTGTGCCAGTTATTTATGCATCTGACATGACTCACTTGACCAATTTTTTGGGCAGTCAGCATACCTGGCCACTGTATATCATGATTGGTAATATTTGTAGAGACATCGGCCGGACACCTATAGAGCGTGCCTGGATTCTCGTTGGGCTGATCCCCTGACCCCCAAAAGGTGCCTACAATACTGATGAGGTATGGCATTCCGCGGTTGGAACTCTGCTGTCCCAACTCTGGAATATTGACATAACTGGTCCCAGCTTGAAATGGAATTGTACTGATGGATTCCACAGACATTTGTATCCTCAATTGGAGGCCTTGGTCGGGGATTTGCCAGAACGAGTCATGATTGCTCAAGTCTCATATGGCTCATGCCCGTCATCTCACGTTCCTCAAGGTGCGCCGATGGGGCATTCCACCTTTCGACTGCTTGATATCTCAAGAGATCAGGATGTGAACTCGCATCTTCTCGACAAACCGAATATTGATGTTTTGCACACTGTTGGTGTTCATCCAATTGGAAACCAGTTCTGGCAATACCCTCTTTGCAATCTCTATTGCCTTTGGCAGCCTGATGAATTGCATCAGCTGCTCTTGGGTTTATTTAAAGACATATTCCACAGGGTGCTCAAATACCTCAAAGCTAGAAATATCGAGGATCAATTTAACAATCGATTAACATGAGTACCATGATATCTGGGCCTCCAGCGCTTCTCTATACCATTTCATTCGCTGAACAGCAGCTCCTGGAAGGGAAAAGAGATCCGGGGCATTATCAGAACACTGGCAGTGAATTGTGCTCTGATTCTTGACTGCTCCAAGGATGACGGGAAAGCAGTGGCTGAAACAGCCTCTGATGAAATGGTGATGGGAGCAGTGTGGGCATCATGTGAATTCTCTCTACTTGTCAGCCAACACAATCACTCTGATCTATCCCTAACAGCACTGGATAATGCACTGAAGCGATTGTACAAGAAGAAGGGTGCATTTCGAGAAGAGAAAATGTCAAAGTCTGCGAAGGCCAAAGTGGATGAACAGTTGGCTTGAGAATTCCATCAGTTACGACAACAAAAGATTCATAAAATCTGCACTGTGATGGAGGATCAGGTGTCCGGGGCTGAAAAGATTAAAATGACAAAACGAAGGCATTTTCAGGTGCGCCTGAATTGAGCCTGACAAGCGGCAGCCATATGGTCAGATGCTGATCAGCAGAGTGCAAAAGAGCAATTGCAGCCCGAAATCCATTAAGTGACACCTGTCAAACTCAAGCTTATCAATAAATTATTCCAACATCATGAGCAACAACTATCGCAGGAAGTCAGGACTAAGGCAACTGGTCCAAGATACACATTTGCTAAAAAACTTACTCAAATGAAAACTGCAGCAGAAGAAGAGGTGTATGGAGTGGCAAACATGACTGCTGACAAGCGTGTGGAATTTCAGGTCTGTCTATTCAGTGCTGAGACTGAAGCCACCACCTGGAGTATCGCTGATATGGACTACATTGAAAATCAGCTAGAGAGAGAGATTTATGGTATCACATCGAATGAGCAGATGCAGGTCAAGAAGTAATTGTCCTTCCGCTTGATCAAGCTTGAAGTTTGGTGGAAGGCAATTGGAGTTCAGGAGCTCAGGAGAACCATCAAAGAGCATTTGATACATTTCGGATATCCAAAGATGAATCTTGTGAGCAATATATCAGAGTCAATTGGGCAAATGGGTACCAGCAACAGTTTCACCACCGATATTTCTGAATGGCTACATATCGGCAATGACAAAGAGGCATATTGATCTACAAATTAAGTCAACTACATTCAGAAGATACTTGAGCACTATGTCCGGTGTACCGGTCTTGACTAGATGGAGGAGACACTGTCTCATCTTGCCCTTCAAGGCTGGTACGATAGTGACTCCACACAAGTTTTCAACCAACTATCCTCTACCAATAAACTGCGAAATACTTGCTGAGACAATCTCTTACACCTCCAGCAATGTCAGGAAGAGCCATTTTTCTGCCCCGTATCACAGCAGGTACTTCATTTGAGAGAAACCCATGTCCACGTAGTGTGCAGAAGTATCAAATTAACCTCACTCAGAAATGCATCAGAAAATTTCAGATATCCCAACTTTGGACAGCTATTCCGTGTACAAATTGAAGAGGACTTGGGACACAACGTTTGTGGACTGGTGCTCAGATATGATCAGAATGCACTCATAGACAGTATATTTATTGAACTTCAGAATGGGCTGTTGTACTACCGTCAACCATTTCACTGCCCTACATCTGTTGAGCATCTGGGACTTGATTGCAAGATAGAATATACCCATGCCAACCATGGGATCATGCCTGAATCTCATAACATCTGGGTCCAATATATGGACAGTGACCTCGATAACACCTTCCAAGGCAGTGTTCCTCCTTTTCCTGTATTATGCTTTAGCTGGACTCCACCAAATCAGATCCTCCAATTTCAAGAGTGCCTGCCCACCAGAAAAACGATATCTACCTTTTCTAACAGGTGCATGAACTCTCAACAATCGATATTACGTCCTCAAGCTCAAGAATATGCGGTGGTGATTCCAACAAAGTAGAGAGAGCCTCATGGTTGGGATGATTATGTTGACGGGTTCATCCGGGTTGTCAAACAGACTGATATGTTGCATGTTGTACCTGTCGGAGCAATTGTTGAACTGGCACATTTGGAGCAAGAGAATGCTGTATCAGATAGCATCGATAGCATATGGGTTGTAAATTATCATGTGGATTTAAATACCTACTGGACTGTATATTAAGAGGCAATGCCTGAATCAAGGTGTGCAGGAGGAAGAGAGTTAATGGAACTGTACTATTTGAAATAGACGTTATGATAATCACTCTCGGAGAGTATGGCTCCAGGTTTGAGATGCACCGGAATCTTCTCAAAGATGTGGCCCATACTCCCAATAGCTCCGAAATTTGCATACTCTAATTGTTTGATTTTGTAGCATTTTGGAGACAACTATACATTCTTGAACATATTCTTGTATTCTGTTCCACAACTTCCGGAGCATTGAGGAGAACCAGGGAAGTAGTGTTGGAGCACCTGAGAGCACATCGCTTTGCATCCAGGATATCTGGGAGCATCTGGAAGCATCTGGAAGCATCAGTGTGGCTGTTCAGGGTTGCTGAGTCATTCAGTTATAACTTCCAAACCGTTTTAGATTTTGCTGATGAAGGACTTTGATGTAACTTCCCTCATTTGAAGTTAGCGCCATTTGTCATCGATCGACCTTGTGTTGATGCAACATGTCTCCATACATGATACAATAGACACACCTTTCCATACACCCGCACAGACTCAACTGCTTGAGCACACACCACCATACAACATGAATTACCTCTCATCAGATTGCATACACCATCAGAGGTGGAATCCCAATAAACTGCTGCATCAACAAAATGTATTTTGATCACTGGGAGCCTCCAGGAGTGTGTGAGAGGAGGCAGAGTGTAAACTTAGAAGCATCAGTTGTTGGAGAGAATAAGACCCTAGGAGGGCATTCCAGCTGGCCGTCAGAGGAACATGGATCTCTGATGACTGATACAGGGGCAGCATGGGAGTAGTTGTGATAAGTTTTGAAGCACCTGGGACTCTCGCGCGACCAATGCAGGAATCCCAAATAAACCTTGAGAGATGCCTTGCTTCTTAGGGATATTTATTTGAAGGACTGCAGGTGTTATCTTAGATTCTCCAGATGAACACGAGCAATAAGAATACCCTTCACATATGATGTATAGATTAATGTTCAATATCAACTTATAAATTATACAATAGTACCCAGCATCTCAGTCAACATTCTATTGTTTGCATCGCTACATTGAGGAGAACCAAAGAAGATGGCAAGTGATTCAAAAATGAAAGCATCTAACACCAAAACACTAACCCGACCAAGCAATCGAATGATACCAATCGAACTTAGTCTCGCTGTCATCCACTAAATCTCAGAGCTCAGCAGGGCCAACAAATGCAGGAAGATACAATTCATCAACGGGACAATGAAGCTGGAGGCGCTGCTCGTATTGCTGAATGATTCAGGCCTGGCAAGTAGGTGAAATTGAATTCCAATGTCATTTGGCTCAATTTGTGATATCTACATGGTTGGAATTGAAATGTCAGCTATCTGTAAATCAAAATGGAGTTTCAAAGGCAATATGATGAATTTGGGGGGAAAAGAAAGGAGGAGTACCTGATGGGGGAGTGCTGGGTGGGCAAAGGAGTGCTTATGGTGATGGAGGGGTGCGAAATGAAATTGCGGGGTGCAAATCTAGGCCAACAAGCACCAACGGGAATTCAGAAGCCCCTATCCAGCCACGCAGCCCATCCATGAACAGCAGCATCGATAGGGGAGGGGGGTATAGAGTCTGGAGTAAAATCTAGCTGCTTCTAATTAAGGTTGAGTAGGGGATTGAGGGGCGCCCATTCTAGAGGAGGTGCGCTGATTGAACAAGGTGTATGGTGTGCTGAATGAAATAGCGAAGCGCCAATCTAGTCGGACCACCGCCAACGGGGATCAAGGAGTGCCTATCATAGTGGAGGAGCTCCATGGGTGGTATGAAGGTGCCCACCAATGTGTAATCGATGAGTGCAGTGGCTTCTGCAGTAATACAATCTATCACAGTGGAAGGACAAAATTTACATCGATATTCATCTTGAGAAGACATAAGTGTATCCTTCATTCCAGTGGTATATTCCGACAGCACACAATGATTAGCTGCAGCCACAAGCCCTAATGTCTGAGGTGCAACAGGTTGAAAGAACTGAGATGTATTCAGTTGCCGCCCCAAGCTTCTGGCAATGAAGAAATATTCATGGTAGATTAAGTGAAGTACTTCCCTCCGGGTGAACCATGATTTCTTATCATCAATGACCTTCAAGAGATAAGCATCATCAAACAGGAGCTCCTTAACCTGGATTCATAGCTCAGTCTCTGATTCTGAATCCACCTGGTAAATACAGACCATAGTTGGACAAGCTCCATCTGCCAATTTACCTTGTTTGGTACTCATCTTGAGTTTTAACTATACATATTGTGGGGTTTCGTCATCATCATAAGTCCGATGGAGAAGTATTAAACAGAATGAACACATACCACTTGATGGGTTTGCAGATCAATTTTCAGAGATGGACCACCGGGCAATTGACACACTTTTGGTGTACCTACAGGAGCACCTGCTAATGCCTGCTGATGATCCTGCAGTTCGATGGCTAGTTTCAAAGCTTCATCAACAATCGAGTACTTCTCATCAGATATGATTGGCCAGGGAGTCTTTGTGATCATGATTGCCTCCATAAACCATTACACTCCCTCAATAGTAGCCTTTTGGTATTGAGGAACATTGTAATCTCCACTGGCCTTTGCTTGAGGAACATTCTGGTCTCCACCAGCCTTGGGAAGCGCGAGCGCCTGGCTGGGTCCAAAGTCAGATTCACGTAATATGTTGATGCTGGACTTGTGGCAGTTTGCCAATTGTTGGTGCTATGGCCCCAGCTGGATGTCGCAGATTTAGCCGTGGAGTGCATGCAATGACAGTATCGGCGCGGCTACGTTTCTTTGGGAGTGGTACCATTGTAGTTTGTAATTACATAGCGTGGTGCTCCCAGTCCAGATGTAGGACGTCCGGCTGGTAGTCCAAATGGTCTTCTTTGATATCGGATGACAAGGTGGACTCTCCAGGCTCATCACTATTGTCATCGCTGATCTTGTGATTGGTATTGTCATCATCCTGCTTCTTTTCAGGGTTATAGTGCGGACATTAGCCATCTCAAACATAACTCAAAGGGTGAGTGGGAAGTTCAAATATTTGATCAGCAATTACGATTGGCTGTCTTCTTGAATGCGTCTACAACTGCTCTCTCAAGGTGTACTTCTTGATTCATCTATGAATGGTAATTCCTCACCTGCCTCGTCATAGGTTCCATGTTGATGAAGTGAAGTTGGGGAATGTAGACCCAAGTGTATAAGGGTAAATATAGGATGAAGTTTAATACAATAATGAGAAAATAGGGCAACAAAGTAACACTCAGTCGAGGAGGATGCAATTTGAGGCATGCCTGGAAAGAGTCAGAAAGATATTGTGGTGGTTCATATTTATATTGTTAATGCCAGTTCTGTGTTGTGGTTTAGGAAGCGTCAGATGTACCAGATTAGATGGATTCTTCATACTCCCAATTCCGAAATGTTAGCACTTGTATCCAAGTACGCTATTGATGGAACAATTGGAGGTTGGTTTAAGCTGACATACCGAAAATCGAACCAGATACACCTGGAGGTCTTGATGCAGCTGGAGAACACGAGACATTAGAATGGTTGTATCATGAACTCACTCTCAGGGATGGACATACAGAGTACTCAGAAACGGGTTGAGCATGATTGCCCCTGGATATGACTTTGCTGAAGAGAGTTCATTATGCCTCTAGTTCGAGCATATGAGAGGTGGCCATGTGGCACAGAATTGTCAGTGGGTTGATGAATCTGCAGAACTTGGACAGAGGATAGAGTTGGGACCTTGGTGAGTGGCAAGAGTTGAAATTACATGGGTTCATACTGAGTGTGTTGCTGATAGTGGATAATTGTGAATCTCTGAATGCAGTATACCAATCGGAAGAACACCCTATTTTCATGATACTCTGTGGTTTGATGATTCTGCAGCAATGTTAGCAGTCAATTAGGTAATATTGTGTGCAGAACTTCACTTTCAGCATTCCAAGTCTGCCGAATTAACAATATGTGTGCAGTCAGTGTAAGAGGGAGAATTGGGGTTTAAAAAGCAGAGATTCAACATAGAGAAAGAACAGTGAAGGTACGATGAAGATTCAAGGGTAATCTGATCGATTCCAAGTTCTTGTCAATGCCATGATTGCTAGCAAATGGGTTATGGAAAGTCACTTACATTAACATATTGTGCATAATATCTAGTAAACACTGCATCATGTAATCACAAACTCATTATAAGTCTCAATGCTACAATGTTGACTTAACATAAATATTGGAGTTCAAGGCAGTGCATAAGACAATTGGAATGTGTCATGAGGCTCCATCTGAAAGTGGGAAGACAAAGAATAGCATGCAGTTCTGGCGAATTGAGGTGCAGCAAGTCTTGAATTGGCATGCAGGATTCAATCTAATGTAATGGCTGGGATTACAGGCTTGCCTTACTTTGACAGTTACTTGCACTCTCAGAAGCCGCCTTTTCTTTACTTGAGCTTTCATCATGATTTGTTCTTCCCACACTACTAGGATTGGAAGTTTGCAGAAATTGGATATCGTCTGATTATGATTTGTCATGAACTTAAGCCATTCGTGATATGCGGTGGGCAGGAGCTTGCCAGTCACCAATTGAGTCGCTGAACAGAGACTGCCATTACCATTCAGATTCTATCTCTTCACGCTCTCTTGATGGAAATTGGTTGACATAATTCATCTTAAGATATGGTTTTTTGGTGGCCCAAATATAGAAGTTAGTCAAAATGCAGTTAAGTTTGCATTAGAAGCATTGGGAATTTAAGCCTGTTTGAGGTAGTGTGGTATAGAGGTGAGTGGGAGTTGCCAGTCATCTGCAGCGTGCCTAAGCCGAAGCTGTGTTTGACGGTTCACTCTCTTAAGTTGCGGCTCGATTATTGATCCCAAATGACTAATACTATTTTAGGATCTTGGAAAGGCATAGGTCCAAATATACTTCCTAGTCAGAATCCTGTTAGGTATGCGTGCATATAGCCGAAGGCTGTGCATATATTGTAAGCGTGTGTTGCACACCTTCCTCCAAAGGATGGGTTGACATGCCGCATGACTGTTAGGGCATTTTAGAGGCGTCCTTCGCATATGAATCAACCATATATTCAGATATTTGCTGGGGCCAAGCTGGATGAGCCGTGCCTGCATCCAAAAGTTCAAAGTCTGAAAGATGACACTCTGTGTGCCCTGGCAGCCACAGATTCAAAGCATTCAGGAAGAACAAAAATATGATTCGAATTGAGCAAAATGAAGCGTTCAATGGTGATGCGAAGTGGGCATACACAGTTCGAAGGCCTGTCTGTACTTGGATTCTATGTTAACATTGACTGGCATCTTGTCAAAATTGGCCTTTTGAATCGAATATGCAGGCAGATGTTATATCTGACACCATCATACTCGACAGGATAGTGGATCTCAGGTTACCCTGAACTTTGTTGCTGAGTAAGGAAATACTCAGCTGTATTCTTCAGTTAAGCCTGGAATATTCGAGCCGTGCCTTAGGATACAATACATTAACTTGATATCACCTTGACAGTCTCTCTATCGCATGCCAATTTGATATACACTGTGCTGGATCTGTCTCATGAGAGTCAAAAAGTTGATAGCAATTGACATTGAATTATTCAACATTGTCGATTCAGTGAATATCCCAAATTCTTTCATAACTCTTGTGTCCGGTACAACTGAAATATACACGTAACAAACAATTTGAATCACCCTCAGAGGATCCAACGCACCTAAAAACTCGAATCCTGTTCACAGATATAGGCATTATAACTCCACACGGACCATATAGGGAGCCAATGAGGAGTGTGTGCAGCTGCAAAAGTTATCTACAAAGACAAATATACAGCACCACAAAATTTGACTTAGTCAATGATTTCCTGAAGCGAATTTCAATCTATCTTCACCGTTAAACCTGTGTACCTGCTTTCTATCACATATTGGATCATCCAAATGAGGCTATGCTTCAGGTTACCAAATATCTGTTTATGATTGACTTCATCTCATATTCATTACAATAATCAACTAACACTAAGTAGAATTGAACAATAACCAATACTCCCAGACTCCTCACAAGCTCCTTTTTCTCCACACCATTTGACTATTTTGCATCAGATGGTGAGATTGTGTTGGTTGAATGGTTAAAGAGGTGTACCTAGATATCACTGCCCTGATGATTATGATTCATTCTGACCATCTGATGGCACGACATCCCCTTGCTCCTTAAGCTGCGATATATGCTCCTCTCGACACTCTAGAATCCGGTAAATCATCCATGTTGTGATGTTTGGTCGGCTCATCACACCATGTAGGACGCTCATTTGGGCATTTGTAGAGAGCTGGTTGAGATCACTCGCTCAGTTATCATAACCACTTGGGCCTGTGTACAATAGCCATGTACGTGGAACTCTATTTTGCACCAACTAGACAACCCGTGCAAATGCCTCGTGCTGCTCATTCAATAGCCAGAACTTCTGAGTCATTACCTCATCGTTTGCTGCTGTGAGATTTAGGCCTGTACCACCCACTGTGGGTGTAGTTACAAACGCAGAAGGATTTGGTGAATCATGAAATTTGAGCTGCATTTCTGTGAACTCATCGTTGCCCATTTCCGCATACATGTATAAAATATCCAAACCATCTGCAAAAGCCTTTGCAAGCCACCACATCAAAAGACAGACTTCGCATGGCAGTGGACAAACAAGCACTGGATTTTGAGTAGAAGGAGCACAAGGCAAGGCACTTTAATTGCTTTCAGATTCGCGCAGGAGTGCCGCATTTCATGCTTCATCATTGTCAGGTTTGGAATACTCCACTGGTGCATTGTCAAGCATTGTCAGAAATGTGTCTCTTAGCCATTAGAAAATTGGAGCATCCCCCAAACTATCCAGTGGCCATTCATTGTATCATTTTCCGGAAATGTCATTGGTGTCTTGTAATACCAATTTGAAACTGGCAAGCCAGCATCTATGTACCCTCCATGCTCCTGAATCAACGTGTGAAGTGTATCTTTCCACAATAGTCTTCAGTTTAGCTTGCTCTACATCAGTCCATTCAAGATCAACAAGGTGCGCATTCTCTGGATCTTCAGGCGCAACTGTAGACAGCCACATCGTCTGCTAACACCAGTCATTGAGTGAATAGAATCCCGGTGTTGCGGTAACTTGAAGCTTGAATCCAATTCTCACAATCATCGGAATTCGCCAGCCCACGCTATTCCTCGTCTTGTACCAATGAGACTCATCAACAATCCCAAAACTACATTAACAGCGTGAGAGTAGCCCATTGCTTGATGTTTTCGCTTTAGATGTTGAGGTATCAGACAAAACAAAGTACATATTCCGTCTGTTTTCCGGCATGTCAATAGTTCTTGTTTGGATTCTCATCGGTGAGATTCACATTTCCTGCTTGCAACAAGTTCACCAGTTTGAAATCGGTTCCATATTGGTCTCATTGATGACACTCTGCAATGTCTGTGCCATGCTAGGCATTGTGACCACCACACTTGGTTCCAGGGCTGAAGTCAGCACTGGATGCCGCAGAGCTGGAGTTGTCTGGATCTGTAAAAGGTGGCAAGGAACTGAATTCAGTCTCTCCAACTGATACCATTATTGTTCTTCACCGATAATCCCAGGATAGTCATTCTGTTCCATATTCACCCATTCATCATGTGTATTCCCCTACAACATTGACTGTGGCAGCTCCACAACAACCTTCTCAGTCAGCAATTTGCACATCAAAGCTGCTGCCACCAAGGTAACTATCTTCCTGAGGTTCATTTCATCTGCCACCAGCACTCCTGGCATATCTGAATCACAAACCCATCTCTTCACAATGTACCATATTGCCCAAACCTGGTGAGCCAGAAACCAGGTTCCAGCCAGACCTGGAATTGAATATTTGTTGCCAGAGACTCGGTCATCAATCGATTGGTGAATTGGGCAAGCATTCTGCTCCCTGACCACCTCATCAAGACACTCATGTTCAAATTCAATGTTGATTGTGTTCAGAACAGTGTTTAATTCTGAACTTGTATTATCTGGATTGAGGACCTCTTCGCCATCCACTTGCTCCTGAACCTTCCTTACACCTTGGTAGGTCTTCATTTCGTCCTCAATGATCTGTTTCAGTTGCTTCGAAGTGAGTTAGTCTGATGGGCATATACTCCTGTGCTCCTGAAATTCATTGTGATGATAGATATTTCACAGACAAGCATTTGGACCCAATAAATATGTGGAATATAATCAATTCTATTCACTCAATCAGAACTTACAACAATACTACTACCAATTTCTCTCCCACCTGCTTCTCATCCACCACTATTTCATTTTCATCAGATCCCTCCAAAGTCTAACTATACTGATTAGCGGTGGCGCATGACTAACCATAATGAGGCTAGTGGGGATTACCTTCGCTTGTCCAATTGTGTGCTCCACCATATCCTTCCCTGTAGCTGCCTTCATATTTACCCAAAATACTTTCAAACTGTGTCCAGTTTCAACTTCAAGAATCAGAAAGAGAACTGTTGTAAGATGTCTGACCATACAGAGGGTCGTTCATCATTTACCCAGGTGCATACAATCCCATATACTCTTCATCCAATTCATCTTGCATCAAGTTGCATTTATCTGTTACAGTCAGACAGTATAGTTCTTTCAGGCCACAATTTTTTCGAAGAAATCAATCTGCTCCTTCTAGTGCTTCACATCTGTGTACGAGACTTGGAGTTGCATACTGGAAGTCTGGTCATTGTTGCCATTTGGCACTCAACAAATCACAACCATGAAAGTTATATTTGGCAACTCTGGGAGGTTACATGTCGCTTTTCTGCCTGCAAGCTCCCCAAAATTGGTCACTGGTCCCTTGTTGCCTCGCCTTTGCTTCTTCGTTGCCTCCCAACTCTGGCTTGCACAATTCTTCCAAAACATCTCAACCCACTGTCACTGATTCCATTTGGCATTATCAAAACTTTCCAAAGGGAGCCAGTTTTCAAAAGTCACCAAAAAATCTGCAACCACTGTCTCCCAGTACAGGGGTCCATCTCAAAGCTGTTTCAAATGGTTCTGTCCCCAGATAATGGACCGATACTTCTTCTCCAGCAACCCAGCTACTCATACTTTCTTTCACTTGTTAAATGTACTAAAGTTGGGCTGCCCCATCCTTTTGGCAAATTGCTTCAACGAGAATTCCATTTACTTCAGGCTGATTGGGGCTTTGTCTTTTGCACCGCTGACATTCGACAAATGTTAGCAATGGTTCCAAATTCCCCATTTGGTTCCGGTTATGGTTCCACCCGAAACCGGACCTTGCAATGGGTCTTACCACATGAAAAACCCGAACCGTTGGAAATGGGCCGGTTTTACCACCAAAAACCTGGCATTTCAAGTTCACCATTTTGGCTCCAATTAAGTGTCTGAGTTCTGATCATATTGTTACATGATCAATACGTAGATTGTGCAGTCTTAGCGGCTCCTTCACCACCCTCTGTCAGATGTGCGATCCGACCAATATTCGTTGAGCCACTATTGAAAACCGGCAAATTTTGGATAAAATCTGCCGTTATTTAACAGCAATTCAACAACTATTGGTCTGATCACAAATCTGGAAGTGTGGGGTGGAGGAGCTGCTTACACTTCACAATTTATGTATTGATCATGTCACAATACGATCAGAACTCAGATACTTAATTGGAGCCAAAGTTGCAGGAACCATAAATTGGAACCGCTGTCCAGTTTCAACGTGGCCAAAAAACCCCAGGTTTATGCCCGGTTTGGGTTGCTTGGAGGTTCCTGACCCGGACCCGGACTGACGCCAGGTAACCTGGAACCGTTGCTAACATCATGTCCCATGAGTCATTGCTCTCATACTCTACATCGTAGTCATTATAGCAAATCTCTGGTAATGGGGGCAGATCGGCAATCCCTTCAACATCTGTTCTACCCAGTTCCGCAGCTGACTGAAATCCTTTTTTTGATCCTCTTGTTTTATTTCATCAGAACTCTGTTAAAGTCTCTCACTATTACCCCTTGAAGTTTTATATAAAGTTATTAATATAGTATACTCTAACTACCAAAACTGAAGCAGATAGAATTTATACATCCAAGATCAAAAATCTCCCTAGGTTATTCACATTACACTGACTATTATTCAACTGTAAGCTGAAAAGTAAATAGATAATACAAGACTATTGCATGTTGTAACTATTATATAACTAATATAAAATATCTGAAAGAAATAAATTGCTGACAGGGAACTACCATTCAGTGTTAATACCAAGTGGTATCAATGGTGTTGCTGACAAAGTACACTTACCCAAAGGGCAAGGAGACACAGTAGTATGTGAGGATGAAGCCAAAGTAAAACCCCACTCTCCCCCTAAGAGGGGAAAGCTTGGCAAAACCAGGCGTTGAGAGGTGTTGTCGCAGGTGTTGTCGAATGTTGGGATGTAATGTTCAGACGGCTTTCTTGCTTCCTTAATTCAGCACACGATTCCAACGTTGGTGGCAGAATAACATATTGCGCCGATATTTATTTGAACTTCATGCCAGACATCGACCCAAGCACTTTCCTCAATTGAGGTTCATTGGTTAAAAGCTCACAGGTATACTTACGGTATATATATTTCAATATCTCATGCAGTGTCTTTTCGAGAGCTGTCATCTCCTCCGGTTCCGACGTGTCGGACACCGGGACCAGGGTTTGAAACCGTGGTCATAGTCGATTGATTTTGCCTTCTTAATCTTTAGTAAGCTTGGTCCCATCTTCAGTGAATGATCTTGATCATTTTTCCCTTCCCAGTTCCATCAGAACCTCGTCCTGGTCACGTCGAATGATTCGAATATGTCACGCCTGCTGGAATGTTGTAGAGTAAACCAAGTACAGGGCCATATCTCCCCGGCCAGACGACAGACCGCGGAGAGTGCGGAGGGTGCGGGCGGGTGCGGGTACGGGCACCATAGGCCTCTTAAAGTCGTGCTGAGCGGTCCATGACTTTCTCTCTAACCGTTGCTAGCACTCTTAAGCACCACTGGCTGGGCAGGAGTAATTCGGTGGGTCACGGTCACGGTTTTCGTTGGAGAGAGTAGATTTGGGATACATTTTTCGCGAGGATCCAGAATCTGCGTTCGGAAATAAATCGGACTAAACACATGGAGATAGACAGCAAAAGGCATACGGATAGTAGAGAAAGTAGATACTTGGATTGTTGTTTGGTGGGTTTAGATTCGATTTCCAGAGACGGTTCCGAATCTGCGCTCGGTTTTCGGATCGGACTAATACCCACACAGTTAAGAGGTCAAAAGTCAAAGGGAGTTGCAGAAGGAGATTCTATGCGACTACCGTAGAGTACTAATAGCGAGCTTACTTGGAAGGTATGTTGCACTGTTGAAGGTGCGCTGCTGAAAAGTCCAGTTTTTCGTTTTATGTTATGGCGGGGCGTGTTACAAACGTGCTCCTATGGATGAATATTAAAACGGCTGTAAGTGTTCATCCGTCGACACGGGACTCTAATACATGACTTTCTATATGTGCATAACTGGGGTTTTACAGGCCATACAACGTCTACGTTGGATCATAAAATGTCTTCATCGCCTTCATTTTTCAGTAGCATACAAGCTGTCCTACAACATCTTCACCATTGACCAGGTAAAGACTTAGTAAGTAGAGCAGAGTGGGGATTCAGGTGTTACAGTTGCAGCCCATTGACAATGGCAGTGCTAAATTGAGGGAACAACCATCGCATCGCCCATTGTTTCTTCATACGCAAAATAGCTACCTTGGTGGATTCGTCATTGGACGGCTTTCGTCGCCAGGGGGCCGATCATTGTAGGGCTTGCTTCTTCTCCTTTCCCCCTCCCCTTTCCGCTAAGAAGTAGGTACCCGCAACAGATCTAGGCATTACTGCTACTTTTCTCCACAAGACCTTCGTCTTTCTCCTCCTCCTCCTCCTTTCCTCATCCCATCCATTTTTTGATCTTTGTTGTCGCTGTCATTGTTGCTCGCTTTCGTTTCTCGTCTTGCCTTTCTTCGCTGGTCTCCCTCTTCGCTTCTCCAGTTTCTCCTCTTCTTCCATACATCTGGATCCGGTGAAGCCTCCAACAGACTACTATCTTGCAATCCGGCACTCCTCTAACGACGATCGCCTTGGTCTAAATTTGCCTAGCAACATTGTGTTCTGGTTTCTGGCTACCTAATCTAACGTAAACGACCCAGCAGCAGCTGTACGACTTTGTCATCAAAGAAAAGCTTGGTAGGTGCAGACGCTGTTCGTTGTCGAGTCCTCACGATCAGAACGTCTCACCACATCAACGAACACTTGAATCCTAACCGTCATCGATCTCGGATTGCATCAGATTTATTGTTTCTCGTCTTTGCAAAATTGCTTGCTCTCGCATACCGCAGCAGCAAAGCTCCTTTGAGGTCAGCAGGCACTGCAGGAGAAGCTCGCACCGTCGCTTTCGGCAGTACCGTCCTCCTTGATAGCTCTAGTAGTAGCGGTTGGTCCTCGACATTTGGACTGCATTGCTCCATCTTCCTCTTCCGCTGGAATAGTACAGTAATTCGTAGTTTTGGTTGTTTGCGTTACTCGACGAATAACGAGTCTTTTATCGATTGACACCAACCATCCGCCGGGCCGCTTCCCTAGATATCGCCTTGAGAAATAACATTCATTGGGATCTTTGCCTCTCTCAGCCTATCGGTCACCTCTATTCTTTGAGTCGCTTGCGAAATCTGTCGTTATGTCTTCTCGCAATAATTCATCCGAACAGCAGTCATCCAGCAATGGTGGGTCGTTGAGACCGCCGACTTCCCGCCCGGGACACCATCTCCGTGCTTCTGCCGACATGTCGGGCGCCTTCCAATCTCCAATGGGTGGACGCATCAGGCCGTCGTCAGAGATATTCCTGAACCCTCCGCAGATTCCTCAGCAGAATGCTGAGACAGAGGCCCTCGACAAAGCTGCTCGGGAGTGGATTAATGACCTCGAGACGTATGAGAACACGCTCGAGGAAATGGCATCCGCTGCATTGGATCAAGAGTTTAAGGATGAGCTCAGTGCCATCGAACAATGGTTTCGCGTGTTGAGTGAAGCGGAGAGAACCGCAGCTTTGTATGCTCTTCTACAGCAGACCACACAGGTCCAAATCAGGTTCTTCATTCAGGTTCTTCAACAGATGGCTAAATCCCATCCTATGTCGAACCTTCTCTCGCCCAATACATTTGAAAAAGGTTGTTTAATATCTAACGATGTGTTGGTGGTTGTTACTGACTGTATCAGATGCAATGGCCAACCGCATGAATGATGCTATGAGTAAATTGACCCTGGGAAGCCGGGAGTCTTTCAACAATCGACCTCCTCCTCCATCCCCTGGTGGACCCAACAGAAGCTCTGGTGTTGATCCTGCATCGATGTTCCCCGAAGCTGCTGCTGCAATTGCCGCTCAAAGGGCCAAACTTTCTGCGCAGGGCGGGGCCGCTAGCGGTATTAAGTCGAACAGGAACAGTACTTTGTTTGAGACACGTAGTTCCTCTTCCAATCTGGGTACCCCGTCCATCACCACATCCAGTAGTGCCAATACAAAGGAAAACAACCCTCCGTCTTCACCTTGGAACCGCCCTAGTGATTCTAGCAACAACACAAACAGCAGCAATAATGAGACGTCGCGGCCAAAGTCTGCTTCCGGTCAACCGACTATGGGCAACTTCCAGCTTCCCCAGCCTCCGTCTGCAGGACTTCGTTCACCAAGAAATCCTCCCCCGCAGATTACTGGAAACACCAACATCCAGACCACTACACTTGCTGCGCCATCCGACAATTTGGAAATGCCCCAACTTTCACCCTACGCTGGTCATTCGAGCGGTAACTGGGCATCAATGGTTAACACTCCCGTGAATACCATGTTTCCGCAGGGCCAAAATGCCGACATGGTAGCCAACGCTACCGCAATGAAGCTGGCGGCACTCTCAACTGTCAATAACCGCATTATCCTTGATAATGATCCTAAAGGTTGGGGCAAGCGACGCAAGGACAGCACACCCGGTCAAAATGGCGGCGGTCCTGGTGGGCTGGCATCACCTCGCGGCATTCCCGGGCTTTCGCCTGCCCACATCACCATGTACAATGAACACGGCCAACTTGTCCAAATTCCGGCTGCTGCTGCCGCTGCTGCGCTAGGGCAGAATGGATCACCGAATCTCCTTGGTGGCAGGTCCCGACCTAGTTCACCTGGTATATTCAATTCTCCAGCGCAATGGGGTCAGATGGGATTCGCATCTCCCCAAGCCGGCGGATTCCTTACTGCACAGTCTCCGCTTCTCAACAATAGTCTTCTTGGCCAATTTACCGCGCTAGGCGGCTCAGAAGGTTACAACTCCGATGACTTGAGTGGACGAGGAAGGAGCCCACGGGGTCGAAGGGGAAGTTCCAAGCCTCCGGAGGATCCTACCAATCCAGAACTATTGAACGATATTCCCCTCTGGTTGAGGAGTCTGAGACTGCATAAGTACACGGATAATTTGAAAGACCTGAAATGGACGGAGTTGGTGCAGCTGGATGATGAGGCTTTGGATAAAAGAGGAGTAAATGCATTGGGTGCTAGGAGAAAGATGTTGAAGGTGTGAAATTCCGCTTTGACGTTTAGTGGGAATGGAGTAGCTAACGTTTATTCCAGGTGTTTGAGCAAGTACGTCAAGCGCAAAGCGAGGGCAAGATTTAGAGAGCACTGGCAGGACCACATTACCATATATTCTTTAAAAGGACGTTTGGGCTTGGTGGTTGGGGCTAATGAAGTTTTGTTCACTTTCGTCGGTCGGTTATACTTGATAGGGCAACGTACGTATTTGTGCATCTTTTTGTTCTTACTGTCTGACAGATATTCGTCACTTCCTCGGGAGAGCATTTGCCTTTCATGGTCTTGCTCTCTATTTATGATTGCTATATCTTCTGATTATATCCACCCGTTTCATCTACGAAGTTACGTTGTATTTCTCTTTCTTCTTTCGCTTAGCTGGTACTCAGGTAGGTTGTTTTACTGTTGTAGGAATGGTGAAGAGTTATCGCAGCTGATTAACTGGCATTTGTACTGCTATGTTGTATGCTACTTCGTCGTTTGATTCCTCGACGGATTGTAATGTGAGATGGGGATGAGATGAGGAAGGGATCAAATGCGGATTGTCAGTGTGTATGTATTTTCAAGTCTGCATCACAGACTCAGACGTTTCTGTGAGATGACACTCGAGGTTTCTCGGGCGCGCATCTTCAATCGGTAATTTAGCAAGACGGCTTCTAGTCTCAAAACTTTGGCCCGCAACCCGACTTGTGTGGTGATTGTGTTACAGATGTACATGATGTTACAGGTCTGATACACGGTCCTGCTGCAGGGGCCGATGCCTCCTGTATATATCTTGAGTCTTTCTCCATCTCTCTTCTCTGTACCATAGAATACACGCACACGGTTCTCCCCAACTTCCATATCGTAACAGATTGGATTTTGCAGTAGCGAATGATGCCCTATGATTGAATTATTGCCTTGGCATGGGTACAACATTTTTTCCGAAGCTCACCCAGTGTACCTACCATCTGTTCGTGTTCTACCTCCCCAGCCATGAACGTTGGCCTACGATCAGTCCGGCAGCCCTTGGGCATGCTGATAAGTGCGTTTTTACTTTCCCAGCTTCCCTGAGATAGCAATTGACTCCTCCGCCAGAACACCAGCACCGGCGTTCCTATTCCACATCCACCGCCGCCGCAACAGCACCACCGGAAGCTTCCACCGACAATCCAGAAAAGAGCTACCATCTCATCACTTCGTCCCCCCATCGCATTGTCTCGTCGATAGTACTCTCTCGTCCACCCACCCTCACACCCTACCTTTCGCCGTTTGAAGAATCGTTCTACTTTTATCAGCGCCGGCTGAACCAGCGCCTAGCACTCCCGTTTACGCGTTACTTCTATCTTAAGAAGGGTACGCCGGCCGATGCGGAGTGGAAGCGGAAGCAAAAGGCGGCGGGAGAGAAATATACAGGATTTGGACCAAAAGGTTGGGCCGACGAGTTATTGGTAGGGGACGAGAGCCATAAGAATGAAGACAACGGATATAGGCGGTTGGTGGAGACTACAATTACTGGCGAAGACTCAAATTTTGAAGGGGACGTGGAAGACGGAGAGAAGAAACTAGATATACCCTTGCCGAGAATCAGCAAGGCGGATAAAGAGGACGATCGCAGAAGTCTGGATAGAGCGATGACGAGGACGCTGTATTTACTTGTCAAGAGCAAGGACTGGTCAAAGCATGCGTGGAGGTTCCCGCAGAGCTCGGTTGTGGGGCGAGAGAACCTGAAGGAGGTATGTTTACACTTCACCGACCTTGTGTTTGTCTAGTGGCTAAGAGGAGCGGGGCAGGCTGCGCAAAGAACTCTCGAGGAAGCGGTGGGCGTAAATATGAACACTTGGTTTATCGGAAACGTCCCAATAGGGCACTACAGCTACAATTACGGTTGGGACTACACTGCGGACAGTGGAAACATCGGAAAGAAGGTCTTCTTTATGAAGGCACGGATCATGGCTGGCCAGGCTGATTTGAAGGGAAATAAGCTGGGCTTGGAGGATTTCTTGTGGCTAACTAAAGAGGAGATTGAGGAGGTTGCTGGACGGGCTTACTTCAAAGCGGTCCAACATATGCTCGTCTCCCGATAGATATCCTAGAGGGAGTAATACCGGAATTTTGGGCGGTTGTACCAAGAGCAAGCTTCTGCACGGTGGGTGTATAAAAGAACAATTAAGAAGGATTTGCTTCCGAGCTTCCTCGTGAGTTGGCCATTGGCCACGATTTGAGTCATGACGAACTTGTCGGCGGTAGTGGGCGGGGACCTGAACTCGAATAGAGCCGTTCCCCGCAACACCTGAAAAGTTCATATTTTAAGGTTTGCTTTCAGGCGATCTGTACGGTGCTGACTGCATATGGCATCGAGAGTCGAAGGCGTTGCGGAATGGAACTTTTTTTGTCTTGGCTTTTTGTGACTATTAGCCTCCCGCTTTCTCCTTATATATCTTGCCCTTCACGAGCTTGGCACTCTCCATTCTCCACTTTTCCAGTTAACAATTACCCCTCTTTCTACATTAAACAGTATTCAATGGCTGCACCAACAAGTTCACAGCGATATCTGAGCTCGCGCGGGGGCTCCTACGGCGTAAGTTGTACTTACACTCCCGAGACCACAGCTCATTAAGCTTAATCTTGCCCAGTTCTCATTCGAAGAAGTTGTACTCAAGGGTCTCGCCTCTGACCATGGCCTTTTCATTCCTGAGGCTATCCCTTCCCCCCCAGCCAATTGGGCCTCTACATGGTCAAAGCTCAGCTTCCAGGAACTCGCCTTTGAGGTTCTGTCACTATACATCTCTTCCTCCGAGATCCCGTCCGCCGATCTCAAGGCGCTTATTGGGCGCTCGTACTCCACCTTCCGCCACCCCGACATTGTACCTGTTGTTCCTCTTGTGCCCGAGGTTAACTTACATGTTTTGGAGCTGTTCCATGGCCCTACCTTTGCGTTCAAGGATGTAGCGCTGCAGTTTGTCGGAAACCTTTTTGAGTACTTTCTTGTACGCAAGAACAAACAGACCATAGAAGGCGAAAAAAGACATGCATTGACGGTTATTGGAGCCACGAGTGGGGATACGGGATCAGCTGCTATCTATGGTCTTAGGGGAAAGAAAGATGTGTCCGTGTTTATTCTACATCCGAAAGGCAAAGTCTCACCGATACAAGAAGCACAGATGACGAGTGTTCTTGACAACAACGTTCACAACCTCGCCGTATTGGGTACTTTTGATGATTGCCAGGACATTGTCAAGACTCTTTTCGCACACCCTGATCTGAGCAAGACACACAATCTGGGTGCGGTCAACTCTATCAACTGGGCACGGATTCTGGCACAGATTGTCTACTACTTCTCGTCCTACTTTGCATTAGTGAACAAGCACCCTGAAGGGGAGACCCTAAAGATTAGGTATGTGGTGCCGACTGGAAACTTTGGAGATATTCTGGCTGGATATTTTGCAAAGCGGATGGGACTTCCCATCGATAAACTGGTTATTGCCACCAACGAAAACGATATTCTTGACCGATTCGTCAAGTCAGGCCGCTATGAAAAGCACACCATATCCGCAGAAGAAGGTGCAGGCGGAATTGCAGAAGATAGCGCGAAGGCGCACCTAGGAGGTGTCAGAGAAACCCTCGCACCGGCAATGGATATTCTTGTATCCTCTAACTTTGAGCGTCTTCTATGGTACCTCGCCCTCGAATGCGTCTCGGAGGTTCCTCCGGCAAACGGCGAGCCTAGCCAGGAGCAGAAAGAGACCGCCGGAAAGACGGTGCATCAGTGGATGGATAACCTTAAGACCGTTGGTACTGTAATGCCCGATTCAGTCCTTGCCGCTGCGCGAAGAGACTTTATATCCGAGCGGATATTAGACGAGGAGATTGTCGCAACAATCAAGAAGGTCTTCACCGAGCCACCATCAGCTCCTTACGTTCTAGATCCCCACAGCGCCATCGGTGTTGCGGCGGCAATGAGACTTATTGAGAAGGCCAAACAGGATGGTGAGGAGGATATCAACTTTATTTCCCTCTCGACTGCCCACCCGGCCAAATTCAATCATGCCGTAGATCTCGCGCTGAAAGATGTGGATTCATACGACTTTGACACAACGGTTAGGCCGAAGGAGTTTATTGGGTTGGAAGCAAGAGAAAAGAGAGCTAGGGTTATTGAAAAGGTAGACCCTGAGGTGGTTAGGGCTGCTGTAGAGGAGATGTTAGCACTAGAAAATAAGGTATAATTTTGTGGCAGCTGTAGGTACTATAGCAAAAAAAAAGGGGGTAGTATTGTTGTTGTAGCGCTGCTGCAGTACTGCCGAAATTTGAAAGAATACAGCATTGTAATTAATGCCGAGTTATTATGGCATATTATCAAATACTGAGTGTAAAGAATGCAGCAATTAGTGATGAATGCACAATTAGGCAACTATTGATATTATGGCAAGTGGTGTAGCAATACAGCATTTGGTCTGATTGCTCGATGCTTAGTTGGCGGGCATAGTGGCGGGAATGGCAGTAGGCATAGCGGTGAGTAATTTCAAGTTAGTGGTGATGCAAACCTTCACAAAAGTACTGCCACTTACGACACACACCTTCGACAACACACCTCACCGCCTGGTTTTGCCAAGATCCCCTTTTTTTTGGGTGGGTTGCGGTTTTACCATGGCTTCATTTTTGCATACCTGTGTGTGTCCACTTGTTCACCCCTTGTGTTCAAGTGAAGCTCAGGCTGCGACAACCACCCAATACCACTCAGTATGAACCTCCAACGGTCGTCCCTCTTTCATCCCAGCTTGCCTCCTTCGTTGTTTTACACAAGTTAGCAACATGGTTTTCATAACATGACACAGCCAACACAATCGACAACACTATACTACTCGGGCGTGAAAGCGCAGCGGTTCAATGAAGAGCTTTTCTGAGGACAGCACACTCCGACTCACAACACTCGGAGGAGCTATGATGGAAGACCTTCTTCTCAGTCACACAAGCACCAGTACAAGATGTTCCCATGGATGCATCAACCCAGTTGAACAGCAAAAATCAGTAGACACATCAAAGGGGCTGTTCACGCCCCACAGTAGGATGGTTGAGGTATTCCACTGTGATAACATCAATGAGACCCTGTGCTCCGGTGAATCTGGTACTGGATCCAAACAGTTACACTATCTGGGGGAGGACTGGAATATGGTGTCCTGGGGTAATAGGGGTGGAAGAGGGGAGGGGGTGAATTTTTGTTTTTGGGTAGTGGGTGGGGAGCTCCACCATCTAGCTGGCATGCCTGGAGGAAGAGGGGAATCGGTTTTTGTCATACTACAATCAGAGTGAATACAATATGAATAAACAACAATAACAACAACTGCCACTTACCATCACCATCTCAGTTGCCATTACAATCACAGTTGCCATCATCATCACCAGTTGATACCATTACTGTTTCCATCACCATTACCATCACCTTCATTATTACTAGCAGTGAATATCACCACATATACAGATGGATGTACAGACTAAAGCTTCTGAACTGAGTCCAGATAATTGCTCCAGTGAAAGCAGATCCAAGGTGTACTGACTCTATCATCTGAAAGTGACAACACGGAGCAATATATAGTGTTAGCAACGGGTGCGGGTAACCCGCCAGTGGTCCGGGTTTGGACTGGAAAAACGGTTCAGTCTGGTTCCAGAACTGTCCAAAACACCGACCCGCTGTTTCATGGCGTTCCAAACCTGGCCCCATACCCGTCAACCCGCATGTTTCGCCTGGTTTGGCTAGGCTCATCGGGTCTAATATCCGGTTCTGCTTTTCGGGTTTGTCTATTTGTGGTCGCATTTAGATATCCTACTGTTCATTGCAAAATATTGACTAGGTACTGCATTGTCATTTTCTGATGTATTGACAACCTTTATATAGCAAACACGTAGAGAGACACTCCCTGCCCCATCCTGAAAATGAGTGTCAATCGAGCGTCAACAATTGATGGTCTTGCATCTTGAGTAATCTAAGTGGCACTTGATCGCACGTATCCATAAACAAGTGATTAGCAGCCTGTTTGAGAAAATGAGCAAATGATATTCCCGTGATAGTCTCCCGAACAGTAACAACTTATTTCATGTACAAAGGTGCAACTATGTGTTCATGAGCGTTTTAGACTACAAAAATGGCTGAAACGGAGTATATGGACTTGAACAGCCACAGCACGCTTTGATAAACCATAATCGAAGGCCCAAGATCGTCGACGCTCCATTGATGCACATTTTCATGATGGGGCAGGGAGCGTGTCGCTTTCTTTTTGCCTATAAAGGATGCCAACACTTCCATTATGTGTAATCACTACCAAATCGCGTTTGTCTTACTCGACTTACAGGACCAAAAATTGTTGATGCTCCGTTGACGCTCATTTTCAAGACTCGACACGGAGCGTCTCCCTTTCTTTTTTGCATATAAAGGTTGTCAATACTGTTGTTATGTATAACCACTACAAAATTACATCTTAATTACCAGACCAGCAAGACCTAAAATCAGTGACGCTCTGTTGATGGTCATTTTCAAGATGGGGCAGGGAGTGCGTTGCTTTTTTGGTTGCCTATAAAGGGTGGCAACACTTCCATTATGTGAACTCCCTGCCAAATCGCGTTTTTATTACCCAACTTACATGACCAAAAATGGTGGATGCTCCTTTGACGCTCATTTTCACGATGGGGCAGGGAGCGTTTCGGTTTCTCTTTTGCATCTAAAGGTTGTCAATACTGTTGTTGTGTATAACCACTACAAAATTACTTCATAATTACCAGACTAACAAGACTTAAAATCATTGACGCTCTGTTGATGCTCATTTTCTAGATGGGGCAGGGAGCGTGGTGCTTTTTTTTTTTGCCTATAAAGGATGGCAACACATCCATTATGTATAATCACTACTGGATCGCATGTTTGTTACCCAACGTACGGGAGCAAAAGTCATTGACGTTCCGTTGACACTCATTTTCAAGATGGGACACAGAGCGTCTTGCTTTCGTGTTTGCGTATAAAGGTTGTCAATACTGTTGTTATGTATACCCACTATGAAATTGCTTCATAAGTACCAGACTAACAAGACCAACTCTCGTTGACGCTCCGTTGATGCTCATTTTCAAGATGGGGCAGGGAGCGTCTCACTTTCTTTTTTGTGTCTAAAGGTTGTCAATGTGGTTGTTATGTATAACCACTACAAAATTACTTCATAATTACCAGACTAAAAAGACCTAAAATCGTTGACGCTCTGTTGACGCTCATTTTCAAGATGGGGCAGGGAGCGTGTTGCTTTCTCTTTTGCGTATAGAGGGTGGCAACACTTCCATTATGTGTATTCACTACCAAATCGCGTTTTCATTACCCGACATACAGGCCCTGAAATCGTTGACACTCTGTTGACGCTCATTTTGCCATGGGCGTAACCGCAATGTGGAACCATTCACATTGGCATACTATAGCAATAATAGTCTTGCGGCAGCCGTTCTGTGCTGTTCATGTACATTCTCTTGTCTAACTACATTGTTCTTTAATGATGCATATAAATATACCCTTTAAAATATACTTTAAAGTGTCCGCTAATTGTAGAAAATGATAATACTCAAAAATCCCGTTCCCTGCAGTCAACTCTCGTCTTCGCTGTCATGTTCACCCAAAATGACTGCTGTCATCTACAAAATGGCTATCAGCCGCATTACCACGCAGCTGATAGTGTACTAACCTCTGGATTGACCTTCATCAGTCAGCAAATCTGGAATCGAATCTTTATCGCGCATGCAATCCTTGGCAGATGGGTCATGATTGAACAATCGAGTGCTGGGAAGCGGAGTATGTATATACACATATCCGGGTGGCACGCCTTCTGTTTTGGAGCTTTGAGTTCTCTCACTGTCATCAGGTGGCACAGGTGGCATGCCGGCCTCGGTGGCGCCGGTTGTGGTGGAGGTGCACCTGTGCCTTTGTGCCTCCAGCAAGTTTGGGGATTCTTTGCTGTGCCATTGGGGCAAGAAAGACAGCTGTCTGTTTGATTTTCCTGATCCATTGCCAGGTGTCTGGCTATTGCAGCCTTCACCTTGATAGGCCCAGGAAACACAACACCCCACTTCATCTCTACTCGAACTTCGGCCCTTGGTTTCTTGATTAGTTGTTGCGTTTCCTCAATTGTGGCGCGCAAAAACCGTTCTTCAGCCATTGTGGCCATATTCAAGGCAAGATGCATGTCGGACTGTTCAAGCTGTACCCGACCTTCTTGTCTTGCCATAGTAGCTGACATGTTGAAAACCTACAAGAAATATGTTGCTGCTTCTAGAGTGAGAATCGGCTGTTACCTAAACCATAGATGTCTCCGTAGCCTCCTCTATGGTCATTAAAGCCTGTATGGTCTATTCCCGGGGACATTTGTTACCAAATTTGTCTGCGAACATCCCAGGACTGACAACATTGTGATGTTCAATTTCACGGACTGTGTGGACAAATTCCTTGTTCGACCATGGAGGTTTCCCGTTGCGGGCAGTGATGAATTGGTCATGTAGCTCTGTACGTACCCCCGCTGTGCGTTATACTGTTAGTTGACTGTCATCTATATCGATATGGATGAACTCACATCTGATCGCATGCTTGTTCCCAATATTGCTGCATCTGGTTTTCGGTACCATTTCCAAGTGTGCGTCCTGGGTCATATTTTTGGTGGCTACAATTGCAGCATCGCGGTGAACTTACTGCTGTCTGCATTGCTGCTGTGTCTCACCGGGTGGTGAATTCTTTGAAGTGCCTGTCGTTCGGCTCGATTACGCTTCAACTGCACCTTGTTGAAGTATTTCTGGAGCCATGACTTGCTGTTGTGGAATGGTGAGGAAGATGATCACGAAAAGAAGCGAGAAGTCCTGAAGATGATATAGTTAGCTACAAGTCACAATGGAATGAGTGACAGCTAACTTGCACATTCAATTCGAGCTGAATCCGGCTGCGTATATCTGTACTGCGTATAGCTGCTGGGGATTCCAACGGTCCCGTGATTTGCAGTAAGTCTGTCCGATATTGTTGGTTTGTTTGCAGGGATATATCGTGATGAATTACTGCTGATATATCATTTTTGATAGATATAAAAAGGACATTCTTCGACAGGAAGGACGTCTGGTTATGTTTGTCTCATGACATTGCCGGGATCCTACATGAATCAGAGGCTCACCATCAAGTCTGAATAATCGGTTAGCACGACTATTCCCAATGAAGTGACAGTCAAAACGCTGATTTTGCTTTTTTCTAAATGATGAAACCTACCAACCTTGACATAAAAGATGCTCCTTGCCTCCATGTGGTCCATATCTTGCAACATCCAACATCTTGCCCAACAACAAGGTCAACAGAAGATACAATGGTCAATGCTCAAAAAAAGAACCTTTAGCCACTTCCGGTGGGCAAATAAGGTAAATCAACAAAGAAATTCACAGGACGACCTCATCAAGTGAATAAAGGCAAGAGTGGCCTGGAGGCAGAAAGGTTCTGTGCGTTGGGAGAATTGCGCAGCTTACGATCTAAAACGAAGCTTTCGGCTGAGAAAAGACAGGGAACTCACTTTGTAACCAACAACGAAACAGAGAAATGGAACGAGGATTATGTGGATAGAGAGACCGCAGTGGTCAGAAAGCGAGTTCAAGACACAGAGACAGTGATTATGCAAGAGCAGGAACATTTGAGGAATGTTGAAAAGGCACGATCGACAACCACAAAGCCTGAAACAACATTTGAGGAGATGTTGAATGCTATCAGAGGCAGTTTGAGCGATCTTGCAAGTTCCGAAGATGAGGAGGATGGGGAAGATGAGGATGATGATGAGGAAGATACGGAGCTTGGCAAGCTGAGCGAAGATGATGAACTGGGCTGGGTGATGGGCAGAATCTCCAAAAAGATACAGCACTGCATGGAGAGCATTCGGCAGAAGCAGATGAGGCTTGACGAACTGACGCAAGCGGGATAGGGGGACTCAGCCGACTTCTTCAGTGAGAGAGATATGAAGTATGGGACAACTGCACTGAAGGTTCTGGCGGTTGTGAAGCCCCAAACAGACACGACAGCAGCCACACCATCACCAACAACATTTGGAGAGCTTATGCAGGTTCTGGATATCTTCCACAGACAATCCCAAATGCCGCAAGAGACGTCTTGACAGGGAAGTAGTCATATGAGGCTGTGTACGGAGAATCCTTAGGCAGACAATCACATGGTATCTCCTATGCCCAACGTGGTGCCCGATTCGTCACACAGGGAGATTGCGACACCAGTTCAACCTGTGAGCTGTTTCCCCAGGATATAGCGTCGCTAGCTATTTACCCTATAGAAATCGGAATCGGACAAAGACATGGTGATGGCTCCTGTGTCAGTGGAGGAATTGATTGCCAAATAGGTATTTTTGACGACGTATCTGCAATAAAAGCAATTCGTACCTACTTTGTTATGTGTCAGCTGTTTCTGGATTTCAGTGACCAAATTGTGAGACAAGATTATTCCTCAGTGTGAGTGCAAGGGTCGTACGGGCCATGCAAACGTTCTAGACACCAAATCAAGTAGAGCGAAGAACAATGAACTTTATATGGTGTTGCCTGTTACGGTTAAATGATAAAACAAAACCTCAATTTGTGACAAAATTTTCTACCAAAGTTTAAGTCAGTGATGTCATACAACTCATAGAAGGAGCAGTCAATGCACATCTGGAACCCGGATGAATGACAGCTGTCAGTCAGCACTACTGCATGCAGCCAACTACATAACTCTCCGCTCAGACCTACTGCACATGATCGAAAAATCGAAAATTACTTATGGTACATCTTGGAAATCAAGGAGAATGAGCTGGATCAGGGATGGTGAGGATGTCGCGCCTGAAATATCTGAAACTAATGCATGGATCTTTATGCGGTAAATTGCCGGCCCAAAGCGCCGAAATGGGATGGACCTATGTCATTCATCATACACATGACGTGTATAGTGGTGGCTCAGAAACTGAGATGTCTCGAAGATTTTGGATTCGAATGATAATACATAGAAACGGTATACTGGCTGCCAAAAAAGACTGTATGGATTTTATGTACAATTGTTGAGCACCCAATGTCTGTTAGTATGTCTCTAAGGTGAGCTCAAAAGAGAGCGTCAATGGAGCGTCAACGATTGTTGGCATTGCATCATGGAAAATCCAGATGGTTGCGCTGCACCGTTCATTCATAATTGAACTATAGCCGGCCTTTCTATTCAAAAATGGTTGCGACAACATCACTACTATGTCCTCAACATGAGCATCAACAGAGCATCAACAACTTCAGGCCTTGCATCTTGGAAAATGCCACGGCTGTTGGGCAACATTACGCCATAATCGAACTATCGGCCGACTTTCTAGGCAAAAATGATTTCGACCACTTCGTCACTATGCCCTAAAAATGAGCGCCAATGGAGCTTCAACAATGTCAGTCCTTGCATCCGGGAATATCAAGGGGTTATGAGACTACTTTGATTCATAATCGAACTATTGGCAGCCTTTCTAGGCAAAAATCATTTCGACGACCTCATCCCTATGCCCTAGAAATGAGCGTCAACGGAGCCTCAACAATTTTAGGCCTTACATCTTGCAATATCAAGGGGCTATGAGACTACTTTGATCCATAATCGAACTATCAGCCGCCTTTCTAGGCAAAATTGCTTATGAGAAGATTGTGACCATGTCCAAAGATGAGCGTCAACGGAGCGTCAACAATTATTGAATATGCATCTTGCATAATCCAACGGCAATGGAACGTAGGTAACCCACAATGAACCCATCCGCAACCTTTATTGGCAAATATGCTAGTGATGATATTGCGACCACCTCCCACAGTTGAGCACCTGCAGAGCGTCAACAGTTTTTGTGGAGGCTCAGAACGCTACACAGCAATGAACTCCATTGTGCTGTTCCTAAATTGAGTTTTACACGGTCAGTCTTTGCAATCTAACCTTGTATACAACTTCACAAATATGCATGCAATATCTTACAGATCTGATTTTTTGCTTGAAGCAGTAGAGTTAATATTTGAGAACCCACAGTGTGCTGTGCTGTGTCATTACTTTCGGCAGGATTTCGAGCCGGATTACTCAGCTGTATACTTCGTAACGCCATGTGGGATTCACATTCTTTGAACACCTCATTGCTCGAGGTTATGATCTCTTCGAAAAACTCACCTGTCTTTATTTGTGATTTGAGCAACATTACTTTACAAATCATCTTCAATGCTTGGTGGGCATCAAAGAATGTAGACTTGAAGCAGCCTATTGTTTGGATCAATTGTAGACAAGCGCCTCCGTGGCGAATCTATTTACACTGCGGAATTGAGGAGACCGGCAGCCCTGGCAGCATATGTAACCTTTGTCATCAAGTTCTTCGCCATTCATCAGATCATGGGACTAGCCCAATGGGGAAACACTTGCTGGCAAATCTCAAATCGCAAAGTTATGTGAATTAACAGAGTCTGAGGTCACCGAATCGACTGGTTTGACAGTCAATGAAACAGCTTTGGCCATCTTGAGGTGACAAGGAAGTCGACGAATCACAATAGTCAGTTCGCAGAGGAAGATCAGATTTGACATCCATGTTGATCCAAATTGACAGAAATGACAGACAAAATGTTCCAAACTTCCAGCGAAGGACGTTAAAACATCCGAATTTCACCAAGACCCATGGAATTGTTACCTCATGTTAGGATTTATTTCGGCTGATATGCCATAGAACGCGATACTGAATCTAAAGCTATGACGGTCATATAAGACATTATGCGATAAATTAGTTCTACCATCCGCTACGACACTCAGTAACATTTGCTGGAGGGAATATGCACTGACCGTGGATGCAATTAAGAAGCAATTGTCATCATGAAATCATGATAGTTTAACTTTGGACAGATGGACATCAACGAACAAACTAGCCATATCTTCAGTCATTGCCGACTATATGGATCGAAATTGGACATTGGGTGAAGTTCAACTCGTGTTCGATGAGGTTGATTACCTGTTCTTTCCACTTTTTGAAACCTGATTAAGGATTATAGGTCAAGGGCCAACATACTGAAGCAAGGCTAGCCGTACAATTGAAGGAGGTTCTTGATCGTTTTGAGATTACTGACGGCCGTTTGCTTGGAATTACGACTGATAATGCATCCTCCAATTACTCGATGACACGCCAGCTGCAATCAACACTTGAGGCCTCTGGAATCGAATGGCCTGCATTGAGGAACCACATACCTTGCATGGCGCATATCATACAGCTGGCTATAGGTATATTCATGAGCAGACTCGGTGTCAAAGGCTGCACGAAGTCTTGGAAAGCCCATGAGCACCATCAGCAATTTGGAGAGAATGAAAGCGTAGACATTGGGAAAAGTCAAAGGATTCCAAAAGAGGGCAATGCTAGAATGAATAAGGTGTCAGCCATGAAACCAGGTTTAGCAAAGATAATTGAGAAAGTACGTATTTCAAGATATTTTGAAAGTGCTGAAACTAACATTCAAATAGCAGCGAATGCTTGCTTTATTGATTACACTAACACCTGGTCGTCGAAAGGAGTTCATTGATTGTTAAATAGCCCAAGTTCGCATCGTGGTACTTCCGATTATGCATGTGAAGACCCTTTGGAACTCGACCGTGGAGTTGCTCGAGCGCACCTTCTGATTACGTGAATTCACACCCAAGTGGCTTAAAAACACCAAATACAGTGATTACCGGCCACTGTTCACAACTCAAGATGAATGGACCATTGTGAAGTATGTCATGGAAGTGTTGAGGCCATTCCGATATTGGACCCTGTGGATGTCGAAGAGGCATACAGTCACATTGCATCACATTATCACAGTGTACAATGATATGTTCGATCACATGGATGGCATGATGCAAGCTTTGGTTAGGGAAATGACTCCATGGAAGGAAGACTTGTTCTTGGCCGTGAAGTTAGCTTGACAGAAGCTGTCCAATAATTACGTGGAAGTGACTCCATCGACCGGCATGCTGCTCATTTCTGCACATGTCCTCGATCCTTTCCAGATGTTGCGATCGATTTGAAAGTGGGACAAAGGAATGGATATCAATTCTGAGGACGAGAGATCCTATACTACCCAATCCGAAGAGGCCTTGCTGAAGTACGTGGAGGATGAATACGGTGCCAAACATCAACGTGTGCCGGTCACTAAACACGAAAGCTTACGGAGGAGCTATCTTATTCCCTCCGAAACGGTTCTAGGTTCCTCTCAATCATCCTTTGATCCATATGATTTGTCCAGCAATGATGAAGAATACTCAACACCTAACAATGTGGCTGAGACTACACCAGGACGAAGCAATCGGGCAGCACACTTATTGACTGCCGCCAGGCTCATTCTGAATTTGCCACCTGAAGCACCAAAGAAGTGGGGGCAAATTAATCCAAATCTCAATGATTACCACTCCAACCCAATGGAGATTAGCTGTACATTTTGGTTACCAGACATAACTGACTGGTGGCGTCAACAGGAGGAAACGCACTCCAAGTACGCTGATCTCTCTAATGTGGCATGCAACATAATCTCTATCATACCACATGGTGCCGGAGTGGAGGCCAATTTTTCCCTAGGCCAAGATATTATCGGCTGGAGGCAGTCAACAACCACACATCAGACTCTTCGCTAAAAAGTCGTTGCAAGGCAGTTTACTTGAGCCAATAACCGGATTGTGGCAGGCGCTGAATCAGCATTGCATACAATGAATAAAGAAAACGACTCGGAAATGAAGAAAGAGGCGGAGGAAAAGCAATTGCACAGAATGGCGAAGCTTCACGACTTTTTGGAGATGTGGCAGGGCAGCCAAAACCTACGAGCTACCTAAAAGAAATCTCTCGCTCAAAACAAGCAGATGACAGCCATGGGATACTGTTCGGACATGGAAGAGATCGTCAATGTATCCTGATCACTCTTTCGACATGATGGTGCGGCTGCAATTAAATTGTCAGAAAGATCTCCATTCCCACAACCTTTATCTGCGAAGGACCTCCCTGGAGGACAAACTCAAATATTGAATGTCCGCCCAATCCGAAGAATCAACCGTCATCCAGTCGAAAGTGATCACGATAGCACACCTCAAAGCATTTGGGTCACTGAAGATTGGCTTAACTGGAATGGAGATTTAGATAATCCAAATGACAGCGAAGAGAATTGCGGGGTGGATGTTGAATCTGATATAGAGCAAGTCAATAGCATCAAGGATCCGGACTGCCCAGAACAGTGGGATGTGAGTGCCGCGCCAAATGTTCCCGGATTGATTTTGCCTACACGGACTTCAATGTGACAGGCAGAGAAGGGTTCAACAACGGTCAATGCAATCGAAACAAGGAGGAATAAGGGAGTGAAAAATAGTAGGACAGAATGAGTCCATGTTTCACCAGCTTCTTTATGTATCTTGAACTAGAGTTTTAGTTAGTGATATATTTTGGGCAAATGGTGAGCAGTAGCTTGTCAATATCGGTTGATAAACAGATGTATAGTAGGCGCAATGAAGCTTTTGGCAAGATTCATAAATTTTAGTCGTGTGAGAGCGAACAGGGCAAGAATGTTACTGCGTTCGGCTTTGTCACAAGGCCAAGTCTCAATCTGGCAGAAAGACCACCAACATGTTCAAATCATCATGAAAACAATTCTCGATGGCAGCAGATGTTGAATGGACAATACAATAAAATGAGTGGCAACCGAGTGTCAACAATTTGTGGTTTTGTAAGTACGGAAAGTAAACAACAATTTGGTCGGGGTGATGCATAACCGATATGTTGCCAGCTGTTATAGGCAAACGAGGCAGCGTCAGGCGCCCTGCCGCATCCTCAGAATGAGAGTCGATGGAGCGTCAACAATGTTTAGAGTTGCATCTTGGGTATTTTCTGTTCTGATTGGTTGTAGACATCCATTTGTCAGATATTGACAGCCTTTACTGGGAAAAACTAAAGCGACATGCTCCCCACCACATCGTGAGAATGAGCGTCAATGGAGCGTTAACAATTTCGAGCTTCTCATCTTGGGTAATTTATGTTCCAATTTGTTGTAGATATCCATTTGTTAGATATTGCTAGCCTTTACTGGGAAAAACTACAGCGACATACTCCCTACCACATCCTGAAAATGAGTGTCAATGGAGCATCAACAATCTATAGCTTCGCATTCTGGGTAACGTATGTTCCGATTGGTTGTAGACATCCATTTGTCAGATGTTGACAGACTTTACTGGGAAAAACTACCGCGACATGCTCCCTGCCGCTGCCCGAAAATGAGCGTCAACGGAGCGTCAACAGTTTCCGTTGTTGCATATTTGGTAATCAAGGCATTGCGCTGAAGTCTGCGTTCATAACGAAATTATTGACCGCTGTGATAGGCAAAAATGCAATGTATCAAAAGTAAAATACCGATTCCAAATCAATCGATATTGCAAGCTGCAAAGCATGCACAATCATATCCTTGGCTGTTGACAATGAGATTTTGACAAGACACTATTCACATACTCCGAAAGCAAGAGCCTTAATTGAATCTATGGATGGACCCACTGGGTGACCTGCTGACAACCCGCCCAATTCAGATGTGGTGGGAGTTTACCATCAACCCCTACCAGAGTTGACAGTTCGGGTTTACTGACAACCCAGACCGCCAATTTGGTGACGGTCTGGAACCATTGCTCACACTAGCAGTATACTGTGATATTTTTGTATTTTAATAATTCTGCTGTATATAGCTGAAACTTAAAAAGTCAGTATTCAGAAAACTTTTCAAGGTACTGTAACTGAGATCCGTGATGACTTCGTGCACAGTAATTCTATGTGTTATTGAGATTACTTCAATTCTACAGCATATTATGGGTTTAGTACAATGAATAATGGAATTTTATGGTATATTTACATATATTTTGACTGATTGCAAGCTAATATAATATTTTATATATAAGACCTCAACTTATATATATATTTAGTAATATCTAATCCAATACAAACAAGTTGGTATTTACCTACAACAATAGGAAGGTACAATTGCATGATATATCAGGCCAATCATGTTATTGATTAAAACATGTTGCTTATTTTTCAATGCAGAATTTTATTGATCTAGTATACCTGAAAGAATGACTACACACAATATACAGCTCAAAGAAAGCTATTTCTAACACTGTAATATATAGTATATTTGATAGATAGCACTATAAAGTTCACTACATATGTACAAGAACTAGATCACTATAATACATATACAATTATAAAAAGTTAATACTATGTATAATACTGTATTCGGTATACTTGGCTTTATATACCATCAAACAAACTTCATTGCATGCTTGTAAGTATGTACAGAGAAATATGCCCTAGTACAAACTCGGTACCGATCCTGAGTACTCTGTGAAGATCAAATCCAAATCTACTCTGAATTACACTTCTAAATGTACCTGGTAGCTTACATCCAATCTGCCTGACTTTATACTTCTACATCAGCAAAATGTAAAATGGTTCGGAAGTCCTAACTCGACCACTTGGCTAGCTTGAATAGTCCCACCGATCTTCCCAGATGGTCCCAGATACTCCCGGATGAGCTGAATATGAAACCATGTGCTCTCAGGTACACCGATAGTACTTGCAAGTGCTTCTCAACAAGAATCTAAAGAAACTAAAGAAATTGTGGAAGAAACCACAAAAGAATCAAATACAAGAATATTCTACAATGTATGATATTGTTTTTAGAATGCTACAAAATCATGCCTTTAAGTTGGTAAAGTTTTGGAGCTACTGGGACAATGACACTTGTTTCCAAGATGATTCTGGTGCACCTGGAGCCAGACTCTGAGAGTGATAATATATATTGTCAATATTAAGTAGTACAATTCGATAAATTATCTCAATGCTACACACCTGAATCAAGCAATCATAATTCATATACAGTCCGGTAGGTATCTCAATTTACATGATTATTCACAAGCCATAGGCTATTGATGCCACCCAATGCAGCATTCTCCGGCACCAAATGTGCCACTCTAACTATTGCTCCAACAGGTACAATATGTATCTTATAAGTCTGTTTGACAACCTGGATAAACCCATCAATACAATTAGCCCAACCATGCAGATCTTGGTACTTTGTTGGAATCACTACAGCATAGCCTTGAGCTTGAGGATGTAATACCTAGTGTGGAGACTTCTTGCACCTCCTAGAATAGGTTGATATCGTTTTTCCGGCAGGCAGGTACTTTGGTATTTGGAGAATCTGATTTGGTGGAGTCCAGCTGACGTATAACACAGGAAAAGAAGTCATTCATCCTTGGAAGATGTTCTGAACGTCATTCTCTTCACTTTGTGTATACTGGACCCAGATGTTATGAGCTTCAGGTATGATCCCTTGGTTGGCATTTGTATATTCAACCTTGCAATCAAGTTCCAGATGCTCAATAGAAGTAAGGTTGTGAAATGGTTGATGGTAATACAACAGCCCATTCTGGTGTTTAAGAAATATACTGTTTATGAGTACATGCTGATCATATCTGAGCACTAATCCACTAACTTCAGGTCCCCAGTCCTCTTCAATTTGCATGAGGAATAGCTGTCCAAAGGTGGGAATTTGATAATCTTCTGATGCATCTCTAAGTGAGGTTAGTTTGATACTTCTTCACACTGTGTGGACATACGTTTCTTGCTAATGATGTAGCTGCAGTGACCTGGGGCAGAAACTGGGCTTTGTGTGTACTTTGCCATTTATCAGTGGCGGACAGTAGGTTGAAAACCTTTACTGAGTAAATATCGTACCAGCCGTGAAGGGCAAGGTTGGACAGTGTGTCCTCCACATAGTCAGGACCGGTACACCGGTCATTATGCTTAAGCATCTGTCCAATATGATTGACTTTAGTGGAAGATCGATATGCCTCTTTTACTTTGGCGATATGTAGCTGTTCAGAAATATAAATAGTAAAATTGTCACCAGAACCCATTCACTGAATTGATGTCGATACATTGCTCACAAGATGCATGATTGGATATCCAAAATGTATTGCGTGTTGTTCAATGGTTTTCTGGAGCTCCTCAATACCGATTGTCTTGCACCATGGTTGAAGATGGATTATGCGAACAGATAATTCCTTCTTGAACAGCTTCTGCTAATTCAAGGTTATGCCATAAATCTCTCTCTCCAGCTGGTCAGTAACACTCTGCGCTTTGGCCAAGCTCGAGGTGGTGGTTTCAGTCTCAGCATCAGATAAGCAGATTGCAAATCGCACTTGCATGTGTGGCGTCATGTTTGCTGCCCGGTAAACCTCCTCTCCTGTGGTAGTTTCCTGCTACACAACTTTTTTGGCAAATATGCTTCTGGTACGGGTTGCCTTAGTCCTGACATCCTGCAATAGTTGTCACTCATGATGTTGCAATCATTTATCAGAAAGCTTGGGTTTAACAGGTGTCATCTGATGGATTTAGTGCTTCAATCACTTGATTGCCTTCTGGCGATCGGCATCTGACCATTTGGTTGCTGCTTGTTGGGCTTTATTCAGGTGCACCTGAAATTGCCTGTGTTTTGTTGTTGAAACCTTTTCAGCCCCATATACAAGGATCTCCATTGCAGTACAAATTATATCAATCGTTTGTACGCATAACTGAAGGGATTGTCTTTCCAACTGTTCATCGACTTTGGCCTTTGCAGACTTCGACATTTTCTGTTGTCAAAAAATACCCTGCTTCTTATAAAATCAGTTGAGTGCATTGTCTAGTGCATTGAGGGATAGGTCAGAGTGATTTTGTTGGCTAACAAGTAGAGAGAATTCACATAATGGTCATATTGCTCCCAATACCATGTCAGCAGAAGCTGTTTCCACCGCAGTTTTCCTGTCATTCTTGGAGTAGTGGATTATTAGAGCACAATTTATAGGTAGTGTTTTGATCATTCAATGCACCTCTTTACCTTGCCAGGTGCCACATTTCAAAGAATTGAATGATTTAGAGAAGAGCTGGAGGCCTGAATATTGTGGTACCAATGTGAATTGGTTGTCAAATTGATTTTTGACATATATAGCTTTGAGGTATCTGAGCAGCCAGTGCAATATGTCCTTAACAAAACCCAGGAGCAGCTGATGCAATTCATCAGGCTGGTGAAGCTGGTAGACATTGCTGAGAGGGTATTGCCAGAACTGGTTGCGGACAGGGTGGACACCTAGACTGTGCAGAGGTTGAATATTTATGTCCTTCAGCAGCTCCAAGTAAACATGGTGGTATCTTGACCTATTGAGTAAACAACAGGTTCAATGCCCCATCGGCGCACTGGTAAGAATTTCACTCTTCGGGAGTAAGCCCTACGAGACTTGAGCAACTGTCACCTGTTCTGGATAATCCCCAACCCAGGCACCCAACAGAGGGTAACAATGTGGCCGGAATCCATCATCACAATCTCATTTGAAGCTAGGACCAATGATGTGAAGATGCCTAATTTCAGACGGCACATTTCTAACTGCGTTATGCCATGCTTTGTCCATGTTTTTGGCACCATTTGGGGGACATGGAATCAGCCTAACCAGAACCCAGGCATGCTTTTTAGGTTTGCAGCATATATGATTGCAAATAATACCAATTGTGAAATTCAGCAGCCATGCATGCTGATCATCAGAAGAATTTGTCAAGTCAGGCAGGTCGAATATAGAGATGACCGGTACAATCGTCACTCTGGGAAGAAGTTAGTGCTGTATATCCTGCCCCCAATCGCACGTGTTCATCTCTCTGCAGATTCAGTACCCCTTGGAGTCAGCCAAGTGTACCAGTTCAAAACCGAGGTGCGCCTGAAGAGGGAGATCAGGTAAGAGGAACTCGATACATCTGACAATATCCCTTTAATAGAATTTTCTGAAGATATGTGAGTCATCTTCAATCCAACTATCATTACCAAGCCCAAAATGGAGTTCAGAGAGGAGCTTTGGCAGGGCATCTGCTGAACAGAATGATTTGATTATGATATTGTCTAGTCCATGCCTAAGATGATGATCTATCCACATTTTCGTTTGCTGGCTAAATGATTGAGACTGCTCAAAATTGTGAGAGGATTGAAATGGATGCTATAGATTCCAATGTTGTCAGTAGTTGTGATGCTTGTTGTATAATCCAGTTGCTTTTCCATACGCTTTCCACTCTGCATTTTCCAGTCCAATTACCTCCCTATGAGTCTTTGTCTTGGTTGGATCAGGGGTACAGGTGAGATTAGGATTCTGGGGGTCTGTAGGTTGTTCGCTGGGAGTATCCTCAGGTGGTCACACACCAGGTACATTGACTATGGGTAGATTAGTACTTGACAGCCTGTCAATGGCCATTCTGGTGCACCTACTAAAGTCAAACTATGATGGCTCAGGGCAATGCCAGTCTGCAGGTGGTGGAATCCCATTGGGTAATAGCCTTTCATTCATTGATATTGGGTGATATTATCAATAGTGAGCTTCTAGTGGGTTCTCATCGAATGATTTCATCCTGCAGATACAGTATTTAACATTTTTCCAGCGAGTGTGGACTATATTTGTGAAATGCTCAGCGTTCCGATGAATCTCGATGATGCTTTAGGGGGTATGGTTTGTCATTGAATTTGAGCCTCAGGGATATTTGTTTCAAAGCAAGCTAACTCAGGTTAGCATATCACTTTCACAGCCACATCACACCCCACCAAATATAGGGGAGGGGTAAAACAAAGTCACCTTACAATTGGTCTTATCATATACTACATCATTGCGGCATTATACTATTTATACCTACACTCAAACCTTGAGCAGTGGATAATGAGGTCCAACATCAGCCTAATTCAACGAATAGGGAAGTTTCCTAGCTAGCTGTACACCTGCTCAATGATGATCGAGAACTGAGAGGCTGGGAGGCTGCTTTCTACAGTAACAATCCTTGACCGGGGGGTGGATCCTGTGGAGGCAATCAAGCTTAACACAAGGAAGCTTAAAAGGAAGCAATTGCTGTTGCCGCTCGACACACAGACCACCTATTGAATGAAGTTGCATGTCATACCCATACATTTTGAGTGTAATATTCATAGTCCTGCTAAATTTGAAATTTGAATGAGTTGTACTTGGATTCCTGACAAATGTCATATCGTATCCCCGCTATGACCGTTTTAAGTTACATCCCGAATAAAGGCCAGCATCTATCCAAGATTCCAGTATCCCAATTTGAGCATATAATATAGCAAGGTTGGAAGTACCTGATTATGCTTTGTTTTCTCCACCAGGTGTCAGGGATCATAGATGCAGTGAAACACTATAGTTTGTGACAGACAGAGTACATAAGAGGCCTTCAATTCCTCTGAAGGTCACTGCTACCTACTATATACTCAACTATACTCTGGTTCATTCTTTATCACTAATTGATATTTGTTCACCACCATCTTTTGTTCACCACCAACATTTGTTTACAAACGATGTTGATAAACGGATCTCCCCCGAAGGCAGCCAATAAGGCATGAACAGGTTCGTGGTTTGGCCCGCAACAACACCCAGATGACAATTTGGGAACATCAGACAACAATGTTGGAAATACACCGAACAAAGAAACCCAATTCGGGCAACCGATTCATCAATCTCATTAACCACTGTGGTATTGTTGCCTTCCCTTACAGCCACCATTTCCAGACTCTCCGTGGTCATTCAACCCTGCCCCATTCCAAATGCGACCAAGCTCAGAACCAAGCTCCGGTGCGACCAAACAATAACCGAGTTATAGGACACCATGGCAAGCATATGGTTGCTTCAAAGAAAGTCATGAAGGACCTCAAATGCTCCCCCATCAGCAATTCACGTGACAAGCGCTGTCATCTCCAGGTGCACCACCAATGCCCTCAGGATCACATGGAAACGATCCAGTCATTCGGACGACATCTTCCGGCTCCACTCCACAAGTACAATGTTCCAGGGCACCTGGGAGACCACCAATCAGTCGCCCACTCAAACGATTCTGGCCTGCCGTGGAATTGCTCAGAACAGATGTTGCTGGGATTGCCAATTTGCCCCCATGTCCATAGATTTCTTATGAGAAATGTGATGCAGGTGAGGTGAGCAATGAGTCATATGACATGAGTGTTGCCGAAGGAAAAGCCCAAAACAGCCTGAAGCACACTGAATTCTCCTTGAAGCAATTTGACAAAAGGATGGGGCAGCCCACAACAGCAACAAATCTAGTTTCCGTCAGGAACACCCGGGTGTTCCTGATGGCTCTGACGAAACCTCGAACCCTGTGATGGAGAATCACACAGGACCCATCGCACAGGTGAGGGGTCGCCTTGGATACCTCTCCTGCAGCGACTTTCATACCATGTTTCATTGTTTTGCAACCAGTTGCGTTGTATATTATCCCATTGACGCTCGCCGCGCCGCTGTCACCCTTCCTGTACATGGCATTCGGAATGTGGTGACGTATACGCACCATCAAAACGACATGTCTGTTACACTCTGTGCAGGGACACCGGTTACACTGTAGCCATTTATGCCTTTCAGCGGCGGAGTGCCACATTTTACCACACCGCTATTGCGATTCATCGGATGACGCAATCTCCCCATATATATGTTCAACTTTGAAATGTTGTCACTTATTACAATACAGTCTTCGCTTTGGATACATCGCTTGCTGTTGCATTTGCTTCGCCATTATCGTACTCTACAGGTCTGAAATATACTGTCCAATCTTCACAGTCTCTAGTACTATGCCCTCAGTCCTCCAAATTCTGCGTTGATCCATCATTGGCTTGTGATGCTTCTCCCTCCTCATCCGCATCCACATCGTCACCATCGTTGCCTTCATACCAGTCGACAGCACTGGTTTCTAGGTCAAACCTCTCATGTTCAATTGCGGCCCGTCATCGCCGGCTGGTGGTAGGGATAGCATCGCTCTTGTCGCCTTTGTAACCTTCAGCTTTGAAATCCTCACTGCCCCCTGGCATCCCGAAATGCAGTTTGTCATCCGTACAATTGATCTCCATCGGGATATTTGGATCATTGCTTCTGATCTCAGGCTCCTGAAGCGCCACTTCGGAGATCAAATGGTCAAGAATTGCATTGTCAGAATGCGCTGCTTCTGTGCTGATGACCTTGGCAGGCGTTGGGTTCTCTGCCTGTTGGATCTTACGCTTGACTGTAGCAAGAGTGTCTTTATACACCCTCTGTTGGTAGCTCTCCAGTAGTGTGTTCCAGGTATTCATCGAGAATGTATACGTGTCAGCAACTCCAGGTGACCGTGAGACCTTGCGACCAATTGCAGCACAGCAGGATGCATGCTTACCTCTGTCGTTATTGTATTGAAGTAGTTCAAGTGATCAGGTCTGTCTGCTTTCAGCTTTGACTTGGAAGCTTTCAGAGGAACACTGTTGTTCTTTTGCCACTTCAGGAGAGCATGGTGCAACGCGGTGCAGCTAAACATGATCAGTGGCAAGGGTATATGACCGTCCTTGTCAACAATCATGGAATTATATAATCCATGAGCATACTTACCGCGGTTATTGGCCCGATGATAAAATGTGATGTAGATACACTCTGGCATTGCTTCCGCCAAAAAGTAGAGTGGATGCAGGCCATTTGTTAGCAGCTTTCCACATTCTTTGTGTTGGAATTGGACCCCGTACACCACCTTCCACACGCTCTGCTTCAGGAAAATGATACTTATTGTCTGCAAGAAGCGAATCAATGAATTCCAACTGCTCTGCATCAGATTCAAAGCGGTGGAGATTATAAAGCTCTGTGATGTTGTCCCTTGCTGATTGAATAAAATGGGATTCAACTCTGTCGACTTGTGCTTAAACCTGGTACCGGTTTGAGCGTGTAATATCCAATGTGGGCCGTTGCTTCGGCATACTGCTTTCAAAATCTCCTTTGTGCATGCCGCAAATGCGATGGACCAAATGTTGTTTTGCTGAATTGCGGTGTTCCAGAACTTCTCTATTACATGCCAAGGTGGGGCTTCAGCTAATGCTTTTGCAACGTGTCGCGTTGCATAACTCACCAACTCCATGTCTTTTGTGCTCTTAAACGGCCGTCTTTTCCACATCTAGAGCTTCAAGAGTCTGCCTGTGGCAAATACAAGACGTGTCATGCTTTAGTCATCGACACGATGGATGCTGGGACTGTCGGAGACCACTAATCGAGGTGTAGAAACCGCTTGCGGTTGCACTTGCCACTGCCTCTGTCTCGGATTCGTTTCTGTAGCTAGGGTTGGTAGTGGATTTGTAATGATTGCGCGGGCTTCTGGAATAGGAATGGGGGTAGGCCGGTTTTCAAGACTGCTCAGAGAAGTGGGAGTGCTAGCAATGCTGGATGTGGGGCGGGATAAAATGCGACGCATTCAGTCTGTCTGTGCGGATGCTGCAGGTGCTGGTGTGCTTGTACCTGGCATAGCAGTTGGAGTATTAATTGACCATCACTGTGTAGTGGATGGGGTGAAAGTCATGTGTTGAGTGATAGCTGCAATGCGAGAATTGCTCAGCGAGGAAGAGTGGGCGGAGTTCTGACCGTGGATTGTAGAGGCTATGGACCTCAATCTTTGGGAGGAATCCCTCTCGCCAGGTGGTGCGGAAACGCGTCTCTGCCCAGGGGGAAGCTGAGATTTCCCCAACAGCCTACGCTTTTGTTGTTTCTGAACATTTTGTATGACCAGAGTTGTGTCAGGGTGAGGGCATTGGGAAGGCATAGTTACATATAGATGTTTGACGTTGACAATGAAGGAATCATTTCCTCTGCATGCATATGCAATGGCAGCCGAGGTAGACTCCTATTTGAGTGACCACAGAGGGATTCAAAATGAAAGGCAGGCGCAGTGTAGACTGCGCTCGACTCTAGATCACAATGGCCCGTGACGATACTCGGGGACGAGATCCCTTGAAAACCATTCAATACTGGGGTTAACTGCCATCAGATTGAACTCAGCATTGATATCCGCTGTTACAGCAACGTCTGAAGGTCTATCTGCACCACTTGAAGGGTGTTTATGTCTTGTTTGCACGATGATCATAGTATTGCACTTGTTCTTGGCACAATACTTCGAACCATTGATTCTGTATATCTTCAGCTTCTTGGTGGAAATTCCCCTGTGGCAGAGCTAAAAGCATCGCAAAGCAAACAATGACATATTCTTTATTCTATGACATCAGTTGGGTGAGCTTTTTCCACTGCCAGGCGTGTTGGTAGGCGTGTTGGATGTTTGCACAGTTGGGACAACTTGAGAAGTACTCAGTTTGCTCCGGGATGTAAGAGTTCCGAGCAGTCAAGGCAGCGTATGATGCAAACGCAGTGCCCAGCATCGGAAACATTCCTCACAGTGAGTACTAGATCCCGTCATGATTATTCTTGTTCATGAGGTGCCTGGTCATTGTGCAAGATGATATCAGGGCCATTGTGTGTTTGTTAACCAACAAAACACGGGATATAAATCAAAATTAGCATATCTCACTTGTTGAACCGAGAAATTGCTGGAGCTTGAGTATATATATCCCATCCTCCCGCCTGCACCTCCTCTCTCTTTTCCTGCCATATTAAACACACTGGCAGCAACCTGAGCTATCTCGACATCACGTGACTTGCACAAAACAATACCTGTCATTCCAAAACACACCCAGTAACCGACACTACTTTGTATGTTCCTTCCGGGCTTCCTTCCGCTACATGCAACTGTATCATAATGCTAACACCCTAGATGTAGATTCATTTTCACCTCCGGCAATGGCACCAAATGGCAGCCAAAATGGACGGGGGAAGGCTAGGGCAATGATGCCGACATCAGTTGAAAATGGATGCCTGTCGTTGGATCGGGACGGTATAAATGGTTTCATCTGGGAACACATCTGTGGACTCAGATGGATCAACAATGTCTGCCGCGTCAAGGATGAGAGGGCATGGGACCTCTTTTATCATATAATCCTTCTTAATCAAGTCACAACTCGCCACTATTCACAATTCCACCGGATGTGGCCACACGGCAGGAGCAGGAATTCACCAGTGCGGGAGTGGTGCGCTGTCTTCTGCTTATATATGTGCCAAATGTTTGACATAACCCGCAATCAAATGAACCATTGGAGGTAGGACAACCCCAGTGCCTTTGGGGATCAAGTCAATCGCCCCAATCTGCAGACAACCAGCTCAGGTAATGCTCAACGCACCGGCGAGCATTTCTCTTGGTACAGTAGCGATGATCACAGGGCAAAGATTGAGCCGCCAAGCGGCTGGCAGAACAAGCCACGCGACTTCCTCGCCGTTGGACTACACAATTGGGATGAGATAATTGACCAGGATGATGATGATGAGAACTGAGCAGATCCAGGAGCTCTGAGCAGTGGAAGGAGCGATCCTGGCGATGGCAATGACAATGACGAAAGCGATGGTCAGGAGGACATGCAGGGTGGCAAGAAATCAACAGGGAAAGCGAAGGGAATGAATGATGGGAAGGGGTAACCAAGGGTGACTGAAGATGGGAAGGGGAAGGGGAAGGCAACATAGGAAGGGAGGGGGACCGGGAACGGGAATGGGAACCGGAAATGGAATCGTATTGTTAAACCAACCACAGGGGGAGAAATCTCGCAGAGCAGTGGAAAGGCTACTGTGAGTAAGGGGAATGGGACACTGAGGGCTAGCTAGAGTGGGTATATTTAAAGCCGGAAGCATTGCCCGCTGTGTCAAATACCTCAGATGATGATAGCAACTCAACCGAGGAGTTGGACGGCAAATATGAAGCAGAACATGACTTTCAAGTGGAAATGCGCATGGAGGATGATGTGGATGCACCGTATGGTGTTAATTTAGAGGGCGATGTGGATATGGAAAGGGATGGTGACAATGAAGAGGAGGAAGATAAACATGAGGAAGATGAGGAGGAGGAGGAGGAGGAAGAGGAGGAGGAGGAGGATGAAGATGAGGAGGAGGATGAGGATGAGGAGGAGGATGAGGATGAGGAGGAGGATGAGGATGAGGATGATGGCAAAGAGCCTGGGAGGATTGACCAGGGACAGATGGTAAATACACCTGCTGACGATGTAGATACCATGGTAGACACTGGGCAAATCATGCTCCCTGAGCAAGGCCAGGAGAGGCGCCAGCATACCCCACTACCACAACCTCCAGTGCCTGCCCCACGCCCGAAAACCATTGAGCATCGCCCAATACTGCGAACTCCAGATACTCATCCCCTCAGTGAGCTGGAGAATTTGGGGCTCATGATGCTGCATAAACCTCGCCCGGCAGCACCAACTCTGCAAGAAGCTGAGGCAGCCGGAAATACCTCGGATGGCAATGTCGATCAGCAGCTGCTCGGTGAATTGGCAGGTGGCGACAGTCTCCCAAATGTCCCTCTCCAAAATGTCTCTCTCCCAGAGGCGAGCTCGGAAAGGTTGGTAGGAGAGTAGTGAACTAGTTGTCGCGTTGCAGAGGCGATGGTTGTTGCATCCGCGTTAGGGTCGGGTTCTTGTCTTGTAAGTTTCCTTTGGTGTGATACATTCATCCCATGCACTGATTAAGGCACGCGTCGAGGTGTTTCTTTGGCTTAGGGGTTTTGGTTTCTCTGGCTTGTTTAGGTAAGGGGTTGTGAGCTTGTTTGTTTCCTTTTTTCAAATCGATTTATCTCAGGCATTGATTATAACACACATCGTGAGGTTTTTAGATTGCTCAGGGTTAATTTTTGATTGTATTCATAGTAATATGGGACATTGCGCATGCAGCGTTTTTGCAACTCCTGGCGTGTAAGGAACCTCCTTGTGATGGTGTTGAGGCTCAATAAATTGCTTAAGTTAGCTGAAAGTATTGTGAGCTTACACCCACACAAGACTGCTCAGGCCCAGAACCAACTTTGTTCCCTTTCTACAGTGAATAATGTTAGCAATAGTACCGGACCATCACATCAGGTCCGGATCCGAGTACAAACCAAACCGTTGCCAAATTGGCGGTCCGGATTGTCCATAAACCCGAACCGTCAATTTAGGTACAGTTTGATCGTAACCTCCCAACCCATCTGAATTGGGCGGGTTCTCTGCGGGTCGCCCACCAGGCCCATCAATCGATTCATATAAGGCTCTTATTTCTGGAATTTCATATGAATGTCATATCAAAATCATGTTTTCAACAACCAATAATATATCTTTGCATGCTTTGCAGCTTGCAATATCAATTAATTTGGAATCAGTGATTTACCTTCCTTATAGTGAATTTGTCCCTATTAGGGTAGTCAGAAATTCCGTTATGAACGCGAAGATCTGCGTGATGCCTTGATTACCAAATACGCAACGAACCAAACTGTTGACACTCCGTTGACGCTCATTTTCAGGATGCGGCAGGAACCACGTCTCCGTTGTTTTTGCTAGTAAAGACTGCCAATATTTCATAAATGGATGTCTGCAACCAGTCGGAACATAAATTACCCAAGATGTGAAGGCGAGAATCATTGACGCTCCGTTGATGCTCATTTTCATGATGCAGCAGTGAGCATGTCGCTGTAGTTTTTCCCAGTAAAGGCTGCCAAGATCTGGTAAATGGGTGTCTCCAACCAATCAGAACATAAATTACCCAAGATGCGAAGCTAACAATCGTTAACACTCTGTTGACGCTCATTCTCAGGATGCGGCAAGGAGCATGTTGCTGTAGTTTTTCCCAGTAGAGGCTGCCAATATCTGGTAAATGGATGTCTGCAACCAATTGGAACATAAATTACCCAAGATGCGAAGATACAAATCGTTGCCGCTCCATTGACGCTCATTCCCAGGATGCGGCAGGGAGCATATTGCTGTAGTTTTTCCCAGTAAAGGCTGCCAATATCTGTTGAATGGGTGTCTGCAACCAATTGGAATATAAATTACTCAAGATGCGGAGCTTCGAATCGCACACGCGCTGTTTACGCTCATTCTCAGAATGGGGCGGTGACCGTGTTGCTGTCTCTTTTACCAGGAAAAGCTGCCAATACACCGTTTATGCATAACAGCGACCAATTCGCTGTTGAATTACGGTACTTACAAAACTACAAATTGTTGATGCTCCATTGATGCTCATTTTGATGTATTGTCCATTCAACAACTGCTGCCATCGATAATAGTTATCATCAAGATTTGGACATGTTGGAAGTCTTTCTGACAGATCGAGACTTGGCCCTGTGGCAAAGCCGAGCGCAGGAACATTCTTGCACTGTTCACTCGCACATGAACAAAATTTATGTATATTGCCAAAAGCTTCATTGGGCCTGCTATACATCTGGTTATCAACCGATATTTACGAGCTACTGCTCACCATTCGCCCATGATATATCTCTAACTGCAACACTTGGTCCAAATACATTCAGAAGCCGGTGAAACATTGATGCATTCGGTCCTACATTGTTTCCATTCCCTTATTACTCCTCGTTTCGATTGCATTGACCTTCATCAACACCTTCTCAGCCTGTCTCTTCGACTTCTGTGTAGGCCGAATCAATCCTTGAACATTTGGCGCAGCACTCACATCCCGCTGCTCAGGGCATTCTTGATCCTCGATGCTATTGTCTCACTCTATATCAGATTCAATGTCCACTGCGCAATTTTCTTCGCTGTCATTTGGATTATCTAAGTCCCCATTCCAGTTGAGCCAATCATCAGTGTCCGAAATGCTTTCAGGCGCCCTATCCTGATCACTTTCAACTGGATGACTGTTGATTCTCCGGATTTGGCGAACATTTAATATTTGAGTTGGTCTTTCAGGGCGGTCTTACATAGACAATGGTGGTGGTGCCAAACAAGATCTTTCTAACGATTTGAATGCAGCCGCACAGTCTTGTTGAAAGAGTGACCAGGATGCTTTCACGATCACTTCGATGTCCGAAATGTATCCCACATTGGTCATCTGCTTGTTTTGAGCGCGATGTTCCTTCTGGGTAGCACCTAGGTTCTGACTGCCCTGCAACATCTCCAAAATGTCGTGAACCTTGGCTATTCTGGGCCATGTCCTTTCCTCTGCCTCGTTCTTCATTTCCGAGTCGTTTTCTTTGTTTGTTGCATCCAGTAATGCGTCAGTGCCTGCGACAATCACGTTATTGGCTCGAGCAAACTGCCTTACCAGGACTGTTCCGCGAAGGGTCTCGACTCTGGTTTTTGACTGCCTCCAGCCTATAACATATCGGCCCAGGGAAAAACTGGCCTCCACTCTGACACCATGTGGTATGATAGAGAATATGTCATGTGCCACTTTGGAGAGATCAGCATACTTGGGGTGTGTTTCCTCATGTCGCTGCAGGTGTTAGCAACGGTTCCGCACCGTCACTTCGGGTCCAGGTCCGGGTCAAAACGAAACCACTGCCAAATTGGTGGTCCAGGTTGTCAACGAACCCGAACCGTCAACTTGGGTATCGTTCGATGGTCAACTCCCAACCCGTCTGCATTGGGCAGGTTATCCGCGGGTCCATCCATAGATTCAATTAAGCCACTTGTGTTTGCCATATGTTAATAGTACCTTATCAAAATTGCGTTTTCAACAACCAAGGATATGTTTCTGCATGCTTTGCAGCTTGCAATATCGATTATTTTGGAATCAGTGTTTCAAGTTTGATAGATTGTATTTTGCCTATCAGGGCGGTCAATAGTTCCGTTATGAACACAAAGAGTAGCGTGATGCCTTGATGACCAAATATGCAACAACTAACACTGTTGACGTGCCGTTGACACTCATTTTCGGGATGCGACAGGGAGCATGCCGCTATTATTTTCCCCATTAAAACCTGCCAATATCTGTTAAATGGATGTCTGCAGCCAATCAGAATGTAAATTATGCAAGATGCGAAGCTAACAATTGTAGAGGCTCCGTTGACGCTCATTCTCAGAATGGGGTGGTGACTGTGTTGCGGTGTCTTCGTACTATACAAGCAGCCAATGCATCGGTTACACATAAGAGCGACCAAATCACTGTGTAATTACCGTACTTACAAAACTACAAATCGTTGATGCTCCGTTGACACTCATTCTCGGAAAAGGGCGGTGGCTGTGTTGCTGACTCATGTGCCTACCAAAGCCGCCAATACATTGGTTATGCATAAGAGCGACCAAATCACGGTGTAATTACCGGACTTACCAAACCACAAATCGTTGACGCTCAGTTGACACTCATTCTGAGAATGAGGCAGTGACCGTGATGCTGTCTCTTTTGCCAATACAGGCTGCCAATGCATCGTGTATGCATAAGAGCGACCAAATCACTTTGTAATTTCCTGACTTACAAAACCACGAATCGTTGACGCTCCATTGACGCTCATTCTCAGGATGTGTTATGGAGCATGTTGCTGTAGTTTTTCCTAGTACAGGCTGCCAATCTCAGATGAATGGATGTCTGCAACCAACCGGAACATAAATTATCCAAGATACGAAGCTAACAATTGTTGAGGCTCCGTTGACGCTCATGTTCATGTATTATCCATTCAACATCTGGTGCCATCGATAATAGTTTCTCTTCATGATTCGAACTCATTGGTAGTCTTCCTCACAGATTAAGACTTGTCCCGGGGGCAAAGCCGAGCGCAGTAACATTGTTGCACTATTCCCTCTCACATGACTAAAATTTAGGTATCTTTCCACAAGCTTTATTGTCCCTGCTATACATCTGTTTATCAACCGATATTCACAAGCTACTGTGCACTATTCGCTCATGATATATCTCTATCTAACTCTCTCGATCAACATACATAAAGAAGCTGTGAAACACTGTTGCATTCCGTCTTACTTTTTGTTCACTCCCTTATTCCTCCTCATTTCAATTGCATTGACTGTCATCAACACCATTTCAGCCTGTCTCTTTGACTTCCGTGATGGCCGAAGCAATCTGGGAACATTTGGCGTGGCAGTCACATCCCGCTGCTCAGGGAATTCCGGATCCTCGATGCTATTGTCTTGCTCTATATCAGATTCAACGTCCGCCGCGCAATCATCTTCGCTGTTATTTGGAGTCTCTAAGTGCCCACTCCAGTTCAGCCAATCTTCAGTGTCCGAAATGCGTTCAGATGCGCTATCCACATCACTTTCAATGGAATGACGGTTGATTCTTCGGATTCGGTGGACATTGAATATTTGAGTTTGTCCTCCAGGGCGGTCCTTTGCAGACAAAGGTGGTGGCAAAGGAGATCTTACTGACAATTCAAATGCTGCAGCACCATCATGTTGAAAGAGTAACCACAATGCTTTGACGATCTCTTCTGTGTCCGAAACGTATTCCACCACAGTCATCTGCATGTGTTGAGAGTGAGATTCCTCTGCGTAGCACGTAGGGTTTCGCTGCCCTGCCACATCTCCAAAAAGTGGTGAACCTTGGCCATTCTGGGCAATTTCCTTTCCTCCGCCTCTGGCTTCATTTCCGAGTCGTTTTCTGTTCTTGATGTATCCAATAACTGATCAGCACTGGCCGAAATGCCAGTATTGGCTCGAGCCAAGTGCCGTACAACGACTTTGTCACGAAGGGTCTCGCATGTGGTTTTTGACTGCCTCCAGCCAATAACATCTTGGTCAAGGGACACACTGGCCTCCACTCCGACACCATCTGGCATGACGGAGAATATGTCGCGCGCCACATTTGCATGATCGGCATACTCTGAATGCATTTCCTCGTTTTGACGCCAGCAGATGGTTATATCCGGCAACAAAAATGGACTGCTAATTTCCATTGGGTAGGAGTGGTAATTATTGTGATTTGGATTAATTTGGCCCCAGTTTTTAGGTGCGTCAGGTAGTGAATTCAAATATAGCCTCGCGGCGGTCAATCGATGTGCTGCGCGATCACTTCATCTGGGTGTCGTCTCAGCCACATTGTTAGGCATTCAGTATTCTTCATCATCGCAGGCCAAATCATACGGATCAATGGATGATTGACAGTATCCTGAAGCCATTGCACAGTGGATGAGATCGATGTGCAGAAAACGTTCATGCTTCTTGACTGGCACACATCGATGTTTGGTGCAGTATTTATGCTCCACATACTTCAGAAAGGCCTCTTGGTATTGGTTAGTATAGGATGTCTCACACTCAGGATTAATATCCATTCCTGTGTCCAACTTTCTAAATGATCACAACTTCCGAAAAGGATCCAGGATATGTGCATAAATGAGAAACATGTCAATCATTGGAGTTACTTCAGCGTAGTATTTGGACAGCTTCTGTCGAGCTGACTTCACAGCAAAGAACAAGTCCTCCTTCTATGGACTCTTCTTCTTAGCCAAAGCTTGCATCACACCGTCCATGTGATCGAACATGTCATTGTACACTGTGATGACATGATTCAATGTGACGGAATGCCTATTCGACATTCACGGGGTCCAATATCGAAATGGCCTCAATACTTCCATGACATATTTCACAATGGTCCATTCATCTTGAGATGTGAAGAGTGGACGGTAAACAGTGTATTGTGGATCATGGAGCCACTCGCGAGCCAATTCCAGTAATCGGTAGGCGCGCTCAACCAACTCCAGTGTTGAGTTCAAATGTGTCCTCACATCCATAACCGGTAGTACCAGGATGTGAACATTGGCTTTCGGACAGTCAATGAACTCATTCCGACGACCAGGTGTCAGCGTAATCTATACCGCAAGCATTCTCTGCTATATTATTGTCAATTCCAGGACATTCAAAATATCACGAAATATGTAATTTCTCAATTATGTTTGCTACACCTGGTTTCATGGCCGACACCTTATTGATTGCAGCATTGCTCTCTTTTCGAAATCCTTGACTCTTCCCAATGTCCATGCTTTCATTCATTCCGAATTGCTGATCACGCTCATGGGCCTCCCAAGACGTCGTGCGGCCTTTCACATCTAGACTGCTCATAAATGCACCCAAAGCCAGCTGTATGACGTGCGCCATTCATGGTATGTGGTTCGTCAAAGCCGGCCATTTGATTGCAGAGGCGTCAAGTGTTGATTGCAGCTCACGTGACATCGAGTAATTTGAGGAAGTATAATCAGTCGTAATACCAAGCAAACGGGCTGTCAGTAAGCTCAAAACGACCAAGCACATCCTTCAAATGTACGGCTAGCCCAGCTCCAGTATGTTGCCCCTTGACCAATCATCCTGATTTAGGTTTTGAGATGGGAAAAGAACAGGTGATCAACCTCATTGAACGCGAGTTCAACTTCACGCATTGTCCAATCTCAATCAATATTGTAGGCAATGCCTGACGTTATGGCAAGTTTGTTCGGTGATTTCCAACCATCCAAAGCTAAACTAACTATATTTTATGACTGCAATTGCTTCTTAATTGCATCCAGGGTCAGTGCATATTCCCTCCGGCAAATGTAGCTAAGGGTCGTAGCGGATGTCTGCACTAGGTCATTGCATATTGCCTCATAGGACTGTCGTAGCTCTAGATTTGATATAGCGTTCCATGGAATGTGAGCTGAAGCAAATCCTAACATGAGGTAGCGATTCCACGTGTCTTGGTGAAATTTGGAAGTTTCAAAGTCCTTATCTGCCATTCTGGAATGTTTTGTCTCTCATTTCGGTCAATATGGATCCACCTGGATGTCATATATGATCTTCCTCTGCGAACTTACTATTGTCATTCCTCGACTACCTTGCCTCTTCAGCATGGCCAAAGCTGTTTCATCACCTGTCGAAGTATTCAATTCAGTAACCTGGAACTCTGTTAATTCATTTAACTTTGTGATGTAAGCTTTTGGCAGCAAGTGTTTCCCGGTTGAGCTGGTCCCATGGGCTGATGGATGGCGAAGTACGTGATGACAAACGATGCATATGATTCTTGGGCTGCCGTACTCCTCGATCCCACAGTGTAAATAGAATCGCCCGATGGCACATGTCTAGAATCATTCCAAGCAATTGGCCTCTTCGAGCCTACATTCATTGAAGCTCACCAAGCAACAAAGATGATTTTCAAAGTAAGGTTGCTCAAATCACGAATAAAGTCACGTTCATTTTCGGAAGAGATCATAACCTCGAGCAATGAGGTGTTAATTGATTTTCAATCCGACATGGCGGTAAGATTCAGAATGCTTGGTAATGCTACTCAAAAGATGGCCAAAAGTAACGATACAGTAAAGCCGACTGTGGGTTGTTAAATATTGACTCTACAGCTACAAGCAATAAAATCAGCCCTGTGAGACAATGCATGCATATTTGTGAAGTTGTATTCAAGGACATATTGAAAAGACTGACCCCGTAAGACTCAATTCAGTAACCATGCAATGTAGTTCATTGTTGTTTAACTTACTGAGCCCTCACAATGATTGTTGACGCTTGGTGGGCGCTCAATTGCAGGACGCGGACGCGATATCTTCACCAGCATTTTTGCCGGTAAAGGCAGCTGATAAGTTGATTATGGGATAATGTTGTTCCATAGCCCTTAGATGATCAAAGATACATGACCAAAAATCGTTGACGCTCTGTTGACGCTCATTTTCAGGAGGTGATATCATTATCGGCACTCGTATTTTAGCCCATACAGGCGGCCGACAGATTGATTATGGGTCAAGGACGATGCACAGCACTTTGACTGTGCATCATGCAGGACCAAAAGTTGTCGACGCTCCGTTGTCGCTCATTTTTACGAGGTGGTAGCGATACTGTAACTAGCCTTTTTGTCAATAAAGGCAGGCGATGAGTTGATTATTGGTTAATGCCATTCCGTAGCCCTTAGATTGTCTATGATGCAAGACCAAAAATCGTTGACACGCTGTTGACGATCATTTCTAGGAGGTGGTAGCTATATCGTCACTAGCATATTGGCCCATAAAGGCTGCCGATGGATTGATTATGGGTTAATGCCGATGCACAGCGCTCTGAGTGTCCATGATGCAAGACCAAAAATTGTTGACGCTCCATTGACATTCATTTTTAGGAGGCGGTAGCGATATCGGCCGTAGCACTTTTGCCCATTGTGGCGGCCTGGACTATGATTATGGGTTGACGCGTTTGCATAGCGCTTTGATTATCCAAGATGCATTGCCAAAAATCCTTGAAGCTCTGTTGACGTTCATTTTTAGGTGGTAGCGATATGTTCATTGGAATTTTTGCCAACATGGGCGGCGAATGGATTGAGTATGAATCAACGCCGATGCACAGCGCTTTGGGTGTCCATGATGCAATACCATAAAATGTTGACCCTCCGTTGATGCTCAATTTTAGAATGTGATAGCGATGATGTCGCTGCCATTTCTACACATAACGACGGCCAACATTTTTATTATAGCTTAATGTAGTCGCACAGCTGTGTGACTATCGAAGATGCAAGAACCAAAATCGTTAATGGTCCTTTAACGCTCATTCTTAGGAGATAGCAGCGATGTCGACGGTTGCATTTTGGCTTTAAAGGCAGCCAATACTTTGATTATGTGTCATAGCGACCATGTCTTTGGTTGAATTATCAGACTCACAAGACCAAAAATCTTTCACGCAGTGTTGATGCTCGTTTCCAGAATGGTTCAACGAGCATGTGACAATTATTTTTACCTATAAAAACCGCCAATTGAATCACTTTCGAAGTATGTGACTATGCAGCGGTGAGTTTGCCGAAAATGTGAGACCAAAAATCGTTTATGCTCCGTCGACACTCAACGTAATCACATACTAACACTCAGTGGATGTTCAACAATTGTTTGTAAATATCCATATAGTCGGTATTGGCAGCCAATAAATCGTTTCTATATATAAACATTTGAATGCAAAACATTCCAGGCCTCTCAACTTCTGATCCACCACCAGATGCGGACTCTGTGTGATGACAGACGATGGCCTATCACATTCCAGCACTTTCGGCCGCCAATTTACGGCATATATATGCGTACACTAGTTTTGGATATATTCAGCCTGACTTCCTCACCTTTCCTCATCCAGCTCGTCCTCTGCTATTTGCATGACCTACCATGAGTAATTTTCAACATCTTGACCATGTGCACCAGGTCTGCGCAGAGAGTTATGCAGTTGGATGCATGATCATATGCACTATGACCGTTGTCTTTCATTCAGCTTCACATCACCCTATGACCGCTGCATCTATGACTAGTATGACATCACTGACATACATTGTGGTAGTGAGTTTTGTCTCTGATTTTGATTGAATTGTCTGACTTACCAGTAATGGGCAGGACAATATCATGTTCATTGGTCGTCAGTCAATGAGATATGAAATCTAGAGCTTTGGCATGGCTTATCCGACCCTTGCACATGCATAGCTGAATTATCATGTCTCACAATTTGGTCACTGAAATCAAGTAAATGCTGACACGTGGGAAAGTAGGTACTGGTATTACATTGCAAAATGATACATTGTCAGAAATGCCGGTTTGACTATTCATCCTTCCGGCGACGCAGGAGCTGTCACCATGTCTTCGTCAGAATCCGATGACTATATGGTACTTTGCTTGGGACACGATATTCAGGGGCTCAAGATTACGGGTTGAACATGCTTCGATTTCTGAATCACAGATCAATCGGGCATCATGGGGGCTTGAGGGACGGAATGTGTTCGAGCGTCTGCGGTTTCCGCAAAAGTAGCCTCATATGACTACTCCCTGGTCGAGCAGTCACTTGTCGCATTTGCACTTTTGCAGGGACACTGTCACCAGTGTCCATAGGTTCACCAAATGTCATCATCGCTGATGATGCTGCATCATCCACCATTTGAGGTTGAACGACAGCTGGAACCTTCCATTAGGTCGTCCCATACATTGTATCCCTCTCACAGAAGGAGTCGGCCACGTCTCCCCAGTCTGGTTGCCTCAATTCGACAAACTGCATCTGCTTCTGTCGAAAAGGTTCAATGCGATACTCTACCGTTCAGAAGATTGTGCCCATCACGCAGCCGGGTTCGTCAACTTCGCTAAGCTTGCCCCAAGCAGGATCTTCTTCATCATCATCCTCATCTTCACCATCCTCCTCATCATGGGAACTTGCTACCTCGCTCAGACTTTCGCCGATGGTATTCAGCATCTCCCCAAACATTGTGCCAGGCTAGGTGGTTGTCAATACCGCCTTTTCAGCATTTCTTATATCATCCTGCACCTGTTTAATTGCTGTCTCTGCGTCTTTAACTCGCTTGCTTGCCACAGCAGTCTCTCTTTACACATAATCCTCGATCCAATTCTGAATCTCTTCATTGCATAAGAAGTGAGTTTCTTGTCGTTTCCCCGCCGCAAGTGTCTTTTTGGTTCGCAAGCTGCACAATAGTCCAGGGGCTCGGACCTGTTCTGCTTCGAAGCCGCTCTTACCTGTATTCGCTTGATGACATCGTTGTGTTCAGCGTGTTGTGGATTTGCCGTATTTGCCTGCCGGTAGTCGCAAAAGGTTCTTTTTCGGAGCATTGACCATTGTATTTTGTGTTAACTTTGTTGATGGATGAGATGTTGGATATTGCAAGATATGGGCCACATAGAGCCAAGCTGCATCTTTTATGTTGGGGTTGGTATGCTTAATCGATTGGAACAAAGCAAAATCTACGTTTTGAATGTCACTATATTGGGAATAGCGATGCTAACGGTACATCATGACATGATGTTTAGCGTCTGTTGTATGTAGGATCCCAGGGATTTCTTGGGACGAACATCGGCAGACGTCCTTTCCGTCGAAGAATGTACCGTTTACATGACACAAAGATGAGATTTCGGCTGTCGTTCACCGCGATTTATTCCTGTAAACACACACACAACATAGGACCGACTTGGTGCAAATTGTAGGATGGTTGGCAACCCGTGCAACAAGCAGCTATGTGCAACAGGATTTATCTTGTGTAGAACCAGCAAGTTGGCAGTTACTGATGCCATTTGGACATGAAGCTACCTATATTTTCCTCAGGACTTCCCACTTCTTTTCGTGATCTTCTTCCTCAGAACTTCCCACTTTGTTTCATCATCATCATGTCTTCACTTCCACAGCAGCAAATCATGGCTCCACAAGCACCGGCGCAAGGTGAGAGTGGAACAGAATAGAGAAGACCGATGGCCATTTTGTCCAATACGCCACCCGCTGAGACCCAACTACAATGCAGACACCACTTAAGTCACCGCGACGCTGCAAATGCAGCCACCGAAGATATGACCCAGGACGGACAGTCAAAAATCGTCCATAACACTGGCCGCAGCAAGAATGAGGAACAGCCTGCAATTGGATGTATGTGTGCTCATATCGAGGTACACGGCCGTCAACTGATGATTGAACATACAACTGTAGTACCTAGAGAGCTGCCTGACCGAAGTATAGCCGCCAGAAATGGGAAACCTCCACGGTCGACCAAGGCATTCGTCCACACAGTCCGCGAAATTGAAAACTTGATGTTGTCAGCTGTGGGATTTTCGCAGACGAATTTAGTGATAAGAATCCCCACGAGTGGACCAAACAAGCGTTATCGTCACTAGTATCTTAGCCCATATAGGCGGCCGATGCATTGATTATGGGTCAAGGACGATGCACAGCACTTTGACTGTCCATCATGCAAGAAAGAGAATTGTTGACGCTCTGTTGACATTCATTTTCAGGAGGTGGTAGCGATATTGTCTGCAGCATTTTTGCCCATAGAGGGGGTGGATACTAATATTATGGGTTGAAGGGGTTGCTTCACCCTTTAATTATCCAAGATACAAGACCAAAAATCGTTGACGCATCATTGACACTCATTTGCAGGATGGGTCAACTAAGGTGTCACTATGGTTCTTGCATATAAGAATGGCCGATATATTCACGTTCGAAGGATGTGACAATGCAGCCGTGTGTTTGCCGAAAATGTAAGACCAAAAATTGTTCACACTCTGTTGACGCTCAACTTAATGACATAGTAACGGTCGGTGGATGCTCAACAATTGTATGTAAAAATGCATACAGTGGTTATTGGCAGCCAATAAATCATTTCTATATATAAACATTTGAATCAAGAAGCTTCCAAGCCTCCCAATTTCTGATCCACCACTTGACACGTTATCTGTGTGATAAATGACGTTAGCCTATCACGTTCCAGTGCATTCGGCTGGCAATTAAACACATGCAGATCTGTACACTAGTTCTTTATATATTTAGCCGGACTTCCTCACATTTCCTCATCCAGCTCATTCTCCGTGATTTCCATAACATACCATAAGCAATGTTCAAAATCTCGACCATGAGCACCAGGTCTGTGCAGAGAGGTATGCAGTTGGCTGCATGGTTGTATGCAGCATGACAGTCGTCATTCATCCGGGTTTATGTTGTGCATTGACCGCCTCACTTATGACTCATATGACATCACTGCCTTAAATTTAGTTAGTGAGTTTCATCTCCAATTTAGTTTGAATTGTCTGACATATCAGTAACCAGCAGCACAATATCACGTTCATTGGTCATCAGTCAATACGATTTGAATTCTAGAACATTGGCATGGACTATCTGACCCTTGCACATGCACAGACGAATTATCTTGTCTCCCAATTTGGTCTACGGAATCAAGTAACAGCTGACACGTAGCCAAATAGGTTCATATATTTCTTTTCCAGGTGATACATCATCACGAATACCAATGTGCCTATTCGTTCTTCCAGCGACGTAGGAGCTGTCACCATGTCTTTGTTGGAATCTGATTCCTATATGGTAATTAGTTTGGGTAGCCATGTGCAAGGGTTATAGCTTACGGGATCCACATGTGTTCATATCTGAATCATTGATGACTCAGGCTCTGGGGCGGGTGGCCAGGACGAAATGCCATCGTGTGTCCAGGGTTTCCACAATCCAAGCCTCATTTGACTACTCCCCAGTTGAGAAGTCACTTGAGGCATTTGCAATTTTCCGGGGACGCTATCAAGTGTCTCCATTGGCTCACCAAATGTTGTCGGCGCAGAACTGGTTGCATTGTCTTCCCTCTGTGATCGAACGACCGCCAGAACTTTGAATTCGGTCGTCCCGTACTTCTTTTCTCTATCACAGAAGAAGTGGGCCGCGTCTCCCCAGCCTGCTTGCCCCAATCCGTGAAGCTTTCTTAGCTTCTGCCGAAAACGCTCCATGCGATCCTGTACTGGTTTGGAGATTGTGCCCATCACCCAGCCAGGGTCATCATATTTGCCAAGCTCGCCCAGCTAAGGAGGTTCTTCATTATCATCCTCGTCTGCCCCATCCTCCCCATCGTCGGATCTTGCATGATCCCTCAGACCATCTCCGATCGCGTTCAACATCTCCTCAAATAACCTTTCAGGCTTGGTGGTTGTCAATCCTGCGTTTTCAGCAGTTCTCATTTCTTCCTGCTCCTGCTTAATCGCTGCCTTTGCATCTTCAACTCGCTTTCTTGCGGCAGCGGTCTCTCTCTGCACATAATCCTCGATCGATTTCTGCTTCTCTTCATTGCTTTAAATGTGTGTTTCACATCGTTTCCCTGCTGCAAGCTTCATTTTGGAACGCAAGCTGCGCAACGCTCCAAGAGCTGGGACTCTTTCTGTTTCCAGGCAGCTCCTTCCATCATTCGCTTGATGACGTCGCTGTGCGGAACGCGTGGTCGATTTGCAGTATTTGCCTGCCGGTCATGGCGAAAGGTTCATTTTTGGAGCATTGCCCATTGTATTTTGTGTTGACTTTGTTGATGGACAAGATGTTGGATGTTGCAAGATATGGACCACATAGAGGCAAGCTGTGTCTTTTATGTCGAGGTTGAAATGCTTCATCAACTTGAACACAGCAAAATCTAGGTTGCGACCATCACTGAATTGGGAATAGCAATGCTAACCGAACATCATTCAGCGTCTGTTTCATGTAAGATGCATGGGATTCTTCAACACAAACATCCACAGACATCCTTTCCGTCGAAGAATGTACTGTTTATATCCCACAAACACGACATTTCGGCGGTTGTTCAGCGTGATTTATCACTGTACACAAAAACAAAATATCGCACCGATTTGGTGCAAATCGCAGGATGGTTGGAAACCCGTGCAACCCGCAGCTATACTCTGCAGGATTCAGGTTTTGTACAATGTGCAAGTTATCTGTTACGCATGCCATTTTGACTCGAAACTCACTATATACTCCTCAGGACTTTCCACTTCTTTTCGTTATCTTCTTGCTCTGGACTTCCCATTTCTTTTCGTTATCATCATCTCTTCACCTCCACTGCAGCAAATCATGGCTCCACAAACACCACAGCGATGTGAGCGTGGAACAGAATGAAGCAGAACGACGGGCGCGTCTTCCAATACGCCACCATCTGAGACCCAACTACAATGCAGACACCACGTAGCTCACCGCAACCCTACAAATGGAGCTACCGACAAGATGACCCTGGACGCACAGTTAAAAATTGTCCGGAAAACTGGGAGCAGCCAGAACAAGGGGCAGCACGTGATCGGATGTGAGTATAGTCGAATCGAGGTAGCCGGCTGTCAACTAATGCTATACCATGCAGCTGGTGTAGGCAGAAAGCTGCGTGACCAATTTCTAGCCGCCCGTAATGGGAAACCTCCATGGTCAAACATGGCATTTGTCCGCACAGTCCACGAAATTGAAAGTATGATGATGTCAGCTCTGGGATTGTCGCGGACAAATTGAGTGATAAGAATCGCCCAGAGTACACCAAATAGGCTTTGACCAGGTCAGAGGATGCTACGGAAGCGTGTATGGTATAGGTTCTAGCCCAATCTGATATGTAGATGTAGCAACTCATTTCTTGTAGGTTTTCAACATGTCTGCAACTATGGCAAGGCAAGGAGGTCGGGTACAGCTAGAACAGTCTGACATGCGCCTTGCTTTTACTATGTCCAAAATGGCCAAAGGAGGGTTCTCGCGCACCGCAATAGACGAAAGGCAATTCCTAATCAAGAATCCCTGTGCCGAAGTCTGAGAAGGGAACCAGTGGGGAGAAATGTTTCTTGCGCATCAGAATGTGTAGGCTGCATTGGAAAGACACCTGTCTATGCTTCGATCAAATCAAACGGACGGCTGCCCCCCTTGCCAGAATGGCACATCCCAGAATCCTCAGACACACTGGAGGCGGAAAGGCATGGGTGCACCTCCACCAGAGCGACTCAGACAGTCGACACCAGAACCGAGGACACATACACCTGGAACGCCACCTGTGCCACCCGGTAATAATTATGAAGCTGATGTATCCGAAATCAAAGGTGCGCGACCCCGATATGTGAATAACCATACTCCTCTTCCCTGCGCCCAATTTTTCAATAATGATGCATATGCCAAGGATCGCAAGTGCAATAAAGATTTTAATCCAAATGTGCTGACTGTTAAAGGAACATCCACTGGTTAGTCCACTATCTGCCGCATGGTAATGCAGCTGACATCCATTTTGCAGATGACAGCAGCCTATTGAGCGAACCTGACAGTGAAGATGAGCATTGATGGAATGGAACGGGGTTTTGGAGTGTATTATTATCTACATTCAGCGGACACTTTAAAGTGTATATTATAGGATATATTTAGATGTATTATTAAAGAACAATGTGGTGATAAAGAAGAAAGTACATGAAGATGGTACAAAGGCTGCCAAAACACCGATAATGATATAGTAGGCCAAATTACATGATAACATATTGTGGATATGCCCAATGCAAATTGAGCGTCAACGGAGCAGCAATGATTTTTGCTCTTGCATCTTTGGAAATTTGCATGGTGATCGGTTGAGACCCTTTGTAAGCGCCGTACTGGCTGGCTTTATTGGCAAATGAGCGAGCCGCATGCTCCCTGCCCCATTCTGAATATGAGCGTCAACGGAGCGTGAACGATTGTTGGTTCCGTAAGTCAGGTAATTCTAACGCGATACGATCGTTCCTATATATAATCAAAGTATAGGCCGCCTTCAAAGGGAAAATAGATAGCTATACGCTCCGTGCCCCATCATGACAATGGGCGTCAACGGAGCGTCAACGATTTTTGGCCTTTTACCATGGCTGAATAAAGCGCGATGAGTCAGTTATTGTCTATATCCGATGTTTTGACCGTTTCTCTAGGCGAAAACAGTCAGTAACTCATTGTTGCATCTTTGTGAATGAAATATGTTGTTACTGTCTGGGAGGCTGTCGCGGAACGTCGCTTGCTCATCTGCGCAGAGAGGCTGACAATTCCTCCTTATTTGGGGACAACAATCATGCACAACGTAAATTACCCAAGATGCGAAACCTTAGATTGTTGACGCTCATTTGACGCTCATTTCCAAGATGGGGAAGGGAGCGTGTCGCTTCCTGTTTTGCCGATGAAGCTCGCCAATACCTCAGGGATGACAATCTGCAACCTATGGCCACTGATATTAACCAAGATGCAAGACAAAAAATCGTTGACGCTCCGTTGACGCTCATTTCCAAGATGGTTCAGGGAGCGTCTCTCCCCATTTTTTGATCACCAGTGCAGCCACTACATTCAAAAAGAACACAGAGGTACCATTGTTAATATTTTACGATTAGTAGTAGGATGTCTGAATGCGACCATAGATAGAGCAACCCGAAATGCAGAACTGGTGATTGGACCTGACATGTCCAGCGAAACCCAGTGAAACCCCCAGGTTGACGGGTGGGGGGCCGGGTTTGGACCGCCAAGAAGCTGCAGGTCGGGTTTTTGGACCGTTCTGGAACTATTGTAAGCAATGGGTCTGGGTAACCCGCCAGCGGTCTGGGTATGGACCAGAAAAACTCGTCGGTTCACGTCCAGAACTATCGAAAAACCTAACCTGCTGATTCTTGGCGGTCCGAACCTGGCCCTGTACCCATCAACCTGCGGCTTTCGCTGGGTGTGGCTAGACCCGTCAGGTCCAATTTCCAGTTCTGTGTTTCGGGTATTTCTATTAATGTTCGCATTCAGTTATCCTACTGTTAATTGCAAAATACTGACTATGGCACTGCATTGTCATTTTTTGATGTATTGACAACCGTTATATAGGAAACAACTAGAGAGACACTCCCTGCCCCATCCTGAAAATGAGTGTCAATGGAGCGTCAACAATTGATGGTCTTGCATCCTGGGTAATCTAAGTGGGGCTTGATCGCACGTATCCATAAACAGGTGATTAGCATCCTTTATGAGTAAATAAGTAAATGATATTCCTGCGATAGTCTCCTGAACAGTAACAACTTATTTCATTTACAAAGGTGCAACTAAGTGTCCAGGAGGGTTTAAGACTACAAAACCGGCTAAAACTGAGTATATGGACTGTAACAGCCACAGCACGCTTTAATAAACCATGATGGAAGGCTAAAGATTGTCGACACTCCGTTGACGCACATTTTCATGATGGGGCAGGGAGCGCGATGCTTTTCTTTTTGCCATTAATGGATGGCAACACTTCCATTACATATAAACACTACCAAATCGCGTTTTATTGCCCGACTTACAGAACCAAAGATTGTTGAAGCTCCGTTGACGCTCATTTTCATGATGGGACACAGAGCATCATGCTCTCTTCTTTGCGTATACAGGTTGTCAATACTGTTGTTATGTATAACCACTACAAAATTACTTCTTCATTGCCAGACTAACAAGAGCTGAAATCATTGATGCGCTGTTGACGGCCATTTCCATGATGGGGCAGGGAGCGTGTTGCTTTCTTTTTCTGCCTATACACGGTGGCAAACCTTCCATTATGTGAACTCCTTGCCAAATCACGTTTTTATTACCCAACTAACATAACCAAAAATCATTGACGCTCCGTTAACGCTTATTTTCAAGATAGGGCCGGGAGCGTTTCGCTTTGTTCTTTGGGTCTAAAGGGTGTGAATGCTGTTGTTCCGTATAACCACTACAAAATTACTTCGTAATTACCAGAGCAAGAAGACTTAAACTCTTTCATGCTCGGTTGACGCTCATTTCCAAATTGGGGCAGGGAGCGTGTTGCTTTTTTTTTTGCCTATGAAGGGTGGCAACACTTCCATTATGTATAATCACTACCGAATCGCGTGTTCATCACACATCAGCAACGACCCTAATTTCCGTCTGAAACACCCGGGTGTTCCGGACAGCTCTGACGGCTCTGACCGAACCTCGTACGCTCTGACGGCTCTGACCGAACCTCGTACGCTCTGACGGCTCTGACCGAACCTCGTACGCTCTGACGGAGAATTACACCCTGCCCGTCGCCCAGGCCACGGGTCGCGTTGCATACGTACCTCCTTTACTTTGTGGTGACGTATACGCATCATCAGAACGACACGTGTGTTACACTCTTCGCAGGGGCTGCAGTTATGCTGAAGCCGTTTTTCAGGAGAGTTTCAGACCATAGGAGGGCATTCCTGCCGGCCCTCAGAGTAACCTGGAGCGCCGGCGACAAGCCTGGGAGCACCTGGCAGCGCTGGCGACATGTCTGGGAGCACCTCGAATCACAGTCATGTATTGAGTTTGTATTCTCATCTATGTATCTATGTATCTATATAGCTACCCATCTACACACGCTTGATCTGGACTGGCTGCAGTCGGTGCTGGAGAGCAATTCGAGGGGGGCCTGAAAATGACGATCAAGTGAACTCAGAGATATACTCCGAGGCCGTGATCGAGCGAGTTTGGAGATGCACCTGGAGGCCGCGATCGAGCGAGATTGGAGATGCACTTGGAGGCCATGCTTGTGCGAACTTGCAGGCCGTAATCGAGCGAGTTTGAAGATACACTTGGAGGCCATGATCGAGCGAGTTTGGAGATGCATTTGGAGGCCGTGATCGAGCGAGATTGGACGAGTACTTGGAGGCGGTCAATCGACGGCGCACCGGGTGATGAGACTCTATTCATCAGTTAGTTAACTCGCAACCATTGGAATGTGACAATGTGACTTTATCTTTGAGCTCTCATTGAGAGCTGGCTGATGGCGGTCGATCGTGTAGGGAGGTACGCTGGAAGCTGAAGCTACATTCAAGGGTCAACTCGTAATCATGAGAATGAAGGGAAGACAAACAATCTTGGGTGGAAGCTGTACTCGGTGTCAACTCATGATCATGTCATGGAGAGATAGAGAGGGATGACTTGACATTGTGTTCTGCGATGATGGTTGAGTTGTGGACGAGAAAGAGAGCGATGGGGGATGAAGATGGGAATGATATGGAGGATATGAGCGGATATGAGAAATCAGGGGTACGACTTGCCTGATTGGGTTGGGAGGACCTCGTATCGGTGTTAGTACGCGCCGGATCGCGAGTCGTACCTGCCGTATCGGGGATGGTTAATTGACTCGCACAAGAAATTCTCTAAGTCCCAGTTTCTCATGATGATTTCCCCCGATCTCTCACTTTCTTGTGCTCAACTCTACCATCACCTAAGAACACGAAGTTAAGTCATCCCTCTC